>Ga0226835_1001314_pt1 | contig 14186 bp, 10 predicted proteins | sample LAC_MetaG_1_FD_163627 | JGI IMG/M metagenome (GOLD analysis project Ga0226835, IMG submission 163627) | Anaerobic ammonium oxidizing microbial communities from anammox membrane bioreactor (MBR) in UC Berkley, California, United States -... | ecosystem: Engineered > Bioreactor > Anaerobic >...
GCCTTGATCTTTGCCCGCAATGGCACGGCCCAGCTTGCGGAAGGAAACCTGAGCCGCCAACCCGGACGGGCTACGGTTACCGCGTCTACCACGATGATTGCTATGGCGGTGGTAGTTATGATGGCTTCGGTACTTACCTCAATCTCCCTGACCTTCACAAATATTATGGAAAAAAGCCTGGGGAGCGATTATTTGCTCATGCCGCCCACTCTGGCGGTATGGGGGTCGAATACCGGCGCGGCGCCGGAGCTGGCGCAAAAACTGCGCGAGGTGCCCGGAGTGGAACTGGTCAGCACTTTACGGTTTGCCGGCACCCAAATTAAGGATGTAGCCGTCGGGGTGCTGGGGATTGACCCGCAGGCGTATCGGCAGATGGATGGACTCACTTTCACGGCGGGAGACCCTGAAAGCGCATTTCAGGCGCTGGAGCAGGAACGCGCCATCATCATCAACGGCGTTCTTGCCGCGGCGGCGGGGGTTCATCTGGGCGATGAAGTAAACCTGGTAACCCCCACCGGTGAACAAACCTACCGTGTGGTAGGGATTGCCACCGACTACCTCAATGCCAAAACCACCACGGGGTACATTTCGCAGGCAAACATCGCCGCCGACTTTGGGCGCAATGAAGATGTGTTCTATCAGATCAACCTGAAGCCCGGCGCCAACCGTAACGAAGTGGAAACTGCTTTCTCTCAGCTTTTGAAAGCCTACCCGCAATTTAAGCTCCTCAACGGGAAGGCCTACGTCGAAGAAAACCGAAAACTGTTTGACGTGGTCTTCCTCAGTATGTATGCCATGGCGGCATTTCTGGCTGTCCCTTCTCTGATTGCCATGGTGAACACGCTGGCGATCGGGGTGCTTGAGCGTACCCGAGAAATCGGGATGTTGCGCGCCGTTGGGGCCACACGCCGGCAAGTGCGGACGGTGATTCTCTCAGAGGCGCTGATCCTTTCGGCCATTGGCACAGCTTTTGGCATTCTTGCCGGGTTGTATATGGGGTTTATGGCCGTCAAAGCTTTTGAAGCGCTCGGATTCCCGATGACGTATCTTTTCCCGGCCTCGGGTATTCTTGCCGCAGTGGCCATTGGTGTGCTTTTTGGCGCCCTGGCGGCCATGGCTCCCGCCCGTCAGGCAACCCGGCTGGATGTGGTAGAAGCCTTGCGCTACGAGTAACCCCGGCATCTGCCGGAAGAATAAAGGCTCCGCTCGACTGTGGGCGGAGCCTTTCCATTCATCCGATCCTATCAAGAGGGTCAATCGAGCCTGGCAAGAATCTCGGCGAGGCGAGCCTGTTGCAGGTTGGGGAGTACCAGGTCAGCGTGCCCCACGCGTTCTCGCGGCCCCAACCCGATGGTTCGCATTCCGGCGGCCTTTCCGGCGTCGATGCCGGCGGCGGCGTCTTCGACGACCACGCATTCCGCAGGCAGGAGACTTAACTTCCGGGCGGCCAGGAGAAAAAGATCGGGCGCGGGCTTACTGCGGGCAGGGGCATTTCCATCCACCACGGCATCGAAAAGCGGCGCAATCTGCAACCGCTCCAGCACCAGCGGTGTATTTTTACTCGATGAAACAATGGCAGAAAGGTACCCCTCCTGGCGTAATTCTTCCAGCAGCTCCCGGGCGCCGGGAAGCAGGCTGGCGGGGGTCATCTGATGAATGAATTGCACGTAAAACTGATTCTTGCGTTCCATCCAGGCATTCATTTGATCTTCGCTGGCAGGCCGGCCCTTGAGAAGCAAAAGGAGCGACTCACGCCTGGAGACGCCGCGCAGGGCTTCGTTGTCTTGCCGGTCGAAGGGAACCCCCAGTTCGTCGGCCAGGCGTTTCCAGGCCAGGTAATGATACTCCGAGGTGTCGGTCAGCACACCATCCAGATCAAAGAGAAATCCGCGGATCATCTTACGCCCTCAGAAGAAAATGGCCCATGGTCGGGCAGGTCAATGAGGAAGGTATGCCCGCGCCAGGTGAAGTGAAACTTCAACCGCTTCCAGTGGGCAGGCAGGCGAGGTTCAATGTGCCATCCATGCTCATCGATGTGAAGCCCCCCGAAGCCGAAGACCACCGCCTGCCAGACGCCTCCCGCAGATGCGCCATGGATGCCATCGCCGGCATTGCCGCGCACATCCCGCAGGTCGGCCCGGGCAGCGCGCATGAAATGCTCGTAGGCGTCTTCCTGTTTTCCTAACCGGCAGGCCATAATGGCCTGAATGGAAGGTCCAAGGGAGGAGCCGTAGGTGTGGTCGGTTCGGGGGGTATAGTAGTCATAATTGGCCTGCAGGCTGCGCTCGTCAAATAAATCGGGCAAGAGGTAAGCCAGCATGAGCACGTCGGGCTGTTTGAGCACCTGGGTGAGGTTAGCGCCTTCGATGCCAAAGATCGCCTGGATGGACTCGCTGCGGGGTTCCAGCGCCTGCAGGTCCACATCGCGTCTCTGGAAGTATCCATCGAACTGCTCGATCAGGCCGGTTTGCGGATCGTAAGAGAAGTAAATTTTCTCCGCTACATCCTGCCAGCGCTGTAATTCCTCAGGCATGAGATGGAGCTTCTCGCGGTAGGTTGCGGCTATGTCGGGGTGATTCTGAGTTAACCAGGAGTAGAGCCGGATGGCGTTCTGGAGAGTCCAGCGGGCGAAGGCATTGGTGAAGGCGTTGTTATCCACATGATCGTGGTATTCATCCGGGCCGATCACGTCATGAAATTCGTAACGGGAGTGCTCTTTATTCCATTCGGCGCGGCTGGCCCAGAAACGCGCCACCTCGAAGAAAATCTCTGCGCCACGATGGAGGATAAAATCATCGTCTCCGGTGGCTTTCCAGTACTGGCAGAGAGCGTAACAGATCATGGCAGAGATGTGAATCTCAATGTCGCCGGTCCAAATGCGCACCATCTTGGTGCGGTCAGCAAAGTGAGGCACCCAGGTGGGGGTCACTTCGTCGCCGGTAGCGGCGCTTTCCCAGGGGTATTGAGCGCCTTCGAAGCCATTGGCGTGCGCCTTGCGCCGGGCCCCATCGAGGTTGTGATAGCGGTAAGAAAGAAGGTTGCGCGCAATGCCCGGCTGTGTGTAGGTGAAAAAGGGGAGCATGAAAATTTCGGTATCCCAGAAGGCATGCCCGCGATACCCGTACCCGCTTAAAGTCTTTGCCCCAATACTGACGTGTTCATCCTGGCGGGGCGCGGCAATGAGAAGCTGGAACAGGCTGAAGCGTACTGCAATCTGGGCCTCGGGGTCGCCTTCGATCTCCACATCACAGGCCTGCCATTCCTTTTCCCAGGCTTCCTGATGAAGCCGCCAGAGCGAATCCCAGGCCGGGTTCGGAAGCTCGGCCAGGTGTTTACAGGCGGCATTCAGAGGTTGGGAAGTATCTCGCGAGGTGTAGTAAACCACCACCTTTTCCACCTCCACCGACTCTCCCGCTTTCAGGGCAGTGCGCCGCACGAGGGTCGGATGGTTCTGGACGTTCCACGCTTCCATCTGGACGCCCGATTGGCTTTTCAGGGTGAGGCGGGCGGTTGCGGCCAGCTCAATCTGAGAAGCCCGGGTGCGCGTGTGTAGCCAGAGGCTGCCATTGTGGGCGGCCTGTCCCAGCCATTCCCAGTGTTTATACCCTTCGTTATCGGCCTCGCCATTGATCCCGGCGTGGATTTCAACCGTGCCGGAGTAGTTTTCAGGGGTGATCTTAACCCGCAGAAGGGTGGCATGCGGGTCGGCCAGCGAGGCGAAGCGTTCGAACTCCAGCAGGGTAGTATTTCCCTGAGGACTTTGCCAGCGCACCCGCCTGGTAAGTAATCCGTTGCGCAGGTCAAGGGAGCGCTCGAAAAAGAGGACTTTACCCTCATCAAGTCGGAAGCGCTCACCGCCTAACAGGATGGTCAGTTCCAGCCAGTCGGGCACGTTGGCAAGCTCTGTGAAGACGATGGGAACGTCGTCGAACACGCCGTGAAGGAAAGTGGCGCGGCTTTCGCGTGGATACCCCTCTTCAAACACACCTCGCGTGCTCAGATAACCGTTTCCGATGGTGAAGATGGTCTCGCTGTGGCGCTGATGAGCGGGGTCCCAGGTATTTTGAGTAATGCACCAGGCGGGGTCAGGCAATTGCATTTTTCGTTTCCTCATCATTTCTATGGGATGGATCGAACCATTCGCTGGTATCGGGTGAGGTGGAGGCGCGAATGATTAATTCGGGAGCCAGGAGGATACACTCGGGCGAGGGCGGATAGGCATGGTTTAAAACATTCAAAAGCATGGCGATCAATTGTTGCCCAATTTGCCAGATGGGTTGCCGGACAGAAGTTAAGGGAGGATGCACATAGCGCGCTGCAGGGGTATCGTCAAAGCCGGCAATGGCAACATCCCATCCCACGCGTAGCCCTGACTGCTGTGCGGCCCTCAGAGCCCCGATGGCCATGAGGTCGTTCAGGGCGGCAATGGCTGTAGGGCGTCTTTCTGGAGGCAGGTTCAGGAGGCGCAGGGCGGCTTCTTCGCCAAAAGCAACCTGCCCTTCTCCCCGCTGGATCCAGAGCGGGTCAGGTTCAAGCCCGGCTGAGCGCATGGCCTGAAGGTACCCTTCAAGGCGATTGTTGCCCACCCGTGAGCTTTCTGGCCAGGCCAGGACGGCAATGCGCCGATGACCCAGTTCCAGGAAGTGATGGACAACCCTGCGTAACCCTTCGCAACCGTCGACATCAATGCAGGGAAACTGAAGCCCCGGGTTAGAACGCCCAAAAGCTACAAAAGGGATCTCGCGCTCGAGGAGAAACGGGATCCGCGGATCGTCATATTCAACACTGGAGAGGATGAATCCGTCGACCCGGCGAGTCTCGTAGAGGGTCAGGTAAGTATCCAGTTCACGCTGAAGATCAAGATGGTGGGCGAAGCAGAGGAGATGATAATCGCTCGTCTCGGCGGCCGAGAGCATCGACTGAAGCAACAAATCGAGAATCTGGTTGGGAGAGTCGGGGGAGGAGGGTGTCCAGGAGTAGCCGAGGGTGCGGCTGGTGCGCGAACGCAAACTGCGCGCGGGGTAGAGGGGGCGGTACCCCAGGCTTTCTACGGCTTCGCGAATACGCGCTTCCGTCTCTGGCAAAAGGCGCACCTGCCCGTTCAGTAATTTTGAAACGGTCTGATAACTGACACCGGCCTGGCGGGCGACTTCTTTCAGGGTGACATGGCGGGAGGGAGGCATGAAACGACTCGTGAACCAATCGATGCGAACGTTCGCATCGATTGTATTGGATTTATACCGGCGTGTCAAGAGATGTTGACGTCGGTGTTACAGAATCGGTTCGATACGCATCCCCTTCAGGCGTTCGGCCGAGGCCTTTTGTAACGCCTCCTGCGCCGCCAGAATGGCGATGTGGCCGTTGGGATTCAATACCTCCAGGGCTTCTGCCAGCTGCCGGAAGTGCCGGGGACGCGTTTCGAGTAGCTGATTGCGGAATTCCTGTCTCCAGGAGTCGGTCACGCCGAGCAGGTGGCGCACGAGAGCGGTGAACCCCTTCGCATCCGGGAGCTGGTAGGCGTCCAGTTCGCCAATGGCGCCGATGACGGCCTTGGTGAGCTCGGACTCAGAAAGCGAAAGCTCCTTCAGGAATTGAGCCGTCTGGTCATAATTAACCAGCGTTTCGAGCAGGTTGGGATCGCGGTAGGATAGGAACGAAAAGTACCCGGAATGGTGGTCGAAGGTGGCAAACCCACCGTAAGCGCCGCCGCGTACGCGGAGACTTTCCCAGAGCCAGGTGGCATTGAGGTAGTTGAGGATGGCCAGAATCGAGCCGTCTAGTTGGTAACCGGCGTGATACAGATTACCCGCCTTGCCTACGAAGTTGACCTGTGAAGGCACGGCCAGGCCTTCTACGCTGGAAAAGTCGCTCTGTTGCCAGGTTTCACGCTGCGCACTGCCAGGAGGCAGAGCGGCCAGAAAGTCTTCCAGCGCCGGGCGCACCTGCCGCCAGCCGCTGGCATCGAGGGTCAGGTTGGCTACCATGCCGCCCTGTCGGATGAGCAGGCCGCGGATGCGTTCGAGCCTGGCCTGTACGCCTGCCCAGTCACGATCGATTTGCTGGCTGAGATCTCGTAGAAATTGGAGGTAACTCAACCCGCCAATTTGTTCATTCACCCACCCGGCTTCGTCAAAGTGCGCGCGCAGGCGGGTATTCACCAGGCGATGCCCGGCGCGTATCAGCCCGGCTTCGAGAGACGCCTTTTCTTCCAGTGTCATTTGCCTGAAGCGCTCGCGGTCATCGAGGTGAGCGCCGGTGAGGATGTCTGTGAGGATCGCTAAGAGCTCACCTGCTTGCGGGAGCATGGCCTTACCGCGCACCATCAGCCAGACTTCAGCCGGCGCGCGGCCCTGCGCCGCAGACACAAAGGGGTAGGCGTGAATTCCGCCCGTGGCCCGCCCGATGCGTTGGAGTAACTGAACGAAGCTCTGATCATGAGCGCCGGTCTCAGTGAGGGCGCGGCCAAAGAGTGGAACCAGGGGGAGCAGGTCTTGCGGCAGGGTATGAAGGTCAAAGGCGAGGTCAAGGTAAACGATGCCGTTGGTGAAAAGGTCATGGTAAAAAACGGGGGCCGGCGCGTCCTCGATCCATTCACCAGGAATGGTTTTGATTTGCCGATCGAGGTCTTCGAGCCGAAGGGATGGGATGCTGGCCAGGGCTTCGGGTGGATCGGGGGTTTCCTGGCGGCGTTTCAGCTCAAGGGCGTTTTCTGCCAGTCTGGCAAGTTCAGCCTGAGAGAGCTCCGCGCGCAAGTGGGCAAGCCGTTCCCGTTCGGCGGCCTCAAGTTCAGAGGCCAGGGAGGGGTCGGGTTGTAAAATCACGGTGACCCGATGCAGGTTTTTCACCAGGTGCTCCTGGATGAGGTTTTCAAAGAGGGCTACGTCCCGGGCCAGTTCTTCTTTGATCCTTTGGAGAGGTGGATCGATCCGCAACGCGCTGAATGGATCGCCATCATAAAGCCAGGCGTCCAGAGCGTTGAGCATGACCGCCAGCCCGCGGGGGAAGCGCCCGGTGTTGAGTTCGCGCAGGCGAAATTCTACCGTGTTCAACGAGGCGGCGACAGTATCGGGGTCAATCCCATCTCGCGAGAGTGCGGCGAGGGTCTCCAGGATGAGATTTTCTACTTTTTCAAGGTTTTTCTGGGGCACGCCTTTCATTCCCACCGAGAAGAGCGGCTGGCGCAGGCTCAGGTCGAGGCCGCGCCCGGTGAGGTCTTCTCCCAGGCCAGACTCGATCAAGGCTTTACGCAGAGGTGAAGCGGGAGTGCCGATGAGGATGTGCTCCAGGGTCATCAGGGCTATGGAAAGCCGCGGGTCAGGCGTTGGAGGGAGCATCCAAGATACCGTTAGAAGGTGGCGTTCCTCGTCACCGGAAGCCGCGTAAGGTACCACGGTTCTGCGGGGTTGTTCAAGCCGCGGTTGGAGTGGTATCTGGGTATTGACCCCGGCATGAGAGTAATCATTCAGGTAAGCCGCCAGAATTTCCAGCCTTTTTTCGGGATCATCGTTGCCGTAGAAATAAAAGCGGGCGTTGGATGGATGGTACATCCGGCGGTGAAAGGCAACCCATTGTTCGTAGGTGAGGTCGGGGATGTGCCGGGGATCGCCGCCAGAATCAAACCCGTAGGGAGATTGCGGGTAGAGGAGCAACTGGCTTTCTCGGTCGAGCAGATCTTCCGGCGAGGAATAGGCGCCCTTCATTTCGTTGAATACCACCCCTTTGTAGGTCATTTCTCCGTCCGGGGTATCCAGTTCGATATGCCACCCTTCCTGTTGCAGGGTAAACGGATCGAGAAGGGGATGGAAAACGGCGTCGAGGTACACGTCGACCAGGTTGTAAAAATCCTGCAGATTCTGGCTGGCGACCGGGTAGCAGGTTTTATCGGGGTAGGTCATCGCGTTGAGAAAAGTATTGAGAGAGCCTTTAGCCAGTTCGATGAACGGCTCTTTGACGGGGTATTTTCTCGATCCGCACAGCACCGAATGCTCCATAATGTGCGGTAAGCCGGTGGAATCAGAGGGCGGGGTTCGAAAGGTGACCCCGAAAACTTTATTTTCATCGTCATTGATGAGGGAGAAAACTTCAGCGCCGGTTGGAATATGCCGGTAGAGCCTGGCAAGGCTGTTGACTTCAGGTAAGGGTTCTTCTTTGATCAGTTCAAAACCGAGTTTTCTTTCCATAAATGAACTCCTGTAAGGCTTCAAGTCGCTCAAGAGGTGCCCAATCTACGTGTATGCATTGTACCAGTTCTCGAAAGCATCATCGGCGGTTTACGCCCCGCCTTTCTTTCGATTGGAGAAACGAAACGCCCTGTTTCCTCTAAAAATTTACCCACAAAAAGCGGCTCTCAGCCATCATCCGGAATTGGGGATGGCTGGAAAGGATAATCATTATTTTTAGCGTTGAAAACCAGTGACATCTGGCCTTGGGGAGGGCTCGAAGGGGTGGATATAATACATTCGTGTTGGCGAATATATTTTTATTCGCCGGGATGGTAAATGCCATTTTTCGAGAAGAAAATTCATCGAAGGAGAAATTGCGTATGTTAAAAATTAAAATTCTAGGGAGCGGGTGTGCCAATTGTAAACGTCTGGAAGCCATCACCCGCCAGGTGGTGGAGAAGCTCGGCCTTGAGGCGGAGTTTGAAAAAGTCACGGATTACCAGGAGATTATGAAATATCCCATCCTGGCAACCCCCGGACTGGTGATCAACGAAAAAGTGGTTTCCTCCGGGCGGATTCCGGCGCTGGCCGAGATTGAAGGTTGGCTTAAGCAGGCCGGTTAATCCCACCGCGCCAGAAGGGCGGAAGTTTACCGCCTTTCTTTTTTTCTGCGGTTTATTCGAATTTTAGAATGTTCTGAGGGCTTTCTTCATGGAAAATTTCCTCAACTATCTGGGAAGCCTGGCCTGGTCTGGTTGGACAGGCCTGTTAGATTATCTTGCGGCGCATGTTCTCCTGTGCCTGGTGCCCGCTTTTGTCCTTGCCGGGTTTATGAGTTCTATGATCCCTAAAGAGGCCATCACCCGTTTTCTCGGGCCTAAGGCTCCGAAGTGGATCAGTTATCCGGCTTCGGCGTTCGGGGGTTTTATCCTGGCGGTGTGTTCCTGTACCATATTACCGCTATTTGCGGGGATCTGGAAACGGGGGGCAGGGCTTGGGCCGGCGATCACCTTTCTCTTTGTGGGACCAGCGATTAACATCCTGGCGATCACTTATACCGGAGCGGCGATTGGGTTTGATGTGGCTGTTTCACGACTGGTGCTTTCCATTGTGTTTGGTATCGCCATTGGGTTAATCATGGCCCGGGTTTTCCGTAAAGAAGAGTCGGCGCGCACGGCTGAAATGGTAGAAAGCGGAGTCTTTGAACAGGAAGCTCGTATCAGACCGGCGGTTTGGGCGCTTTTTTCCTTGCTGGTGGGAGTGTTGATCGTTGGTACATTACAGGTTGGCCTGCTTACCCGGGTTTATGCCAGCGTGCGGTTACCGCTTGAACTTTCGGAGGGCGTAAAATCTGCCCTTTCTTCGGTGAACCTGAGCGTGCAGGGCGCTCTGCTCATTCTGATGCTGTTGGCGATTGCAATCACGGCGTGGAAAGGTTTTGAAACCATCTTCGAACGGTTTTCTCCCTGGGCGTATACCGCGATTGCGTTGGTGGGTCTGACGATTTTGATTGCTGCGCCGAAGGAGCAGACCGGCTCATTGATCATTGGGATCAATGGGCGGTTGATCGGTGAAGCTGTGTTGCTTGGGGCCATCGGTGTGGTGGTGGGGCGCTATTTCAGCCGCGATGAGATAGCGGGTTGGATCTGGGAGACGTGGAAATTTGTCAAACAAATTTTCCCGCTCTTGATTGTAGGTGTATTTACGGCGGGGGTAGTCAAAGGAATCATTCCCGAATCCTGGGTACGCACCATTGCCGGACAGAACACCCTCTGGGCAAACCTGGTGGGGGTGTTATTTGGAGTGTTCATGTACTTCCCCACGCTGGTGGAGGTGCCCGTAGCCCGCATGTTCCTTGACCTGGGAATGGCGCGAGGGCCCTTGCTGGCTTATTTGCTTGCCGATCCTGAGCTATCTCTTCAGTCTATTCTGGTGTTGAATGGGGTGATGGGAAAGAAGAAAACCGCCGTTTATGTTTCTCTGGTGGCAGTTTTAAGTACCCTGGCCGGGTATATCTTTGGCGTAGTGGTTGTCGGCCTGTGACTCTGCCTGCTCCATCCAAAAAGACCGGTTTGGGAGGTGGCCAATGCCTGTGGTGGTGAATCAACGTAAGTGCGCGGCGCAGGAACAGATCTGCAAGGCGATCCCGGCGTGCCCAAACGGCGCGGTGCGTTATGAGGCAGACGAAGCCGCGCCGCTGGGAGGGAGAATTGTGATCGATGAGCGCCAATGCAACGAGTGTGGCGCCTGTGTTCAGGCCTGCTGCGGGCAGGCGATTGAAGTATTCCCCGGCGCAGACGGAACCGTGAACCGGGAAGAGCTCCATGGATAGCAGGGAGCATTTTGAGAAAACTCGAGAGAGAAAACCAAAAAGAGGGTCGGCCGGCCGACCCTCTTAATCAATTGGAAGGCCTGGATGGCGCTTAATCCGAAGTAACTTTTACTGGCGCAGTTGCGGGCACCCGCCCCAACCCAAAGTATTTCCGCTGGAGCCAGAAGGCAACATTGACCAGGCCAATCATCACCGGAACTTCGACCAGTGGGCCGATGACGGCAGTAAAGGCCTCGCCAGAATTGATCCCAAAGACGGCCACGGCTACAGCGATGGCCAGCTCAAAATTGTTGCTGGCGGCGGTAAAGGCCAGGGTGGTGGTCTGTTTGTAATTCGCTCCAACCACTTTGCCCATTGCGAAGCTGACCAGGAACATGATGACGAAGTAAAGGAGCAGAGGGATGGCGATGCGCACGACATCCATGGGGATGGTAACGATCAGGTTCCCTTTGAGGCTGAACATCACCACAATGGTGAAAAGGAGGGCCGCCAGCGTGATGGGGCTGATTCGCGGGATGAACCTTCGGTAATACCACTCCTTACCCATGGTGCGGATGAGCACACGGTTGGTCAGGAAGCCCGCAATGAACGGAATTCCAAGATAGATGAACACGCTGCGCGCAATTTCGCCGATGGTGACGTCTACGATGCTCCCCTGCAGCCCGAAGAGCGGCGGGAGCACGGTGATGAAGACGTACGCGTACACACTGTAGAAGAGTACCTGGAAAATGCTGTTGAAAGCCACCAGCCCGGCGGCGTATTCGGTATCGCCTTTGGCCAGCTCATTCCACACAATGACCATGGCAATACAGCGCGCGAGGCCGATCATGATCAGCCCCACCATGTAACTGGGGTATGCGCGCAGGAAAACGATGGCCAGAACGAACATGAGGATGGGGCCAACGACCCAGTTCTGGAGCAGAGAGAGCCCCAGAACCTTCCAGTTTCGGAAGACGTCGCTCAGCTCATCGTAATGCACTTTTGCCAGCGGAGGGTACATCATCAAAATCAGGCCGATAGCAATCGGGATGTTGGTGGTTCCCACGGCAAAGCGGTTGATGAAGTCCTCTACTCCTGGCAGGAGGTATCCCAATCCTACCCCAACTGCCATGGCAAGGAAAATCCACAGAGTCAGGAAACGATCCAGAAAGGATAACCGTTTGGTCACGCTGATGTTTTCCATAATTGGCTTATTACTCCTCAGGGTGAAAATTTGGATCAGAGAATGAAGAGAGAGGTCAAAATACCGGTTTTAACTCCGTTTCGTTCGATTCGGAGGGTTTTCGGGTACAGGAAAAAAGCGGATTCTCGGGTGGACTGCATTGCGGGCATGGACAGCCCGGGTAGGGCTTCTGGGAGAGCGAGAGAAGTTCTTCGGATGGAATGCCGAGGATTTCCCCGAGGCGGATGATGTGATCGATGAATTCGGGGTGGGCCAGGTGATAAAAAATGTTGCGCCCGCTCCGCTCCGCCTCAACAAGGTGGGCATCACGCAGAACCATGAGGTGTTGAGAAATGACCGCCTGCCGCATCCCCAGACGGCTTTCAAGATGGCAGACACACGCTTCTCCTTTCCCGATGGCGAGGAGGATTTTCAAGCGTGTGGGCTGCCCAATGGCATCGAAAAAGGCAGACAGTGTAGAAATTGCAACCGGTTCAAGAGATATATTCGCAACCATGAATATAATCATAAAGGAAAACGGGAAAAAAACAAGCGCGAAAAGTCATCTTTCGGGGGATGGATTGTCAGACCCTACCAAGCGCACCCTCGGCAGGCTCTGGTAAGTGGAGGATGGGGAAATTAACAGACCCCGAAGGGTTCGGTCCTTTCGGGGTCTCTCAGGGTGAAAGATGCTGGCTCAGGCTGGAATGAGGCCCAATCCGCGCAGAAGGATGATCAGTACCAGAAGCGGGGTAATATACCGAAGGATGAAGATAAAAGCGGTGACCACCCATACATTGGACAGCCGATAGTGGTTGCTGAGCGCGTCGCGGATCTTCCCCGTGCCCCAGACCCAGCCAGCAAAGATGGCAATGAAGAAACCTCCAACCGGCATGAGGAGGTTCGAGGTAATAAAGTCGTACAGGTCAAAAAGGTTCTTTCCGAAGAGTGTCCAGTGAGCCAGGGTTGAGCTGGAGAGAGCGGCTGTAGCGCCAACAAGCGCCAGCAGAAGGGTGGTAAGCAGGGTGGCATTGCGGCGTGAAAGCCCCGTCTGTTCATGGAGGAATGCCACCGGTACCTCAACCAGGGAAAGCATGGCGCCAGTAGCTGCGATGGCGGCCAGGATGAAAAAAAGCACCATGAAGATGTTCCCCAGTGGCATGGCTGAGAATACCGCCGGAATGGTGATGAATAACAGAGAAGGGCCGGCCTCTGGTTTAAAACCAAAGGCGAAGACAGCCGGGAAGATTGCCAGCCCGGCCAGGATGGAAACCACAAGGTCAGAGAGCATGACCCGGGCAGTGTTGGAAGGGATATTCTCATCCTCCCCGTAATAACTTCCATAGGTGATCATGGTGCCCATGCCAATGGAAAGCTTAAAGAAAGCCAACCCCATGGCTGTGAGCACACTGGCCGCAGTGAGGCGAGAAAAATCGGGAGTGAACAGGAAGGCCAAACCCTGCGTTGCGCCAGGCAGGGTGAGGCTGCGAATATCGACCAGGAGCAAGAGGATAAAAAGCAGAGGGATGAGCCGTTTGGTCGTTGCTTCGATGCCTCTGGAGACACCGCGGATGAGAATGACGGCGACCAGGGCGAGGGTGATCCATTGCCAGAGAAGTGCCTGCCAGGGGTTGGTCACCAGGGACTGGAAAGCCTGTGAGGTCACTGCCGGGTCGGTGGAGAGAATGTTGCCGGAGGCCGCTTTGAAAATATAGGCCAGTACCCATCCGGCTACTTCGGAATAAAAGGCCATGATCAGAAAGGCTGCAAGCGCCCCACCGGCGCCAATCAGCCACCAGGGTTGACGGGGATTCGGGGAGAGCTTCCGCAGGGTATTGATGGCGTCCGCGCGGGCAGACCGCCCCAGCATAATTTCCGCGATCATCACAGGTAACCCCACCAGGAGTGTGCTGATGATATAGACCAGGATAAAGGCGGCGCCGCCATTGGCACCGGTGAGGTAGGGGAACTTCCAGATGTTCCCGAGGCCAATGGCAGATCCGAGGGTGGCAAAGAGTGTACCCAGCGCGGTGCTGAAACCGGTTCGCCGGGCAGGTGAAGAAAGGGTTCCTTCGTTTTTCCGGGTATCCATCAAGTCATCCTTATTCATAGAAAGATCGATCCCTGGAGAAGCCATAAAAAATCCCGGCATGCTTGCCGGGGATTTTTTACGATCCCTGAGCCGACATACCGGGCATGGGGTGATTGACCGGTAAGGCCCCACCAGGCGCGGTAGTTATATCGAAAGGGCGTTCTTCAGTCAACGGATAAATTTCACCTGACTGAGTGTTTTATGTCATCAAAACTGAAAATGCCCGCTTCTGGCTGGTATCATTGCATGAACTTCTATCTGTGATTTGAGGTTTAATGATGCTCCCTTCCTGTGAACCGGAACAGTTGCGATCTCTTTTCCTGCTGGATCCTCGCGTCCATTTTCTCAACCATGGTTCTTTCGGCGCCTGCCCGCGCCCGGTCTTTGAAGATTACCAGTCCTGGCAGCGAGAGCTGGAACGGCAGCCGGTGCTTTTTC
>Ga0226835_1001315_pt1 | contig 14173 bp, 12 predicted proteins | sample LAC_MetaG_1_FD_163627 | JGI IMG/M metagenome (GOLD analysis project Ga0226835, IMG submission 163627) | Anaerobic ammonium oxidizing microbial communities from anammox membrane bioreactor (MBR) in UC Berkley, California, United States -... | ecosystem: Engineered > Bioreactor > Anaerobic >...
CCGACTGGAAAGACCGCTACGGGCTGGCTCCGTGGATGGTGCGGGTGAAAGCCAGCCCCCAAAACGGGCTGGAAAAAGATTCGGCGGCAGATTGCTTTCAGATGCGTTCGCTGTCCGTTCGCCGACTGGTGCGCAAACTGGGCGATCTGACGGAGGACGAGATGACGCAGATTCAAGGCGGGATGGCTGTGGTGTTGGAGTTAGATCTGGAGGGGTGAACGATGGCGGTAATTACTCGTAAAGGGCTGCGGCGGGCGGCGTCCAACGTGTTCTGGTTTCCGTTCCGGGCGGGGATGTTCGTGTTTTCGTGGTTTCTGCGCGTGGCGCTCACGGTGTCGATTCTGTTGCTGGCCGCCCAGCTCACGGCGGGGCTGGGGATGGGCTGGTATTTTTACGCCGTCAAATCCAACCAGCCGATGGTCATCGACCCGCGCTACGCCGTCTCCCAACCCCCGGAGGGGATGACCTTCCGCGAACTGTGGCAGGATCGCTTCGCGGGATGGGCGAAAATCGACGAGCGGCGGTATGAGAGCGGACAGTCGAAAAGCAAAGATACGTGTGCGGCGACCGAAAAAGAACTCTTCCCCGTGTTCCAGGTCTTTGTCCCCCTGGCGCGGATCGGCGTGGTGCGCAACTGGCCGGACTCGCGCATGGCGCACGACGCCATCTCAGGGGCAAAGGGGAAGATTGCTCCCTCCGACCTGTCCTTTGTGGATGCGGTCTGGTGGCAGATCGAGAACGAGACCTGGTGGTACTGGGTGGATCATCTGGGCAGACCCTGCAAGTTACCCCCACCTCAACGACCGCCGGGGGTGAGCGGGACGCCGTGAGCCGATGGCCGGGAAGAAAATAACCGCAGAAAAACTATTGACAAACCAGAAACTTTTTGCTAAGCTATAGCGCGAAGGAAGGGGCACGCGGTCCCTGGGCTTCGAGGAAAGCCCGAACGTGAGAGCGCAGGTACGACAGCTCTCCCCAGTCAGTGGGAGAGCTGTTTTTTGTTAACGGCCACAGGAGGTTTTCGAGATGGAGATTCGCACTTCGAGTTTGAAAAAGGGGCTCTGGGGAGCGCTGGCGGCGCTCGTGCTGCTGTGCGGGGGCTGGCTGGCCTACCGGTTGGGGATGGGAGGCCGGGCGGAGATCGCCCCCACCCCGACCCCGGAGGACGGACGGGCGGCGGCCATTGCCGGAGCGAGCGCCTTTCTCTCCCCGGACGTGACCGCCGGACAGGAAGCGTGGCAGGCGGCGGTGTGCGCCGTGGCCACCGAAAACGGATGCGCCCTGGCCGAGACGCTCGGCGGGGGAATGTGGGAGGGGGTGGTCTCCGGGAAGGTGCGCGCGCGCTACGAGGTCACGTCCTCCGAACTGTACCGCGACCTGGGGGACGGGCGGCAGGTGTGGAAGCTGAGCGGCACGGTGCACGACCTCAACGATCCGCAGCAGGACAAGAGCGGGGAGCTGCACGTCCTGACCATCCGGGAGGGGGAGGGGTGGAAATTCGACCACATCCTCTTCACGCAGGAAGTCAAAGCCCTCGACAACCTGGACAGCACCCCGGAGGCGCAGCCATGAAAGAGCGGTTGTGGATCTTTGCCCTGCTGTGCGTTCTGCTGGCGGCCAGCGTGCGCCCGGTCTCTGCGGGCTTTCTGGTGGGAGTGTGTGTTATGGGGATGATCTTAGCCACTGGGTAAGCAGCTTGCCCGGGCGGACGCCAGCCTACATCTGGGTGGCGAGCAGGCAGAGAAAGAGCAGTTGATTGGAAGAGTGGTTAGGCAATATCCGTTCAGCTTCTGAGATATACTGCGCAAGGTGGCCTGGAAGCAGTCGTCTGTAGCGAGTGGTTGTGGGCGGCTTATTCCGTACCTGATCCAAACACTTCACTGCGGCAAGTACTGAGCAAATAGCCCTGGTAGTAGTATGAATGCATAAGCATCGTTCAAGATGTGCATCATATCACAGAAAGATGCTACCCCTCAACTGCCGTAATACTGGCCGGTTTCATTTCATATACTTTCAGCAGGCGCACCTGCACTTCGCCGCCTTGGGCAAACAGCTCAACGCCTTGGCTGGCTTCAGCCGGAAAGATCGTGTCGGTGATCGTTACTTCGCCATCATTGCCAAATACTTCAATACACGACCAGTCGAGGAATATCTGCAGATGAACGATCCCATCGACCGGCCGCATTTTTGCAAAATGAATACGGGTAAAACCCGGTTCAAAGTCAGTCTGACCGGAGTGGGATCGATCTACGAAAAGTTTTTGTTCGCGCATGTCATAAGCTATAATCGTCTGCTCTCCAGCACCCACGCGCAAACGAAAACCAAAATACTCTACCTGAGGATTAACAATAAAAGCGACATCCAGTTCCAATGCACAGCCATGTAGGTTGACCAGCGGGTTATCACCAGGACTTACGTTCAGATCAGTCCATTCTATATGTGCACCGCGTTGGTGGAGGACTTCAGCGGCAGGTTGCTGGAATAGGCGAATGCCATCTGCCGTGCGCCGAAGCGACATCTCACGCGGCAGGCTGAGAACCCCGCGCCATGTGGTTGTTGGGATCAATTGGGCATACTGCCAGTTGTTCAGCCAGCCAATCATCAGCCGTCGGCCATCCGGGCTATCACTCCAAGATTGCGCAGCGTAATAGTCAGCGCCAAAGTCCACCCACAAAACAGTACTCTCCGAATTGTCTGAAGTGAACGCCTTGCCATCAAACTGGCCGATAAAATACTGCATGCCCGATGCTCCGCCCGGTCCGCCGCTGCCAATTCCCACCGTTAATACCCAACGGGATTGATCGCACCCTTCAACCGGCAGTCTAAATAAATCTGGGGTTTCCCAAACACCGTTATGTGCGCCGTAGTGTTCGCCAAAAGTACTGACTGGCGTCCAATCGATCAGATTGGGTGAGGTATAAAATCGAATGGCATGATGCGCAGCAAGTACCATCACCCAATAACCGGCGCCATTTTCTTCGTACCAGAAAACCTTCGGATCGCGAAAATCACACAGCCCATCCGGTGGTAAGAGAACCGGATTGCCGGTGTATTTCGTCCAGGTCCGCCCGCAGTCGTTGCTATAAGCCAGGCTCTGCGCCTCGTAGTGGTCGTGATGATGGGTAAAGACTGCCACCATGGCTTCTTTGCCAAACCCCGCGCTGTTTTCCCAATCGATAACTGCGCTGCCGGAGAAGATCATACCATGTTCATCCGGATACAGAGCGACCGGCAGGTGTTTCCAATTCATCAGATCCAAGCTAACCGCGTGCCCCCAATGCATTGGCCCCCAAACTGAACTTCCGGGGTGATACTGGTAAAATAAATGGTACTCTCCCTGGTAAAAAACCAATCCATTTGGATCATTCAACCAATTGGCAGGCGGAGAAAAATGATACAAAGGGCGGAAGTGTTGGTCATTGAAGTCAATCATCGTAATGAAACCTCGTTGCATTCTAGATATAGCAACAGTAAAGCGATCCGATCCAGACCTGATGGAAACCAGTATAGCAAAAAAGTTTCGCTCCTCAACAAACGGCTATATCATGCTCTTTAATTGGAGCTCCGCGGCGTGGTGGCAGGCAACAAAATGTTCTGGAGAGATTTCACGCCACTGGGGCACCTCGAGTTTACATTTTTCGGTTGCATAGCGGCAGCGGGGATGGAAGGAACAGCCGCTGGGTGGGTGAGCCGGGTTGGCGATTTCACCCTGCAGGACCATGCGCTGCGCTTTGTGGTTTGGATCGGGCAGCAACACCGATGAGAGTAGCGCTTCGGTGTAGGGGTGGCGCGGGCTGCTGAATACCTCGTCAGATTTGGCCAGTTCTACTATTTTGCCAACATACATCACCGCTACGCGGTTGGATATGTGCTCGACCACCGCCAGGTCATGGGCAATAAAGAGATAGGATAAGTTCAAATCATGCTGCAATTCTTTTAAAAGGTTGAGAATCTGGGCTTGAATAGACACATCTAAAGCTGAGACTGGCTCATCGCACACAATCAGCTTGGGATTGCACACCAATGAACGAGCGATCCCAATACGTTGACGCTGTCCCCCACTGAAGGCGTGTGGGTAGCGGTAAAGGTGGCGCTCTTCAAGGCCAACCCGCTTCAGAGTCTCGAGAACAATCCGTCGCACCTCGTCGCCGTGCGCCAGCCCGTTATACACCAGCGGCTCTTTGATAATATCAAATACTGTCATGCGCGGGTTGAGCGAAGAGTATGGATCTTGGAAAATCATGTGGAAGTGCCGACGGACAGCGCGCAAGCCCTCGCCCTTTAAGGCCGTCAGGTCAATCCACTGGTCGCCAATTTGCAACTCCACCTGCCCACACGTCGGTTCGATAGCGCGTACAATGCAGCGGCCCAGCGTGGTTTTACCCGAACCAGACTCACCCACTATCGATAGAGTCTCGCCAGCATTGACATACAGATTCACATCATCCACCGCGCGCACATGGCCGGTCACCTTTTTCATCAGGCCTTTGGTGATCGGAAAATACTTGCTCAGGCCATGAACCTTGAGGATTGCTTGGCCAGTGGTTGGGTTAGATGTTGGTCCACTCATCTTCTGGCTCCGTTTCTTTACTGTACAGGAAGCAGCGCACCGCGTGTCCATCTTGCTGCTGCACGAGGTCTGGCATGGATTTGTCACACAGCCCGGTGATCATATGCGGGCAACGCGAGGAAAAGCCGCATTGCCGTGGCAAGTCAATCGGTGTTGGCACCGTGCCGTTGATTACCTCCAGCTTTTCCACCCGCTGGCCCGGCTTAGGAATAGAACGCAACAGTTTCTGAGTATATGGGTGCAACGGATCGGCAAACAAGCGTTTCGTAGTCGTGCTTTCCACCACCTTGCCCAGGTACATCACATATACGCGGTCGACCATCTCGGCAATCAACGCCATATTGTGGGTGATATAGACGATTGACATGTTCTTTTCGCGCTGCAGCTCTATCATCAGATCTAGAATCTGTGCCTGGATGGTCACATCCAGAGCTGTGGTGGGTTCATCCGCCAGCACAATCTTGGGGTCGCAGCTGAGTGCCATCGCGATCATGGCGCGCTGTCGCATACCGCCCGACAGTTGGTGGGGATACTCATCAAAACGCTGGTTAGGGTTCGAAATGCCCACCCGGTTGAGCAGTTCCACCACATGCGCGCGCATCTGGCGACCTTTGAGCCCTGTATGAATGGCGACCATTTCACCAATCTGCTTGCCGATGGTATGCACCGGTGAGAAAGCCGTCATCGGCTCCTGAAACACCATGGCGATATCATTGCCACGGATAGAGCGCAGTTCGCGCGCATCCGGCTCTAGCAAGAAGATATCCACGAGGGTGCCGTCTTTCCGTTCTAGAATGGCGGTACCCTTGACAATCTCTCCCGGCGGCTGTACCAGGCGCATGATCGACTGTGACATCACGCTCTTCCCACAGCCTGATTCACCGATGATGCCAATCGTTTCTTGGTCGCCCACGGTCAGGTCTACACCGTCTACTGCTTTGACGATCCCTTCATCGAGGAAGAAATAGGTTTTGAGGTTTCTGACTTCCAGTCGGTTCATTCTTTCATCCCTTAACTCTCGACAATTCTGGGATTCAGGGTGCTGGAACGCCCCAGATCGATTGCAGTTCCCAAGCTGTTGACTCGAGTAGCTTAACCGTGCCGTTCTCAACATACAGTTCGATGCCCAGACTGCTGGGTTCGGGAAACATCAGAGCGGACATAGCGATTTCACCGCCATTGGCAAACACTTCGATCGAGGACTGGTCCACATATAAGTGTAAGTGGATTTTGTCATTCTGCGGTGCCAAGTGCGCTATCTGATATTTGGCAAAGTTAGCGTTGAAACTGGCATTTTCGGCATGGGTACGGTCTAGGAAGAGCGTTTCGGTGGCTGCGTCATACCCAACGCTAACCCCGTAATAATCTTTCATACCCACTTTGATACCAAAACGCGAGTTGGGTTTGGTGATTTCAAAGTGCAGGTCGAGTTCGTAGGTATTACGGGTTGGAGTAAACTCTACCAGAGGCGCGCTGCCCTTCAACATGCGGGCAGCTAGCGGCACCGCGGTCTGGCGCAGCGTCTCAAGAGCCGAGATGGGCTTTTGCCAGATGCGCAGCCCACCCGGGCCGCTCACCAAGCGAATCTCGCGCGGCAGGGCCAGAGCGCCGCGTCCCCAGCTGGTGGGTACCATGGTAGCATATTCCCAGTTTCCCAACCAGGCCATAAGAACCTTGGGACCGGTGGGGTTGTCGTAATCGTTGTACGAGCGCGCGGCGTAATAATCCGGGCCGAAATCCAGCCAGTTGGCATGTTCGCGCCCGGTCAGGGATGGCGCATTAGCAAACAGGATGTGGTCGAGGGTAATCGAACCGCCAGTGGAGGCGGTGCGCTGATCCAGCACTTGGATTTGAGCTTGCTTTCCCATCAGTTCACGCACATCCCATGTGGCCCAGCGCAGAATATTGTCATCGCTACCACTTGCGCTGCGCACGGGCTGGCCATCCACCAGCAGTTTGATTGCCGTCTCGGAGCTTTTTGAGCCACCAGCCAGCAGGAAATTTATGAAACTAGTTCCAATGGTAAAAACCGGCGAAGTGACCATGACCTTGCCGCGGTGCCCATTCTCAGCACCGGGAGTATATGTGCTGAGAAAGCCATTGCCCAGCCAGCCCGCCACGCGGCTGCCAGCAAGTTGATCCACTGTCAAAGACAACGGGTCACCTTCCACCATCCAGCCTTCGGGCAGGCCATTTTCAAAATCGGCAAACACCTCGCCCGGCAGCCCCTCGCCGCGTAGCAGATAACCGTTGGCCTGCGGATCAAGCGTGAACTGCTGCCCATCAAAGTCGCCGATAAAATACTGCTCAGTGTTTGGCCCAACACCCACCAGCATGACCCACTTTAGATTGTTCGGATCCCCATTCACCGGCAGCTGGAACAGGTCGGGACATTCCCACACCTGGGCCTGCGAGCCAATTGGGCCAAAGTCGCTCAAGTGCTGCCAATGCTTGAGGTCGCGTGAGCCATAAAAGCCTACCTGGCGGCGGTCAGCAATGGCGATCGCCATTATCCACTGCCCGCTGTCTGCATGCCAGAACACGTGTGGGTCACGAAAACCTTTGTCCTCATGCACGATCAGCGGGTTCTGATCATAATAGGCAAAGTTGGTATAATCATAGCTGATCGCTAGCCCGGGTGCCTGGTGGCCATCCCCGGTGTCGAAAATAGTAAAGAAGGCCAGCATGGGCGGGTTCTGACCGGAGATGGCAAAGCCGCTGTCATTGTTGAAGTCAATTACCACTGAGCCGGAACCAGAGTCAACGCCCGGCAGGTTGACCTGCGGGAAGGGTCGTTGCTTCCAGTGGATCAGGTCCGGCGACTCGGCATGCCCCCACCAGAACAGGTGATATTTGCCCTGGTAACGGATCGTGCCATCCGGGTCGCCGATCCAGCCGTTGATGGGCGAGAAATGGTACTGCGGGCGGTATTTCTGGGTGTATTGATCTGGCACCATGACCGGCTCGAGCGGCGTGCGATCTTGTAACTCAGCCAGGTAGTCAGCCGGCGTGCGCGGCGCAGGGGTGGCGGAGGGCTCGTCAGCTGGTGTAGAAATTTCGGTCGAGGTCTCGTCTTGTTCAACAGGAGATGGCAGAACAGTTGGGTTATTCACAGAAGTACATCCTTCAAGCAAAGTCACTACGATCAGCAGGATGGAATAAGCGCGGTAGAGGTTCATTCTGGCCTTTGAGCTGTTTAGTGCGAGTATGGGTCAGCCGCGTCGCGCAGGCCGTCGCCCAGGAAGTTGAACAGCATCACCGCCAGGATGATCGCTGCGCAGGGATACAGCAGCCAGGGGTAGAAACCGATCACTGTGACATCCTGGGCTTGCTGCAAGAGTGAACCCCAGCTAACGTTGGGCGGAGTGATACCCAATCCCAAGAAGCTGAGGGTGGTCTCTCCCAAGATCATCCCGGGGATGGAGTTGGTGATATGCACGATCAAATAACTGGTGAAACCGGGCAGCAGATGGTGGAAGATAATGGTCATGTCGCTGGCGGATGAAATCCTGGCCGCGGTCACGTAGTCTTCTTCGCGCAACGAGATGATCTTACCGCGCACCACGCGTGCCAGGCCGGTCCAGCCCACCAGTGACAGAATCAGTGTAATTGCTAGGAACTTTTGAATACCGCTCCATTCCTGCGGAATCGCTGCCGAGAGCGCCATCCACAGCGGGATCTGCGGGATGCTCATGATGAACTCGATCAGGCGTTGGATCAGGAGGTCCATTGTCCCGCCAAAATAGCCCGAGATGCCGCCCAGCAGGATACCCAGCAAAAAGCTGATCAGCACGCCGCCAAACCCAATGAATAGTGAAACCCGCGAGGCATAGATGATGCGCGAAAACATATCTCTGCCCAGCTTGTCGCTGCCTAAGAGGAATAGCGGTGTCTCAGACTCGATCCCAAATAGGTGAAGATTACCAGGAATCAAGCCCCACAGTTTATACGGCTCACCCTTTACAAATAATTTGATCGGGATGCGCTGGCTGGTATCGTCCATAAAAGAATAGATGTAAGTTTTCTCATCCAATTTACTCACGCGCCGATAAATAAACGGCGCATGGAAATTGCCCTGCTCATCACGGATATGGATCGTGTTGGGAGGGGCATATACCAGCTCGCCAAAGCGGGTTAGCGGACTGTACGGGGCGACAAAATCCGCCAGGATGGCGATCAGATACATCACCACCAGTAGCCAGAAGCTGATCATCGCCAGCTTGTGTTTCTTGAATTTCACCAGCATCAGTTCGTACTGCGAAGCTTCCAGCAGTTGTTCGGCCATCCTGAGACGTTTTGAGCGCGTGCCATGATGACGGCTGAGCAGTTCTTTTGAGCGGCGGTCAACATAGCCTTTCGGCGCATTAGCCGCGGGATTTGAGAGGGTATTCGCCATTGTAATTTACTCTTTCGGGTGAAGTACCCTAATCAAAACGGATGCGGGGATCAGACCACGCCAGAAGAATATCGGAAACCAATGTGCCGACAACGGTCAACGAGCACAGGATCAGGACAAAGCCGCCCGCCAAGTACATATCCTGGCTCAACACGGCGTCCAACATCATGGGTCCAACAGTGGGAATGTTGAGTACCTTAGAAACCACCAGTTCGCCGCCCACCACACCCGGCAGCATCCAGCCAATCGTGCTGATAATCGGGTTGATAGCAATACGAATGGGATATTGCATGATCACCCGCCATTCTGGCAAGCCCTTGGCCCGCGCGGTAGTGACATACTGCTTTTTCAGTTCATCTAGCAAGGTGGCGCGCAGGACGCGGACCAGCCCGCCAGATCCAGTGACCGACAGCACCAGCAACGGAAGCCAGACGTTGTGTAGCATATCGGTAAATTTGGCAATCGACCAGGGCGCGTCACGATATTCCGGTGAGAATAGGCCGGTGATCATATTACCGGTCTTTGTAAAGACGATATAGAGGAGAATCAGTGCTAGTAAAAAGCCTGGAATGGATAAGCCCAAAAAACTGAGAAACGTAAAGAAATAATCCCAGATGGTATACTTCTTCAATGCTGAAAGAATGCCGATTGGAATGGCAATGATCCATGTGAAGAAAATCGATGCCAAGGAGAGAAAGATTGTGCGCGGAATTCGCTCCATCAATAGGTCGGCAACCGGCCGCTGGTACTTAAATGAATTACCAAAATCACCATGCAGTACAATTTTGCTGATCCACATAAAGTACTGAACAATCAAAGGCTTATCCAGACCATACTGCCGCTGCAGTGTTTCCTTTTGGGCATCGTTCAATGATCCACCCTGAAGTTCCAGGTTGCGAATGTAGCTGTCCACATAATCGCCTGGAGGAAGCTGGATGACGATAAATGAAACAATCGAAACCAGGACCAGCAATGGAATTAGAATGCCAATACGCCACAAAATGAATTTAACCATGACAAACCCTTCCTGGCTAATGCCGGTTATTGTTGTGATTGAGATGCCCGACCCAAATGCGGGTCGGGCATCTTCATTCTACCGGTAATTACGCGTTCTTAAACCAGTAACCTTCTGCATTGATGTAGACATCCAGGTCAAAGGGCGCACCCTCGACCGGCAGATTCTGCAAGCGTGCATCGACCAAGCTCGGTTTCACCTGCGGGCCCACTGTGGGGATCATTACATAATGATCCGACATCCACTGGAACATCTTTTTATAGATTTCTTGGCCCTTATCCGATTCGGGCGGGTATGCTTTACGCGCAGTGTGCAGATCATAGAATTCTTGCAGGTAAGCTGGTGGTTTGCGGCCTTCCTTTCCATTGGAGGTGTAGTATAGCCAAGTCATCGGCGACCAGGGGCCCTTGTGATTGGGCAGGTAATCTTCTGAAATACCCGTCGGCCAGGCCGGGCCGTCATTCCACTTGATCGAGGCCATCACTTGGTTGGCGTTGCGGCGCTGGTCCCATAATGTACCATCTACTACTTCCAACTCAACGTGCAGACCGGCCTTCTGGATCTGTTCTTTGAGCAGCTCAGCCACTGAGGCAGTTTCGGGTGCCTCAGTTGCGAACGTAATACGGAAAATGAAGGGCTGACCATCTGGACCGAGCCGCAGGCCATCGCTGCCCCTCTTGTCGAAGCCCAGTTCATCCAACAGTTTATTGGCCGTATCCAGGTCAAGGCCGAGGTTGTTCATAAACGGCGCGCCAAACTTGCCAAAGAAGACCGACTTGTTGACTTCATCCGGGTCCATCGCCGCGGCAATAGCCTTGCCAAAGCGATTGTCGGGATCGGTGATCAGAGTCTGCCAGACACTGCCTTCTTTATCGTACTCAAAATCGTGGTTGAGGAACAGCATCGGCGGGAAGTTGAATGAGCCGGTGGTGAATATCTTGCGGCCAAATTGCTCAACGGTCCGGATCAGGGTCGGCATCTGGCTCAGTGAAATGTTGTTGCCGCCCGCCAAGGTTACTTTACCGGCCATGATGGCGTTGAGGGTAGCATTGTTGTCAATGGCGATGTTGTTAACCACTCGGTCAATATAGGGTAGCTGTTTGCCATCTGAGTCGACATGCCAGAAGTAGGGGTTGCGCTCGAAGATGCGACGCGTATCGGTAGCTTCGACCAGCACCCAGGCATTGAGCACGGGCATGCCCAGGGCACGTATTTCACCAGTATCCCAGTGCGAGACATCCTTGTTGTTCAACAGTTTCACCCAATCGGTTTCATTGGCTTCCTTGAGCACAGCTTCAAGCTCGGCCTTGTCGGCATATTTGGCATGGAACTTCTTGAGATAGTGAGCGGGCTTGATCAGAATATCATAGCCAGGGATCCAGGAGTTGAGCACGGCAACGAACATGCCATAGGGTTTACTGAACTTGAGACTGAACGTATATTCATCAGCAATGGTTAGCTCAGCCTTGCCATTGGCAGATGCGCCTTGTGTATACAGCTCGGTCGGGTAGCCGCGTTGCACATCGGGGTCGTTATACAGGTCTTCGAACACAAAGCGCACATCTTCGGTTGTCACCGGCTCGCCATCCGACCACTTCAGGCCTTTACGCAGGTGGAAAGTGAAGGTGGTGAAATCGTCTGAAATTTCATAGCTGCTGAATAGGTTTGGGCGCGATGCCTTGGTCGTCTGGCTGGGAGAGCGGAGCGGGGTGCTGGCTTGAGCAATATTCAAAAAGCCAGTGCCCCAGGTGGCCGCGATGTCAATTTGACCACCATATTCACCATTCGTCCAGGGGCCATACTCTTCCTGGATCAACACACCAGGCCCGACCACGAAGGGTTCTTCGGGCAGACGTTCATCAATGGGCGGCAGTTTGCCGGCAGAAACCCGCTCGGCCAGGAAAGGCACCTCAACAAAACCGCGCGGCGATTTTCCACCGGCAGCCGGGGCAGAGGTGGGCTGGACGGCACCAGAGGCCTTGGTCGCTTCGGGAGCTTTGGTTGTATCACCAGCGGTAGTTGCGGTTGCGGCCGGGCTGCAAGCCGCTAGAATGGCGCCAGCAGCGCCGGTGGCGGAAAGAACCAGAAATTGTCTACGAGACAGATGTTTCTTAGCCATTTTTTCTCCAATCAGAGGTGTTAAATCATGAGTAAACGAGGTTGTTGGTGAGTTGAACAAAGGAAATGCATACCAGGCACCGCCTGAAAAGCTACAAAAACGAACTTTTTTACCTCCTTTCTTTCACCGATCATGTAGTTCACTTTCGTAAGAAAGTCTCATATACATTACTAAATCGTATTAATAAACCGATAAAAAAACTTCTCCTTGCTATACCGAAGCTCGCTCAATGTAGGGACAGTCGATGGCATGTTGAAGAGGCATGATTCCGCCATCCTGATCGATATGCTCCAACAAGTAATTAGTGGCCCATACACCCATCTCATAATGTGGTAGCTCGATGGTTGAGAGTTCAGGGTAAAGGTGCGCCGCAATTACTTCCTGGTTATCAAATCCGATGACCGCCACATCATCCGGGATAGATAGCCCTAGCTTACGCAACGCATCATAGGCACCCATTGCCATTCGGTCATTAAAGCAGAACAATGCGGTTGGCCGATCTGGCAACTCCATCAACTTCTGGGTGGCCCGGTAGCCGCCCCCAGCATCCGAATGATCGCAGGCCACCAGATCTGGATCAAAGGGGATGCCGAAGTCCATCAATGCAGCCTGGTAACCTGCCAGGCGGCCGCTCGTCGCAGGAATTGGGTCAATATTATTCACATATCCAATCCGGCGGTGGCCCTTATTCAACAGAACGCGCGTAGCCGTGTAACCACCCTTCTTTTCATCCGGGACCACACTGGGCAGCGAATGATCCTCAACGTAACAATCGAGCAACACAGAGGGAATCTGCCAGAGGATACGGGGCGGCGTTACCGGCCGGTGGTACATGGTAGCATAAATAATGCCTTCCACCTGGCGGTCCATCAACAGATCAATGGCCGTATCCTGAAGAGCTGCATCGTTCTTTGTGTTTACCAACAGTAAAATCTTGCCCTTACTCCAGGCTACATCCTGCGCACCCTCGAAGATTCGACCTGCAAAGGGGGTAATGGCAATTTCATCCGTGATGAAACCTATCAAACCAGAACGCTGCTTGCGCAAGCTCTGAGCAACGGAGTTGGGCCGATAGCCAATTTCATTGATAACCGCCAAAACCTTTTCTTTGGTTTCGTCTGGGATGCCAGGAATTCCGTTGATTACAAAAGAAACAGTGGTCTGGGAAACCCCAGCTAGCTTTGCAACATCGTTCATTGTGGGATTGCGTTTTTTTTGATTCATAATTACATGGAACTCGAAAATAAAATTAATACGATTTACTAATATGAATTAATGCACAGTATAGTATTCTATTTATTACTTGTCAAGAGGCAGTTTTGAGTGTTTCAGGGCTTTCTTAAAGAAGCCCCAAGGGTAGAAAAAAAGACCTTTCTCGTGTAATCTTTTGTTGCTCAAACAAAAAAGCATACACAGAGGAAGGTCAAGATGGAGTCTACCACAAAACAGGGTGTTGTTTTCGATGCAGGCAGTTTGTATGCATATTTTCAAACCCTAAAAGATAGCCGAAAGCCCAAAGGGCTGCGCTATCGCCTGGCAGATCTTTTGGTGATGATGGTGATTGCAAAAATATGTGGGGAAGATACGCCCAGTGGGATTGCCGATTGGGTGAAACATCGTGGGTCGCAATTCAAAACCTGGTTGAAACTAGAGCGTGAGACGATGCCGCATCACAGCGCCTAGTGGAAGCCCTGGAAGAAATCGTGAGCACGTTCTTGAACGAAAAGCGCTCTTTTGGGAAACAGGTTTTGGTAAGTATAGACGGGAAGGTGTTGCGCGGCACACTGGATGATGAACAAAACGGCGCTTATCTATTAGCCGCCTACTTGCCCGCAGAAGGGATTGTGCTGATGGAGGTGGCGATCGATGGCAAAGGGAGTGAAATCCCGGCTGCCCCCCAACTACTGAGCAAGATCGATTTGCGCGACAAGATTGTCATGGGGGATGCGTTGCATACCCAACGAGCCATTTCTGTTCAAATTGTGGAAGGCGGCGGTGATTATATCTGGATCGCCAAAGGCAACCAATCTCAGATGGAAGAAAATATTCGCCTGTGGTTTGAGCCAGACCCAG
>Ga0226835_1001316_pt1 | contig 14163 bp, 11 predicted proteins | sample LAC_MetaG_1_FD_163627 | JGI IMG/M metagenome (GOLD analysis project Ga0226835, IMG submission 163627) | Anaerobic ammonium oxidizing microbial communities from anammox membrane bioreactor (MBR) in UC Berkley, California, United States -... | ecosystem: Engineered > Bioreactor > Anaerobic >...
CCCCTTCAGGTCGAGAAATGAGCCTGGAGCCGTTTAAAGTGTTCCGTAAAGGCCTGGCGCTGTACGGCTCTTTCACCTCCCTGCGCAACTCATACCAGGCGGTGGAGTTGCTGCAGAGCGGACGCCTGAAGGTGGACGACATTATTTCGCACCGCCTGCCGCTGGAGGAATTCGTCCACGGTTGCGAGTTGATTGAGCAAGGGGCGGAAGGGGTGAGGAAGGTGCTCATCCTGCCGGGCGGCTGAGAAATTTGTTGAAGGACACGGGGAGGGAAAAACCGATGACCGCAGCCTTGAACCCGCACCTGCACAATCCCCACCTTAACAGCGAGGCCTTCTTCTTTCGAGGTGGGCAGGTGGGGATTCTTTTACTGCACGGATTCACTGCCACCCCGTACGAGGTGCGTCCGGCGGCGGAACGATTGGCCCGCCTCGGGTACAGTGTGGCCGGCCCCTGCCTGCCGGGGCACGCCACCCGCCCCGAAGACCTCAACCGCGTGCGCTGGCAGGACTGGGTGGAAACCGCCGGGCAATCGTACCGGGCGCTGCAGGGCGAGTGCGAAAAGGTGGTGGTGGGGGGTGAGTCGATGGGAGCGGTGGCGGCCCTGTACCTGGCCACGCAGCACCCGGAGGTCGCGGCTGTGCTGGCTTTTGCCCCTGCCATCCGCTTACGCCTCACCTCCTTGCGGCAACTTCAGCTTCGCCTGCTTGCCCCCCTGGTGATGGGGGTGCCCAAAGGGGGACTGGATGCTTCAGACAACTGGCAGGGGTATCGGGTCAACCCTTTGCGAGGGGTGTTGCAGTTACTGGCGATGCAACGGGCGCTGGTGGCACGGCTGCACCTCATCCGGCAACCGCTCTTCGTCGGGTTGGGGCGTTTCGATACGACCATCCACCCTCAGGCTGGGGAGATGGTGCTGAACGGAGTGTCTTCCACGCTCCGCGAGATGCACTGCTATGAACGTTCCAGCCACGTGGTGCTCCTCGATGGCGAAATCGACGCGGTGATTGCGGATGTGGAGAACTTTCTGCGTCGGGCGCTTTAACGGCTGACGCGCCGGTTCACCCTTCGTATTTCCGTAGAAGATCGTCCAGCGCCTCCCGGAGGAGGTGTGCTTCGGTTCTTCCGGTCTTTTTCGCCAGGTCGGCCAGCTTTTCGAGCTGGGTCTGGGTGTAGTGGCTGGTCTTGGTGACCATCTGCGAACTGACCGGCAGGCAAATGCGGTTGCGCCCCAGCCGCTTGGCGCGGAAAAGGGCCTCGTCGGAGCGCCGGAAAAGGCTTTCCCAGTCGTTGCCGTCGGAGGGGTATTCGGCCACCCCGCCGGAGACATGAATGGTGAGGTGAAATTTCTGCTCGCCCACCTGCACTTCGATGGGGGTGTCTTCGATGGCGCGGCGCACCTCCTCTGCCAGGACGAAGGCAGTTTCGGCGCGGCTGTCGGGGAGGACGACGACGAATTCGTCACCGGCATAGCGCCCGACGAACCCCATTTCTCGAAAGTTATTCGCCAGCGCGCGCCCAACCCGGCGGAGCACCTCGTCGCCGGTGTATCGCCCGTACTGCCGGTTGATTGTTTCGAACTCGTCGATATCGAGGTTGATGATGGCAATAGGGGAGCGGGTACGATCGGCTTCTTCCTGGGCGTGGGCAAAACGCGCGAGCAAAGCTTCGCGTTTGAGAACGCCGGTGAGTGCGTCGCGCTCTTCCTGTGCGGCGTAAAGGACGACGGTATTGCCACCGGTCTCTTTGCCGCGCAGAAGGGCATCGTAGGCGCGGCGGATGAGTTCTTCGGCGGTGAGGGAGGCGCCGTCTGCGGGGTAATCGGCCACGCCGATGGTTACGCTGACAGTCAGGTGGACGGTCTGCGCCTGGTGGGTCACCGAGAGTGGGCGCGCTTCTACTTCGCTCCGAACGGTTTCGGCCAGGGCCAGGGCTTCTGCGGCGGAGGCGCCGCTGGCGACAAGCAGGAATTCGTCACCGGCCACGCGACCTGCGGCGGCGTGAGTGGGCAGGAGCTCTGAGAGCACGCCTGCCACATGGCGGATGAAGGCGTCGCCCGCCAGGTGGCCGTAGGTGGAGTTCACGCTCAGAAGGCGGTCGGTATCGATGTAGAGGATGGCCAAGGGTTGGTGATGCTGGCTTGCCAGTGAGAGGGAGCTTTCCAGCCGGGCCAGAATCTCGCCGCGGTCGGGTAGGCCGGTCAATTCATCGGGGGACATGGGGATACTCCTTTGATATACATATATTATTATATGCATTATTATATATGTATGTTTATTATTGTCAACGGGTTTTCCCCTTGTCCTCACGATCTGGCGCAACAGCTTTTGGGATGTTGATTTAATGAAATAGATTCTCAGTAAAGTGATCTGGACTATAATTCACGTATGCCCAACCTTCCAACCCCTCTGGTGATCGGGATTGCCGGTGGCACCGGTTCTGGAAAGACCACCGTGGTCGATACGATCCTCAAACGCGTCGGGCGCGGGCGTATTGCCTGCCTGCCCCACGATGCTTACTACCGTGATCTTTCTCACCTGCCTTTCGAAGAACGCCTCAAGGTGAACTTTGACCACCCTGATTCGCTGGAAACGGACCTGCTCATTGAGCACATTCACCGTTTGAAGCGCTGGGAGGCGGTGGACGTGCCGGTTTACGACTTTGCCCATCATACCCGCACAAGCCAGACCATCCACGTCGAGCCACAGCGCATCATTCTGGTGGAGGGCATTCTCATTTTCTACGAGCCGGCCCTGCGGGCGGAGTTCGACGTTAAAATCTTTGTCGATACCGATGCCGACATCCGCTTCATCCGGCGTTTACAGCGCGATATCGTCGAGCGTGGGCGCACTACCGAGTCGGTGATCCGCCAGTACCTGGAGACGGTGCGCCCCATGCACCTCGAATTTGTTGAGCCGACCAAACGCTACGCCGACATCATCATTCCCGAAGGCGGCCTGAATACTGTGGCCCTCGATATGGTGGTGGCGCGGATCGAAGCGTTGCTGGGCAGGGAGCACCTTGCTCCATGACCCAGGCCCAGCGCACGTTGATCCTGCGCATCCTGGCGCTGGCCTTTGTGGTGGGCCTCTCGATCACGCTTTACCTGCTTCGAGACCGCGTCCGGCAGCTGGAAGGGCTGGGGTATACGGGGATTTTTCTGGTTTCTCTGCTTTCCAGCGCCACGCTGATCCTCCCGGTGCCGGGGGTGCTCTTCACCTCGATGATGGGGGCGGTTTTCAACCCGGTGTGGGTGGCGCTCGCCGCCGGAAGCGGGGCGGCGCTGGGCGAGCTTTCGGGGTACTTGGCGGGGTTCAGCGGGCGCGGTGTGGTGGAAAAAACCGAAGTTCATCGTAAACTGGAATCCTGGATGCACCGCTATGGCGAAGTGACCGTGCTGGTGCTGGCCTTCATCCCCAATCCGCTTTTCGATGTGGCGGGGATGATCGCCGGAGCGCTGAAGATGAAGTTGTGGCGCTTTCTCCTTTTCTGCTGGCTGGGGAAGGTGGGCAAGATGCTTCTCTTTGCCTACGGCGGGATGGGAATCTTTAAACTTTTTCCCTGAAGATGCGATGAATCGACCCCCGGCAGATGGGGGTACTTTCTTGTATTTGGAGGTTGGTATGGTCTCATTGGAGCGCATCGATGCCTATCTGGAGAGCCATCTGGATGAGTCGCTGGCCGAACTTTCGCGCTTTTGCGCTCAGCCCAGCGTTTCGGCGCAAAACTGGGGGCTTGCCGAAACCGCCGAGATGGTGGCAGGCATGTTGCGCCGTCGCGGTTTTCAGGTGCAGATTTTCCCCACCGGCGGCGCACCTATCGTCTTTGCCGAGCGGAAAGGGCGCAGCGATAAAACCGTGCTCTTTTATAACCATTATGACGTTCAGCCGCCCGAGCCGCTGGAACTGTGGGAGACCCCACCTTTCGAGCCGACGTTGCGCGACGGGCATCTCTACGCCCGCGGGGTGAGCGACGATAAGGGGCCCATCGTCAGCCGGTTGTTCGCCATCGACGCTCTTCTGGATGCGGAAGGAGAATTGCCCTGCACGGTTAAATTTGTCATCGAGGGCGAAGAAGAAACCTCCAGTGCGCATCTGGCACCGTTCGTTCGCGAACATGCCGACTTACTCCGCGCGGATGGGTGTGTGTGGGAATTTGGCACGGTAGACTTCCGCGACGTGCCGATTCAATATCTGGGACTGCGCGGTATCTGCTATGTGGAATTGAGTGTGGAAACGGCCAATCAGGATGTGCATTCCGGGCTGGGAGGGTCGATCTTCCCCAATGCCGCCTGGCGGCTGGTCTGGGCTTTGAACACTTTGAAGGGCCCGGATGAGCGCATTCGCATTCCCCACTTTTATGACCACGTGCGCCCGCCCACCCCGCGCGAGCAGGAACTGATGGCGGCTCTGCCCGACCCGGCGGAAGAATACAGGACGCGTTACGGCCTCAAAGGGTTTGTGCGGGGGCTTCAGGGTGGGCAGGAACTGCGCCTGGCGGAGGTGTACGAACCCACCTGCACCATCTGCGGGTTGACTTCGGGCTATCAGGGGCCGGGCTCGAAGACGGTTCTCCCTGCCAGGGCCAGCGCCAAAGTGGATTTCCGCCTGGTGCCCGACCAGACTCCCGAAGAGGTGTTGCGCCTGCTCCGCGCCCACCTCGACGCGCAAGGCTTCAACGATGTGCAGGTGGCCTTCCTGGGGGGCGAGGCTCCCGCCGTCACCGACCCCGATGACCCGTTCGTCAGGCTGGTGGTGGACGCCGCCGAGGAACCCTACGGGGTGAAAATGCAGGTGGTGCCCCTGGTGGGCGGGTCGGGGCCGAACCATGTGTTCCAGGAAACGCTGAAAGTGCCCATCGTCACCGCCGGGCCGGGGCACCCGGGAGGACAGGCGCACGCCCCCAATGAAAATATGCGCGTCGACCTGTACCTGAAGGCCGCCCGGCACATCGCCCGGATTTTGAAGCAGTTTGGGGGTTGAGGCGGAGAAACCTCAGCGATAAGAAGCATCTTCAGGGGCGTTCCCGTCGGAGGGGGGCGCCCCGCTTTCGTCTTCGGCGGCGGCCCCGGGGGGCGGCGGGTAGAGCCGGTGAGCCTCCAGCAGGGGCTGGCGGATGGCCTCTGCAAGCTGCTGCCAGAATCCCTTCCGCTGCCACGTGTTCCACTGTTCTACGAACTCCGCATAAGCGCGCTGTCGTTCGGCGGCGCGGTCGGCCAGATAACCCTCGATGCCCGGGAGGAGCCGCCGGAAGGGGCGGGGATTGCCGTAAAAGGCAGTCACACGGGTGCGCTCTTCGGCGATGAAAGCCGGGATGAACTGCCCCCACACATCGCAATCATGGATGTTCCCCAGTGCTTCCTGGGCCTGGCGGATGGCCGGGAGCCAGGGTTTTAGGCCGCTGGCATACAGAGGGCTGAAGGTTTCCAGGGTATAGCGCAGCCATTTGGCAGCGATGCGCATGGCATGGAGTTCGGCCACGGCCTCAGGCCGGGAAACGATGGCATCGTAGGCGAGGAATTCATCCAGGCGGGGCTGGATCGAATCGGCGGCATGGCGATAAAGGGCGTGAGAAAAAGGCGGCCCGGCGGATGCGGCGGCCATCGGCTCGAGCGCGGCGCGCATGGCGGGCAGGGCGCCGCTGGCGGCGAAGCGGTCGAGCGCGTGGAGCACCTCCGGCTGGAGGGACTCGCGGCGCTGGCGCAGGCGCAACAGCAGGCGGGCCACGCCGCGCTGCTGGAGCGGGTCTTTCAGACCGCTGGCATAGGCCTGCAAATGGGCAATTTGCACGTCGGCGTCTCGGGCGGCGCCCATGGCGCGGGTGATCTTGCGGATTTCTTTAAGCCAGACCGGTCGCTGGCGGGCGGGCAGGCAGGCCTCGAACAGGGGCAGGGCAGCGCGCAGGCGGCGGGTGGCCACGCGCATGCGGTGGATGTATTCGATATCCTCTCCTCCGGAGCGCACGCCCTGCATTTCGGTTTCCAGCGCCTGAAGATGTTTAAGCAAGACGCTCGCGCCAAAGGCGCACAGCTCTCGATCTTTACCGGGGGTCATGCGGGTTTTACCAGCTGGCGGATGTGAGCGCACAGATCATGGAAGACGTCTTGCACGGGGCGGTTGGCGTCGATGGTGACGAAGCCATACTCCTCGGCCATGCGATCAAATTCTTCAATCAACTGCGACTGGTAAACGCAGAAGCTGTCGAAGAGGTTGTCGGCGAAGCGCATATCCATGCCCGATTCCCAGTAATTGAAGCCGCGCCCGTTGGCCATGCGGGTGATGAGCGTGTCGAGGTTGGCGCGCAGGTAGAAGACGATATCGGGTTTGAGGGCAAACCCGTAGACCTTGCGCCCCCATTCGGGGTCGCCGCCGCGCACGGTATCGCGGGCGACGATGGAGTAGAAATAGCGGTCGGAGAGCACGTAAAAACCGGCTTTGAGGGCGGGGATGATGCTGTTTTCCAGCCGGTCGGCGAAATCGGTGGCGTAGAAGAGGCTCATGGTGAGGCGCCCCAGGGTGTGGCCGCTTTTGGCCGCGTCGAGACCGGGCTGGGTAAGCGTGGAACGGCGCAGGCCGGTATCTGAAACGGCGAAGCCCTCGTCCTCCAGCCAGCGGCGGAGAAGGGCCATCTGAGTAGAGCGCCCGACGCCGTCGGTGCCTTCGAGGACGATGAGGCAGCCGGGGAGCGAATCGATGTTGCGGTAGGGGAACCCCGCACCGTAGAAGGAAACGGCGGTCATCAGGCAACCTCCCGGGATTTTTGTTTTTTCAGACGTTTTTTGTTCTTGCCGGCGGCGGCCATGGGGTTGGGCAGACCTTCCCAGCCGTTGAGCACCCGCCGCACCAGGGCGCGAATTTGTTTCTGCTGGGTCTGGATGGGCTGGGTGCCGTTGATGACGGTGAAATTGAATTCTTCAACCATGCGGTCGTACTCTTCCATGATGCGCTTCTGGAAGAGGGTGAAGCTCTCCACTTTGTCTTCCGAAAGCCCCAGGTCCATGCCGGCCTCGTAGTATTTGATCTTGGCGCGGGCGGAAAGGATGCGCGAGATGGCCACTTCGAGCGGGACGCGAAAGTAGAGCGCCAGGTCGGGCTGGGGGGCGAAGGAATAGAGGTTGCGCACCCAGAGAGGGTCGACCCCGCGGGCCACATCGCGGGCAAAGGCGGTGAAGGCGTAGCGGTCGGCCAGCACCACCGCCCCGGCCTTCAACATGGGGAGCATGTAGTTTTCCCAGCGGTCGGCGAAGTCGGTGGCCTGAAGCAGGCTGAAGGTGGTGGGGGTGAAGAGCTTCTCTTTTTTGGCCAGGCGGGTGGTCGATTTGACCAGCTCCGAGGAGTTCCACTCACTGAAGTACACCGTGCGGCCCTGTGCGGTAAGCCACTTGACGAGCAGGTCAATCTGAGTGGATTTTCCGCTGCCGTCGATGCCTTCGACGACGATGAGCTTTCCGTAATAGGGTTGCGGGTGAAGCACAGAACGCCTCTTTCTGAATGATGATTGACTTAGCGTATCTATATTATAGCATTTGGTGGAGAGGAAAAAAGGGGGTGCAAAAGTCGTGTTTCCGGAAAAGCGGGCTGAAGGAAAAGCCTCTGCCGGGCTGGTATGAGCGTTCGGAAATGGAACGGGGGGAGGAAGGGATGGGCCCACCGGATGAGGAGCATTTCAGTATCCACTAACGGATCGAGGGGGATGCAACTTGAGACTGTGATGCATCAGTACGTCTATTATCACGCATTTCAGTATCCACTAACGGATCGAGGGGGATGCAACAGCAACCCGGCTTTATAGAATTTTTGAATATCTGTTATTTCAGTATCCACTAACGGATCGAGGGGGATGCAACTTATGGTGCGCGTCGTAGATCAAAGTGTGGCCTTTGGATTTCAGTATCCACTAACGGATCGAGGGGGATGCAACCTGGGTTGTAGTACTTGCCGGTGGGGATCCAGATAACTATTTCAGTATCCACTAACGGATCGAGGGGGATGCAACCCAAAGGCGGGGTGCGCATGCCGAATACGCACGATTATTTCAGTATCCACTAACGGATCGAGGGGGATGCAACATTCAGAGCAGCCATCCACCTGGAAGCTGCGCATTGATTTCAGTATCCACTAACGGATCGAGGGGGATGCAACAGAATATCTCATACACGCCCTGGGTGTCGATGAGATATTTCAGTATCCACTAACGGATCGAGGGGGATGCAACCGTACAAAACGCGGATTGGATCGCGCTCCAGCGATTTCAGTATCCACTAACGGATCGAGGGGGATGCAACAGATGATCCCGAGGTCGAGGTGGAGTGCGACATTCTATTTCAGTATCCACTAACGGATCGAGGGGGATGCAACGCTTTATTGATTGCCATCAGTCACCTCCTCGTCTTCATTTCAGTATCCACTAACGGATCGAGGGGGATGCAACAAGGCCAGCCAGGTGATTACCTTACCCAATGCGCAATTTCAGTATCCACTAACGGATCGAGGGGGATGCAACTCCCCGACACCACGCGCGCGGTTCTGGATATGTCACATTTCAGTATCCACTAACGGATCGAGGGGGATGCAACAGTACACCAGTTATATTCATGAATACACTGACAAGTTATTTCAGTATCCACTAACGGATCGAGGGGGATGCAACGTTTGAATCCTGGACGAGCGCGTGGCGGCGGCTGGATTTCAGTATCCACTAACGGATCGAGGGGGATGCAACGCGGCTTTAGCTTTCCGGATTTGCTCACGCAGTTTTATTTCAGTATCCACTAACGGATCGAGGGGGATGCAACGACGATTCAGCGTGCGGCTTCCGCACTGGCAAAATCTATTTCAGTATCCACTAACGGATCGAGGGGGATGCAACTTTAGCTGGGGCATATGCTCAGGGTGCAAATATTACGCATTTCAGTATCCACTAACGGATCGAGGGGGATGCAACAAAGATGACAAAGACAAAAATAATCAACATATTTGACATTTCAGTATCCACTAACGGATCGAGGGGGATGCAACTCACGTCCTCCCACTTTCCGACAAGTTTTAGCCCGCATTTCAGTATCCACTAACGGATCGAGGGGGATGCAACTTCGATGACAGAAAATTACACAAATTGTATCTGGAATATTTCAGTATCCACTAACGGATCGAGGGGGATGCAACTACTCGTTCAGCGATTACGCGCTATTTGAGTCTCCCGAATTTCAGTATCCACTAACGGATCGAGGGGGATGCAACTAAAAATGATTCTGATCAACTTCTCTCATCCATTCTATTTCAGTATCCACTAACGGATCGAGGGGGATGCAACTGTTGTAGCTTGGTTGCTCTATTTCTTGTCTTAAAATTTCAGTATCCACTAACGGATCGAGGGGGATGCAACATGGCCACCCGGGCGGTTGGATCGACAGTTATCGATATTTCAGTATCCACTAACGGATCGAGGGGGATGCAACGATGCGCCCTCGCTCCAGCCATCCAGCCACGCCAAATATTTCAGTATCCACTAACGGATCGAGGGGGATGCAACACCCTTCAATCTCATCCGCAACTTTTTCAAAATTAAATTTCAGTATCCACTAACGGATCGAGGGGGATGCAACGGTTGAGGCGGCTCTGCTGCTGTCCCAGATCGTGTATATTTCAGTATCCACTAACGGATCGAGGGGGATGCAACCTTGGTGGATATAGAGACCGAAAAGCCGCACTTCGCATTTCAGTATCCACTAACGGATCGAGGGGGATGCAACCTTGGGAGATATCTGTCCAACACCAATGCAAAAAAGATTTCAGTATCCACTAACGGATCGAGGGGGATGCAACTTCCTCTACTGCACAATACAACGTGCAGTAGAGGAAATTTCAGTATCCACTAACGGATCGAGGGGGATGCAACCGAATACAACCTTCCGTATTGTTAAAAATAACTTTAATTTCAGTATCCACTAACGGATCGAGGGGGATGCAACTTGTCCCGGTCGTACTCGCGCATCATGTACATTGATTTCAGTATCCACTAACGGATCGAGGGGGATGCAACGGGATGATGGTCTCGGAATAAAACGAGCGGCGGTGTTATTTCAGTATCCACTAACGGATCGAGGGGGATGCAACCAGCCGCAGCCACAACCGCAGCCGCAGCCCGAACCGCAATTTCAGTATCCACTAACGGATCGAGGGGGATGCAACAGGTAGAAAGGATTGCCGACAAAGTCATCCAGACCTATTTCAGTATCCACTAACGGATCGAGGGGGATGCAACGAAAGGAGAATTCCATGTTTGGCAAATATTTGAATTATTTCAGTATCCACTAACGGATCGAGGGGGATGCAACTGATAAAATCCGCAAACACACTCCCGCCATCGCCAATATTTCAGTATCCACTAACGGATCGAGGGGGATGCAACTCCAGCCGCGAGATCATGTCCTCCATCGTTTTCATTATTTCAGTATCCACTAACGGATCGAGGGGGATGCAACACGATGTAACCGTGGTGGCATTCGGTCAGTTTATTTCATTTCAGTATCCACTAACGGATCGAGGGGGATGCAACCTTCTTTTTCCTTTCTTTTTTTTGCCTGTTTTTCGCATTTCAGTATCCACTAACGGATCGAGGGGGATGCAACAAGCGGACGTTCCATTTTGGAGTTCTGCGGTACAACATTTCAGTATCCACTAACGGATCGAGGGGGATGCAACAAATTCTGATCGAGGTCGAGGGCGGAAACTGGATAGATTTCAGTATCCACTAACGGATCGAGGGGGATGCAACAAAGAATAACCAATCGAAAGCAGCCGGCCGTAATCCGATTTCAGTATCCACTAACGGATCGAGGGGGATGCAACAGTATTTCAGACAGTGATCTGATCCCAATCGTAACATTTCAGTATCCACTAACGGATCGAGGGGGATGCAACCATTCACACCGCTGGTGGTGGAGCGAATTATTTTCATTTCAGTATCCACTAACGGATCGAGGGGGATGCAACAAGGGTATCCTGATAGCTCAAAAGCTGATTAGCAAATTATTTCAGTATCCACTAACGGATCGAGGGGGATGCAACCGCCAATGCCTGGCTGGCACGCGCCGAGCAGGGCAATTTCAGTATCCACTAACGGATCGAGGGGGATGCAACGCTACGGTAGCTGATATCATCGATGGCCGCTATGGATTTCAGTATCCACTAACGGATCGAGGGGGATGCAACAGACGCGCACGTGGTCTGGAACGGGCACAATCATCATTTCAGTATCCACTAACGGATCGAGGGGGATGCAACAAAAACATATGGATTGAACCATAGCATTTTCTACAATTTCAGTATCCACTAACGGATCGAGGGGGATGCAACTTGTTCAAGCCGTTCAATGATCTCCCGCGTGTACAATTTCAGTATCCACTAACGGATCGAGGGGGATGCAACATTTCACCGGCTCACCACGTGTTTCGATTGCCTGGAATTTCAGTATCCACTAACGGATCGAGGGGGATGCAACTAGTGGTGGTGACGCCTGGGGTTGATCCCCTCCATATTTCAGTATCCACTAACGGATCGAGGGGGATGCAACTCAGATGCGCCCTCGCTCCAGCCATCTAGCCACGCCAGAATTTCAGTATCCACTAACGGATCGAGGGGGATGCAACTCCATTGGTGGTGTTGGTGATCGCGCTCGTTGAGTATTTCAGTATCCACTAACGGATCGAGGGGGATGCAACGTGGCCGCTGTGGAAACTACCGAAGAAACCGAGTTAGAATTTCAGTATCCACTAACGGATCGAGGGGGATGCAACTACCTGCTGGCTTCTAGACCGACAGGGTCAGAGGTTAATTTCAGTATCCACTAACGGATCGAGGGGGATGCAACCCATCCAGTTCACGAGGTATTGCGCCAATGTGTGCGATTTCAGTATCCACTAACGGATCGAGGGGGATGCAACGTTTCCGACGATAGTCAACGCGCTTTTTGCCCCGAAATTTCAGTATCCACTAACGGATCGAGGGGGATGCAACCGGCAATATCCGTATTTGTCCGCCCCTCGCGGATTTATTTCAGTATCCACTAACGGATCGAGGGGGATGCAACGACCCATTCCCACTCAAATCCATCGACGACGAAATTATTTCAGTATCCACTAACGGATCGAGGGGGATGCAACTGGCCAGTTTTGCGGACTGGTTCGGAGCGGTAATTTAATTTCAGTATCCACTAACGGATCGAGGGGGATGCAACCGCGTTTTTACCCATCCCAAAACCTATTATACATCCATTTTCAAGGCTCTGCGAGCCTTTTAAGGGTATTCTGGAGAGGCTTTTGCGGGGGGCTTTCGGGGAGCTTTCGCAAATCGTTTTTTGCTTAAAAAAGGGGGAGATTTGCGAAAAACCGCCCGTTTACAACCGGTCATTGCAGAAACGGCGGAATTCGCAGGATACACAACGCTGAAGCTGTGAGGTGGGCGGCGGCATGCGTTCGCTTTCCAGCACGCCCCGCATTTGCTCCAGAATAACTCCTACTTTCTCACGCAGGGCGGGGGTGAAAGGCACTTCCACTGCGCGCCGCAGGGGGATTTCAATCAGATAGCCGCGGCGGGCGGGCCTCCCGCTCATCTCTTCCAGCAGGAGGCCATATGCCGCGAGCTGGAGCTGGAAATGCTCTCCCGCGCGCTGAGAGAACTTGAAATCCACGGGGATCACCTCGCCCGGCGAGGGCTCGTCTACCCAGATGACGAGGTCCACCTTCCCGCGCAGGCCCCATCTGGGTGAGCGCACGGGCACATCCAGTTCGCGCCGTCCTTCTGTCAGGCGGTAGGCGCGCAGTGAGCGGCGAATCTCGCGCCGGGCTTCTTCTTCTCCCACTTCTTTTCCCACATCCATGAGGTAGGTGCGGGGCCTGACGTCGGGCAGGCAGACCAGAAAGTAGAGAATGCGCGGGCAGTAGGCCCACTGCTTCAAATCGGTCACCCGGAAGGGAAATTCCATGATTTCTTCGTAGGGGTCCAACATCGGAGGTGCTCCCCTTTCGGCTCAGTCGGGTTTCTGATCGATGACTCTGCGCTTGCGCCAGTCTTCAGCGCAGACGGGCACCAGCTGGACGTTGCCGGGGGCTTTCCCCAGGATGCGTCGAATCTTCACGAACAGTTCCTGCTGTTTTCCGGGCAACAGCCAGCCGGTAAAGGCGCTGAATTGAACGCGATCCAGGCCGTAATCGAGGCAGACATCGGCGATTTTGCTGCGTTTGCGGTCATCGGGGATATCGTAGATCAGGATCAGGTTGGGGGTTTTCTCCATACAGAGGTTCACCAGGGCAGGACAGAAGGAATATAGGCTTCGCGCTCTCCGCGCAGGAAGGTGGCCAGGTGCCGGGCCTGCATCTGGATCACCCCGCGGATAGGGAAGCGCTTGCCCTCGAAGGGGATGAGGCTGTCGAGGCGTTCCAACACCTTCTCGGCCACGGCGCGGCGGGTTTCGGGGGTGAGCAGGCGCTTCTCATCCTGTGAAAATTCCATGCCCTTGTTGGCCAGCCCAAGGATGGTGCGGTCGACCACGGTGGGGCGAAACTCTTCGATAAAATCAAGGGTGAGGCTGGGTTTGCCGGGGCGGTCGACGTGCAGGAACCCGGCGTAGGGGTCGAGCCCGGCCAGGACGATGGCGCGTTCTACCTGCCCGTAGAGGATGCCATACCCGTAATTGAGGGCGGCGTTGACCGGGTCGGTAGCGCCGCGCCCGACGCGGCCTGGGAAGGCGTATTTTTCGGGGATGGTCTGGCGGATGGCGTCCCAGTAGCGCTGAGCGGCGCGGCCCTCGATCCCCAGGATGGATGCGCGCAGGTCGTCCATGGTTAACTTGCCTTCCTGAACTTCCGGCGAACGGTGGAGGCGTTCGAGGGCGGCCTGTTCGTCGAGCACTTCGGCGGCGCAGCGGCGCAGCTCTTCATACAGGGCGGGGTGGCTTTCTTTGCGGTTTTTGCTCATGTATTTGAGGAAGTTGGCCTGGTTTTGCAATTTTCCGCTGGCCAGCGCCAGGGCCAGTTCCAGCCCGCGGCGGTGGCGGTAGGCCTCTAACTGGGCGCGGCGGGTGGCGATGGTGCCGGTGAGCGCTGCGCTGTAGAGGCTGGCGTAAGCCGAACCGTTGGGGCTGACGAAGAAAATGGGAATGCCG
>Ga0226835_1001317_pt1 | contig 14160 bp, 12 predicted proteins | sample LAC_MetaG_1_FD_163627 | JGI IMG/M metagenome (GOLD analysis project Ga0226835, IMG submission 163627) | Anaerobic ammonium oxidizing microbial communities from anammox membrane bioreactor (MBR) in UC Berkley, California, United States -... | ecosystem: Engineered > Bioreactor > Anaerobic >...
ACGGCACGCCAACCAGATCACTCAAGTGCCGCAACGACGCCCTAGCAGCCTCCTGCGGCTCAGCTGCGCGGCGCTCGAAGAACATCCGGACGACCCGATCCCTAGTCTCCTGATCGTACTTGAATCGCATGCTCCATTCTCTCCTTCCGCGTGAGAACGGAGCCTCTACCAAACCCAGGACGCTTCAGCTTGTTGTAGCAGAGGAACAACACGTCGAGCCCGGCCCGCGCCAACCGACGAGCCTTCTCGAAGGCGATGAGCGTCTTACCCGAGCCGGCACAACCGCTCACCCTCGCGCGAGTCTTGAACTCGAAGTGGTCCAGCAGGAAGCGTTGGCTCTCGGTGGGCTCGATCCGGGTCCGCTCGATCTCCTCGAAGCGCGAGTTGAGGCCGATCTTCACGAACGAGACCGAGGGCGACAACATGTCTGTTACCGCCTCGATAGCCTCGCGTGGAAGCGCGTGGTTCAGCGGCTCTCCGTAAAGCCGCACCACGGCGGCCTCGATGTTCGGGATGTCGGTACTGTCGATGACCGCGTGGCGCGGCGCGTGCAGCGCGATCGGCCCGTCGACCACCGTCTGGATCATCGCCACGCCGGCCTGCACGCGGTACTGGAAGCGCCTCGTGCCAACGCCGTCTCCCAAGAAGCCACGCAGCAATACCACCTGCTCGTCCACCTGCACGAACGGGTCGCGGATCTCGTGCTCCACCCCCTGGGCGTCCTCCGAGTACCACGCGCCCTCTATCCCGTCCCGCCTCAGCTTCCCGCCCTTCGTCTCGAGCAGCAGCAAACCGAAACGCGGGTGCAGCACCGCGAAGTCGATCTCGCCGCGCTTGTCGAGGAACCTGTCGTCCTGGTCGCGCTTGCGGAGCTTAACGCTGTGGAAGACGTGGTAAGCGTCCGGCAAGGTCGCCAGCACGCTGAAGAGCTGAGTCTCCGCTGCCGAAGTCTCCCGCGGGACGGTCGTCGGGAACATGCGAGCCATGCTGGTCTCCTCCCCCGTCGGTGCCTTCTCCAGCCGCTCACCCACCCGTAGGTGCCGGTGAGGCGCCCCGGCAAGATGGCCGGCTGTTCGTCAAGGAACCATACCGGCGCGTGTCGCTCGGCGCTATGAAAGACCGTATGCGCTGCGACGGCCGATGCAGTACGAACCAGGAGACTGAGCCGCGGTTATCGCCCCCGGGATCTCGAAGGCTTTGTTCCAGGGATGCTCCCGCTTCTGCGCCGGTCCACGCCCGTTTGTTGGCACGAGCAGAACACCCGTCATCTGCTACATCACCGCATCCGCGGAGACCGGAACTGATTGACAACCCGGACAGGATTCGAATCCTTCTGCGACTCTGCGAAGTCTTGACCTCGTCATCTTAGCGTGCTATAGCTAACACACACTTTTTTCCATTTTGGGCAGAAGTGCTTGGCGTTGGAAAGGAGGCTAGTAGAGCCCACGAAACCCCCGCTAGCGGGGAAGTAAGGCCATCGCTGATTCACATCTCGGAGGTTCGGGGAAACCCGCGCATACACCTGTCAGTCTTGGCCACCAGGGATCAGCTTGAAGGAGTGCTCACGTGAATCCACGCATCCGCGCAAACTCCAGGAAGCTCGCGGTACAAGTCATCTTGGTCGGGTTGCTGGGGATGACCACCCTTGGTAGCGCCCAACAGAAGATCACGATCGTTCATTGGCAACACCACTACGCCGCGCGCGAGGCGGTCGTCAAGCAATTAATCAGCGAGTTCGAAGCAACACACCCTGATATCAGGATCGACTTCCAGTCCATCCCTTACGGCGATTACTTCCAGAAGATCGGTCCTTCCCTAGAAGCAGGCACCGGTCCGGATGTCTTCCAGATTCCTGGGCCTCAGGTGTACGAGTTCTACTCCCGCGGCCAACTAGCCCCCGTACCCGCAGACGTGTATGCAACCGAAGAACTTGAGGCAGACTTCGTTCCCTGGACGATTCAGCTTCTCAAGCACGACGGCCAGTATGTAGGACTGCCGACAGATGTTCAACTTCTGCTGCTCTTCTACAACGACGCACTCTTCGAAGAAGCCGGACTTGACCCCAGCGTCTCTTTCGCTTCGCTCGACGAGTTGCAGGCGGCAGCGTCGTCCCTCACGAAGGTATCCGGCAACAGACTCGCACAGGCCGGCATAAACTTGACCTACTCTCCGTACCAGTGGTATTGGAATTACCTGACCACACTACACGACCTAGGCGCAGTTGACGAGCAGACCTTAAGCGTCACTTACGATGACGCGTCTGGGGTAGCTTGGTGGCGTTGGTTCACCGACCTTATTACAGTTCACCACATCGATGATCCAGAGTTTCTCGCGGGCCAAGACAAGTTCGCTGTAGGCCTTGCCGGGATGGACCTGCACGAGTTCACATATGCAGGCAACCTCGCTCAACTGAATCCGGACCTCGAGTACAGTCTTCACCTTCCCCCGCCTGCCCCAGGACGCCCCGAAGGCGCTGCCGGTACGCACTGGGCCTATGTGGTATCGGCGCAGAGCCCCAAGACTGAAGCTGCCTGGGAATGGGTCAAGTTCCTAACGAGCGAAGCTGCGCAACGGGAGTGGGTGGCCGATGGGGGGGAATTGCCATCGCGTATCTCTCTGTACGATGACCCTGAACTGCGAAGCAGTCCAACTACCGCGTTCGCACTTGACGCGATGACGAAGGCTGTGCCGTACGACGCGATCGGCTGGGATGACGTCTACGCCATCCAGCAGAACATATGGGAGACCATCGTGCTGCAGGGAAAAGACGTGGCTGATGCGGTGGCCAAGGGGGCCGCAGACGAAGAAGCCCTCTACCGGGAGAAGCAGCGGGAGTAATGCGACTTCCTGCGAAGAACCGACACTCCCTGAATCGTAAGCAAACCATTTGGGCTTACGTGTTCTTGGCGCCTTCACTCTTGTTCTTCGCAGTGTTCGTCATCTACCCCACCATCCGCTCGTTCCAATACAGCTTGTTCGACTGGCCGTTAGGCGTGCCACAGAAGACCTTCGTAGGTCTCGAGAATTACCGGCGCCTGCTCACCGACGATCCAGTATTCATGACTTCGGTTTGGAACACGGTCCGCTTCACCGTCGGGACGACCGTGCCAACCCTCGTGATTGCGCTACTGCTCGCGATGGCTCTGAACCATCCGCAACTCAAGCTCCGCGGGTTGTTCCGCACGGTCTACTTCCTACCCTTCGTTCTGTCACTCGTAGCCGTGGGCTTCGTCTGGCGGTGGATGCTCGAGCCCACCTTCGGCCCGGTGAACGCAGTGTTTCGGATCTTCGGGATCCAGGGCCCAGGCTGGCTAGCTAGCCAGACTTGGGCCCTCCCGGGGGTGATGCTGATGAGCATATGGCGAGATACCGGCTTCTACATGGTCATCTTCCTCGCCGGGCTCCAGACCATCCCGTCGGCGTTCCATGAGGCAGCCATGATTGATGGCGCCAGTGCATGGCACCGCTTCTGGAAAGTGACGTTGCCCCTCCTCAACCCAACGATTGTGTTCGCGTCTGTTATTGCAGTGATTAACGGACTGCAGCTCTACACCGCCGTATATGTGATGACAGGTAAGAGCGGAATCTATGGTGGACCCCTCAACAGCACACGTTCAGTCGTCCTACAGATTGTCGAGACCGCGTTCCGCTCCCTGAATATGGGCTACGCATCTGCGGCAGTATTCCTGCTGTTCCTCGCGATTCTCGGCCTCTCACTCCTCCAGATCCGCATCTTGGATCGCCCCTTCGAATACTAATCATGGATTCTGCACGCCGCATCACCCAACCGAGCGCAGCCGGCACGTATGCTCCCCCTTCGAGAAACGCTCGTCGGATCGCGATAATCGGCCTTCACTGCCTGTTGATTGCGGGCGGGATCCTTGCGCTCTTCCCTGTCTTCGTGATGGTCACAGCGTCTTTCAAATCGCTTGCCGAAGTGTTGCGCGTCCCACCCGCTTGGCTACCCGAGCAACTTACGCTGAAGAACTTCAGGGAGGTATTTCGACAGCAACCACTTTATGCTCGCTACTTCCTGAACAGCGCCATTGTTGCACTTATCACAGTAGGTAGCGTGTTATTCACGAGCTCTCTCGCAGGTTATGCGCTTTCTAAGTTTCGCTTTCGAGGCCGGAACGCCATCTTTATCTTCATCTTAGGTACCATGATGATACCGTTTGAGATTCGGATGGTGCCGCTTTATGTGATGGTGTCCGATTGGCACCTAACCGATACTTATCTCGGACTAGCGCTCCCAGGACTTGTTGGCGCATTTGGTATCTTCCTGATGAGGCAGTTCATCGCCAGTATCCCAGGTGACTTGATGGACGCAGCGCGAATCGATGGCGCTTCAGAACCTGGGATCTTCTTTCGAATTGTGCTGCCCCTGTCGAAACCAGCGCTTTCCGCTCTTGCCATATTCACGTTAGTAGGTAGCTGGGAAGCGTTCTTGTGGCCGCTCCTAATAGTCAACTCGGAAACAATGCGTACTCTCCCCATTGGCCTAGCCCTTTTCGCCGGGCGGTACCTGCAACGACTCGATCTTCAAATGGCCGCCTCAGTTCTCACAGTCCTACCAATGGTGATCGTCTTCTTCGTGCTGCAAAGGCGATTCGTTGAGGGGCTCACCCTCACGGGCTTGAAGGGATGACGCGTGTGAAGCGAGCTCTTGAAGTGCCCGCTAGCGGTCAGGATAACGACCTCGACCCGCGTAAGCGGCATGGATATATCGGGATCGACCTCGGGGGCACCAAGACGCTGGGGCTCCTCCTTGACGAAGCTGATACGGTGATGGCGAGAATCGTCACACCAACCGATGCCTCAGGTAATGAAGCTGTACAGGCTGGTATTCTTGACGTGCTCCATTGGCTAATAAGAAGCGCGGCCGAGCAGAACGTCGAGGTCACCGCCATCGGCGTCGGAGCCCCTGGCTTCATAGACAGCGACCTGGGCGTGATGGTCGATGCCTCTAACCTCCAAGTCCGTGACCTCCCACTGGTGAACGGCATCGAGTCCGCTCTTGGACTCCGTACACTACTCGTGCACGATGTTCGCGCTGCCGCGCTGGCTGAGGGACGCGTCGGGGCCGCACGCGGTGCGAAGAACTTCGTTTACATCAACGTAGGCACTGGCATCGCCGCGGGCTTCGTGTTCGATGGGATGCTCTACGCTGGGGAAGGTGGGAGGGCTGGCGAGATCGGCCACGTTGTCTTGCGAGCGGACGGGCCTCTGTGCAGTTGTGGGAAACGCGGCTGCCTCGAAGCTCTCGCGTCAGGGCCAGCAATAGAGCGCGCCGCCTGGGCCGCGTTGAACGCGAACCCAACTTCTATGCTTGCTAACCTCGCTCGAACAGCAGCCCCCCGCGCGTTGCCGCAAGAACTTACCCCAGTAGCCGATGACCTTGCGCAAGATGGCATCATGCGCAATCTGGCCGAGGCCGCTGAAGCTGGCGACGACGCCGCCCAGAGTGTCTTGGGTGCAGCAACAGGGCACTTGGGTCGAGTGATCGCATGGCTGGTGGATTCACTCGCCCCAGAGCGCGTCATCATCGGCGGCGGCGTCGCGTCGCTCGGAACCGTCTTTCTAGAGCCACTCGCGCAAGCCACGAAGGCCGGAACGCTCGAGACGAACTGGCATCCGGGCCTCATCACGTCTGGTGAACTCAACGGTAATGCGGGTGCGATTGGTGCTGCCTTGGCGGCCCGCCACCGATTCGGAAACCTCAAGGAGGCACAAACATGAAGGTCGCAATCCTGGGCGCCGGCTTCATCGCACACGCGCACGCCGCAGCCTACGCCTCCTTACCAGGCGTAGAGTTGAAGCTCGTCGCCGACCCCCGGCAGGCCGAGGCGCATCGACTGGCAGCGGCCTACGGCGCTACACCAGTCTCCTCGGCAAGCGACGTGTGGGAGTCGGACGTGGATGTTGTTAGCGTGTGCACCCCGACACCCACTCATGCGCCCCTCTCAATCGCAGGACTACAGGCTGGCAAACACGTATTGTGCGAGAAACCCATCGCGGGCTCTCTAACCGACGCTGTCGCAATGCTTGAGGCCGCGCGCACCGCGCAGCATCACGGTATCCACTTCATGGTCGGCCATGTCTCGCGTTTCGAACCCGACCACCTGGCCGCAAAGACGGTGGTCGACCAAGGGGATATCGGGCACCTCCGGATGGCAAGCCAATCGATAACCGGCCCGTTCCCAACTTGGAGCAGCGGTGGCTGGTTCGCTGATCCAAGCCAAAGCGGCGGACCCGTCGTAGACCTCGCAATCCACAGCTTTGACTATCTGGCGTGGTTGTTCGCCGCACCACCTTCGCGCGTGTCAGCGGTAGGAGTCTCTAGGCAAGTCCCACTACCAAGTTACGTGTTATGCACCATCCGGTTCGAAGGTGGCGGTCTGGCTCTCGTCGAAGTGAGTTGGGCGCACCCGAGAACGAGTGGCCTAGCTGTGAGAACAGAGTTGGTGGGGACAGCGGGCCGGATCACCTGGAATTACGACGACATCGCTGCAGTTCGCGTGACAGAGGAAGGGTCAGCGCCGAGGAACATCCTCATGCCAGGAAGCAACTCGTTCGCAGATGAGATTCGCTCGTTCCTGGCGAGTATCAAGAACGGCACTCCCGTTCCCGTAACGGCCGAAGAGGCGCTCACGGCACTCCAGATAGCCCTTGCCGCGAACGATTCACTCCGAACTGGCCAACCCGTCGAGGTATATAACGGCACCCCGCAAGCGCCGCAAGTTGGAGAAGTCGAGGCCAACCCGTGAGGCGCCAACCACGAATCGGCATTATTGGGGCCGCACATCTAGCCCACGCGATTAGCTACGGTCAGTGTCTGCAACGTGCCGGAGCTACGGTCGTGGGGGTCTACGACCCCGACCCCCGACTCTGTCAGGCAGTCGCCGGCCGACTCGTCGACGTCCCGGTGTTCAACGACCAAGAAGTTCTGATTGGCCAGCAATCACTCGATGCCGTCGTAATCGCGGGGACGACCGACCAACACCTCGTGTCGGTACGGTACGCAGCCGCAGCAGGACTACACGTCTTATGTGAGAAGCCCTTAGCGACCAACCTCGAGAATGCCCAGGAAATCGCACGGGTTTGCGAAGCGGCTGGTGTGCAACTACACGTCGCTTTCGTCTGCCGCTTCTACCCAATGGTGCAGGAAGTCCAACGTGTCTTACTTGAACGCCCTGCCGATCCAATCGTAGGGATGGTCGGTGGAAACCGTGGGAGACCGCCACTCCCACCAGGGTATCCACACTGGATCACCGATCCGAAACATGCGGGTGGAGGGGCGTTACTCGATCATGCAGTCCATGTGATAGACGTGATGCGGTACGTTTCCGGCGCCGAGGTGACCAGGGTACGCGCCGAGGCCGGGACGTTGTTCTGCTCTGGTCTTGCGGTCGACGATGCTGCCTTGCTACTGCTGGAGTTCACTAACGGAATGGTCGCGAGTATCGACCCAAGTTGGTCGGTGCCCGCCGGGAGTCGATATCACTACGACTTCTACCTCCGTATCCTCACGGGCAGCGGCTACCTCGACCTAGACGATAGACGAGAAGCGCTCGAGGTCACTAGCGATAAACATGCCGGCCGACCGACAACCCTCCTGCCCTTCGGAAAGAGCGTGGACTCTCGTATGATCGAGCACTTTCTTGACTGTGTCGCGACTCAGCGGTTCGTTCAACCGGCTGCCAGCGGAGAGGATGGGGTGAAGGCTGTGGAGGTCGCCTTGGCCGCTTACGAGTCCGCCGAGCTAGGAGTATCGGTAGAACTCCCGTCCTCGCCGGTTCGCGAAAGGACGTGAGCTCGCAATGTTACAGTCGGTGAGCGCCGCAAGAGCGATCACGCCAAAGAGCACGCTTCAAGACGTGACCGTCTGGCATTCTGGTGGACGAATCACGAAGGTAGAGTCTTCAGGCGAGGAGAACCTAGATTCCGCGGCGAAGCTCGGTAGCCAGTCGGGACAGACGGGCGCTACTCCTGCGCTTACCCTAGTCCCAGGCTTCATAGATATTCACACCCACGGGGCAGATGGCGCGCAAGTAATCGACGGCACCCTAGAAGCACTCCAGAAGATGGCTGCATTTTACGCTCGGCATGGCGTAACCGGATTCCTCGCGGGCGTCTTCGGATCGCAAGAGCAGATTGAGGCAGGCATCGATTGCTGCGTTGACTGGTTGGAGCAGGCCGCTTCGAACAGCCGCAAGCATGCGGCGGGAGCCGCCCTCCTCGGCATCTACCTTGAAGGTCCGTTTCTTAGCCCGCAGCGCCCAGGAGCCTTCGCACCCGAGACCATTGTGGCGCCAAGCGTAGGGCAACTTGCGCACTACATCGAGCGAGCTCGTGGGCATCTGCGACTCCTCACCCTAGCGCCCGAGGTCAAAGGCGCTGAGAACCTAATTGACCTAGCAACTCGGCACGGAATCGTGTGCGCAATTGGGCACTCCGACGCCACCTATGAGGAGGCCCTCCAAGGCGCTTCAATGGGTGTCACTCATGTGACCCATGCCTTCAATGCGATGAGGGGCTTGCACCACCGCGACCCTGGGGCAATTGGTGCTGCGCTGACCGATGACAGGTTCACTGTCGAAGTGATTGCCGACGGGGTTCACGTACACCCCGCGGTCGTGAAGCTGCTGCTCACTAAGCCAGCCGCGAATGTGATCCTAATTACCGACTCCGTCCCCGGCGCAGGGCTGCCATCAGGGAAATACGCTTTCCGAGACGTTGACGTTATCGTCAAGGATGGAGAGATACGCCTAGCAGACGGCACACTCGCTGGAAGTAGCTTGACTATGGAAAAGGGCCTCTCTAACTTGGTTCGCTTGTGCGGCGCTAGCGTCCCGAACGCGGTCAGCACAGCCACCGCGAACCCATCTAGACTGCTAGGGTTAGGGTCCAACAAGGGACAGATTGCACCCGGGTTCGATGCTGACATCACGGCCCTGACCTCTGAGTTTGAAGTGGCCTGGACGATGGTAAACGGAAGAATCGTCTATCGAACTCCCTGGGCGGAAGTCTGAAGGAAATTTGGAATCGAAGCAAGTAGAGCGCTATTGCAGTTCTACGACAAGGCATGGTGCCAAATGTGTGACACATTCGTAACTTTCAGCACGCTCAACTCGGATCCTGTGGTTGTGTTCGGCAAGAACAGTGATCGGGAGCCAAACGAAGCGCAGCATCTGGTTACCTTGCCAGCCGTCGAATATCCTCCTAAGACTCAACTCGCGTGCACATACATCCGCATCCCCCAGGTTGCACGCACACACGCGGTTCTTCTCTCGAAGCCCTTCTGGATGTGGGGTGCCGAGATGGGGGTAAACGAGCATGGCGTTGCAATAGGCAATGAGGCGGTCTTCACGCTCGCTACCCCAGCCATCGAGCCCGGACTCCTAGGGATGGACTTGGTACGACTTGGGTTGGAGCGCTCTCATAACGCTCGCGAGGCCGTAGACATAATCGTGTCTCTGCTCGAGGCATACGGGCAGGGCGGGAGTTCCGGCTACACTCGAGATTTCCGGTACGACAACAGCTTCCTGATAGCAGACCCACGGGACGCCTGGCTAGTTGAGACGGCGGGTAGAGAGTGGGTCGCGAAGCATATCACAGGCCCTTACGCAATCTCTAACGGATTGAGTATCTCAGACGATTGGGACCTTTCGTCCATCCAGTGGCTCAGCAACTCGGCAGTCAGGGAACAAGGCGAAAACCAGACATCCAATAGTTTCGCAGCCGCTTTCACCGATCAGGCTCGGACTCTCGCCTCTGGCTGCAGTATTCGGAAGTCCCGCATGCTGTCCAAGATAGGCGCTATCGCGGGCAGCTCTCTCGTCGAAGGAGCGACGGAAGTATTGCGCGATCATGGAGCTTCAGCACTTTGGGGCCACGCCGGATCTCCGCCGCAGCACAAGAGTGTGTGCATGCACAGTTCCGGGAGTGCGAATGCTATCAGCCAAACTAATGGCTCCCTCATTGCGATTCTCCACCCCACGCGCCCAATTTGCTTCGCGACGGGCACTGCCGCACCTTGCACTAGCGTCTTCAAGCCTATCTGGGTTGACTTACCTGTCCCAGGCCATGATTCACCCCCAAACGGCCAGTTTCGGGCTGATGTCCTCTTCTGGCGGCACGAACTACTCCACCGGAGGCTCATCCGGGCAGACTTCGACGTCGCGGCCGAGTTACTAGAAGGCGCCAAACGACTGGAACGCCAGTTCGCGACGACTGCTGTCCGAATAAAGCACGCAGACATTGACGCAAGGGCTCAGTTCTCCGAATCGAGTTTCAAGATGGCGACGAACCTCACAGACGAGTGGACCAAGAGGCCGGCCCGCTCTGGGTCTTCGCGCGCCGAACCGGACTCTGATTACCTCCTGGCATGGCAAGAGCTTAATCGACTAGCTGGCTTGCCAGCTCAGCCGGGCCTTTGAAGCCTGTTAAACCAAAGAAAGATCTGAGTGCGAGGGCAGCGACACCTTGAAGCGCGGCGTCCTGCCCTAACTCCGCCCGGACGATGTCTACGCGGTGACTGTACAGCTGGTAGCGAGGCAAGGCCGCGCTCACGCGCTGCAAGACGGCGTTCGTTAACAACGCGTCTTCGCCCCCGATTATCACCAACCTGATATCCAAGAGGCTAGTCACGGTACCGATAGCGCGAGCTAGATAATCTGCCTCAAGATCCAGCAAACGGATAGCTTCTGCGTCTCCGTGAGACGCAACCTCGACAATGTCTAGTACGCTGAGCGATTCGCCCGTGGAAACGCTACGTTGACGGAGTCCAACAGACTTGCCATCAATGACCGCCGTTTCTGCCGCTCGAATTAGAGCAGTAGCACTAGCCACTGCCTCCAAACAACCCCTCTTGCCGCACACGCATTCTGGCCCATCGAACTCCACCACTACATGCCCGATCTCACCCGCCCCACCAGCTTCACCCCGGTAGATTCGGTCTTCGAGCACCAGTCCAGCGCCAATGCCGCCACCGACGGTGATGAATATCAGGTGGTCAGCTCTCCGTCCCGCACCCGCATGCTTCTCGGCATAGGCAGCCGCGACAGTGTCGTGCTCGAGGTAGACCTCCAGTCCAAGTTGGCGACTCAACCATGGTCCCAACGCAACACCCTTAAGGTCTAGATGCGACACGTCCACGATCGTCCCTGAGCGGCAATCGACCGTACCGGGCACACTTACCCCGATGCCAAGCAAGGCCACCTCGAGGCCATTAGCTTGCTTGGACAGTTCAGCGGCGATCTGACCAACCTGCCGCAGAACAGCGTCCTGGCCGTGTCCATCGAATGCAAGCTCGCGAGTCGCCAACCTGCGCCCATTAGGGGTGATGATCGCGGCTCGGATGTCAACCCCACTGAGGTCGATGGCCAACACAGCACCTGCATCATCGCTGAGGCTGAGCAGCATGGCCGGCCGCCCGCCCGTCGACTTTGAAGCGTGAGCCTCCACAAGCAATCCGTCGTCGACCAGTTGCCGAACAAGTCGCGTGACCGACGAGGGAGCCAAACCTGTAAGCTCACTAATCTTGCTCCGCGCCACGGGTGCGTGATTCCATACAGCAGACAACAATGCCAGGCCCGCCGTGGTGCGCTGGCGGCGAACAGTGCTGGCTGAGCTTTCCCTATTCACCTAGACATCCGTTACAAGCGCAATCTGCCCCACCAAGTTGCCTGCCGTTGACCAAAGCGGCATAGGAGCTGGAACATGCTATCGCTTCAGCGAGGTAGGTTGCGGGCAACGCGAGATATGTCAGCTAGGCTGCAGGACCTAGAACGGTACGGATGTTCTTGGAGCGCGCACCTCTTCGACGATTAAATACGCACTTCCCGGTCTGGGCCGAGGGCCAGCGATCGCTCTACCAAGTGGCTTAGGTTCCGGCGCCGACATGCAACGGGAACGCTAAATCCTCCTAGTGAAGCACCCGTTCCCTGCACACTCATTGCGCCGCGCGAAAGCTTTCTGGCAATACGCCCTGCAAATGTAACATCGCGGAGTCCGCGGAGGTCAGCGGTGGCGCGCTTCGCACCCGCCCGACGGCGCCTCAGCGCGAAGCTCTAGCCGCCTGGGTCCTACGGGCTCAATGGCACTGGCGTCACTTCCCGCAATCCCCACTTCCCGTCGTTTGAATCGCTTGGCGGACCGCTTGAAAGCGCTCGCCGTTATCTCCCAGGTCAAGCTGGCGCCGCTGTACGCTCGGGCGGACGCACGGATCCCTCTCCGCTCGAGCGTGCGTTTCCCTCGCCAGCACTGCAACACCAGCCAGGGGCTGGTCGACCGTCGGGCAGGGTGATTGCGCACCCGCACTGTCGGGAGAGTCGATGGTATTGCCGTTCCACCGGAGTCTCACGTCCGGGCCAATAAACTCGGTCGCTTAGAGCACGCCAGCTACCGTGGAGGACTCGAGGACGGAAATCAGCGAATCGAGGGGCTGGGACGTTGCCGCCCTTGCCGCAGTCCAGCAGTGACGAGTAGTAACCCATACGGAGGTCAAACCGGTTCAACCCAAGGCGGCTCCAAACCCGCACCTCCTCGACACGCTTGCGGCCAGCGGGCCCAGGCGCACGGAGGATGGGCACGTCTGTGAACCGGACTTCAAAGACAGGGGCGCACAAGGCAAAGACCTTCAGCTCCGCCCAACTGGAGGGTCAGCAGTTTGGTTCCGGATTACGCCCGCACTTGAGCACCTCTACGATCCGTCCGAACTCTTACCCCACCTTAGGATCCAGGTACTCCCGCAGCGCATCCCCAAGGATGTTCAGTGCCGTCACCATCACGAACAGCCCGAGCCCGGGCACCGTCGAGTACCACCACTGGTCCAGCAGGTAGGAGCGCCCGGTACTCACCAGCGCGCCCCACTCCGGCGTGGGAGGCTGGGCGCCCAGGCCGAGGAACGATAGCGACGCGACGGATAGGGCGCTGACGCCCAGACCGAGGGTGGCATACACGATCAGGACCTGCAGGGCGTTCGGCAGCACGTGCGTCACCAGCGTGCGCAGACGAGAGGTACCGAGGCTCTCCGCGGCTAGCACGAACTCGCGGTCCTTGAGGCGCAGCGCCTCGCCGCGCATCATGCGCACGTAGAACGGGATCTGCACGAGGGCCACCGCCAGCATGGCGTTGCGCAGGTTTGGGCCCAGCACCGCCGCCAGCGCCATGGCGAGCACGAGGGCGGGGAAGCTGAGCGCCACGTCCACGACGCGCATGAAGGTGGCGTCCCACCAGCCGCCGCGGAAGCCTATCCAGAGGCCTATCGCGCTGCCGACGGTGCCGGCCAGCAGGACTACCCCGATGGCGATGAGCATGGTGACGCGCCCGCCGTGCAGCGTGCGTGACAGGAGGTCACGGCCGAGCTCGTCCGTGCCGAGCGGGTGTTGGGCGGAGGGGGGCGAGAGGCGCGGGGCCACGTCGATGGTCGTGGGGCTGTAGGGCGTGAATAGCGGCGCGCCGAGCACGACCGTGAGCACGATGATGAGCGTCACCGTGCCGAAGCGGCTGCCAGGGATGCGGAAGAACTTACGCATACCGGATCCGGGGGTCGAGCATGGCGTACGAGAGGTCGACGAGCAGGTTCACGACGGCGAAACCCACGCCCACCACCAGGGTGAAGCCGAGGATGGCGGAGTAATCGAGGTTCAAGATGGCGTCAACGGCGTACTTGCCCATGCCGGGCCAGCCGAAGATCGTCTCGGTTATCACGGCGCCGCCGAGCAGCTCACCGAAGGTGAGACCCACGATGGTGACGAGCGGCGCGGCCGCGCTCTTGAGCGCGTGCGTGTAGTGGATGCGGCTCTCCTTCAGCCCCTTGGAGCGCGCGGTACGGATGTAGTCCTCCTTGAGGACCTCGCGCATGCTCGTGCGCGTCATCCGCGCTATCAGGGCGAGCTGCACGTAACCGAGCGTCACGGCGGGCAGGATGAGGTGCCGCAGCGCCGTCCACCACCGCGCCCACTGGCCGCGGAGGATCCCGTCGACCAGGTAGAGCCCCGTGACCTTATCGGGCGGGTCGAAGAACGGGTTGAACCGCCCCTGCGCGGGCAACCACCCGAGCTCCCGGTAGAAGAGGAGGATGAGGAGCAACCCCCACCAGAAGACGGGCGTGGATATGCCCGCCACGGCGATGACGCGGCTGATGGTGTCCCACAG
>Ga0226835_1001319_pt1 | contig 14141 bp, 13 predicted proteins | sample LAC_MetaG_1_FD_163627 | JGI IMG/M metagenome (GOLD analysis project Ga0226835, IMG submission 163627) | Anaerobic ammonium oxidizing microbial communities from anammox membrane bioreactor (MBR) in UC Berkley, California, United States -... | ecosystem: Engineered > Bioreactor > Anaerobic >...
GAAAGTTGCCAGGTGTACGCCGCTGGAGAGCAGCGGATCTAAGAAACAGGCAGCGTCGCCGACCAGAAAATACCCGGGCCCTGAGAATTGCTCGGCCGTATACGAATAATCCGCCTCTGTTTTGAGCGGGGTGGTCAATGTTGCAGAACGCAGCACTTTAGAGATCAAAGGCGAATTTTCGATTGCCTCTCGATACAATTTTTCTATTCCGCCATTTCGCTTGGCGGCCAGGGCGTCTTTATGCATGACAACGCCCACGCTGATCGTTCCGTCGTGGAGTGGAATGCCCCAAAGCCAACCGTCTCGAATAGAACCGACGGCGATGTCGCCCTCGCGCCCGGTGGCCAGCTTATCATAGTCTTTCCAATAGCCCCATACCGCAATGTTTTGAAAAACATTGTGGAAATGGCGGTTGCGCAAATAATGATTGGACATGATCCCATTGCGGCCAGAAGCGTCAATCAGGTATTTAAACGAAATTTCCCCCTGTTCGCTGGGACGACCATCTAAATCCTTCTGTTGCCAATTGGCCAAAATTGGACGTTCTCCGTCGAAGACCAAACTGCGCACCTCAACGCCTTCATAGGCTTTGACGCCCTGGCTGCGGGCGTGATCGAGAAGCATTTGATCAAAATCAGATCGAACCACTTGAAAAGCATACGTACAATTACCGCCAAGCTCGCCAAAATTCAAAGGCCATTCTTCTTTTCCCCATTCCAAATAGGCGCCATGCTTACGAGTAAAGCCGTGGGATTCCATTTTCTCTCTGGCGCCTAATAGATCAACGATCTGTAAAATCGAAGGCAGAAGGGATTCGCCAATATGATAGCGTGGAAAACGCGACTGTTCAAGAAGCGTCACATCATAACCGTTGCGAGCAAGGAGAGTAGCAGCAGTGGAGCCTCCAGGTCCACCACCCACAACCAAGACCTGAGTAAAACGAGGCAGGGATGACATATTTACTCCTTATCCAATTTAAAAAAGCAGGCGAATAATGATAAAGCGGACTAACTTAGGGTTTATACCACATCCATGCTGTCTTGTCAAATCAATAAAAATTGAAAAATGCTCCTCTATTTGACAATTAAAGGTCTGTAAATGGATATATTCTGTCATATATAACGAAGATGATTGACTTTCGTTACGTCCCGTTTGTAGAAGTTTTTCCTCCAATTTGTACCATGCAGAACTTATTGACAGATCATCTGAGATATGATATTCTATCTATGTGCAAACGTTCTCACATTCGGGAGCAGTTGTGGGCACTATCTTAAATAACCCCATACATCTCCCGAAGCCGTAATTTTTCCCAATCAGGTACATCCGGCTTACCCTATGTGAATTATTCTTCATAGGTGAACATGAAGCTTTCGCTCGCAATCCAAACGCCTGAAGTTGAACCGGTGGTACCGGTAGCATTAATCAGCGGCTCGTTCGAGGAAAAGTTAAGCAAAGCTGCAACCTGGGGCGCCGATGGCGTTGAACTCATGACCGTTAAACCGCGGGCGCTGGATTGGGAGCAAATCGCCTCGTGTTTAGCCCAAAATCGGTTACAGGTTGCCGCTGTAGCCAGCGGAGCGATGTTATTTGCTACCGGCATCACCTTGTTACATCGCGACTCGGAAGTTATGGCAATGGCGAGAAGCCGTTTGTACGATTTGATCGAATTTGCTTCTGCGCTGGGGTCGCCAGTGGTCACCATTGGCAGCTTTCGGGGGCGACTTGCCAGCGTGCCTGGCGATGGAAAGCTGATCTTGCATCAGATTCTGCAAGAAGCTGCCGAGCGCGCTGAACAACTTGGGGTTCGCCTGGCGATTGAGGCCATCAATCGCTTCGAAACCGATTTCATCCATAACGCGCGCCAGGGATTGTCTTTTATTCAGGAAGTGAATCGCCCAGCTTTGGGTTTATTACTGGATACTTTCCATATGAATATTGAAGAGTCTTCGTGGTCACTTCCCTTTCAAATAGCTATGCAAGCGGGAAAATTATTTCATGTGCATTTCGGTGATAACAACCGCCTCCCGCCAGGTAAAGGGATGATCAATTTTGCCGCGATCGTCGAGATCTTGAGATCTCTTGATTATCAAGGTTATCTATCTGCTGAGCTGTTAGCCATACCCGACCCGGATTCTGCTGCACGACAAACACTCGAAACGATGCATTCAATACTTCAGGCTTAGGAAAAGCCGCATGAAACTTAGCTGTCTTCCTGTATCTTTTTTTTCTGAAATCACCAATGGACGCATGAGCCTGCGGGAATGGGCAAAGATGGGGTCATCATTAGGGTTAGATGCGATTGATTTGAGCATCTTGTTCACCCCCGATCATTCTCCAGCCACCCTGAAACGGGTTCGCGCAGAAATCGAGTCCGAGGGGATGCAGGTGGCAATGGTGACCAGCTATCCAGATTTCACGCATCCGAGCCAGTCGCAGCGGCGACGCGAATTAGAGATGGAAATCGAGGTTGTGGAGGTTGCTGCTCAACTGGGCGCAGAACTGGTGCGCGTGACGGCCGGGCAAGCGCACCCCGAAACGCCACGCGAGGCTGGAATCGCTTGGGCGGTTGAGGGTTTAACACGCTTGCAAGAAGCAACAAAAGCTTGCGGCGTGACGCTGGTCTATGAAAACCATGCCAAACCCGGCGCGTGGCAATACACAGATTTTTCCCAACCACCCGACATATTTTTAGAAATCGTGCGCCAAACGAGCGCGGTGAACCTGGGAGTGAATTTTGATACTGGCAACGCAGCAGCTTTTGGGGACGATCCGCTGGATCTCCTCGATCAGGTGATTCATCGAGTAATCAGCGTGCATGCCTCTGATACTGCCAGGCGCGGCGAATTAATCCACGTTCTTCTGGGGACAGGTGTGACGCCTTTTTATGAGCTATTCAGCCGCCTGAAACAGGCAGGTTGGGACGGCTGGATTTGCATGGAAGAGGCTTCCTTCACCGGGCGGGAAGGTGTAGAATTGGCGGCGAAATTCATCCGCCAGGTTTGGGAGAGCGTTTCGGTGATCGAGAAATCTGCAAATGTATAAGATGGAGTCAAGGTATTATGGAAAGGTTATCACAAACAGTTGAGATTATTGTTGACCAGGACACGATGATTGAGATGTATCATCGGATGCTTCTGGCGCGTGCGTTTGAAGAAACGGTCTTCGATGTTTATCGTCGGGGATGGATGCCAGGTTTAGCGCATCTTGCCGATGGGCAGGAAGCTGTGCCCGTAGGAGTGTGCATGGCGCTGCGCCCCGACGATACCATCACCAGTACACATCGCGGCCACGGTCATATCATCGGTAAAGGCGGGCAGGTTGAGCCGATGATGGCTGAGGTCATGGGAAAGGCGACCGGCTATTGTCGCGGCAAAGGCGGCGAGATGCACATCGCGGATGTCAAACTGGGTATATTAGGAGCGAACGGCATTGTGGGCGGCGGCATTGGCATTGCTGCTGGCAGCGCCTTTACCGCGAAACGGGAAGGCAAAGGACGAGTGAGCGTGGCGTTCTTTGGAGATGGAGCGATCAATCAGGGCATCTGGTACGAGACGGCTAACATGGCCGTGCTTTGGAAGCTGCCTCTCATTTATGTTTGTGAAAACAACCAGTACACCGAATATACAAATTATCGAAAACTTCAAGCGGGTGAAGGATTGGTGGCGCGCGCCGAAGCCATGGGGATGCCAGGCCTTGAAGTGGACGGCAACGATGTGTTGGCGGTATATTCGGCTGCGCTCGAGATGGTTGAACGGGCGCGCCGTGGCGAAGGCCCCGGTATGTTGGTATGCCATACTTTTCGGTATGGCGGTCACCATGTCGGTGATCCAGGCACAAAATACCGCACAAAGGAAGAAATTGAAGAATGGAAAGCCAGGGATCCAATCGTGCGATTTGAAAGGGTGCTGGTGGAGCGCGGCGTTTTAAGCCCCGGAGATATTGAAGAAATGCACTCCAGGGTGGAAAAGCGACTGGCTGACGCCGTAGAAGCCGGTCGTAACGCGCCCTACCCAGATGTGAGCGAGGTCACCGAACATGTCTACGCGTGAGCTTACCTTTGCACAGGCCATTCGCGAAGCGCTTGACGAAGAGCTAGCGCGCGATCCGAACATTTTTATTTTGGGCGAGGATGTTGGCGCCTGGGGCGGCGTGTTTCGCTGCACTGAAGGGTTATACGAGAAATATGGCCCGGAGCGGGTGATTGATACGCCTTTGAGTGAAGAGGGGTTTGTTGGGCTGGCGGTTGGCGCAGCAATGACCGGTATGCATCCTGTGCCGGAGATTATGTTTGGCGATTTTATCACCCTGGCTATGGATCAGATCGTTAACCAGGCAGCGAAAATGCGCTACATGACTGGTGGACAGTTGAAGGTGCCAATCACCTTCCGTGCCACCATGGGCGCCGGTCGTTCATCTGGGGCGCAACATTCGCAAAGCTGGCATGCCTGGTTTGCGCATGTGCCGGGCTTGAAAGTTGTTGTCCCATCAACACCGTATGACGCTAAGGGTCTGCTAAAGACCGCTTTGCGGGAGCCAAACCCGGTGGTTTTCTTTGAAGACAAGGTGATGTATGCCAAAATAAAGGGCCCAGTCCCAGAAGAGGAATACACCATCCCCTTTGGGAAGGCTGACATCAAGCGGGAAGGCTCTGATGTCACCCTGGTGGCGTTATCGCGTATGGTTCATCCCACGCTAGCTGCGGCTGAAATGCTGGCGAAAGAAGGTATCAGTGCGGAAGTGATTGACCCTCGCACGTTGACGCCGCTGGATGAGGAGACGCTGATCCAATCGGTGTGTAAGACGGGTGGGGCGGTCATCGTGGATGAAGGCTATAATCGCTTTGGCATCACTGCTGAACTTGCAGCGGTGATTGCTTACGGCGCGTTCGATTATCTGGATGCACCCGTGGAGCGTTTGGGGGCAATGGATGTGCCTATTCCGTTCAGCCCGCCTTTGGAATTCGCCACCATACCGGATGAGCAAAAGATCATTGAGCGGGTGCACAAAGTGCTGGAGGGCAGGAGGCGCTAATGGCTGTCGAGATCGTCATGCCGCGCATGGGTTTGACCATGGAAGAAGGCACAGTTGTGGCATGGCTCAAGCGAGAAAACCAAACGGTTGCAAAGGGCGAGCCGCTATTGGAGATTGAAACGGACAAATCTACAGTGGAGATCGAATCTCCAGGAGAAGGCGTCCTGAGCCAGATTTTGGTCAAGCCTGGCGAAACTGTGCCGGTAGGCGCGGTGATCGGTTATCTTACCGCCCCAGGGGAGAGGCTACAAAGCGCCCCGTCCGCGCCTGCTGTAGGGTCTTCCTCTGCCTCCGTTCAATCAGCAGCCCGGGTTGCAGCGCCAACTGCTTTGGAGGTTGGCCTGCCTGGCGCGTCATCCAAGGTGAAAGCCAGCCCCGCCGCTCGGCGACTGGCGCGGCAATATCAGGTGGATCTGGCGGAAATTATTGGCACAGGGCCTGGCGGGCGGGTGGTGGCCTGGAATGTGCGCGAGTTTGCCGGTCAGGTAATTGACGCCAAACAGGCGCAATTAGTGCGGGCGTCTCCAGTAGCGCAGAAAGCCGCTGCGGATTTATCGGTTGATCTCCGTCAGGTCAAAGGTACTGGCCCAGGCGGTTGGATTACACGTGCAGATGTGGAGCGCAGCGCCAGACAAGCCACAGTCGGCGTACCCGCTGTGCAGCCGCCCGTAATCGGCGAGAAGATTGACCTGACGCGCCAGCAAAGGATCATGGCTGAGCGGATGGCGTCCAGCTTCCGAGAAACCCCCCATTTTTATTTGCATGTGGATGTAGACGCGCGGAGACTGGCAGCATTACGGGAGAATTTGTTGAAGCGCGCAAAAGAGCACTTTGGCGTGCACCTGACTTATACGGACTTCCTGGTGAAATATTGCGCCCTGGTTCTACGTCAACACCCGAAGGTCTTACAACAATGGGCAGGAGATGGGCTTTTCCAGATGCGCAATATCAACATTGGCCTGGCGATGGATACACCCAATGGTTTGGTCGTGCCGGTTATTCATGAGGCTGACCAATTGAGCCTGGCGGAAATCAGCCGACGAAGGACCGAATTAAGCGAACGTGCGCAGGCAGGGAAACTCCTTCCACAGGATTTGGAGTTAGGGGTCTTTACTATCACAAATTTGGGAATGTTTGGCATTGACTATTTCGATGCCATCCTTAATCCACCGCAGGCGGCGATCTTAGCCGTTGGGCGAATAAAAGAGCGCGCCCTTGTCGAGGCGGGCCAGGTGATTGCTGCGCCGATGATGACTCTCAGCCTGTCTGTGGATCATCGCGTCCTGGATGGGGCGACGGCTGCAAAATTCTTGGGCGACCTGGTTGAATACCTGGAAAATCCGGATTTTGCACAAGTCTGAATCGTTGATCAAAAGGAGCGTCTTATGTCAGCCAGGGTCGTCTATATCCATACCGTGCCTTCGCTGGTAACCCCGTTTAATGAGTTATCCAAAGAATTGCTTCCGGCTGAGGTGGACTGGTTTCACATTGCTGATGAGATGTTGCTGAAGCTAGTTCTGGCTGAGGGCGGACTGACGCCGTTTATCTTTCGTCGCGTGGCAGAGCATGTCGTCGCTGCATACGAAGCTGGCGCCACGTTGATTCAAGTCACATGTTCGTCCATTTCTCCTTGCGTTGTGGCGTCGCGTCCAATGGTGCCGGTTCCAGTATTGAAGATTGATGAACCAATGGTTGACCAAGCGCTGCTCTTGGGAACCAGGATTGGCGTTGCTGCTACTGTCCCGACGACTTTGAAACCGACGTCGGAACTGGTGTTCGAACGGGCGAAGCATTGGGGCAAAGATGTGGAGGTCGAATCGGTGTTATGTGAAGGCGCATTCAGCGCGCTGATGTCGGGCGATGGCGAAACACATGATCGCATTGTCCGCCAACGATTACGAGATTTAATGGACCGAACGGATGTAATCCTGTTAGCGCAAGCCTCCATGGCGCGGGTGGCGGCTACAATTCCCCCTGAAGAACAAAAAGCGCCGATTTTATCCAGCCCGCGGTTGGCTGTTGAGCATCTTCGCAAATTGTTAACCATCTAGAATCGTTTGCGTCATTTGTGAAGTCAAGGAGTTTACGATGAACAAAGAACCCTATTTCATGCGTGTGATGAAGCAGTCGCCCACTGAGTTCTGGATCAATAACCCGACTCGGCGACAAGCCGATCTGGCGATCGCTAATGGCGCCACCGGTTGCACCAACAATCCATCTTACACCCAAAAAATGCTCGATCACCCTGAAGAAAGCGAATATGCCCTAAAGCTTTTGGATGAAGCAGTGCGGGAAACAGAAGATGATTGGGAGTGCGCCGAAGTGTTCCAGCGCAAAATGGTGAAACCCATTGCAGAAAAGTTTATGCCCATTTTTGAGAGAACCGAGGGCGCGCGCGGGCATGTTAGCATTCAGGGCGACCCAATTAACGAGGATGATCCTGAGATTATCATTCGCGATGCATTTGCCAACCGCAAAATCTCCCCCAACATCTGCTGTAAAATCCCCACCACCAGCTCAGGTTTGAAGGCAATGGAGGTGATGATTGAGGAGAACATCCCCATCAACGCCACCGAAATATTTGGCGTCAGCCAGATGGTGATGATCTGCGAAAAATATCTGGAGATCAGCAAACGCACGGGCAAGAAACCCGCCTTTTACATGTCACATATCGCCGGAATTTACGATGACTATTTGCGGGACTATGTTGAGAAAAACAATATTGATATTTCGCCAGATGTGCTTTATCAGGGCGGATTGGCGGTGGCGCGCAAAGTATATGACATTATGATCGAGCGCAATTATCCATGCGTGTTCATCGGCGGCGGCGCTCGTGGATTGCAACACTTTACGGAAATGGTCGGCGGCAAGGTTTGTATCACGATCAACTGGGAAGGCACCGCAGACAAGCTGCTTGAACAGGATCCGCCAGTGGTATGGCGTCTGTTCAATCCGGTGCCGCAGAAGGTGATTGACGAGCTGATGGAAAAACTGCCCGATTTCAGGCGCGGTTACCTGGAGGATGGCTTGGAAGTGGAAGAGTTTGAGCACTTCGGGCCAGTAATGCTGTTCCGCAATAGCTTCATTAAGAGCTGGAAAAAGGCGCTGCAAACCGCCAAAGAGCGCCGCGCGGCGCTGGTCAACGCGTAACTACCGACCTTCCCGCAGGACTTATCCCCTGCGGGAAGGTTTCGAGCATCAATGGGGTTTCTGGAACAATTCTATAGTGATCCCATCTGGATCCAGCAAATAGACAGCCCAGCCGCCTTTATTGACCCCATGGGTGATTTCAATGGGCGGCGAGCGAAATTCTACGCCCTTTGTTTCCAATTCCTCATAAGCTGCCCAGAGATCATCCACCACTAGGGAGAGATGTGAACTGCCCACATTGTTTGTGCGCACATCGGCTTTCTCGCCGCCAGGGTTAACATATTCGAACAGCTCCAGGTGATGGTCTGTGCCTGGGATGCGTAGGTGCGCCGCCTGCACTGAACAGTCCGGGAAACCGATGATGTCGCAAAAATAGGCATCCTCGATCTTGCGTTTCCAAAGCATTTCCATCCCCAAAATGTTGACATAGAAATTTAGCGAACGTTCCAGGTTGGAGATGGTATAGCTCGTGTGATCTGCGCCGATGATCTTCATGTCGTTTCTCCCTAAACAAAGCGCGCCAAAACCTTAGAATAACTGATAAGCCGTCCACCCGCCATCCACGATCATCGTCTCAGCTACCACATAGGATGCTTCGTCGCTGGCTAACCAATAGACCGCTTCAGCGATTTCTTCCACAGAGCCGAGGCGGCGCATGGGTGTGCGGCGTTCGTACAGATCCAGGCGCGCCGTCCCTTCTTCAATGCCTTTTTGCACCATCTCAGTCATGACCACGCCGGGCGCGATTCCCACCACACGCACGCCGCGCTTTGCCCATTCGACGCCCAACGCCTGCGTTAACATTATGATGCCAGCTTTGGGCACGCTGTAGGCGACCCTGCCTTCGATGTATTTGTAGCCGCCAACCGAGGCAACGTTCACAATCACGCCGCGCCCCTGCGCCAGCATTTGTCTGCCGGCGGCTTGCGCACAATAGAACGCGCCCGAAAGCATTACGGCGATGCTTTGATCCCATTCATTCAGCGGCAGGGTTTCGGCGGGACCTTTATACGCTACACCAGCGTTGTTGACCCATATATCCAAATGTCCCTGCTCATCAACCAGTCGTTCGACCAGAGCATTGCTCTGCGCTGGATCGCGCACATCCAGCGGGGCAAATTGAACGGAAGCGCCTTCGCTTCGAAGTTGCTGAGCAGATCTCTCGCCAGCCGTCTGATCAATATCCGTGATGACGACATGAGCGCCGTCGCGCGCAAAGCGTTTTGCCATACCCAGCCCCAAGCCACGCGCCGCGCCGGTGATAACAATAACCTGATCTTTGAACATTATGATTCCTCCTGCCTGGCCGAGCTTTCTTCGGGAAAACCCAGCGCGTGAAGATTGGCGTAAGGCACCCAGCCGCCGTCCACTCTCAGATTCTCCCCGGTGATGAAACTGGCCCGCTCCGAAGCTAAAAACAATACGGCGTTGGCAATCTCATCCGGCTCTGCCACTCTACCCAACGGCGTGCGGTTGTTATATTTTTCGAGCTGGACAGCGCCTTGCTTGATCAAGGAGTCCATCATATCTGTGCGGGTTACCCCCGGAGAAACGCAGTTGACGCGAATGTGATATTGCGCCCATTCGGTTGCCAGCACTTCGCTCAGCACGATGACCCCGGCTTTGGCGGCGTTATATGCTGAGCGCATGGGCCAGCCACCCATGCCGCCGATGGAAGCGATGTTTACGATCACGCCTCGCTTCTGCGGGATCATTGCCGTGCGTGCGACGGCTTGGGTCATGAAGAAGACTCCGTTCAACATCACATCTACTTGCAACCGCCAACTCTCCTCCGGCATCTCTTCAGATTTGTATAGCTGAAAGAGGCCAGCGTTGTTCACCAACAGATCAATGCGGCCATACTCTGCCATCACTTTTTCACTGACTGCCCGACATGAAGCCGGTTGGGTGACATCGAGCTGTAACGCCTGGGCGCTATAACCCTGCGCCCGCAGAGCCTCGGCGGCTTCCTGCCCACGTTCGTCAACTAGCTCGCCGATCACGACGTGCGCTCCGTGCTGGGCGAATTTTCGCGCGATTGTAAACCCGATGCCCCGGCCTGCGCCGGTAATGATCGCTATCTGATCTTCCAGGCTCATTGCATCTCTCTCCTACCGGGCATTTGAAAGATGAATACCGTTGTTGCGCTTTCTGCTTGAATCCTGTAAGTTGTGTTGACCGGAACATGGACAAACTCGTTCTCTTGAAGGATGCCACTCAACTTTCCAACTTGAACTTGTGCGTTGCCGGAGCGTACGTAGAGGACGACCTCCTGACCTGGTTGTGTGATTTCATTTATAAACTTACCCGCAGTCAACTCGACCAAACGGCTGCGGATGTTGGCGTCGCTGGGCAGCGGCTGTTCTGGAACAGGATGAATGCGTTGCACGCGCCCGGTCATGTCCGCATCTGTTATCCCGCTGGTGCGCCATTTATTGTCCATAAAATGGGGCGCAACCAGCCAAAAAACGGCCAGGTCCTCATCGCTTGCATTCCACAAGTTATGCGGTGTCTGCGGGGGAACTAAGACGAAATCGCCGGCGGTGAAGAATTCTTCCGTGTTGCCGACTTGCAATCGGCAGCGGCCAGAAACAAAGTAAAAGATCTCCGAAGCGTGGTCGTGCAGGTGCATGACCGGTCCCAACGTGTCGCCGATGAGGCGATCCCCGCCTTTCGGCCAGATGGTCGCTCCGCCGCGCATAATTTCTGTGCGGGGCAGGCTTTGTTGGATCCATTTTTGCCAATCCATGGATGATCCTCCGTATAATGACCGGCTGATTACATCATTTCTTCCACGAGCCGCACAATATCCGCTGGCTGCGGCAGCACGGCATTCTCTAATGGCTCTGCCACGGGAATAGGGACATGTTTGGCGCCCAGGCGGCGAGCAGGCGTGACCAACGCATTTGGCGCTTGTTCATACACGCGAGCGATAATTTCTGCGCCCACGCCGCAATTGGAATGCGCTTCGTGAATCACTAATAAGCGGGCAGTGCCGCGGATCGATTCGAGAATGGTGTGCATATCTAACGGTTCAATGGTACGCAGGTCTATCACTTCTGCTTCAATGCCGCGTTGCGAGAGCGTCTCTGCGGCTTCCAGGGTATGCAACAGGCTGCGTGAGTAGGAAACCAGGGTGATGTCTCGGCCAACCCGTTTCACATCTGCCTTGCCAAGAGGAATGTGGTAATCGCTCTCAGGGACTTCGCCTTTGGTGTTGTACAGCAACTTATGTTCGATGAACATAATCGGGTTGCCGTCGCGAATGGCGCTTTTCAACAGACCTTTGGCGTCGTAAGGTGTGCTGGGGGCCACGACTTTTAGCCCCGGGGTGTGGGCGAACCAGGCTTCGAAGGATTGGGAATGCTGCGCGCCGTTGCCACGCCCGCCGCCTTGCTGGGCGCGAATGACCATTGGCACGGAAACTTTGCCGCCAGACATATAGCGCATTTTGGCGGCCTGGTTCAAGATCTGGTCTGCGGCCACCAGGGCGAAGTCCATAAACATCAATTCGACCACCGGGCGCATGCCCATCATAGCGGCGCCGACCGCCAACCCAACAAAGCCGGCTTCGCTGATGGGCGTATCTATCACACGCTGGGGACCAAATTCAGCGAGCAGGTCTTTGGTCACGCGGAATACGCCGCCGTAAGCGCCAATATCTTCTCCCATGACGAAGACGCGGGGGTCTGCGCGCATTTCCTCGCGCAAGGCATCATTCAATGCTTGTGAATAAGTGATTGTGGGCATAAGTACCTGACCTGTCAATAATGGATTTTGGGTGCGCTTTTAGGCAAAGACATCGGTGAATGCCTCGTCCGGCGTAGGCGCCGGGCTGTTTTCGGCGAACTGTACTGCATCAACAATGATCTCATCTGCTTCGGCGTCAAGCCTGGCGAGATCTTCGTCGCTCAATCCAAGCGACTTCAGGCGCAACCCCAGCCGATGGATCGGCTCGCGCTCGCGCGCCTCAGCGACCTCTTCTTTCGTCCGATAGATCTCTGGATCGCCCATCATGTGACCATACAGGCGATAAGTCATTGCTTCAATAAAAGTCGGTTCATCGCCGGCGCGTGCTTTGGCGACTGCTGTTTCCATGGTGTTGTACATGAGTTCAACATCGTTGGCGTCAATGCGGACTGCCTCCATGCCGTAGGCTGCAGCGCGGAGCCATGCCTCGCTCACCGAGGTGGTTTCGTGGGAAGGGGTCATTTCAGAATACAAGTTATTCTCACAAATGAAGATGACGGGCAGTTTCCAAATTACGGCCAGGTTTAAAGTCTCGTGAAAGACGCCTTGATTGATTGCGCCTTCGCCAAAAAACGCCGCTGCGACTTGATCGGAGCCTGACATTTTGAAAGCCAGGGCCGCGCCGGCGGCGTGGGGGATGCCGCCAGCGACAATGGCGTTGGCTACTAACAAACCTACGTCTGGATCGCTGAAATGCATCGAACCACCCTTGCCTTTACAGCAGCCGGTGGCTTTCCCCAACATCTCTGCCATTGCAAAACGTGGATGCAGACCTTTCGCCAGGGCCTGACCATGGCCTCGATACGTGCAGCTAATTACGTCATCCTTTCGCAAAGGCCAACATCCGCCCACCGCGGAGGCCTCCTGTCCAATGCATGGATGAAAAGAGCCGCGTATTTTCCCTTGCGCGAACATCGTGCGAATGGCTTCTTCAAACTTGCGAATGACAAGCATTTGACGATATACATCTGGTAGTTGTTGGATAGAAAGCGGCATAGGTGTCTCCTTGAAAGTGATGATGATTCTTGTAAGTAAGACATGCAAAGACGCATACCCTCAGAGCAGCCGGACTACTCGGAGTGATCGTTTGCGTTTTCCAATACTCGATCCACGAATACGCCAGCCAATCCGGTGTAGTTGGACGGTTTCAATAAGACGGAAATCTGGTCAGCGGTTAGAAAACTGTTCACTGTGAGGTCGTTACTCAGGGTCTCTGCAAACGGGCGATGCTCATCATAGGCTTGCATGGAGCAACGATATACAATTTCATGAGCGGATTGACGACCAATGTGTTGAGATAGAGCCAGCATCAACGCCTCTGAGAGGATCAGCCCTTGGGTTATTTCCAGGTTTTTTTGCATGCGATCTGGATAAACTTGTAATTTGCCCATCACGCCAATGGTCAGGCTCAGCGCGCCATCGGTGTAGATCGAGATCTCCGGCAAATATGCCCATTCAATGTGATCGGTGCTCCAATCGCGTTCATGCTCCTGGATCATTGCATCCCAGGCGGAGGGGGCGAGGCGAAGAACCAGGCGTGAAAGCGCCAGGATTGCCTCGCAAATCATGGGGTTGCGTTTGTGAGGCATGGTGCTGGAGCCAACCTTCCCCATATAGAAGGGTTCTTCTATTTCCGCCAGTTCTGTATGCTGTAAACTGATGATCTCATGCGCAATTTTCCCCAGCGTTGCGGCAATCATGGCCAGCAAGGAGGCATATTCAGCCAGGTTATCGCGAGCCGTGTGCCAGGTGATGAGCGGCGACTTCAGGCCCAGGATTTCCATCATGCGCTGCTGCACCTGCAGCGCATGCTCGCCGAGCGAAGCTAACGTACCGGCTGCGCCGCCCAACTGCCCTATCAGCAGACGCGGTTCAAGTTGATCGAGACGAGAGATGTGGCGCTGAATTTCTGATAACCAGACCGCTGCTTTATAGCCGAATGTGATCGGAAGGGCGTGCTGGCCATGCGTGCGACCAGGCATGAGGGTGTCGCGATGCGCTCTTGCCAGGGAAGCGAGTGTGATATTTAATTCGTTCAATCGGTCTCGGATGATTGCCAGCGCCTCTTTAAGCTGCAAAACGATGGCGGTATCCATGATGTCTTGTGTGGTCGCGCCCCAATGAATATATTCACCGGCATCGCCCTGGCAGGCTGCCTGGAGGGCGCGAATTACTGGGACGATTGGATGAACGGTTTGATCCACCCAAAG
>Ga0226835_1001320_pt1 | contig 14134 bp, 9 predicted proteins | sample LAC_MetaG_1_FD_163627 | JGI IMG/M metagenome (GOLD analysis project Ga0226835, IMG submission 163627) | Anaerobic ammonium oxidizing microbial communities from anammox membrane bioreactor (MBR) in UC Berkley, California, United States -... | ecosystem: Engineered > Bioreactor > Anaerobic >...
GGGCGGCGGGCCGTCGGGCGACGGGTGCCGACCGTCCGCAGCGGGGGCCGGGGCGGTCGCTCCGGGGTCGCCCCGGGCTCGCGCCGCGAAGCTCCGCGTCGGGCCGGGGGCGTCCCCCCCACCTCGGGCGACGCCGGCCGCCGGGACGGACCACGGACCTCCCCAACACCCCGGTCCGGCCGGCGAACGCCCTGGTCACGACCGCCGCCACGGGTACGGGCACCCCGCCCCGCCGACCCCGCCGCCCTCGCGGGCCGGCGGGGCGGACCGCCACCGCTCCCGACACCTCCACCCGCCCGACGTGCTGCACCGCCCTCACCCACACCACCACGGGGACGACTGGGCCGACCATCCCGCCCCGACCCCGCCGAACCTCCAGCCTTCCGGGCTCCCCGGCGGCCCGCCGCCGACGGCGCGCCGGCCCCTCTCCTGCGCGGATCGTCTCCGGACTGCGTGCCGCGCCCCCGCGGCGTCGCCTCGTCGCGCCCGCGCGACCGCTCCGAACCTCGGGTACCCCCACGGCGCTCGGCCCGCCCCCGGCCGGCCGCCCGCCCGCTCCCGCGGGCATCGCCGGGAGCGGATCTCCCGGACCGGCCACCGGGGAGACCCGAACGTCCACCACGTGACCCGCCGGCCCGAGCGGCTCCCGCGCGCGCCCGGCCCGCGTCCGAGGCCCTCGGGCTCGCGCTCCCCGATCCGCCGCGCGCGGCCGTGCCGCGCCCCGCCCTCGTGCCCGCGGCGCCGGACCCGGCTCCGGCGCCGCCGCCACTCCGTGGACCCGCGGCCCGGCCGGCCCGTTCACCATCGCCGCGGCGGCGCCCGGCGCCACCGCCGGGCTCCCACCCACGCGCGTCCTGGCGCGCCCGTCCGCCGCGGGCGCGCCGCCCGTCTCCTCCTGAGGGCTTCTCGCGTGCCACCGGGTCTCGGCCTTCGTCGTCGTGGCGTGGAAACGTGCTCGGCCCGGAGCGTACCGAGTCGGCCGCTTGGCCCCGCGCGCGAGTGGAGGGCGCCGAAGCGCCCTCCACTCGTTAGAAATCCGGCGGCGACCTACTCTCCCGGGGGGTCTCCCCCCAAGTACCATCGGCGCGGGCGGTCTTCACTTCCGTGTTCGGAATGGGAACGGGTGTTACCCCGCCGCAATAGCCACCGGAAACCTGTTCAGTTGTACGTCCTCTCGAGGACTTCATAGTGAGCACGAGCAACAAAGATCCCAAGCCCTCGGCCGATTAGTACCGGTCGGCTGAACACGTCACCGTGCGTACACCTCCGGCCTATCAACCTGGTCGTCTACCAGGGGCCTTACCCGGTTGACCCGGTGGGAGATCTCATCTCGGGGCGAGCTTCGCGCTTAGATGCTTTCAGCGCTTATCCCTGCCGCAGGTCGCCAACCAGCCGTGCTCCTGGCGGAACAACTGGCACACGAGAGCTGCGTCCGTCCCGGTCCTCTCGTACTAGGGACAGCTCCCCTCAAATCTCCTACGCCCACGACGGATAGGGACCGAACTGTCTCACGACGTTCTAAACCCAGCTCGCGTACCGCTTTAATGGGCGAACAGCCCAACCCTTGGAACCTGCTTCAGCTCCAGGATGCGACGAGCCGACATCGAGGTGCCAAACCTTGCCGTCGATGTGGACTCTTGGGCAAGATAAGCCTGTTATCCCCGGGGTACCTTTTATCCGTTGATCGACCACGCTTCCACATGCCATGGCCGGGTCACTAAGCCCTGCTTTCGCACCTGCTCGACTTGTAGGTCTCGCAGTCAAGCTCCCTTGTGTCTTTGCACTCGACGCCTGATGGCCAACCAGGCTGAGGGAACCTTTGGGCACCTCCGTTACATTTTAGGAGGTGACCGCCCCAGTCAAACTGCCCACCTGACACTGTCTCCCACCCGGATAACGGGTGCGGGTTAGAGTCCCAATACGAACAGGGTGGTATTTCAACGTTGCCTCCACCGAGGCTGACGCCCCAGCTTCCAAGGCTCCCACCTATCCTACACAATCCGTACCGAAACCCAATATCAAGCTGCAGTAAAGGTCCACGGGGTCTTACCGTCCTGTCGCGGGTAACGAGCATCTTTACTCGTATTGCAATTTCGCCGGGTCTCTGGTTGAGACAGTAGCCAAGTCGTTACGCCATTCGTGCAGGTCGGAACTTACCCGACAAGGAATTTCGCTCTAGGGAGCCCCCATGTCGCCATGGGGCTAGGACCATCTCTTCACCTCCACGGTCGGAGTAGAGGTGGCTGGCGTATGGCCTCTGAGGATTCCAGGTATCGGGACCGCCGCTTGCGATTCATCGCCTCGGTCGTCCGGGCGATCCACCGCAGCCCCTCCTCCTCGAGGTGCGCTCCGTCCTGCATGGCCAGCAGGACCTGAGCGAACCTCGCGAAGTCGTGGGCCTTCGCGGTCTTGAGTGGACGTTCCTCGAAGAACGGGATGATCCGGCCCACCAGTTCCGCCCTCCGCTTCACGGAGAAGCGGAGGAGTGGGTGATGGTGGTTGTCGGACCGCTGGTTCTCGATGATGTACCCGCATCCGAGCTCCTCACGGAGGATCTCGAGTGCCGGCCTCGACGGTGCGGCCTGGGTCACCGAGAACTCGTGCTGGACCTGCCAGCCGAGACGGCAACCACGGTTGCGCACCACCGAGATCGAGAAGCAGCCCTCGCCGTCGACGAAGCCGACGATCCACTGCTCGATTCCTGGCCTTTCCTGCTGATTGCCCGCACCGGACGGATTGTCACCCACGAATCGCAGCCTACGAAGAGACTGTGACAGGCGGGTACCGCCGGATACTCGGGGTTTCCAGCATATAGCCAGCTGCACTCGACACGTCACCGCGTCGAGGGGCAACACCCTGGCACGTCAGGGTTACATTACCTTAGGACCGTTATAGTTACGGCCGCCGTTTACCGGGGCTTAGGTTCAGAGCTTCGCCTTGCGGCTAACCCTTCCCCTTAACCTTCCGGCACCGGGCAGGCGTCAGTGCGTATACATCGCCTTGCGGCTTGGCACGCACCTGTGTTTTTAGTAAACAGTCGCTTGGCCCTGGTCTCTGCGGCCTCCTCAGGCTCCGGGCGCGAGGCCCTTCACCTTACCGAGGCCCCCCTTCTTCCAAAGTTACGGGGGCAATTTGCCGAGTTCCTTAACCAGAGTTCTCCCGATCGCCTTCGTATTCTCTACGTGCCCACCTGAGTCGGTTTGGGGTACGGGCACCGTGCCAGCTCGCTAGAGGATTTTCTCGGCAGCATGGGATCAGTCACTTCACCTTAAGCGGTTCGGCATCGCGTCTCGAGGTGGTGCCCGACGGATTTGCCTATCGGACCCTCTACACGCTTACCCCGGGACAACCAACGCCCGGGCTGACCTACCCTCCTGCGTCCCCCCATCGCTACCCGCCGGCGCCTGGTCCGGGTTCGTCCGAAGACAGCCCCCGGGCAGCACACCCTTGGGTTGGGCGCGGACACGGTGGTACAGGAATATCAACCTGTTGTGCATCGACTACGCCTTTCGGCCTCGCCTTAGCTCCCGACTAACCCTGGGCGGATGAGCCTTCCCCAGGAACCCTTGGGCATCCGGCGGAGGGGTTCCTCCCCCCTCTTTCGCTACTCATACCGGCATTCGCACTCGACCACGCTCCACGGCCGCTCACGCGACCGCTTCACAGCTGAGATCGACGCTCCCCTACCCATCCCGTCGTAAGACGGAATGACGCAGCTTCGGCTCTGTGCTTGAGCCCCGTTACATTGTCGGCGCGGGACCACTCGACCAGTGAGCTGTTACGCACTCTTTCAAGGGTGGCTGCTTCTAAGCCAACCTCCTGGCTGTCTGGGCAATCCCACATCCTTTGCCACTTAGCACAGAATTTGGGGCCTTAGCTGGCGTTCTGGGCTGTTTCCCTTTCGACCATGAAGCTTATCCCCCATGGTCTCACTGCCGTGCTCTGGAGTACCGGCATTCGGAGTTTGGCTGACTTCGGTAAGCTTGTAGGCCCCCTAGGCCATCCAGTGCTCTACCTCCGGTACTGAACGCACGACGCTGCACCTAAATGCATTTCGGGGAGAACCAGCTATCACCGAGTTTGCTTGGCCTTTCACCCCTAACCACAGGTCATCCCCCAAGTTTTTAACCTTGGTGGGTTCGGCCCTCCACGAGGTCTTACCCTCGCTTCAGCCTGCCCATGGCTAGATCACTCGGCTTCGGGTCTACCGCCCGCGACTGAACGCCCTGTTCAGACTCGCTTTCGCTCCGGCTCCCCCTCTCGGGTTAACCTCGCCACGAACGGTAACTCGCCGGCTCATTCTTCAAAAGGCACGCCATCACGGCTGCCGGGCCGAAGCCCGACAACGACGCTCTGACTGCTTGTAAGCCAACGGGTTCAGGTACTATTTCACTCCCCTCCCGGGGTACTTTTCACCCTTCCCTCACGGTACTCGTGCACTATCGGTCGCCAGCTTGTACTTAGCCTTACGAGGTGGTCCTCGCGGATTCACACGGGCTTTCCCGGATCCCGTGCTACTCGGGAACACCGCCAGGAGATCGCTGGCTTTCGTGTACGGGTCTGTTACCCTCTGCGGCGCGCCTTTCCAGAGCGCTTCCACTAGCCATCGACTTTGTAACTCCTCGGAACGTCTACCGCCGTTCCAGGCAGGTCCCACTACCCCATCGCAGCATCGCCGGTAGGCTGTACCACTGCGACGGTTTAGGCTCTTCCCGTTTCGCTCGCCGCTACTCAGGGAGTCGCTGTTGCTTTCTTTTCCTCGGGGTACTTAGATGTTTCAGTTCCCCCGGTTCCCTCTACCTACCCTATGTGTTCAGGTAGGAGTGACTGGGCATGACCCCAGCCGGGTTTCCCCATTCGGACATCCACGGATCGAAGCTTGATAGGCAGCTCCCCGTGGCTTATCGCAGCCATCCACGTCCTTCTTCGGCATCTGGCGCCAAGGCATCCACCGTTGGCTCTTACTAGCTTGGGAGTATTTGATGCTCGTGCTCACTATGAAGTTCTCAAGAGGCGTTCGAGCGGAGCCCGGGGACGCCGGCCTGGCGCCTCGGGTCTCCCTCCGGGCGACGGCGCGGTACGCCGCGGTGCCCCGGTAGCGCGGACGACGGGCGGTGGCGATGCCACCGCCCGTCACCTGGGCGCTCCCTCAAAACGGAACACGATGTCCGGTTCGTCCGGCGACCCGGTCGCCCCGGCCGCCGGCGGCCCCTGAGGACCGGCGACGACGGGATCGGGCGGGCGGACGAGCCGAGTAGCCAGTGATCGACGTGGAAGCTCCCCGGTCGCGACGAGGCGGACCTCGCCGGTCACGGGCAGTGGAGCTCCTTAGAAAGGAGGTGATCCAGCCGCACCTTCCGGTACGGCTACCTTGTTACGACTTCACCCCAATCGCCAACCCCACCTTCGACGGCTCCCTCCCAGAAGGGTTGGGTCACCGGCTTCGGGTGTTGCCGACTTTCGTGGTGTGACGGGCGGTGTGTACAAGGCCCGGGAACGTATTCACCGCAGCAATGCTGATCTGCGATTACTAGCGACTCCGACTTCACGCAGTCGAGTTGCAGACTGCGATCCGAACTGAGACCGGCTTTATGGGATTGGCTCACCCTCGCGAGTTCGCAGCCCTTTGTACCGGCCATTGTAGCATGTGTGCAGCCCAAGACGTAAGGGGCATGCTGACTTGACGTCGTCCCCACCTTCCTCCGGTTTGGCACCGGCAGTCTCCCACGAGTCCCCGACATCACTCGCTGGCAACATGGGATAGGGGTTGCGCTCGTTGCGGGACTTAACCCAACATCTCACGACACGAGCTGACGACAGCCATGCACCACCTGTTCCGGATCCCGAAGGATCACCGTGTTTCCACGGATTACCCGGAATGTCAAGCCTTGGTAAGGTTCTTCGCGTTGCATCGAATTAAGCCACATGCTCCGCCGCTTGTGCGGGCCCCCGTCAATTCCTTTGAGTTTTAGCCTTGCGGCCGTACTCCCCAGGCGGGGCACTTAATGCGTTAGCTACGGCACGGAACCCGTCGATAGAGCCCCACACCTAGTGCCCAACGTTTACGGCGTGGACTACCAGGGTATCTAATCCTGTTCGCTCCCCACGCTTTCGCTCCTCAGCGTCAGTGTCGGCCCAGAGTGCCGCCTTCGCTACGGGTGTTCCTCCCGATATCTGCGCATTTCACCGCTACACCGGGAATTCCACACTCCTCTACCGAACTCTAGTCATGGCAGTATCGAGTGGCCGCTCCAGGTTGAGCCTGGAGATTTCACACCCGACTTACCAAACCGCCTACGAGCTCTTTACGCCCAGTAAATCCGGACAACGCTCGCCCCCTACGTATTACCGCGGCTGCTGGCACGTAGTTGGCCGGGGCTTCTTCTGCAGGTACCGTCACTATCGTCCCTGCTGAAAGCGGTTTACGACCCGAAGGCCTTCGTCCCGCACGCGGCGTCGCTGCGTCAGGCTTTCGCCCATTGCGCAAGATTCCCCACTGCTGCCTCCCGTAGGAGTCTGGGCCGTGTCTCAGTCCCAGTGTGGCTGGACATCCTCTCAGACCAGCTACCCGTCGTCGCCTTGGTGGGCCGTTACCCCGCCAACAAGCTGATAGGCCGCGAGGCCATCCCGAAGCGGAATCCATTTCCTCGCCGGACCATGCGATCCGGCGAGGGCATCCGGTATTAGCCCGAGTTTCCTCGGGTTATCCCGGTCTTCGGGGCAGGTTCCTCACGTGTTACTCACCCGTTCGCCACTTTCCACCCGGGCAAGCCCGGGCTTCACGTTCGACTTGCATGTGTTAAGCGCGCCGCCAGCGTTCGTCCTGAGCCAGGATCAAACTCTCCCTCGAGACCTTCGGCGTCGCACCGGCAGGACCGGTGGTCGGCCTTCGATCCGTTGAGAGCTGCCGGGCGGGCCACTGACCCTTCCGGCAACTGCACGGGCTCCCGTGGGAGCCCGTGGCTGTTCTTGACGTGAACGACTCGTGCCGCGCTCGAGGCACGGCGCGGTCGCCCGCACTGGCTTTTGGCATCGTGTTCCGTTTTCAAGGAGCGCTCGCCCGGGCGTGGCGCGGCTTTGGCGCCGAGCCGGGCTGGACACGTCATCCGGGCGCCGGCCTGAACGGCGCGGACCTCGGGAGCGGTGTCGCTCCGCCGACGGTATCCCGTCGGGCGGACCATGGATCGTACACCCGGCCGTGTTGCATGGTCAAGCTCACCGGTGGCCGGGCACATCACCGTAGCAGGGCCGCGGGCCCACCCCACGACGCGCGTGGGTTCGCCCGTCACTCCGGGCCCGGGGACGGTGCCGCCAGGCGGGCCCAGTGGCGCCGGCCCATCTGGAGGATCCGGCCCTCGAGGCCCGCCACCTCGGCCTCGGCGTCGGGATCGTCGAGCTTCACGCCGTCGAGGCGCACGCCCCCCTGCTCGATCTTCCGGCGGCCCTCCTTGTTCGAGGGCACGGCGCCCGGGAAGGCCAGGTGCACGAGGCGGGCCCAGCGGATGCGACCTCCGGCCACCTCCGAGGCGGGGACGTCGAACGTCTCGACCTCGGACGGAACCTCGTGCGACCGGAAGACGCGGTCGAACCCGGCCTCGGCCTCGGCGCCGGCTCCCTCACCGTGGTAGAGGTCCACGACGGTGCGGGCGAGCAGGCGCTTGGTCTCGACCGCCGAGCGGCGGCCCGACACCAGATCGGCTTCCACCTCCTCGACCCGGTCGGGGTGCCAACCCGTGGTCAGGGCGAGGTACCGCGGCATCAGCGCGTCGGGGATGCGCATCAGCTTGCCGAACTGCTCGGCGGGCGCCTCGGCGATGCCGATGTAGTTGCCGAGCGACTTCGACATCTTCTGGACGCCGTCGGTGCCCTCGAGGAGCGGGGTGGTCAACACGACCTGGGGGTCCTGGCCCTCCTGCGCCTGGAGCTCGCGGCCGACGAGGTTGTTGAAGAGCTGGTCGGTGCCCCCGAGCTCCACGTCGGCCTCGACCACCACGGAGTCCCAGCCCTGCAGCAACGGGTACAGCAGCTCGGTGACGGAGATGGGACGCCCCTCCCGGTAGCGGTTCGCGAAGTCGTTGCGCTCGAGCATCTGGGCCACGGTGGCGCGGGCCGTGAGGCGCAGGACGTCGGCGATGCCCATCTCCCCGAGCCACTCCGAGTTCCGGCGCACCTCGAGCCGGTCGGGGCGCAGGATCCGCGCGACCTGCTCGACGTAGGTGGCGGCGTGCGCGTCCACCTGCTCGGCGGAGAGCGGCGGGCGGGTGGCGGACCGTCCCGACGGGTCGCCGACGCGGGCCGTGAAGTCGCCGAGGATCAGCACCGCGACGTGGCCGGCGTCCTGGAACCGGCGCAGGGTCCGCAGGACCACGGCGAAGCCGAGGTGGATGTCGGAGGCGGTGGGGTCGATGCCGAGCTTGACCCGCAGGGGCCGCCCGAGGGAGAGCTTGCGCCGCAGGTCGGCGGGGGTGATCACGTCGACGGCCGACGCGGTGAGCACCCACATCAAGTCGTCGAGCTCCGCCCCGGCACCGTCGGGAGACGTCATGCGGCGAAACTTACCAACCGGCTCCGGGCGACCCTCCCCGCCGCCCGGCGCCGCGGAGCCGCGATCAGGGCTTCCCGATGCGGACCTTCCAGACCTCGGGCCCGGACTCCAGGTAGTCCCACGTGAACTTGTCGGGGTACTCGGCCGCGAACTGGTAGTAGAGCGGCTTCGGGTCGTGGTCGTTGACCAGCACGAAGCCCTCGCCGGCGCCGAGGTCGCCGTAGCGGCCCAGGATCAGGTCGTGGCGGCGCATCGGGACCTCGTTGCGCACGTCGAGCTCGGGATCGGCCATGGGATCGGTCCTTTCGTCGTCGGAGGGACCGGGCTCCTCGGGGAGCCCGGCGAGGTAGTGCATGACGCCGTTGATGCGCTGGGCCCCCCGCTCGTCGGAGTCGCGCAGTGCCCACCACGCCTCGCCGGCGAGCCGGCTGGCGGCGACGGGGCGACCGGCCTCGCCCAGCTCGCGCAGCGCTCGGGCCAGGATGACCACGACGTCGCGCTTCTGGGACCCCGGCTCCGGGGGGTCACTCGTGGAGCGATGCATCACCGGCGGATCCTAGACCGATTTTCCGTATCTCCACCAGATTTATTCGTCGGCCCGGGGATCAGCGTGCACAGCCGACCGCGGCGCCCTGCGGCTCACGTTCGGATCGTCCCGCACGTACCACCGCCACGGGCTCCGATCACCCCGACCGGGCCGCAGGCCCACACGGGTCGTGACGATCGGATTCGCCGGGGGCGCGACGCCGTCGTCGAGCAGCCTCACCTCGCCCCGGACCAGGTCGACCCCGTCGAAGGCGCCGTCGAGGCCCAGCGCCTGGGTCAGGCGGGCCGGACCCGCGCACAGGAACCGGTCGGACCGCGCCCCGGCTCGTCGCGCCCGCATCGTCTCCACGCCCAGGACCGGCGCACCCGCGCGGAGCAGCACCGCGGAGGCGTCGCCCCGCTTCGCGGAACGGGCCACCACGTTCGCGCACCAGTGCATCCCGTAGGTGAAGTAGACGTAGAGGTGGCCGGGCGGACCGAACATGGTGGCGTTGCGGGCGGTGGGGCCCCGGTAGGCGTGGCTGCCGGGGTCCTCGGAGCCGCAGTAGGCCTCGACCTCCACGATGCGGGCCGCCACCGGCCCGGCGACCGGGTCGTCGTGCACGAGGACCTTGCCGAGCACGAGAGGGGCGAGCTCGCGGGAGTCGCGGTCGTAGAACGATCGGGGGAGCGTCCGGCCCCTCAGTCCGTGAACCACGCGCTCTGGACCTTGAGCCGGTCGACCGCGGCTCGGAGCTGACGCGACACGGGATCCGGCCCGGCACCGCCGGGCGTGGACCGCATCCGCACCGACTGGCCCGCCTCCAGCAGCGCCAGGGCGTCGTCGCCGAGGCGCGGCTCGGTCGTCACCAGCTCGGCCAGGGGCACCCGGCGCTCGATCGACTGGCGCACCAGCGAGCCCACGAGGGCGTGGGCCTCACGAAACGGCAGGCCGCCACGGACCAGGTACTCGGCCAGGTCGGTGGCGGCCGCGGCCGCGCCGTCGGCGGCCGCGGTCATGCGAACCTCGTCGATCGTCGCCGTGGCGATGAGGCCCGCGAGCGCCCGGCACGAGGCGGTGCAGGTGTCGAGCGCGTCGAAGAGAGGCTCCTTGTCCTCCTGGAGGTCGCGGTTGTACGAGAGCGGCAGGCCCTTGAGCGTGGCCAGGAAGCCGGTGAGGTCCCCGATGAGGCGCCCGGCCCGGCCCCGGGCCAGCTCCGCGACGTCGGGGTTCTTCTTCTGGGGAAGCATCGAGGAGCCGGTCGACCACGCGTCGTCGAGGTGCATGAACCCGAACTCGTCGGAGGTCCACAGCACGATCTCCTCCCCGAGGCGCGAGAGGTGGACCTGGGTCAGGGCGGCGGCGAAGAGCGCCTCGGCCACGAAGTCGCGGTCGCTGACCGCATCCAGGGAGTTCTGGAAGCACCGGGAGAAGCCGAGCGCCTCGGCCGTGGCGGCCGGGTCGAGAGGGAGGCTGGAGCCGGCCAGGGCGCCCGCCCCCAGGGGCGAGACGTCGGCCCGCCGGAGCAGGTCGCGCCAACGTCCGGCGTCGCGCGACAGCGCCCAGAAGTGGGCGAGGAGGTGGTGGGCCAGCAGGACGGGCTGGGCGCGCTGCAGATGGGTGTAGCCGGGCAGGTAGACGTCGCCGGCCTCGCGGGCCCGGTCGAGGAGGACGCCCTGGAGGTCGTGGATCGCGGCCCCCGCCCGCCGGCCGGCCGACCGGAGCCAGAGGCGCAGGTCGAGGGCGATCTGGTCGTTGCGACTCCGGCCCGTGTGGATCTTGGCGCCGGCGTCGCCGGCCAGGTCGGTGACCCGGCGCTCGACCGCGGTGTGGATGTCCTCGTCGGTGGGGGCGAACTCGAAGGTCCCCTCCTCGAGCTCCCGCTCGACGCGATCGAGCGCGGTGGTGAGCACCGCGTGCTCCTCGGACGTGATGATCCCCACCGAGGCCAGCATCGCCACGTGCGCGCGCGACCCGGCGATGTCGACCCCGGCCAGCCGCCGGTCGTAGGGCAGGCTGGCGCTGAACTCCAGCAGCTCCGGCGCGGGGCCGCCCTCGAACCGGCCGTGCCACAACGGCCGGCTCTCCGGAGCGGATCCACCGGCGGGCGTCGTGGGGTCGCCGGGGTCGTCCCCCTGGCGCGTCGGGCTCACGAACCCTCTCCGGGCTCGACACCGAAGGGCTGCTGGCGCCGCGACCACGTCTCGGTGGAGAGCCCCCAGAGCCTCACGAACCCCTCGGCGTCCTGGTGCCGGAAGGCGTCCTCGGCCTCGTAGGTGGCCAGCGCGTAGTCGTACAGAGGGGCCTCGGCCCGGCGCCCGACGGGAGCGCAGCGCCCGGGCTCGAGGCGGAGCCGGACCTCACCGGTCACGTGGCGCTGCGTCGACTCCACGAAGGCGTCGAGCGCCTCGCGCAGCGGCGAGAACCAGAGGCCGTCGTAGACCAGCTCGGCGTAGCGGCCCTCGAGGCGGGCCTTCTCGCGCATCACGTCGCGCTCCACGGTGATCGCCTCGAGGTCCTGGTGGGCCACGATCAGGGCCAGCGAGCCCGGGCACTCGTACGTCTCCCGGCTCTTGATGCCGACGCGGCGGTTCTCGACCATGTCGATCCGGCCGAAGCCGTACTCCCCCGCCACGGCCCCGACGGCGGCGACCAGCTCGGCCGGGCCCATCGCCCGCCCGTCGAGCGCCACGGGCGTGCCCCGCTCGAAGGCGACGACGATCTCGCGCCGCTCGGTCGGGGCGTCGGCCACGTCACGGGTCAGCTCGTATACGTCGTCGGGCGGTGCCACCCAGGGATCCTCCATCGCGCCGCACTCGATGGCCCGGCCCACGAGGTTCTCGTCGATCGAGTAGGGCTTCTCGCGGGTGACGGTGATGGGGATGTCGTGGCGGGCCGCGTAGTCGATGCAGTCGTCGCGGGTGAGACCCCACACCCGCACCGGCGCCAGGACGTCGAGGTCGGGGGCCAGCGTGCGGACCCCGACCTCGAAGCGGACCTGGTCGTTGCCCTTGCCCGTGCAGCCGTGGGCGACGGCGTCGGCGCCGTGACGCCGCGCCGCGAGGACGAGGTGGCGGGCGATCACGGGGCGCGACAGCGCCGAGACCAGTGGGTACTTCCCCTCGTAGAGGGCGTTGGCCCGCAGCGCCGGACCGAAGTAGCCGGCCGCGAGCTCGTCGCGGGCGTCGACGACCTCGGCCTCGACGGCCCCGGCGGCCAGCGCCCGCTGCCGGATGCGCTCCCAGTCGCCGCCGTCGGCCGACGGTGCCTGGCCGACGTCGACGGCGAGGGCCACCACCTCGGCCCCCCACTCCTCGCGGATCCAGCGCACCGCCACGGAGGTGTCGAGGCCCCCCGAGTACGCCAGCACGACCTTCTTCGCCATCCTCATCCCTCCAGGGTGGATCCGAGGCCCGCGAGGCCGGCCATCTTCGCCGCCACCGCCGCGCCTCCGACCTGCTCCGAGCAGACCGTCACGATCGTGTCGTCGCCCGCCACCGTCCCCAGCACGTCGGCGACCCCGGCCCGGTCGATGGCCGACGCCACCACGTGGGCCGATCCCGGCGACGTCCGCAGCACGACCAGGTTGGCGCTGTGCGCCACCTCGACCACGAACTCGCCCATCACCCGGCGGAGGTGGTCGTCGGAGCCGCCCCGGTCCTTGGCGTGCTCGGGGACGGCGTAGGCGAAGATGCCGCCCGGCAGCCTCACCTTCACGGCGCCGAGCTCCTCGAGATCACGGCTGACCGTGGCCTGGGTGGAGATCACGCCGTCGGCGGCGAGGAGCTCCACGAGCTGGGCCTGGTTGGAGATCGGCTGCTCCTCGAGCAGGCGGCTGATCCGGTGCTGGCGCTGGGGCTTGCCGAGCGCGCCCATGGTCAGGCCTCCTCCGTCACGAGCACGGCCAGCAGGGCGCGCACCGCGTGCATCCGGTTGGCGGCCTGCTGCCACACGACCGACGACGGGCCGTCGAGGACGTCGTCGGTGACCTCCTCCCCGCGGTGGGCGGGAAGGCAGTGCATGAACACGGCGCCGCCCGACGCGTCCATCAGGTCGCGGTCGACCCGGTGGGCGGCGAAGGCGCGCCGGCGGGGCCCGGCTTCGTCCTCGTCGCCCATCGACACCCACACGTCGGTGTAGACGGCGTCGGCGCCCTTCACGGCCTCGTACGGGTCGCCGGTGAGCTCGACGCTGCCGCCCAGGTTGCGGGCTCGCGCCAGGATCTCGGCGTCGAGCTCGTAGCCCGTGGGCGAGGAGACCGTCAGCTCCAGGCCGCTCAGGGCGGCGGCGAACGCCAGGGAGGCCGCCACGTTGTTGCCGTCGCCGACGTAGGTGACCCGGCGGCCCTCCAGGCTCCCGAGCCGCTCGCGCAGGGTCAGCAGGTCGGCGAGGGCCTGGCAGGGGTGGGCCCGGTCCGAGAGGAGGTTCACCACCGGCACGGGGGCCACGCCGGCCATCCGCTCCAGCACCGCGTGGTCGAAGACCCGGGCGGCGATCACCGCCGTGAAGCAACCGAGGGTCCGGGCGACGTCCTCGGCCGACTCGCGCGCGTCGATCCCCACCTCCTCGGCCCGGAGGGTCACCGGGTGGCCACCGAGGGTGTGCACGGCCATCTCGGTGGAGACCCGGGTCCGGGCCGACGGCTTCTCGAACAGCAGCGCCGCGCCACGCCCCTCCAGGGCGGCGGGGACGCGGGCGGGATCAGCCTTCCATGCCGACGCCAGGTCGAGAACCCGGGCCAGGAGACCGGGCGAGAGGTCGTCGACCTCCAGGAACCGTGCAATGGTCACAGGGGCACCTCCGATCGGGCCTCGGCGAGGACGCCCCGCAGGATCTCCACCGCCCGGTCGATCTCGTCGTCGGTCACGAGCAGGGGCGGGGCGAGACGGAGCGCGCTCGGCGTCACCGCGTTCACCACCAGGCCGGCGGCGAGCGCCGCGGCCGCGACCGCGCCGGCGTCGAGGCCGCCGGCGAGCTCGGCGGCGAGGAGCAGGCCGGTGCCCCGGACCGATACGACGCCCTCTACGGCACCGAGGGCCCGGGCGAGGCGGGAGCCGGCCTCG
>Ga0226835_1001321_pt1 | contig 14108 bp, 13 predicted proteins | sample LAC_MetaG_1_FD_163627 | JGI IMG/M metagenome (GOLD analysis project Ga0226835, IMG submission 163627) | Anaerobic ammonium oxidizing microbial communities from anammox membrane bioreactor (MBR) in UC Berkley, California, United States -... | ecosystem: Engineered > Bioreactor > Anaerobic >...
CAGCAGCCAACCAGGTCTCGGTAGCGGTCAACAACGCCGAACTCTATCGGCTTATCCGCGACCAGGCAGAGGATCTGGGAACAATGTTGCGCAATCAGCAGATCGAGACCAGCCGCTCCAAGGCTATCCTGGAAGCGGTAGCCGATGGGGTGCTAGTGACCGACGCCAACCGCATCATCACTCTATTCAACGAATCTGCCGAAAAAATCCTGGGGCTAGAACGCTCACAGGTCTTGGGCAAATCTATGGAGCATTTTTCCGGCTTGTTCGGACGAGGCACACGACGCTGGATGGAAGTCATCCAAGAATGGTCGAAAGACCCCAGCGCGTATCAGAACGACGGAAAATTTGCGGAGCAGATCACGTTGGAAGACGGACGGGTGATCTTCGTGCAACTGGCGCCGGTGAGCCTGCGCAATGACTTTTTAGGCACGGTTTCCATTTTCCAGGACATCACCCATCAGGTGGAAGTGGATCGCTTGAAATCCGAATTCGTGGCTACGGTAAGTCACGAACTGCGCACGCCAATGACCTCCATCAAAGGTTATGTGGATATTTTGTTGATGGGCGCTGCCGGCGCGCTGACCGAACAACAGGCGCACTTCCTGCAGGTGGTCAAAGCGAACACCGAACGATTGGCGGTGCTGGTCAACGACTTGTTGGATATCAGCCAGATCGAGGCGGGGCGCATGGTGCTCGCCATGCAACCGTTGAACCTGGAGGAGCTTGCGCTGGCGACGATAGAGGATTTCAAACGGCGCATCCAGGAGGATCAAAAAGGCATCACGATTGAGACGGAGATTCAGCCCAATCTGCCGCGGGTCCTGGCCGATTTCGACCGCATGCGGCGGGTGATGGACAACTTACTGGAGAACGCTTACCAGTACAACCTGCCTAACGGGCAAATCCTGGTCAGGATGCAGGTCGCGGGCGATGAAGTTCAGGTAGATGTGAAAGATACCGGCGTCGGCATCCATCCCGATGACCAGGAGCGCATCTTTGAGCGCTTTTTCCGCGGCGAAAGCACCTTGACCCTGGGAGTTGCCGGCACCGGACTAGGGCTTTCCATTGTGCGCAACCTGATCACCATGCACAATGGCCGCATCTGGGTGCAAAGCACGGGCATCCCCGGCGAAGGCAGCACATTCTCGTTTACATTACCGATTTACAAGCCGGAGAACGAATAACGACGACAGGCAGTTGGTATGGCTAAGATTTTGATTGCAGAAGACGAACGCGATATAAGAGAGTTGATCACCTTCACCTTGAAATTCGCCGGGCATGAGGTCATCGCGACCACGAATGGCGAAGAGGCATATCAGATGGCGCAGCAAACATTGCCAGACTTGATCGTGCTGGATGTGCGCATGCCCCGCATGACCGGTTATGAAGCGTGTGAGCAGATCAAAGCCAATCCAGCGACAAAGGGAATACCGGTGGTCTTCCTTTCAGCCAAAGGGCAAGAAAGCGAAGTGAAAGCCGGGCTGGAACGTGGAGCGGATGAATATATCCTGAAACCGTTTTCGCCCGATCAATTGATCGAAAATGTTCGCGCCATACTCGCGCGTCATCAGGAATGAACGAAGTTTGGATTGGCGACGGCGGCGGCTTGAGAAGATGAGCGTAGTTATCCTGCAAGACGAGATCGTCCATTACGAAGTGTTAGGTCGAGGCAAACCGCTGATCTTCCTCCACGGCTGGGTAGGCTCGTGGAGGTATTGGATCTCAGCCATGCAAGCGGCGTCTATCTCATACCGCGCCTACGCGCTGGATTTATGGGGCTTTGGCGATTCGGCCAAATCGCCCAGGCTATACACACTCGACCAACAGGTGAACCTGCTAGAAAGCTTTCTGGAGGAGATGGGCATTCGGAAAGTGGCGCTGATTGGGCATGGGCTGGGGGCGATTGTGGCGTTGTTATATGCGCAGCGCAGTCAACAACTGGTGGATCGAGTGATGGCAATCGGTTTGCCCAACGGGCAGCACGCCATTAATCCACGCCTTTACACGGCAACCTCGCAAGAGTTGGTGGATTGGCTGTTAAGCCGCGCCGCCGACAGCGAAGCCGTGCGACAAGAAGCACCTAAAGTTGACCAGCGGGCGGTTTACACCTCTTTAGCCGATCTGCAACAATTGGATTTCAGCGAGACGTCTCAGAAGTTGAACACCCCGTGTTTGTTAGTCTATGGGCAAAACGACCCGGTCGTGGAAGAGACGCCCGCCCCAACACAGTCGGCGACGTTGCCTGAACATATCCACCAAATCGTGTTCGAGCAATCCGGACATTTCCCAATGCTGGATGAACCGAGTAAGTTCAACCGGTTGACGGCGGATTTTCTGTCTCTCAGTTCGGGGATCAGCCCGCGCCAGCTTCAATTGAAAGAGGAATGGAAACGCCGCGTACGCTGAAACGCACCGCGCTTGACAAGTCCTCTGAGCTTCGATATACTCTCATTACCAATCAATGATCCCAAAGAGCTAAACTCTGCAAGATCATGAATTGCACGGGGAGCCTGATGTATTCAGGCTGAGAGGAGGGCAAGCCAGCCCTCGACCCGCGAACCTGATCCGGATAATGCCGGCGGAGGAATTGCAACCCCAGGTTGATCAGGCAAAGTACAAGCGCCGAATCAACCAGACCCAACCGAAACCAACAATTCCCCCTCCGGCGCAAAATGAAGTCGGAGGTTTTTCATTTGCGCGCCGTTATATTCGCCAACGGGTGGCTGAACCAGCCCGTCCATTTACTCCCCGATGACTACATTATCAGCGCCGACGGCGGGACGCATCATTGCCTGGCGTTAGGCGTCATACCCCGCGCGGTGATCGGCGACCTGGATTCGATCAGCGAAGCTGAGCTGACCATGCTCAAAGCTTCCGGCGTATCCATCGTCGAATATCCCACCCGCAAGGACTTTACCGATCTGGAGCTCGCCTTGCAATATGCTCAAGAATTGCCAGCAGACCAGATCGTGATCCTGGCTGCGCTGGGAGCGCGCTGGGATCAGACCCTGGCAAACGTCCTGTTGCCCGCCGCTCAGGCTGGCGCGCCAATCAGCATTGTGGATGGGACACAAGAAATCCACTATCTGCGAGGCGCGGGCATGCTGCAACTCTATGGGCAGCCAGGCGATACGGTTTCGCTCATCCCGTTAGGCGGGGCGGCGCAAGGCGTCGCTACCCAACATTTGGAATATCCACTGCATGGCGAGACGTTACACTTTGGCAGCACACGCGGCGTCAGCAATGTGATGATGTCTCATCAGGCGTCCGTCACATTGCAAGATGGACTGCTGGTGTGTGTGGTAATCCATCAGCAAAACGCGGATGATCAGGTAGTTGATTTTACCAACAGGAGGTTGATCTGATGAACAAGCGCATTCTCAACAAGATTTTGATCACCAGCATCATGCTGGCCATGCTCCTCAGCGCAGCCTGCGCACCCCAGGCTGCGCCGGAGGCCACAGCGGCGCAGACAGCAGCGCCGCAAGCGACGACGCCCGGCGGCGAGACGCCCGCTGCCCCGCGCACGCTCAAGGTGATGACCCATGACTCTTTTGCCATCTCCGAAGCCGTTCTGGCGCAATTCGAAGCCCAATACAATGTAAAAGTGCAATTTCTAAAAAGCGGCGATACCGGAACAGCTCTCAACAAAGCCATCCTCTCCCGCAACAACCCACTGGCAGATGTGTTCTACGGTGTGGATAACACCTTCCTCAGCCGGGCGCTGGATGAGGACATCTTCGAAGCTTACACCTCGCCGCTCCTGGCGGAAATTCCTCAGGAATTTCGCCTGGACGCGCAAAACCGCGCCCTGCCTGTAGATTACGGCGATGTGTGCCTGAACTACGACCGCAAATACTTCGACGAGAAAGGCCTGACGCCGCCCGAAAGCCTGAAAGATCTGCTCAAACCGGAATACAAGGGGCTGCTGGTGGTTGAAAACCCGGCCACCTCCTCGCCTGGTTTGGCGTTCTTATTGGCGACCATCGGCGTATTTGGCGAGGAGGGATACCTTGACTACTGGAAAGGTCTGGTCGCCAATGACCTGCTGGTGGTGAACGATTGGGAGACAGCGTACTACACGGAGTTCAGCGGTTCTTCAGGTAAGGGGCCGCGCCCGATCGTCGTATCTTACAACTCCAGCCCGGCTTTCGAGGTGATTTACGCGGAGACGCCAATGGAAGAACCGCCCACCGCCGCGGTCGTCGCCGAGAACACCTGTTTCCGCCAGATTGAGTTCGTTGGTATCCTCAAAGGCACACAAAACCGCAATCTGGCTGAAAAGTGGGTGGATTTCATGCTCTCAACACCGTTCCAAGAGGACATGCCGTTGCAAATGTTCGTCTTCCCGGTAAATCCGCAGGCAAAACTGGATGAAGCGTTCGTCAAGTTTCTATCTATTCCAACCCAAACCGCACAGGTGGCCCCTGAACAAATCGCCGCGCGCCGCGAGCAATGGTTGAAGGATTGGACGGAGGCTGTGCTGCGTTGAAACTGCTGCCACATGTTCCGCGGACATCTATTGGGAAAAGCTGGCCGTTATGGCTGGCGCCATTGGCTTTCCTGGGATTGTTTTACTTTTACCCGCTGGCAAGCATCTTACAAATCAGCCTGGCGCGCAGTCAGGCAGGCTTCATGGCGCCGTTCATTGAAGCTCTGACCAGCCCATCCATCCTGAGAGTGTTGCGCTTCACCGTCTGGCAGGCGACTCTCTCAACGTTGTTGACGCTGATATTTGGCTTGCCGGGCGCGTTTTTGTTGGCGCGCTATCAGTTTCGCGGCAAATCATTGCTGCTGGCGCTGACAGGCATATCGTTCGTCCTGCCTACCCTGGTGGTCGCTGCTGCGTTCAATGCCATCCTTGGCCCGCGCGGCTGGGTGAACCTGATCTTGATGAGTCTGTTCGACCTGGGTCAGCCGCCCATCCAATTTGTCAACACCTTTACAGCCATCATCACTGCCCACGTCTTTTATAATACGACCATCGTCTTGCGCATCGTCGGCGATTTTTGGTCGCACCTCGACCCACGATTGACGCAAGCCGCGCAAAGCCTGGGCGCCAACCGCTGGCAGACCTTGATCTATGTAACCTTGCCGTTATTGCTGCCAGCCATTACCACCGCGGCGTTGCTGATCTTTATCTTCAACTTCACCTCTTTTGGAGTCGTCCTGGTTCTAGGAGGGCCGCGTTTTGCCACCCTGGAGGTGGAAATTTACAATCAAACGATCAGCCTATTCAACCTTCCGCTGGCAGCCGCTCTGGCGTTTCTGCAATTAACCTTTACGCTTGCGTTGACCATCGCCTACACGCGCCTGTCCAATCGGCTGGCGCGACCGCTATCACTGCGCCCCCGCCGCTATGTCCAGCGCCAGTTGACAAGCTGGCGGGGGCGTTTGCTGGCTGCAACCTACCTGGGGTTGCTGTTAGGGCTGCTCACTTTGCCTTTGATTGCTTTGGTGAGCCGCTCTTTTATCAGCGTGGAAAGCCGCGCCGAACCCGCTTCGATCTTCAACATCCGCCTGACGCTCGATTATTATCGAGAGCTGCATATCAACCGCCGTGATTCGCTGTTCTTCGTACCGCCCACCACGGCCATAGGCGTCTCTATGGGCTACGCCCTGACGACGGTTATCCTGGGGCTGAGTTTGGGCCTGCCGGCAGCCTGGGCGCTGGCAAACGATTCCGACTCGCCTATGAGCCGCGCCTTCGATCCGCTGTTGATGCTGCCGCTGGGCACTTCAGCCGTCACGCTGGGTTTAGGGTTCATCGTCGCGCTGGATCATCCGCCGATGGACTGGCGCGCCTCGCCTTTGTTGACCCCCCTGGCGCATACGCTGGTTGCCTTTCCGTTTGTGGTGCGCAGCCTGACGCCAGCGCTGCGCAGCATCCGCCCGCGCCTGCGCCAGGCAGCAGCCGTGTTGGGCGCCTCGCCGATTCAGGTTGCCCGGCATATTGATTTGCCGCTCATTGGTCGCGCCTTGCTGGTGGCGGCCACCTTTGCGTTCACCATCTCGTTGGGCGAATTTGGCGCTACGGCTCTGGTGGCGCGCCCCGAATATCCCACCATCCCCGTGATGATTTACCGCTTCCTCTCTCAGCCGGGCGCGCTGAATTATGGCCAGGCTCTGGCGCTCAGCGCCATCCTGGCGCTCTTCACCGCTCTGGCAATGCTGGCCATCGAAAGATTCCGCATCGCCGACATTGGCGAGTTTTAGCCCCAGGAGCAACCTTTCATGAATGGACTGAGCATCCAGAATATTCATAAGGCTTTTGCCGGCAAGGTTGCCCTGGCTGGCGTTTCGTTTCAGGTGGCGAAAAGCGAGATCGTGGCTCTGTTAGGACCCAGCGGCTGCGGCAAATCCACGCTGCTGGCGATTATCGCCGGTTTAGAAAAACCAGATCAGGGCGATGTAGAATGGGATGGTGCGTCGCTGGCGCAGGTACCGCCTCACCGCCGCGGCTTCGGCTTGATGTTTCAGGATTTTGCCCTTTTTCCACATCGCAACGTCTTTGAAAACGTGGCTTTTGGGCTGCGTATCGCAGGTATGGATGAACGCCGCATTCAGGAAAGAGTGCAAGAGACGCTGGAGCTGGTTGGCTTGCCTGGCTTTGGAGAGAGAGATGTCAACACCTTATCCGGCGGCGAAGCGCAGCGCGTGGCGCTGGCGCGGTCGCTGGCGCCAGAACCGCGTCTGCTCATGCTGGATGAACCATTGGGTTCGCTAGATCGCGGTTTGCGCGAGCGCCTGGCGCTTGAGTTGCGCCACATCCTGCGAGATAGCCGCCAGACGGCGATTTATGTCACGCATGACCAGGAAGAGGCTTTTGTCATCGCCGACCGGGTGGTGGTGATGAACGCAGGGAGAGTTGAGCAGATTGGCGCGCCGCAAGAAATTTATCGAAAGCCTGGCAGTGTCTTTGTGGCGCGCTTTTTGGGGTTGAATAACCTGATCCCGGGCGAGGTAACACTCTCTTCCACAACAGGCAGTTTGGCGCGCACTGCCATTGGGGATTTTCCTGCGCCGGATGACACCCAGGGGAAAGTAACGCTTTTGTTGCGCCCCGACGCCGCCCGCCTTGATGCGGGCGCTCCGATCCAATTACAGGGGGTCTTGAAAGAGGTGTCTTTCCGCGGAGGAATTATCCAGGCGACCCTGGCAGTGAACGGCGTGGCGCTACAATTTCAGTTCCCCGCCACGGTTTCTTTGCCAGAACCAGGCAGTTTGCTCTCTTTGGGATTTGAACCCGCCGAGGCGATACAGATTTTTCCTCCTCAGAACTAGATTTTTGTGATAAAATTAGTAATAATTATGCCTTGAGGAGGTCGCTATGAGTGAGAACTACGCTCACCCAGAATATCTGGTCGAGACGAGCTGGGTCGCCGAGCATTTAAACGACCCGGCGGTGCGCGTCGTCGAGTCAGATGAGGATTATCTGCTCTACGAAACCGGACACATCCCAGGCGCAGTAAAGGTGGATTGGTTCACCTCATTGCAACACCCCGTGCGCCGGGATTTTCTGACCAAAGATCAATTTGCCGAATTATGTTCCAGCCTGGGCATCGCCAACGATACCACTGTGGTTTTTTACGGTGATAAAAGCAACTGGTTTGCTTGTTACGCGTTCTGGCTGTTTCGCTACTACGGGCATGAAAAGCTGCGCATCATGAACGGCGGGCGCGCCAAATGGCAACAGGAAGGGCGCCCTCTAACCAAAGATGTTCCCAGCTATCCACGTACAACTTACATCGCCAAAGAGCCAGACAAATCTATCCGCGCTTATCGCAATGATGTTTTCAAACACCTGGAGACCAGGCAACCATTGGTGGACGTGCGCTCTCCGCAAGAATATAGCGGCGAACTGCTGCACATGCCCAATTATCCCCAGGAAGGCGCTACACGCGGCGGACATATCCCCGGCGCGGCCAATATCCCCTGGTCAAAAGCCGCCGACCCGGATAACGGCGCATTCAAAAGCGCCGCAGAATTGCGTCAGCTTTATGAAAGCATGGGTGTCACCCCGGATAAGGAGATCATCGCCTATTGCCGCATCGGGGAGCGCAGCTCGCATACCTGGTTTGTGCTCAAGTATCTGTTGGGCTATCCCAACGTCAAGAATTACGACGGCTCGTGGACAGAATGGGGCAATTTGGTGGACGCCCCCATCGAGAAATAGATACAAAACCTCCCGCGGCTTAGAAAGCCGCGGGAGGTTCGTTAAAGTCACATGCTGGACAGCCAGGGAAGCAACCAGCGGGTGATCCCCAGCGCGTCCGTGATGATGTCGCCCAACCAAAAATACATGATCGCAGCAAAAGCCAGGCAACAGAAGCATAAGATCAACAACACAACCAGGACGATGATGATAATGCGCGTAGTGTTGCGCTTGGGGGGTTCATCATACGGCGGCTCAACAGGCGGGATGGGCGCACCGTAGTCCGAGTAGTTTTGATAATTTTGGGCCATTTTCTCCTCCAGTGTTGAAATCGCTCTTTCAGATTACCTCTTGTCGCTCAAGCTGTGGGGCGAATGCGGTTTGCGCTGCGCCATAACCGCCACACCACCCAGGAAGTGAATAAAATCATCAGTACAGCGATCAAGAGCGGGATAACGACCGCGAGAATGGACAAAATTGTCGAAATCATATCTTCCAGAATGCTGACCGGGGTGTTTCCAATCCCAGCCGTAGCCGCCGTGACTGCGGGGCGCACCGCGGCAGCTTTGACGGTATGCACCGTCCCGGCCACGATAATCCCCAACCCCAGGGCCAACACCGGATGCAGATCGCCAATCACGCCAGCGCTGGCTGCAAACGCAATCGCTCCCGCTGTTGGGCGCACAAAGGTCTGAATAATGTCGTTGATGTGGTTGACTGCGGGCGCCTTATCGACAAAAAACTCGATCATCAACAAGATCAGCAATAAGCCAATCACCCATGGACTGGTCAATGCATCCCAGGGCGGCTGAAGTTTGAGCAGATCGGTGTAACGCGCCAGCAAAGCGATGACCAACAGCGGGATATAGGCGTTCAGCCCGGCGCTGGCCGAAAGTCCAAAGGCTGAGAAAATGCCCAAAAGAGCTTCCATAACTTCACGACCGCCTTTCTCCCAAAAATCTCGTTCTTTTACTATTCTACCCGATGTGGAAGCCGTCCCAGCTACCTGTGAACAGAAAACGCAACAGATCCAGGCCGCCGATCTGCAAGAACGCTAACCCTAACCCACAAATGGTCGGCAAAACGAGTTGGTTCAACCTCTCAACACGATTTTCCAATCGAAAAGCCATAACGCAAACCAGGGTGTACACCAGGGTCAGCACCGACACCACCCCGGCGGCGCTGACCAACGCCAGGGGATAGAGGACGAGCGGGTGTTGCGTCCAGACAATCGCGTCCAGCGCCAGCGCCAACGCCAGCAAAGGCGTCAATGAGCGCAACCCAGAGAAAATCGGCGTTCGATCCCAGCGTCGGAGAACGGTTTGCAGGAACGCCGGATACAAGACAGCCGCCATGGCTAACCCCATACCGCTGCCGGTCAATAAGCGCAACCAATGTTGCGGCTCGTATAAGCCGGGCGCCCCAGGAAAGAGGTGCAGATAGGAGTTCACTCCATCCACTGCAAAAGCCGCAGCCAGCAAGCCAAAGACCAGCCACACCCGTCGAGGAGCGAACCCCGCGGCGCGCCGCCCGCTTAACGCCTGATAAACCAGCCCCAGCACTGCGCCCAGATACATCCCGGAACAGCGAATGCAAAGGGGCAGTTGGCGCTCGCCCAGGTGAAAGGAGCGCAGATCAATACGGTGGCACACGGCGTAGCCGATGGCGTCCGCCTTGCCCAACAACCCGGGCGGCGTGTTCATCAACCAGATCAATAAAATGACGCCCACCAAGCAAAACGCCAGGATTTTTCCCGCAATTGCCCCCGATTTCGAAAACGACCGCGCACGCTCCATAACTCACAATTATAGGTACTTTCGACCTTCTCCGCAAGCCGGTTGGCAAACTCTTTTATCTGAGGTATGATAACTTCCATTATGGCAACGCACGGAGTACACCAGAAAATGAAACGTTACCTACTATTGATCTCTTTGGCAATTCTAACTGGCGGGTGTCTGTTCGCGAGGCCGCGACCGACAACGCAGCCAGTTGTTGCCGCCACAGAAACGTCGCCGGTCGCAACCGAGACGTTCACCGCCATCCCGCCCAGCGAAACGCCAAATCCGCCCACAGCTACCCCTACAATGGAGTTGACGCAAACGCCAGCCGCCTATGGCCCCACCGATTTCCCGGCGCACGTGGATCCGCTCACCGGCAAGGAAGTCAGCGACCCGCAATTGCTGGAACGTCGGCCAGTAGCGGTCAAGGTGCAAATGTTTCCACGCGGCCAGCGACCGCCCTGGGGAGTCTCGCTGGCCGACATTGTCTATGATTATTATCAAAACTTTGGTCTAACCCGCTTCCATGCCATCTTCTACAGCCAGGATGCTCAGATGGTCGGCCCGGTGCGCTCGGCGCGTTTGTTGGATATTGACCTGGTGGCCATGTATAAATCCATCTTTGCCTTCGGCAGCGCCGAACGACGCACTTTCAGCCGTTTGTTTGGACAAGATTTCGCCCCAAGGCTGGTGATCGAGGGCAACGCCAACTGCCCACCCCTGTGCCGCATGGATCCCAACGGTAATAACTATCTGGTTGCCAACACGAAGGATTTGAGCGCGTATGTTGCAACAAAGGGTGTGGACAATGCACGCCAGAAATTGGACGGCATGCGCTTCGAGGCAGCGCCGCCGACCGGAGGGCAGGCAGGGCAGCAAATCTATATCCGCTATTCGATCAGCGCGTATGCACGCTGGGATTACGATGCAGCCAGCGGACGTTATCTGCGCTGGCAGGATGTCCAGGAGGCAGCCGACCAGCAAGGCGAAGCCTATGAACCGTTGGTGGACCGCCTGAACAACCAACAGATCGCTGCGGATAACGTCGTCATTCTCATCGCCCCACATCAGTATGCATTTAATTCGCGCCCTGGGCCAAACGAAGTGATTGATATTGGGTTAACCGGCAGCGGCCCGGCCTATGCCTTCCGCGATGGGCAGATGTTCGAAGCTACCTGGAATCGCCCCACCAAAGATTCGGTGCTCTATCTGACGCTCTCCGACGGCTCGCTATATGCGTTCAAGCCGGGGAACACCTGGTATCAGGTGGTTGGCAAAACGTCTAAGATTTCGGTGGAAGCTGGCGTCTGGCGCTTCCAGCACCTGATTCCATAAGGTCTTCTCACCACAGGGGCAGATGAGAGCCTTTCTCCGAGCGCTTCTCTTGTTGGGCGCGCTGGCGCTGAGCAGCCTGGAGGCTTGCAACTCTGCGCAGCCAACCGCGACGCAGCCGCCGGCCGCAACGGCGACCCGTGTTGCGCCAAAGAAGACCGAAAGGCCCACTCACACGGCGGCGGCGTTCGAGTTGCGCCCCAGCAGCACGCCCTTGCCGGTCAATACGCCTTTCACGCTGGAACAACTGGCGAAGTTGGGCAATCAGGCGCGCTGGTTGCCGCCGGACGTCAATCCGCTCACCGGTTTGAAGGTCAGCGATGTGCGGAGGCTGGAGCGCCGCCCGATGGTCATCAAAATCACCAACTTTCCGCGCAGCGTCCGCCCGCAATGGGGATTGAACGCCGCTGACCATGTTTACGAATATTATCTGGAAGACGAACTGACGCGTTTCGTCGGCGTCTTCTATGGACAAGACGCGGAGCGGGTCGGCCCGATCCGCTCCGCGCGCCCATTCGACGAACATCTTGTGCGCATGTATAAGGCAATCTTCGCCTTCGCTTACGCCGACGACCGGGTGATGGATTTATGGACCGGCACAAACCTGAGCCCATTTCTGGTGATCGAGCGACCGGGGAACTGCCCGCCGATGTGCCGCATCGGCGCGAAGAACGATTACAACACCCTGTACACCAACACCGCTCAACTCAGCGAATATGTCGCCGCGCGCGGCGTCAGCAACGACCGGCAGAATCTGGAAGGTTTGCATTTCGAGGAGAATAGCCTGTTGGTCGCCGGCGGCGGAGAGGCGCGCCGCCTGGAAGTGCGCTTCTCGCCGATGTCTTATCACGCCTGGGAATATCAGCCAGAGACCCGGCGTTACCTGCGCTGGCAGGATGGAGAGCGCGCTTCTGCGGAGGAGGAGATCTTCCAGCCCTTGATAGACAATCTGGATGGTCAGCAGGTGGCGGCAGATAATATCGTACTGCTGATGCTGCCCGCCGGATATTTTTACCTCTCCAACTCTACGGAAATTTACAATTATCGGCTTGAAGGCAGGGGCAAAGGGTATGCTTTGCGCGACGGGCGCATTTTTGCCATTGAATGGGTGCGCCACCGCCCGCGTGACCTGGTCTCCATCCGTTTTCCGGGCGGGTTGCCTTTTCCACTCAAACCAGGCAATGTCTGGTTTGAAGTGCTGAGCGAGGATACGCCGCACACCAGTGGGGAAGGAATGTGGCGTTTTGAGTACAGCCTGCCGCTGCGCCCCACACCCTCGCCTGCGGCGCAACAATAATCAGCGATCCGCTAGACTGCCTGCGCCCACGCTACGCGTTCCAGGATAACCATTTTCGCGGCGTCAAGGCGAACAAGCCGTTATATTCACCGTCGCGGCGGATGTCCCAGTCATATTTGCGTTTGAAGGCGGCTGCCAAATCTTCTGCGTAAGGCGCGGATACCAGGCGCGCAACGCATTCAGCAATCACCGGACGCATGCCGCTTTCCAGGGCAACGCTGGCGCGGGGGTTGGACAGCAAATTCCTGGCTTTCACCGTGGCTAAGGTGGTGAGGATATAAAACTCCTGATGAAGCCACACAAACCAGATCGGCGTCAGGTGCGGCCGCCCATCCGGACGGGTGGTTGCCAGCCAGAGGATCGTTTCTCGCTCTAAGCGCTGCAAATGCTCATCGGTCAATTCTTTGCTCATAGGCGGTTTCAAAGGTCAAGGAAAGACGGAGATTTTCATAACTCTTCTCAGTGCGCTCTGTGGCTTAGTGATGCATCCTATCGTTCATCAACACCGAATAGGGAGACAGTCGAAATTCGGCATCTGGGGGGCGTTAAACCGATGAAGGATACACGGATCATAGAATAACGACTGTTATGGTGCATGGTGCGCCAGATCGCGCAGGATGGATTGTATCAGAGTTGGCCCTGCATAGACCAGGCCGGTATAGATTTGCAGCAGACTGGCTCCGGCATCTAAGAAACGGCGGGCATCGGCGCTGTTCATGATCCCGCCGCAAGCAATCACCGGCAGCTTGCCCTGGGTTCTATGCCGAATGGCCTGTACCATGCGCAGGCTGAGCGGCTGAAGCGGCGCGCCGCTTAATCCACCGCTCTCAGCGGCGAATTGTGAGGTCAGCGCCGGGCGGCTGATTGTGGTATTGGCGGCGATCACGCCATCTAAGCCTGTATGGATGATGACATCCAGGGCGTCGTCCAGTTCCGTATCATTCAGATCGGGCGCCAGCTTGACCAATAACGGCACGCGCTTCGCCAGGCGGGTCTCTTGCTCTCGCCTGGCAGCCTGCAAAGGAAGCAACAATTCACTTAACGCCTGGCGCGCTTGCAAACGGCGCAAGCCGATGGTATTCGGAGAACTCACATTGATCACCAAGTAATCTGCCAGCGGAGCAAAGGTTTTGACAAGCGGCAGATAGTCTTGAAGAGCCGCATCTAAAGAGGTATCTTTGTTTTTCCCCAGGTTCACGCCCACCACCAGGTTCGCAGGGCGCGGCGCGGTCAAACGGTGGGCAACGAAATCCGCGCCCTTGCCGGGGAAGCCCATGCGATTGATCAAAGCGCGATCGTCTGGCAGCCGAAACAGCCGTGGAGGCGGATTGCCAGGCTGCGGTCGGGGAGTGACGGTGCCAATTTCAATATGCCCAAAACCCAACGCGGCCAGGCCGCGCCAACCCAACGCGTCCTTATCGTAACCCGCGGCAAGACCCAGCGGGTTTATAAAACGCAAGCCAAACACCTCCACGGGAGCTGGCGGCGCGGCAAACCAACGGCGCAAAAACGCCGTCGCTGGCGGCAGCGCACCAGCCAGACG
>Ga0226835_1001322_pt1 | contig 14099 bp, 12 predicted proteins | sample LAC_MetaG_1_FD_163627 | JGI IMG/M metagenome (GOLD analysis project Ga0226835, IMG submission 163627) | Anaerobic ammonium oxidizing microbial communities from anammox membrane bioreactor (MBR) in UC Berkley, California, United States -... | ecosystem: Engineered > Bioreactor > Anaerobic >...
CCTCAGAGACGGGGGGTGTCTCCCCGGCCGGGGTGGGCTGGAACAGGCGCGCGAGGGCATCGCGCACGCCGCCGCCCAGCAGCCAGAGCGCTGCAATGGTCAATCCTGCCATCAGCAGAATGATCAGAGCGTACTCCAGCATCGATTGCCCGTTTTCGGAGTTACGAAAGGCCTTCTTAATCAATGCCGCTTCCTTCCCAACCGCGTGTACCGTTGTGTGTTTCTCATTTTAAGGCAATCGCCGGGGGTGTCAACTTACAAATTAGTCAGGAGGTGAAAAAACAGGCCGCTGGTACGGCCTGCTCTGGTATGTGGCGATTTCAAAAAGCTTCTCAGTCATCCATGTGACGAATCATGGCCTGCCCGAACTCGGAGCATTTCAACAGGGTGGCGCCTTCCATCAGGCGGTGAAAATCATAGGTGACGGTTTTGGCCGCGATGGCGCCTTCCATGCCGCGAAGGATCAGGTCGGCGGCTTCCGTCCAGCCGAGGTAGCGCAGCATCATCTCGCCGGAGAGAATCACCGAACCCGGGTTGACCATGTCTTTATCGGCATACTTTGGAGCCGTGCCGTGGGTGGCCTCGAAGACGGCGTGACCGGTATCGTAGTTGATGTTGCCGCCCGGGGCAATGCCAATGCCTCCCACCTGTGCGGCCAGCGCATCTGAAAGATAGTCGCCGTTCAGGTTCATGGTGGCCAGCACATCGAAGTCGCGCGCGCGGGTGATGGTCTGCTGGAAGACGATATCGGCGATGACGTCTTTAATGAGCAGTTTCCCTTCTTTTAAGGCGGCTTCCTGTTCAGCATTGGCCGCTTCTTCGCCTTTTTCGGCGCGGATGCGCTCCCATTGCGCCCAGGTGTAAACCTGGTCGGCAAATTCGGTTTCGGCCAGTTCGTATCCCCAGTTACGGAAGGCCCCTTCGGTGTACTTCATGATATTGCCCTTGTGCACCAGGGTCACATTCCGGCGTTTATTTTCCAGGGCATAACGGATGGCGGCGCGCACCAGCCGGAAGGTGCCCTCTCTGGAAATCGGTTTGACCCCAAACCCGGCGGTGTCGGGGAAGCGGATCTTGGCGTATTCTCTGGGGAAGTGTTCCTGCAACAGGCGTTTGAAGGCGGCGTTGGCCTCGGTGCCATACTCAAATTCGATGCCGGTGTAAATATCTTCGGTGTTCTCGCGGAAGATGACCATGTCTACATATTCGGGGTGTTTTACCGGCGAAGGCACCCCGGCGAAATACCGCACCGGGCGCAGACAAACGTACAGGTCGAGCTCTTTGCGCAGGGCTACATTCAGCGAGCGAAAGCCGCCTCCGATGGGGGTGGTGAGGGGGCCTTTGATGCCGACCAGGTAAGTGCGGAAGGCCTGCACGGTTTCTTCTGGTAGCCACGTGCCGAGCTGCCGGAAAGCCTTTTCACCGGCCAGCACTTCCATCCAGGCGATCCGCCGCGATCCGTGATAGGCCTTCTCTACCGCGGCATCGAACACCGCCACCGCCGCCCGCCAGATATCCGGGCCGGTGCCGTCGCCCATGATGAAAGGAATGATCGGGTTGGATGGCACCTTCAGAGCGCCGTTGACCATTTTAATGGGTTCTCCGTTTACTATGCTCATGATTCCTCCTTGGTGGGGTAATTTTATCCCATTTTCTGGCCTGTGCAGTGGCGCTCTGACCGGCGCGGCGAAAGTCGCTTCTCAGCTCCTGATAGAGTTTGCAGATGTGTTAACTGTTTTCTTCTCCTAAAATATTAAAATAAGGCACATCAGAAAGTATTTTATGCCAGATACTTCCACTGTTTTTACCCCCGCCCGCAGAAAAGCGGCGCTTTTCTTCACGGGTATGTATCTCGCCGCTACCCTGGGCACCGCGCTTTTCATCTCCGATCCTGATCTCAAACGGATCTTTTCTGACATTCTTTCTCCGCTGGGGGGGCTGGCGTCTTCGGCGGTTCTCTTCGGGGTGGCGTGGAACCTGAAAAGGCGTTCGCGCCGCTTGGGGCTGGCCTGGGCAATCCTGGCGGCGGGGGTGTTGATGAGCGGGCTGGGCGAGGTGTTCTGGTCTGCGCTGGAATTAACCGGCCATGAGACGCCCTTTCCGTCCATTGCGGATGCCTTTTACCTGTGTAATTACCCGCTTTTCTTCCTGGGGGTGCTCCTGTATCCGCGCCGCCCCCTGCGTTCTGCCGAAGCCATTAAAGGGGTGCTGGATGCCGGAACGGTCCTTCTGGGGGGCGTGCTCAGCATTGTTCTGTTTGTCATAGCTCCTTTGCAACAATCGCTTTCCAGCCAGCCCTTGGTGGAACAGCTGGTTTCACTGGCCTACCCGGTGGGGGATATCTTGATCTTTTCAGTGGGGGTTGTTCTCCTCTACATGCAGCCAGCCGATCAGCGGCGGCTTTCGTTGCTTCTTTTTGCCCTGGGCCTGGTTCTGTACCTGATTGCGGATCTCCTCTTCGTTTTTCAGTCTATGGCGAACCTCTACCAGACGGGCGGCTTCCTCGATTTGCTGTGGAACGCCGCCTATCTGTGTTTTACCTGGGCCGGGCTGCATCTGTTATTGCCATTCAAAGAAAAATCGGTTCGAATGGATGGAACTTCGTTCCTGGCGCGAGGTATGCAGCACCTCTCCAGGCACTGGGAAAACTACCTCCCTTATCTCTGGCTGCTGGGGGGGTTTGCCCTGCTCATTCCCAGCCACAAAGAACGCATTCCGGTGCAGTTCGAGACGCTGGTTGGGCTCATCGGGGGGATGGTCTTCCTGATCATGATCCGGCAGATCCTCTCGCTGAACGACAACATCGATCTCAACCGCCGCCTCAACCATGCCATGGAAATGCTCAGTCGGCAATCGATGGAGCTGGTGAAAGCCAACCGCGAGCTGGAGAAGCAGATTCAGGTGGAACTGGAGACCAAGCAACAGCTCAGTTTTGCCGCCACGCATGATCACCTCACCGGGTTGCCCAACCGCACCTTTCTCATGGATTATCTGAACATTATCATGCGGCAGTTGCCCTTCGGCTCTGCCGATTTGAGTGCGCTGATGTTCCTGGATTGCGATCGATTTAAACTGGTCAACGACAGCCTGGGGCATATCGCCGGAGACGAATTGCTGGTGGCGGTGAGCCAGCGGATTCAGAAGTGCCTGCGCAGCTCTGACCTGGTAGCCCGCCTTGGAGGGGATGAGTTCGTGATCTTGCTGGTCAACACCAACGGCCTGGCGGGGGTGGAGTCGGCGGCGCGGCGCATCGTGGAAGCGCTCAGTAAACCCTTCACGCTGAAAGGTCAGGAGGTGTTCATCGGCGCCAGCATCGGGATTGTCTGGAATCTGAGCCAGTACCAGAGCCCCGAAGACGTGTTGCGTGACGCCGACCTGGCCATGTACCGGGCCAAGGAGCAGGGAAGGTCGTGTTACGTCTTCTTTGACCCGGCCCTGCGCGATCGGGCTATCGATCACATCACGCTCGAGGCCGACCTGCGCTACGCCCTGAGCCGACAGCAGTTTGAGCTTTATTACCAGCCGGTGGTTGAACTGTGCAGTGAGCGCATCGTCGGGTTCGAGGCCCTTCTGCGCTGGAATCACCCCCGGCGCGGGCTGGTGTCACCGGCCAGTTTCATCCCCCTGGCCGAGCAGAGTGGTCAGATCCTCGCCATTGGAGAATGGGCGCTCGACGAAGCCTGCCGACAGGCTTCGGCCTGGTTGCAGGCGGGGCTGGCTCCCGGTGAAAATTTCGTCAGCGTCAATATTTCCACTGCCCAGTTTTTAGACCTTCGTTTTAGCGAGATCGTCCGGCAAACGCTCCTCAGGCACGGTTTGCAGAGTCATCACCTTAAGCTGGAGGTCACCGAGTCGGTTTTTCTCAACAACGTGGATGCGGTGGTGCACGTGTTCAATCAACTGGAGGAGATGGGGGTAGAGTGTATGCTGGATGATTTCGGCACCGGCTACTCTTCGCTGGGGTATCTGCAACATTTTTCCATCAAGACTCTCAAGATCGACCAGAGCTTTATCTGGGCGATTGACCATGCCAGCCGCAACAATCTGATCAGCGCCATCATGGCGGTGGCCCGAGAATTGAAGATGCAAACCATCGCCGAGGGAATCGAAACACCCACCCAACGTGACTTTTTAAAACGCCTGGGTTGCACCCTGGCTCAGGGATATCTTTTCTACCATCCGCTCAAAGCCGGGCAGGTGGAAGGGTTGCTGGCTCAGTCTCAGCGCACCTTTCCCATTTCGCCTTACGCCGATTCGACAGGCTGGGCCGAACCCGTGGATTGATCGACACCGGGGGGAATTTCGCCCCGGGGATGAAAGATATTCTCCCTGATCGACGTTTCTCCGGAAGGCAGGCTGTGTTATTATAGGTCAGTCTTTCTATCTTCTTCCCGGAGAACGCTTATGACCTCTTCTCTGCAGCCTGTCCTCGACTTTATCACCGAAACGGCCTACCTGGCCGGCAGACTCACGCTGGCATACTTTCAGACTAGCGTTCAGGCGGATTATAAAGCGGACCGAACCCCGGTAACCCTGGCCGACCGGGCGGCTGAGACGCTCATCCGCAAGCGGATCGAGGAACGCTTCCCGGCGGATGCCATCCTGGGCGAAGAATTTGGCCGGTCGGAGCGGTCTTCTGCCAGCCGGTGCTGGTTCATCGATCCGATCGACGGGACGAAATCGTTCCTGCGGGGTATTCCCCTGTACGCGGTGTTGATCGGGCTGGAGATCGAAGGGCGTGTGGTGGCCGGGGCGGCTTACTTCCCCGCGCTGGATGAAATGCTGGCCGCCGCCGATGGCCTGGGCTGCTGGTGGAATGGCCGCCCGGCGCGGGTTTCTCAGGTGAACCGCCTGGAAGGCGCCTGGGTGACCAGTACCGACCCCCTGAGTTTTGACAAAACCGGCAAACGCGCTGCTTGGGAGCGCCTGAAGCAGGCCGCTTATCACCGGGGAGGCTGGGGAGATGCGTATGGTTACCTGCTGGTGGCCACCGGGCGCGCCGAGGTGATGCTCGACCCGATCATGGAAAGCTGGGATTGCGCCCCGTTCCCGCCCATCTTCCGCGAAGCGGGGGGCTACTTTGGCGACTGGAAAGGCCAGGAGACGATCTACGCCCGTGAGGCTCTGGCCACCAGCCAGGCTCTTCTACCCGAGGTGCTCGCTCTGCTTAACGCTGAGGCTGGTTAAAGCCCTTTCGAGGCGGGCCGTTCGCCCCGGGTTCTGCCACCTGCGACAGCGCCAGGTTCGAGAGGAGGAATAACGCTCCCAGAATTGCCAGGAGCAGAGCATAACCGAACTGATCGGCAAGGGGGCCGCCCAGATACGCCCCCACGGCTCCTGCGCCCGCTCCGGCCAGGTTAGAAAGCCCCAGCAAGGCCCCTGTCTGGGCGGGTGAAACCAGTTGGGTGCCCAGCGCCCAGCTGGCGGAATAAAACAACCCAACGGCGGCTCCGAACAGCCCCCCGCTGGCATACACCCAGCCGGGCGTAGGCGCCAGGATCACCCCCGCCGTGCCCAGCGCGCCCAGGAGACTGCTCCAGGCCACGAGCGGCTTTTTGTCTACCCGATCGGCCAGCCAGCCTCCGATCAACGCCGCGCTGAGGGTGAACATCCCGGCGATGAAGAGCACCCCTGCCACCGGGGCAGCCGCCTGTTCTCCGCGCCATTGAGGGAATTTCTCCTGGAAGTAAAACAGCAGGAACCCCCCGATATTGTTGGAGGCCGTCAGCCATGCCAGGCGGTTGATCACCCACCAGGTGAAGGAGGGATTGGTGCCCGTATGAAAGGCCTCGCCCAGGGCCACCCGCAACCCCAGCCAGACGCCCGCTCCCACGGTCAGAGCCATGGCCAGCAGGCCCATCCCGCCTCCTGCGATCAACCGGGTGGTGGCTTCCAGTCCTTGCGCCAGCGAGAGCGCGGCCTTCACCCCGGCCCCGGCTCCCAGAATGGCCCCGGCGAACACTGCGGTCATGGCCACCAGGCGCGCCAGGGGTTTCCAGAAGGCTCCCCCTGCTTCAGCTACCCAGGGTTTTTCGGGCACGGTCATGGTCATCAGCATGCAGGCCAGCATACAACCTACCAGGACGGCCAGCGCCGCCATCATTTGCCCCTGAGCGATCAGCCTGCCGGTAACGAGCGCGACGAACAGAAGCGGCAGGGGAACCTCGAACCACACCTTCACCCCGGAGGCCAATCCGCGATGTTCCTCGGGCACGAGGTCGGGGATGAAGCTGAGGGTGGCCACGTTGGCGGCGTTCGAGGCGATCATGGAGAGCACATACAGGGTCAGGAGCAGGCCTACCCCTTCTCTGCCCTGCATTCCGGCCAGCGTTCCCATTCCCAGCAAAATGACGCTTTCGAGGATCGTTCCTGCGGCGACAAAAATCCGCCGCCGACCCCACCGCGAACGGGTGCGGTCTGAGATCATCCCAAAGAATGCCTGAGCCAGCAACCCGGCCAGAAGCGCCCACAGGCGAATCACCCCATAGGTGCCCCCTTTGACGTCTTCACCCACGAACTGCTGCACGAGCAGCGGCACCACCAGCGGGGCCAGGGTCTGCGAACGGGCGCTCAAGGCAAAGAAGTTGATGTTGATTCTAACGTAATCTACCCACTTCCACGAATGCGGCACGCTTCCCTCAAATGAAATAACCCCGAACAGGGCCGGTCGATGGCAGGAAATTATTTTGTTCGTTTTAGGCCGCAGCTCGCTCCGGATTTCAGCCGGTGAGCAGGAAATACACCGTGCGGATGGGGGGGATGAGCAGAGCGCCGAACACGTCGATCCCCAGCATGGGCAGGCCGAAAAGCAGGACGAGAAGGATGATCGGCCCATAAGGGCGGATACGCTCCAGGGTTTGCGCCCAGGAAGGGGGGAAGAAATACTCGGCTACTTTATCGCCATCCAGCGGGGCGAGAGGAATGAGGTTGAAGAATGCCAGGATCAGGTTGAGAAAAATGAACTGGCTGAGGAAGTTAAAAAGCGCCACTTCCAACCCGCCGCCAGACAGGGGATTGAGCAGGTTAAAACGCAGAGGAATGGCCGCGAGCGCCGCGAGGAGAAAATTGGAAAGCGGCCCGGCCAGCGAAACCAGCATATAGGCTGCCGAGGAACGCTTGCCCAGCGCATAAGGGTTGACCGGCACCGGCCTGGCCCAGCCGAACCCGGCAAACACCATCATCAGTGAACCGAGGGGGTCGAGATGGGCCAGAGGGTTGAGGGTAAGCCGCCCGTGCATGCGCGGAGTGGGGTCGCCGAAGGCATCGGCGGTTTTGGCGTGGGCAAATTCGTGGAAGGTCAGCGCGATCACCAGGGTGATCAGGCGTGAGATGAGGGTGAGGGGGTCGAGGTTCAGCATGAGAGGGTTCTCTTCAGGAAGGCGCCAGTAAAAGGTAAAGAGATTATACCATCTCGAATGGTATAATCAGCTCGTGCTACCCGACCTGAAACTGGAAGACGTGGTTACCCTGAGGAAACCTCACCCCTGCGGAGGGTATCGATGGAAGGTCGTGCGGCTGGGAGCGGATATTGGTCTGGAGTGCCTCAAGTGCGGACGGGTCGTCTTACTCACCCGGCGTGAACTGGCACGGCGGGCGAAGAAGATTGAACGGGGAGGTGAGCATGAGCCAGCCCAAAGCTGAGCCGCGGCGCATCCTCTTTTTGTTTTCCGATACGGGTGGGGGGCATCGCAGTGCGGCTGAGGCGATTATCGAGGCGCTCAATCTGGAGTTCCCACGGCAGATTGCCTGCGAAATGGTGGATATTTTCAAAGAATACGCGCCGCCGCCTTTTAACCTGGCGCCGCGCATTTACCCCCCACTTTCGCGGCTCCCTCGTGTCTGGGGGATGGGGTATCGATTGAGCGATGGCCCGCGCCGGACGCGGTTTTTCTATAACGTCATCTGGCCGTATATCCGACGTAATTTGCGCACCCTGCTGGAAGAGCACCCGGCAGACCTGGTGGTTTCGGTGCATCAACTGATCAACGTCCCCGTGGCGCGGCTGGTTTCGATGCACGGGTTACCTTTCATTACTGTGGTGACTGATATGGTAACCACCCACGCCGCCTGGTACGCCACGCGGGCCACGCATGTCGTTGTTCCTACCGAAGAGGCGTTCAGGAATGGGTTGAAGGTGGGGATGAAACCCGAGCAGATGACCGTCATCGGGATGCCGGTGGCGGATCGGTTTTGCCAGCTCCAGGACGCCCGGCCGGTGCTGCGCGCCCGGCTGGGCTGGCCAGAAGACCTGCCCGTCATCCTGATGATGGGAGGCGGAGAGGGCATGGGCCCGCTGGAGGAAATGGCCGAGGCGATTGATGATTCAGGGGTGAGGGCGGCTCTGGCGGTGGTCACGGGGCGTAACCGGGTGTTGCGCGCTCGTTTGGAACAGCGCCGCTGGAAGATTCCGGCTTTTGTTTATGGTTTTGTGCATGAAATGCCGGCCTTCATGCATGCCTCAGATATTCTGGTGACGAAAGCCGGGCCGGGGACGATCAGCGAAGCCTTCATTGCAGGGCTGCCGATGATCCTTTACAGTAAGATGCCCGGTCAGGAGGATGGCAACGTGACCTTTGTGGTGGAAAGTGGAGCCGGGGTGTGGGCTCCGGAGCCCGCCGAAGTGGTGGCAGCCTTACGCTGCTGGCTGGAACGCCCCGAAGAACGCTGGCGGGCGGCGCACGTGTGCCGCACGCTGGCCCGTCCGCATGCCGCGCGGGAGATCGCCCGCCTGCTGGCCCGGCAGGTGGATGTGAAGTAAGCTCCGCCCTCTGGCAGGGCGATGATGCTCAGGTATTTCTGTCTTATAATGGGTGTATGCCGATTCTGGACGCCCGCACTTTTGAATTTCTGAGCCGCAGCGCCGAACAAACCCGTCGGTTGGGGGTGCGGCTGGGGTCGTTGCTGCAACCGGGAGATTTGATCTGCCTGTCGGGTGATCTGGGCAGCGGAAAGACCACCCTTGTGCAGGGGATTGCGCAGGGCTGGGGGTCGCTGGATGCCGTTTCCAGCCCCAGTTTTGTACTGGTTAATGAATACCGGCGTCCGGGCGGGCAGACTCTCTACCACATGGACGCCTACCGCCTGCGGGATGCTCTGGAAGCTGAAGACCTGGATTTGATCTCGATCATGGAGAACGGCGCGCTGGTGCTGGAATGGGCGGATCGGATTCGCTCGATTTTGCCCGCCGAGCGGATGTGGGTGGAATTGCGCTGGGTGGCTGAAGAACAACGCGGGATGGTGTTCCGCGTTTTCGGTCAGCGGTATGAGGCATTGTTGAACGGCTTCAGGCAGAAGGCTTTTGGAGGATGACGTGCTGCTGGCGGTAGATACCTCAACCCAATGGATCGGCCTGGCGCTCTACGATGGCGACCGGGTGCTGGGAGAAACCGGCTGGATGACCCGGGGGCATCACACGGTGGAGCTGGCCCCCGCCGTGGCGCGCCTGCTGGAGCAGGTAGGGGTTTCTGCCGGGCAGATCGAATGCCTGGGAGTAGCCCTCGGGCCGGGTTCGTTCACAGGGTTGCGCATCGGGCTGGCGCTGGTCAAAGGAATGGCGCTGGCATTACACGCGCCGGTGGTAGGGGTGCCCACGCTGGACTTTCTTGCCGCGGCTCAACCCGTGCGCGATCTGCCGATGGCCGCTGTGTTACAGGCCGGGCGCGGCCGCTTGGCGCTGGTGTGGTATCGCGTGGAACGTGAGCGCTGGAAGGCTCAGTCTGAGCCGGTAATTATCACGGCTGAGGAGCTCGCCGCGCAGATCGAAAACCCCACCCTGGTAGTGGGCGAGCTGAGCGCGGCAGAGCGGCAGGTCTTTGCGCGCATACGCCGGGTGGCGCTGCTGGCTTCACCGGCGCAATGTGTGCGCCGCCCGTCATTTCTGGCCGAACTGGCCTGGCGGCGCTGGAAGGAAGGCCAGGTGGATGAGGTGAACAGCCTGGCGCCGATCTACCTTCATGTGGCGGAGGCGATTCCCTCGTGATGCCCGACACCCGCGTCTTGAAAATTATCCTGCGCCCGATGACCCTGGAGGACGTGCCGCGCGTGCGAGAGATCGATGTGCTTTCCTTCAGCCTGCCCTGGTCAGAGCGGAGCTATCGCTTTGAGGTGGCCGAAAATCCGCACGCCTCTTGCTGGGTGGCCGAATGGGTGCACCCCGACGGACGCACCGAAGTGGTGGGGATGATGGTCAACTGGGTGATTCTCGATGAGCTGCACATTGCCACGCTGGCGGTGCACCCGGATTACCGGCGGATGGGAATTGCCCGCCGGTTGCTGGCGAAGGGATTGCAGGCCGGGCTGGAACGCGGCGCGCGGCTGGCTTTTCTGGAAGTGCGCCGGAGTAACCTGGCGGCTCAGAACCTTTATCGAGCGTTTGGATTTGAGTTGAGTGGGGTACGCCCCCGTTATTACAAAGATAATTTTGAAGATGCCCTGTTGATGACGCTGGAGCCGCTTATCCCTGAAGCGATCCCGGTGGAAGAGGGGGAAGGCGGCGTTTCGGGTTTACCGGAGTAAATACGGGGCGCGGGAGGGTTCTATTGGATGCGCAAAGTGTCTTGAAAGAAGTGGCCAGGCAGGCGGCGGTCTGCACCCGTTGCCAGCTCCATTTTGCCCGTAAGAAGGCTGTGCCCGGAGAAGGCCCGGCCAACGCTGAGGTGATGCTCATCGGGGAGGGGCCGGGCTTCTACGAAAACGAACAGGGACGGCCGTTCGTCGGGGCTGCCGGAAAATTCCTCGATGAGTTGCTTGCCGCCGGTGGGGTGAAACGCGAAGATGTGTTCATCACCAATGTAGTGAAATGCCGTCCACCCGGCAACCGTGACCCTCTACCCGAAGAGCTCGCCGCCTGCAGCGACTACCTTGACCGGCAGATCGAGGCGATTAACCCGCGGGTGATTGTTACCCTGGGACGTTTCTCGATGGCAAAGTTCCTGCCGGGGGTGCGCATCAGCGATGTACATGGCCAGCCTTTCTGGAAGGGCAGACGGCTGGTGGTGCCCATGTATCATCCGGCGGCCGCGTTGCATCAGCCTTCGCTCAAAACGCAGGTGGAGCGGGATTTCTCCCGGCTTTCTGAGTTCATCCAGCAGGCGAGAACGTCTGCGCCTAAAGTGGTCGAAAGCCACCGCGCCGACCCCGAGTCGCCTGCTCCGTCGAAGGATGAACCCACCCAGTTATCTTTGTTTTAATCGATCTTCAGGTTCGAACCATCCATCCATTTTCATTTGAGGGATATGTGAGTTTCTATAAGGATGCCTTAATTCAGAAGTTTCAGAACCGTACGGCCACCGTGGCCGTGCTGGGTCTGGGGTATGTGGGCCTGCCGCTGGCGGTGGTGTTTGCCGAGGCGGGATTCAACGTGGTAGGGGTTGATCTGCTGCAGGACAAGGTAGACCGGCTCAACCGTGGAGAGAGTTACGTGCTGGATGTGCCATCCGAGGCCTTGAAGAGGCTCGTCGAAGCGGGAAGGCTTTCGGCAACGACCGATTTCTCCGTCTGCCGGGAGGTTGACGCGGTTTCGATCTGTGTGCCCACGCCGCTGCGAAAAACGGGCGACCCCGATCTTTCCTTTATCGCCTCGGCCACCGAGGGGCTGGCGGCGTATGTGCACCCCGGCATGGTGGTGGTGCTGGAGTCCTCCACCTATCCAGGCACCACCCGCGAGATGGTGCTCCCGCGTCTTACCGGGCACTCAGGGTTGAGCGCCGGGCGGGAAATCTTTATCGCCTTTTCTCCCGAACGGGTTGATCCCGGCCGCACCGATTGGACAACCAAGAATACCCCCAAAGTGGTGGGGGGCATCACCGAGGATTGCTCCGATGTGGCCAGCGCCTGGTATGCGCAGGCGCTGGATACGGTGGTGCGCGTTTCTTCCGCCGAAGTGGCCGAGATGGCCAAGCTGCTGGAGAATACTTTCCGCATGATTAATCTGGGGCTGGTCAACGAGCTGGCCATCATGTGCGATCGTCTGGGGGTTGATGTGTGGGAGGTGATTGACGCCGCCGCCACCAAACCTTTTGGCTTTATGAAGTTTACTCCGGGGCCGGGGATCGGCGGGCACTGTATCCCCATTGACCCGCTTTATCTTTCGTGGAAGATGAAATCGCTCAACTACAATGCGCGTTTCATCGAGCTGGCCTCAGAAATCAATACCAACATGCCGCGGTTCGCGGTCAGCAAGGTGCAGGATGCCCTCAATGATCGCGGCAAGCCTGTGAAAGGCAGTCGGATTCTGGTGCTGGGTGTGGCTTACAAGCCCGATGTGGATGACATACGGGAAAGTCCCGCGCTGGATGTCATTCATCTGTTGCAGTCCAAAGGGGCGCAGGTCATTTACCACGATCCATATATCCCACGGTTTGATCACGATGGCTGGCATATGGAATCGATTGCAGATGGCTCACTGCTGGATGAAGCCCGCTCTGCCGACGCGGTGGTCATTGTGACCAATCACCGCTGGTACGATTATCCTGCCATTCATGAGGCGGCCCGCCTCGTCATCGACACGCGTAATGCGCTGGGAACCCTGGGAAAGCGGTCGCCCAAGGTGGTGAGGCTCTGATGGCGCGCTATCTGGTCACCGGCGCCGCCGGATTCATCGCTTCGCGGGTGTGTGAAATGCTCCTGGATGAGGGGCATGAGGTCATTGGAGCGGACAACCTCTGTGACTCTTACGATGTGCGCCTCAAACATTACCGTTTGCGCCGTCTGCTGGAGCGGCCGGGGTTTCGCTTCAGCGCTCTGGATATTTCTGACCGGGGCGCGGTGGATGCGTTGTTCAGTACGGGTGAGCCGTTTGCCGGGGTGATCAACCTCGCCGCGCGCGCCGGGGTGCGCGCCTCGGTGGAGAATCCCTGGGTATTCGTGAGCACCAACCTGACCGGAACGCTCAACCTGCTGGAGGCATGTCGCCGCCAGCAGGTGAAAAAGTTCATTCTGGCTTCCACTTCGAGCATTTATGGCAACGACGCGCCCCTGCCCACGCCCGAAACGGCCTCCAGCGACCGCCCCCTTCAGCCTTACTCGGCCAGCAAGAAAGGGGCCGAAGCCATGTGCCACGCGTATCATTATCTATATGGCATCGATGTAACGATCTTCCGCTATTTCACCGTGTACGGCCCGGCCGGGCGCCCTGATATGGTCATGTTCCGCTTCACGCAGTGGATCAAAGAGCACCGCCCGGTGCGGCTGAACGGCGATGGCACGCAGACGCGGGGTTTTACTTATGTGGATGACATCGCCCGCGGTACCATTGCCGGCCTGAGGCCGTTAGGATATGAGATCATCAACCTTGGCGGGCACGAGGTGATCTCGATGAATGAGATGATCGCCCGGCTGGAACGCCTGCTGGGCGAAAAGGCCATCATCGAGCGCCAGCCTGCCCACAAGGCCGATATGCTCGCCAACCAGGCTGACATCACCAAAGCGCGCCAGTTACTCGGCTGGGAACCGCAGGTGACGCTGGATGAGGGGATGAAGCGCCTGGTGGACTGGTATCTGTCTGAGCGCAGTTGGGCCAGCCAGGTGATCACGGCATGAGTTCCTGGCCTGAACGGGTGCGCGCTTTTACCGGTGACCGCCTGTTACGGCGGGTGGTGCGCAATTCCACATACCTGTTTGCGAGCAACGTCATCGCGGCGGTGCTGGGCATCGTAACCGCCAACCTGCTGGGGGTGGCGGTCTTTGGGGTGCTGGGGATCATCACCGGTTTTGTCACCAACGTCAACCGGTTGCTCTCCTTCCGCATGAACGATGTGGTGGTGCGCTATGTGGGTGAGGCCCTGGCCCGCAAGGAGAAAGAGCGCGCCGCGGCTGTGGTGAAGGCCGCGGCGCTCACCGAGGCGCTCACCTCTCTGGCGGCGTTCGGGGTGCTGGCTGCCCTGGCTCCGCTGGGAGCGCGCTATTTCGCCAAAGACGCTCAACTGGCGCCGCTTTTCCTCCTTTATGGGGTTTCGATCCTGGCAAACCTGGTTTGCGAGACGGCCACGGGGGTGCTTCAGGTGACCGGGCACTTCCGCACGCAGGCGTTGATCAACCTGGCGCAAAGCGTGCTGGTGGCGGGGTTAATCATCCGGGCGGCGCTGCTGGGCGGCGGGTTG
>Ga0226835_1001323_pt1 | contig 14089 bp, 11 predicted proteins | sample LAC_MetaG_1_FD_163627 | JGI IMG/M metagenome (GOLD analysis project Ga0226835, IMG submission 163627) | Anaerobic ammonium oxidizing microbial communities from anammox membrane bioreactor (MBR) in UC Berkley, California, United States -... | ecosystem: Engineered > Bioreactor > Anaerobic >...
GACCTCGCCCAGATAGTTCTCTTCGAATTTGGGTTCGAGCCGGCCCTTGATGGCGGCCTCGATGTCTTCGATCAGTTCGTAGATGATTCGGTAGGTCCGAATCTCGACCTTCTTTCGTTCAGCCTCGGTCTTCGCGCCGCCCTCAGGTTTCACGTTGAACCCGACGACAATCGCGCTGGAAGCGCCAGCCAGCAGGATGTCGCTCTCCGTGATCGTCCCCACCCCGCTGTGAATGATCTTGACCTCGACTTCAGGATGCTGAAGCTTCTCGACCAAGCCGCGGACGGCCTCCACCGACCCTTGAACGTCGGCCTTGATGATGAGGTTGAGCGTGTTGATTTCGCCTTCCGAAAGCTTGGCCTTGAGATCGGTCAGGCTCAACCCTCGGCTCGGCGAATGCAGCGACTTGATGCGGGCAGCATCGGCGCGCTTGTCGGATATCTCGCGGGCCGTCTTTTCGTCTTCCTTGACCTCGACCTTATCGCCCGCAAGCGGCGTTTCGCTGAGTCCGAGAACCTCGACCGGCATCGAAGGGCCCGCCTCTTGAACGGCTTCCCCCATGAAGTTCGACATCGCGCGAATTCGGCCGTAGCATTGACCCACGACGATCGCATCGCCCACACGAATCGTCCCGTTCTGAACGAGGACGGTCGCCACCGGCCCGCGGCCCTTTTCCAGCTTGGCCTCGACCACGACCCCCTGCGGCTTGCCCTTGGGATCGGCCTTGAGGTCCAAAACGCCCGATTGGAGCAGGATCATTTCGAGAAGGTGGGGTACGCCTTCCCCGGTGATCGCCGACACGGGACAAACGATGACATCGCCGCCGAAATCCTCCGGGATCACCTCATGCTGCACGAGCTCCGTCTTGATCTTGTCCGGGTTCACTCCCGGCTTGTCGATCTTGTTGACGGCCACGATCATGGGGACGCCAGCGTTCTTGATATGGCTGATCGCTTCCTTGGTTTGAGGCATGACGCCGTCGTCTGCCGCAACCACCAAGATCGCGATGTCGGTCACCTGGGCGCCGCGCGACCGCATCTCCGTAAATGCCGCATGGCCCGGCGTATCGAGGAAGGTGATTTCCCCTTCAGGGAGCTTGACCTGATACGCGCCGATGTGCTGCGTGATCCCGCCGTGCTCGCGGGCGGCCACGTTGGCCTTGCGAATGTAGTCCAGCAGCGAGGTCTTTCCGTGGTCGACGTGGCCCATGATCGTCACCACGGGCGGCCGGGTCTGATCGCCCGCCGAAGGCTTCTTCGGTTTTGCGGCGGCTTTGGGCTTGGGTTGATCGGCCCACCTGACCTTGAATCCGAACCCATCGACCAACTGTTCGGCGACTTCCGGCTTGAGCGAGGTCGTCAGCGTCGCCATGACCTTGAACTTGACCATCAGCGTCTTTTGCACTTCAGGGATCGTAAGATCGAGGGCAGTTGCGACGTCCCGGGGGTTGCAGTTGGCAGGCAACAGCACCTCGGCGCCCTTGTCGAGTTCGGCGAGCGACTCACGAACGAGCTCCATGTCGTCCGCGTCCACGTCGATCGAACCGCCCTCATGCAGCAGCCCAAGATCGTCGAGGGCGGCAGCGACTTGCCCAGGCTTCAGCCCGAACTCCTTGGCTACGTCCGCGATCGCTAAGCTCATGGCTTCCTTCTTTACCTCAGTTTGCATAACAATTCTTCGATCAGACCCTCGACGTCGCCCCTTTTGAACTCCCGCCGAAGCGTTCGCTGCAACCTTCGCCCCTTGCCGGCCGCTCGAACGCAACCTTCGGACGGGCACACGTAGGCGCTTCGTCCTGGGAGCGAGGTGCGAGCGCCAACGATCTGCGGGCGATCCTCGACGCACTTGATGCGCTGAAGATCATCCTGCTGCAGGCGCTGCCCGCACCCCACGCAGGTTCGGAGTCTCGCCAACCCACCACCTCAGCTACGACCCAGCCCCCGCTTCTTCGACAGGCGCCTTCGACTCGGTCGCTGCCTGGGCTTCCGACCGAATGTCGATCTTCCATTCGGTCAAGCGGGCGGCGAGGCGAACGTTCTGACCTCCCTTGCCGATCGCGAGGGAAAGCTGGTTATCGGGGACAACGACGTACGCGCTCCTGTCCGCTTCATTCAGTCGAATTGAGTTCACCTTCGCCGGGCTCAAAGCGTTGATGATGTAAGTCGTCGGATTGTCGCTAAAAGGGACGATGTCGATTTTCTCGTCGTGGAGTTCGTCGACGATCGCTTGAACCCTCGCGCCACGCGGGCCCACACAAGCCCCGACCGCGTCCACCCGTTCGTCGGTGCTGATGACGGCGATCTTGCTTCTCTGGCCGGGCTCCCGGGCGACGCTCTTGATCTGCACGATACTCTGCGCGATCTCGGGCACTTCGAGTTCGAACAGCTTGCGCAGCAGGTTCGGATGGGTCCGACTGACCACAACAGCGAGCCTTCGTCGCGAGTCGTCCACCTTCAAGACGTACACCTTCAGACGGTCGTTGATCCGGTACGACTCCGTCGGCACCTGTTCGCGCCGAGGGAGTTCGGCCTCGACCTTGTTGACTTGTATGTAAACCGTGTGTTCATCGCGCCGCGTGACCAAGCCGTTCACGAGGTCGCCGATCTTCTCCTGAAACACCTCGTTGATCTGCCGAATCTCGGCTTCGCGCAGCTTCTGGCTCAGGACCTGCTTGAACGTCGATGCCGCGATCCTTCCGAACCTGTTGGGGTCCACTTCGACTTGAACAAAATCGCCAACCTCAGCGTTGGGCTGCTTCTTCCGAGCCTCCGCGACGCTAAGCTGGTAAGAGGGCTCGGTCACGATCCCGACCACTTCCTTCTCGACCACCACCCGCATCCCCTTGTCGGGAGCCATGAGGCGCTCGGGATCGATGTGAACGGCGACCTCGCCGGCTGCGCCGACGTACTTCTTATAGGCGACTGCCAGAGCCTCTTCGATCTCACGGAGCAATTCATCGAAGGGAATGTCTCGCTCTTGTGCAATCTGCCGTAGTTGCTGCAAGATTTCCATGTTCGACCTTTGCCACCTCACCCATCTTGTACCTCGCGAATAAAAAAAGGCGGCACAGGACCACCCGATGAGGCACACCTGGTTGTAAACGAAAGTATACCACAGCTTGGGCGCGAACCCAAGAGGATTGCCGGGGTCCATAGGATAGAATCGGGCCCATGGCGATCGTGTTCGTCAAGGGTTTGCGGGCCTTCGGGCGGCATGGGGTAACGGAGCAGGAACGGGTTGCCGGGTGCGATCTCGTCGTCGATCTCGAACTTCTAACTCCCGACGAGAGCGCCAGCACGGACGAAATCGAACACACTGCCGACTACGGGGTGGCCGCTCGAATCGCCCAGGAAGTGATCGAGGGGACCTCGGCCGCAACGGTCGAGTGGCTTGCGGGCGAGATCGGGCGCCGAGTTCTCTCGCAGATGCCCCAGGTTCAACAGGCGACCGTTTCGGTTGCCAAACCTACCCCTCCACTCCCCTACGACCTCGATTGCGTGGGAGCCACGGTCCGCACCGCGCGCTAAGACAGATTCGAACCCCCGAACGGCCATTCGAGATACCGGGCGCCCGGCTGGATCAAGGGCAGGTCTTCCGCATCCACGGAGTCGAGCCAGCCCGTCTCGAAGTGGGAAGTCTCGATCTTGAGGCCTGGTCTGAGGAGCCGGAGGTGACGAGCCACCCTGGAGCTAACCGGCCCTAGCGCTCGCACCGACGAGACGGTCTTCTCCGGGGCGCCGCCCGAGGACAGGGTTCGAAGAGAAGCCAGCACCGCCGAAACCGGATCGCCTCCCAAAGCCGATGGCTCCCAACCCGCCGGTCCGCCCGGAAGCCCCAAGTGCAGCAACTGCGCCAGAAACTCCGCGCCGCTGATTCCGAGATACACGCACAATCGAAAGTCGATGCCCTGGCTCGGCAGCACGAAAGCCCCCTCCGGGCGCGGCGAAAACCCTTCGTCGCAAATCGTTAACTCGTCCGAAGGGATCTCCAGCGCGATCTTGCCGTGCCGGCCCCACGGAATCAACCGCTCCGCTGCGTCGAAAGGCTCCGGGCGTGGATCGGAGAGCCGGTCGGCCAGTACCTCCCGCAGCGTTCGAGTTTGCCGTAGCGAGGGAGGAGTCACCCAGAGGTCGGGCGAGGTCGCAGGCTCCGTGCCCCGCTCATAAGGGTTGTGAGCGCCGTCGGTCATCGGCCTGGGCTCAGGGAGATAAGGGCTTCGCGGGGCTCCCAAGAGGTGCTCGGCGAAGAACGCATACATCGCCTCGCGCATCCGGCGGGAGTAGTCGTGACGGCCCTCCACGACCTCAAGCCGCACCGCTTCTTTCTTGCCTAAGGTCTCGTAGACTCTCTGAAGCTTTTGGAACGTCTTTTGGTGCCCCACGAGCGGAAACTCCTCATCCTCCGTCGCCGAAATGAGCAGAATCGGAGCCGGCGCGCGTATCGCAAGAAGGTCCGACCGGTCGCCTAGCCTCGCGATTCCGGGAAGATGATGGCAAAGACATCCGTTGTGAGGGTTCGATTCGAGGCTGGAGGCAAAGCAGACGATCGCCGCCGCGCCGATTCGCCGGTCATAGGCGAAGGCAGCCGCTGCGGCCAACCCCCCACCGCTTGCGCCGGTGATCCCCACCTGCGTCCAATCGATATCGGAACGGGATTGGCAATAGTCCAAGCCTCGAACGAGGTCCCACACGTACTGCCCGGTGACCGGCCACCCCATTACGAGAGCGGGGTCGTCGTGAGAGCCCATCCCGGCGCGTTCGTTGCACTCGTTCTCGTCCCAACTCCTCCCCGGCGACTCGACCACGAGCCCGGCGAAACCAAGGACCGCCAAACCGATCGCTCTCGCCTGCACAAAGGGAGTCGATTTCTTGTGCGTCCAATGGCCGTGGGGATGCAGAACAAGGGGAAACGGGCCCTTGCCTTCAGGAATGTAAAGGTGAGCCGCCACAAAGACCCCAGGCAACGATTCGTAGCGGATGCGCTCGACGCGATAACCCTCGCGACTGAGGACCCCCGTAACCTGCGCCCGCAGTTCGCTTTTCGGCGGCTGGGGGTCGAGCCCCAAGCTCCGCGCGAGGGTCTGGGCGTCCGCGGCCGATCGGGCCGAACGGGCCTTCGCATTCGACTCGGGACGCCGCGCCGCCCGCTCCCGAATGCAGGAGACGAGCATCTTGTTGAGGGTGGCTGCGTCCACGTCGTCTATCGCTGAATGGGGGGCCAAAGTTACTTGAGAAGGCTCTTGGCGATGACCAGCTTCTGGACCTCGCTCGCCCCTTCGCCGATCTCCGTCAACTTGGCGTCTCGCCAGAGCTTTTCGATCATATAGTCGTGAGTCATCCCGCGCCCGCCATGAATCTGGAGCATCTTGTTGGTCACGTCGCGGGCCGTCTCGCTCGCGAAGAGCTTGGCGAACGAGGCTTCCTTGACGATCGGTTGCCCCTGGTCATAAAGCCAAGCCGCCTTCTGAACGAGAAGCCGAGCGGCTTCGACCTGAGTCGCGCTTTCGGCCACCATGTTTTGAACCGATTGCATCTGAGAGAGCGTCCGGCCGAACTGCTCGCGCTGCTTGCTGTATTCGATTCCCAGCGCCAACGCCTCTTCTGCGATTCCCAGAGCCATCGCAGCGATCCCCACCCGGCCCCGATACAGAAGGGAGATCACCTCTTCGAAAGAGCCCGGCGTGTGCCAAGCCACGCAGTTCTCCATCTTGAACCTGAGCGTATAAGAAGCCGACACGCCCACCGTTGCAATGCGTTCCAAATCGACGAACCCGGGTTGGTCCTTCTCCATCAGGAACGCCGAGAGGTTCTTCTCGTCCAGGCGCGCGATGATGATGAACAGCTTGGCAAACCCGCCGTTCGTGATGAACATCTTCTCCCCGTTCAAATGGAAGTACCCGGGTCGTCCTTCGATCGGGGTGGCGAAGGATTGAACCCGCCTTGCGTCGCTCCCCGCCTCAGGCTCGGTGAGGCCCCAAGCGAGGGCGATGTCGCCGCTCAAGATTCCCGGAAGATATTTCTCCCGCTGCTCATCGCTGGCGAACAGTTCGAAATGCGCGACGCAGAGAGCGTTGATCGCAGCCACGTTCATCGCAAGCGCGGGGTCTGCACGGCCGATCCTGCGGCACATATCGGCGTAGGTCTGGCAGGAGAAGCCTCTGCCACCAAACCGCTGGGGAAGGACGCAATTCGTGATGCCAATCTGGGCGGTCCGCTTCCAAATGTCGTCCGGAAACGTGCTTTTCTCCCACTCCCGGCTGTTCGGGGCGACGAAAGTATCGACGAACTGCTGCACTTCGGCGAGAAATGCCTGCTCGTCGGACGTGAATTGGGGTTGCATCGGGAGCTATTCTACTCCGCGATCCCGCGCCGTCCGCAGGTTCACCGAGCCGGAGGGCCCGAGAGCCCGCGCCTCTCTCTCCATGCGCGCAGGTATCGCTCGGCCTTCGGGTTGGACTCGTTCCACTTGGGCTCAGCCTGAGAATCCGCCAATCCCCAAAGACCCACCGCCACAGCTCGGACAACTTTTTCCATATTCGCAAAGTCGACCTTCTCCCAATGATCGCCAGGCTGGTGGTACTCCGGGAAAAGGAACGCCGTGCAAAGCGTGTGCGCGGGCACCCCGAGGGCAGCCAGCGCCACATTGTCGCTCCGTGCAAAAAACGAATCGCTGTTGCGGGCGTGCTTCTGGACCTCGACCCCCACCTGCTTCCCGGCCTCCGCAAACAAGGGCCCCAAGTCCGAAAAGTCGTACCCGGTCATGCTGAGAGCACCGACGCGAGGTCCCTCCAAATCGTCCGTCCGACCGATGTGTTCGAGGTTCACCATGGCGATCGTGCGCTCCAAAGGGTACACGGGGTTCGCGCCGTAGAACCTTGAGCCCACAAGCCCCCGTTCCTCGCCGCAAAACGCAAGGAACACCAAACTCCGCTTCGGCTTCGTTTCAGACCTTGCGAACGCAGCCGCGAGTTCGATCACCGCCACCGTGCCGCTCCCGTCGTCGTTCGCCCCGTTGTAAATGCCGTCTCCCTCGACCTCACGCGATCCCAGGTGGTCGTAGTGAGCCGAGATGAGGAGGTAAGTGTCCTTCAAAACAGGGTCCGATCCCCGCACGATCCCTACCACGTTGTGGGCGTTCGCAGGCTCCGATTGGCCCCGAACCGTGATCGGAACCTTCTGGAAGTACGAATCCCCGACTCCCGGCGCAACGCCATACCTCCGAAACTGCGCCGCGATGTACTCGGCCGCGAGGTCCAATCCCCTCGAAGGCGTCGCCCGGCCTTCGAGAAGGTCCGACGCGAGGAACGACAAGTGTCCCTTCATCGAATCCGCCGAAATCCGGTCCAAAGTGGCCTTCCTCAGGGGCGAAAGCCGGAAATCCCAACTCGCGCCCTGTTGGGCGAGCGCGGCTGCGCCAGCCCAAACGAGGCCCACAAGGACCAGCCGGGAAGAAAAAGTAAGGTATTTCATGTTCGAACACCCAACAAGACGGTCGGCGAGCGCTTTCGGGTTCCGCGCCCGGCTCAGCGCCTGCGGCTTTGCTCGACGAACCGCCTCATTGCGGCCAGCGACTCCTCGCTGACGTGGTGCTCGATGCCCTCGGCGTCGTTTTCTGCGGCCGTCTCCGGAACCCCCAACGCCCGCAGGAACGAGAGCACGATTTCGTGACGTTTCCGCGCCTTCTCGGCGAGTTCCTTACCCAAATCCGTCAGAAAAACGCTCCGGTACGGCTCGCTCCTCACAAACCCGTCTCGTTGCAGCCTCTGGATGGTTCGACTGACCGTGACCTTGCTCACCCCGATCGCCGAAGCGATGTCGGTGACCCTCGCTTCGCCGCGCTCCGTGATGAGCTGTTCGATGAGTTCGACGTAGTCCTCCGCGATCTCGCGACTGTGATCGGCGCGAGCGCGATGAAACCGGTCGGAGGGTGAGCGCGAAAGCATAACTAGGGAACCCAAAGGGCACAGGGGATTGTACTCGCAGTCTCCAGAACTCCATTCCGGCCCCCCGGCCGAAGCCCCCGACGTTCGCCGCAGTGCACAAGACCTCCCCTTCGCCCCTCCGGGGGAGAAGGGGACCGAGGGGATGAGGGGCCCTTGCCTGGTAGCCCGCTTCCGCCTCTCAGAACAAACCCGAAACTGGGCGCGTTCTCTCCATAGTCAAGGCACAAGACCTCCCCTTCGCCCCTCCGGGGGAGAAGGGGACCGAGGGGATGAGGGGCCCATCCCGGGTAGCCCGCTTCCGCCTCCCAGAACAAACCCGAAACTGGGCGCGTTCTCTCTAAAGTCAAGGCACAAGACCTCCCCTTCGCCCCTCCGGGGGAGAAGGGGACCGAGGGGATGAGGGGCCATCCCAGGTAGCCCGCTTCCGCCTTGCAGAACAAGCCCGAAACTGGGCGCGTTCTCTCTAAAGTCAAGGCACAAGACCTCCCCTTCGCCCCTCCGGGGGAGAAGGGGACCGAGGGGATGAGGGGCCCTTGCCTGGTAGCCCGTGTCTGACTCGAACCGCTCCCCAAACTCGACCACGCTCCCCCTGGAAGACGCGAACCTCAGGCCCAACGGGCCGAGAGGTTTGTATCCCTCCACCCGCCACGGGTGGAGGGTCTCGTTCCCGGTGCTGGCCGCAGCGACAACCTCCACATGGGCGGAGAATTCGGAGTGAATCCCGACCTTCCCGGACGAACGGCACGGAAATCCGCTGTCCCCACCCACCCCCCGATCCCGCTGCCCAACGACAAGATACCAGGGCGCCCGAAGTCCCCACCGGGTTGCAGGGCGGGGCTTCACGGGCCATAATATAGGTCTTGGGTGGCGGCGTAGCTCAGTGGTAGAGCAAACGGTTCATACCCGTTGGGTCGGTGGTTCAAGTCCACTCGCCGCTACCAACCCCCCAAACCCCTTATTCCGACCGCAGAGCTTCAATCGGACTCAACTTCGCCGCCCGGACAGCCGGGTACAAGCCGAAAACCACCCCGATCAGAGCCGAAAACCCAACAGCCGCAAGCGCGGCATAGTAGGGGAACGTGGCCGGCAAGCCACCCTTCGATGGCCAACTCGTCGCGGCGGTCAAGAGCGCGAGCCCCTGGCCAAACAGGTATGCGATCCCCATTCCGATCAGCCCGCCCACAACGCTAAGCGTCGCCGACTCCACCAGGAACTGGACGAGGACCGTGCCCGTCTTTGCGCCCACCGCCTTTCGAAGCCCGATCTCCCGGGTTCGTTCGGTCACCGAAACCAGCATGATGTTCATGATCCCGATGCCGCCCACGAGCAGCGACAGCGCCGCGATGGCGGCGAGGATCGCTCCGGCGACTCCGATGATCGTGCCCATGACGGCGAGGATCGACTCGCGCGAGTCCACGCGGTAGATTCTGCGGTTATCCGACCTTAGCATCAACGCTTGCCAAACCTCGTCCATGGCCTGCTTGACCGACACTCCCTCGCGGGGCCGAGTAGTGATGAACATCACCCGGTCACCGCCGATGTACTTGCTGTGCGCCGTCGAGATCGGCATCAACACATCGCGAGCGTTCGTCTCGCCCATGATGTCGAGGCGCTCCAGCACTCCAACGATCTCAAGAGTGATCCCTTTGAGCGAAATGTACTTTCCTAGCGCCCGCTTGTCGGGAAACAACCTGTCCCGAACTTCCTCGCCCACCACTGCGACGTTGGCCTTTCCGTCCAGGTCTTGCCGCGTCAGATGCCGACCCTCGATGACGCTCAGCCGGTTCAGTTCAGGAAAGTTCTCGTCCGTCGCAAAGAGCCGGGGATTCGTGATCTCCCGATCGAGGTAGGTGACCGGCATCTGGGGAAGCTGCAAGATCGCCGAAGCGATGTCGAGGCTCTGAACGCGCTCCATTAGGTAGTCGACATCCCCCATCGTCAGCCCTTCGATTCCGCCCACCGTTGCCCCGCGCTCCCTTCGCCCCGGGTCATAGAAAATCAGGATCGTATCGGACCCCAGACGCTGGAATTCGCCCGTCATGTAGCTTTGGAAGCCATACGACACCATGACGATGATCGAGACGCTCATCACGCCGATGATCACCCCTAGCATCGTAAGGAACGCACGCAGCTTGTGCAGCCGGAGCATCCCCAAGGCGATAAGGAACGATTGCCAAAGGCTCACTCTTCGACTCCGGCTTCCATGAAGCCTTGCCGTTTCGGACCCTTGTACTCCGGCCTCGCAAGGATCGCGCCTTCCTTAACGCCCGAGACGATTTGCGCGAACGCGCCGGTGAGATCCCCGACTTTGACGGCCTGTTTCTTAGCCTTCGCGCCTGGCGCGGCTTTCTCCGGGGCGAGCATGACGAAGTAGCCCTCCTCGTCTTGCCCCAAGTACTCACGAGGGACGCGCAAGACGTTCTTCAGGCTGAGGGTAACGAGCGTACACTTCGCGGTCATCCCGCTTCGGAGGCCCTCGCTCACCTCGTCGATCCAGATTTCCACCTTGTACTTGACGACTGCGTCGGACGCGGCCTGCTGCAGGTTGCTCGAGACGCTGCTGGGCGCGATCTTCTTGACGTGGCCCTTGAAGGTGTCGTTCGGAAAGGCGTCTACGGTAATGTCGGCGGGCATCTCGAGCCGAAGCCGAGCGACGTCGATCTCGTTGATTTGAAGCTCGACCTGCAAGGCGTTGCGGTCCTCGATCCGCACGATGGTGGTTCCCTGAGCGAACGCGCTGAGGCCCGAAACCAAGTCGCCGACCTCGAGGAACCTCGCCGCGATCACTCCATCCATCGGCGCGCGAATCTCGGTCTCACGCAGTTGCCGCTCGGTGTCGCTCAACTGGCTCTGCAATTGCGCGACCGACGCCTGGCTCTGCTCGCGGGACTTTTGGAGAATCTGCACATCCGCGAGCGCAGCCTCCGATTTCCGAACGTCCGCAATCGCGTTCTCGTACTCGCGTCTCTTGTTCGCGTCCTGAATGCGGTTGGCGAGAACGCGATCGAGTTCCGCTTGCGCCCTTAGGACCGCCTGTTCGGCCTGTTCACGGGCTAAGCGCTGGCGCTGCTCCAGCCGCTTGGCGTCCTCTTGCGCCCTTTCCAGCCTCGACCTCGCTCGCTCGAAGTCCAGTTGCGTTGCATCGAGTTGCCGCGTCGCGACATAGCCCTTGGCCTCGAGGTCGCGGATGCGCTCCAATTCGCGGCTCGCCGTCTCCGCTCCCGCTCGCGCTTCCCGAAGCTCCGAATCCGTCGCCACCCTTTCGTTGGGCTGCGTCGTTTCCACGAGTTGCCGGAGTTGCTGCTCCGAAGTGTTGAGGTTGGCCCGCGCCGAGCGGATGGAAGCGTCGGTGAGCGTGGGCTGGATCTCGAGTTCGGCCTTCAAAACGGCCAGCCGCCTTTGAGCCTGAGCCAAGTTCGCCTGGGCGTTGATACGGGTCTTCTCGATCTCCAGCGCGGTCCGCGCTACGCCGCTCTTCGCGCCCGAGAGCTGCGCCCGGTTCTGATCGACCTGCAATTGAATCTCAAGCGGGTCGATGATCGCAATGAGCTCGCCCTGTTTCACGAAGTCGCCTTCGTCGACGAAAAGCTGCTTGAGCCTGCCCGAAGCCCGGCTCCGAACATCGACCGACTTGATGGCGTCAATCGACCCCGACTCCACGACCTTCGATTCGATCGTTCCTTTTTCGACCTTGACGACAGGCGCCGTCTTTTGGGCCAATGCGGCTTGGTCGAGGCGCAGCTTATAGACGTACCCTCCGATCCCGCAAACCGCAACGATCACGATCAACACAACGATAGCGATCTTTCGCATAATCTTTCCCCGAAGTAGTATGCCGACGCCGGTGAGGGCGCGTTGACGTTCTGGGCCGATAGACTCAAGGACAAGGGAGTAGCGCTCCGTGAATCCCTGGGTATAATTTGCCCCTGCGCTATGGGCGCGGTGCGTTTTGCCGTCCGGCCTTGGCGCGCCAACCATTCGAAGGACCAGCATGGCAACGTATCGAGGAAGAAAGAACGACATCTGCCGAAAAGTCGGCTACAACATTTGGGGAGCCGCCAAGTGCCCCAGCACGCGAAGGCCCTACCCGACCGGGCAGCACGGCCCGAACCTCAAGGACCGCCGCCAATCGGAATACGGCGAGCAGCTTCTTGCCAAGCAGGTGATTCGGCGCTACTACGGAATGCTCGAGAAGCAGTTTCACCGCACGTTCGTCGAAGCCAGCCGAATGCACGGCGACTCGAGCCTCAACTTTCTCAGGCTCCTCGATCTTCGCCTGCAAACGCTCGTTTGGAGGCTCGGATACGCGAGGACCATTTTCCAGGCCCGCCAGATGGTGAGCCACCGTCACATTTGCGTCAACGGCAAAGTCGTCGATGTGCCTAGCTGCCGATTGCGGGTCGGAGACGTCGTTTCCGTTCGAGATCGAGAGTCGAGCCGCTCCATCGCGAGGGCCAACGCTTATGAAGGCGCGCCCGTCCCGGCTTACATGGAGCCCGACATCCCCAACTTCTCCGGGAAGGTCATCGCCTTGCCCGAACGCGAGGACTTCCCCAAGTTCTTTCAAGAGCAGCAGGTTATCGAGTTCTACGCCCGGTAACAAGCGTCCCCAGGAGCCCCGTTTCGCGGTTTGCGCCCAGTTTCGGGAGCGAATCGCCGGTTTCTTGGCGTAAACTCCACTAGAACCGGAGGGAATTCACGATGCTACGAATCCATCTCGCAGTCGTGTTGGTTGCGATTGCCAGTTTCTTGTCGTTCGGTTTCGTTCAAAAGACGAACCCTGCCGAAGTCTTGAAGGCGATCAATGAGTACCGCGCTTCGACCATTGCGAAGGCGCGAGAGTCAGGAACGCAACTCGATCTCGCCGCCATGAACGCCGAAGTTCTTTCGAGGGCGAAGACCGCCGTCGAGGGAGTCAAGATCGAGTCGATCGACGCCGCCGAAGGCTATGCGTGGGCGCAGCTATTCCAACTTGCGGAAATGCCCAAAATGGCCTGCGACGCCGCGGCGAAGTACCTGACGACCAACCCAAGCTCCACCCAGAGGTACTCCGCGCAGTTCTTGATGATCAATAGCTGCAACTCGCTCGGCGAAGCCCACATGGTCGCGGAACTCCTCACGCAGATGACGCCGCCCAACGCTTCCGCAGCCGCGAGCTTGGCGAGTTCCACTGCCTATATGTTTGCCGACACGATCCATGAGAAGCTGGGCATCGCGGCGGCCCTCAAGGCGCTCGACGACGTCGAAAAGCTGATCCCCTTCGCTACGATGACCAGCGAAAACGACCAGCGCCTCGCGGATTCGGCCCGAGTCGGCCTTACGAATTCGCGCGCTGAACTCCTGTTGGCCGCGGGCAAGAAGCAGGAAGCGCTCGCTTCCATCGACAAGACTCTCGCCCTGATGAAGCCCGAAAACGCGAGCGTCCGCACCTTGACAGGGCTCAAGACGCGCATCGCTCTGGTTGGATCGGCCGCGCCGGCCCTCACCTTCGAAAAGGGTTACGGCGAGTTCGCTGGGCTCGAGTCCCTGAAGGGCAAAGTGGTCCTGATCGACTTCTTCGCTCACTGGTGCGGCCCCTGCATCCGGTCGTTTCCCGATATGAAGAAGCTCTATGAGGACCTCAAGCCCAAGGGACTCGAGATCGTCGGATTTACGACGTATTACGGCTACTACAGGGGTGAGAACGTCCAAAAGCGCGACATGCCCAAAGACGTCGAGTACGCCAAAATGGCCGAGTTCATCAAAGAGCACGGGCTCAGTTGGCCGGTAGTCTACGGCGATCGAACGAACTTCGACGCCCACGGCGTGACGGGGATCCCGCACGTCACCGTGGTCGACCGCAAGGGCAACGTCCACAAGATCAAAGTCGGCTACAGCCCTGATTCGTTCGGCGCGTTCCGAAGCGAGATCGAGAAGCTCCTGGCCGAAGGACCTTAACCCCTACCTTTCGACGCCCCTTTCCAACTCGCGTGGGGAAGGGGCGTTTTCCTGTTGGGGGGAACGTGGCCCTGTGGCCCTAAGGCGGCTCCGCTTCCGAGAGTTGCCGCCCCAGAACCTGGACCCAGTAATACCCGTGCCGGGTGCGCGGTGCGTACACGAGGGCGATGCCGATCTCGGTGAACTTCGGCGAGAGCAAGGTCCGTTGGT
>Ga0226835_1001324_pt1 | contig 14077 bp, 10 predicted proteins | sample LAC_MetaG_1_FD_163627 | JGI IMG/M metagenome (GOLD analysis project Ga0226835, IMG submission 163627) | Anaerobic ammonium oxidizing microbial communities from anammox membrane bioreactor (MBR) in UC Berkley, California, United States -... | ecosystem: Engineered > Bioreactor > Anaerobic >...
CGATGGCATGAACTTCACCATCCGGAGAGCCGCCAAGAGTTGGCTGGGCAGCTTCACTTCGGGGGAGGGATTCGTCGCCGAGTTCGTCGGGCCAGGGATCCTCTACATCCAGACGCGGTCGCCGCAGGGCTTCGGCCCGTGGGTGAGCCAGTTCATCCCTTCGAAGGGCTAGGATCTCAGTACGAACCGCCCGTCTTGGGAATCGGCTTCGCGCCCGCAGGAGGCACGAACACGAAGTTGCTTGCCGCCGGGATCACGTCCGGGCGCACCATCATCGTCCACTCAACCAACCGGCTCTGATTGCCGACCGCGCTGACGCTCGCATAGTACACGGCGTTGACGATCTTGCCCCCAAACTTCGGATCGCTGATGATTTCGAAGGCGAGCGAGCGGTTCGCAGGTTGGCCGGTCCAGAAGACCGCGTATTCCACGGCCGCCGAAGACACATAGGTTCGCTGGTTGCCGAGAACGGGATCGTCCATCGACTGCCCCCCGGTCAGCAAGGAGGAAGCTCCTCCCACGATCCACGGCTTGAACTGGGCGAATCCGCCATTGTAGGTCTCCCGAATCAAACGCACCAAATGCGTCGTCTGCCCTTCGGCATGCGTGCCCATGCCCTTGATCAGATTCGTCAAGTACGTGGACGGGGGCGGTCCGGAAAAGGCGCCGTAGGTCGTTGCGTTGTAGGCGAACCTTGCCAAATCGTAGTGCCACAGCGTAACGCCGTCGCCGACGGTTCGGACTCGAAGGTTGCCGTTGAGGAACTCTTGCAGTTCGGCTTTGGCTACAGGCAGTCCCAGCGCATCAAAACTGGAATACCAGTAGAGGTCGCCGATGAACCGATTGGCCACGTTGCCGACGGTGTCTTGGCCGTCCATTCTCAGCCACGCTGAAGGGTGCATCCTCAGACCCGCCAAGGCGTTCTGCGTCGCGGCTTCGGGCGTGAGCTGTGCCTGAGCGAAGGGGGTCAGCCCCAGCGCTAAACCTACCGCAAGCAACGAGATGCGTACCATCGAGAATTGGACTGCGCCTCCACCGCCCGAGGTTCCCAACCCCATGCGATTCATTGGCAACTTTCCCGATCGCGCCAATACTCCAAGGTTCGCCTGAGCCCCTCTTCAAGCGGGGTCGAGGCATCGAACCCGAGTTGCGCGTGCGCCAGGGCGGTGTCGGCACGGCTGTCGCGCACCTCTCCAGGGCGCGGAGGTTCGAAAACGATCTGCGAGTTCGACTCGGCAATCTCGATGACCTTCTTCGCAAGGTCCAGGACTGAGAGGCTGACGCCCGATCCGATATTGAGCACGAGCGACTCGCCGCTGCCCTGCTCCGCTGCCAGCAAGTTCGCACGCGCCACGTCCTCGACGAACACGAAGTCCCGCGTCTGCCCACCGTCACCAAAGATCACGAGCGGCTCGCCGCGAATCGCCCGTGTGACGAATTTGGGGATGACGGCCGCGTACTCGGACTGTGGGTCCTGCCTTGGCCCATACACATTGAAGTAACGGAGCGAGCGCGAGATCAGGCCACCCGTCGACCGGAACGCTTGAAGGTACATCTCGCCGCACAGCTTGTGAACCGCGTATGGGCTGCAGGGCAGGGGTCGAGCGGATTCGGAGACCGGTAACGCGTCGGCGTCTCCATACACGGCCGAGGAAGAGCTGAAGACGACGCGAGACCCGGCACGAGTCGCCGCCTCGAGCACCCTCACCATTCCCTCGACGTTGACGCGGCCCGTGCCCACGGGATCCTCGACCGACCGCTGCACGCTCGCAATCGCGGCCAGGTGGAAGACCACATCGCACCCCTCCACCGCCGAACGGACTGCTTCAGGATCGCAAACCGACCCCACCCGCATCTCCAAATGGGACGGCGCGCCGGTGAGGTTGCTCGGGCTGCCCGAAGAGAGATCGTCCAAAACGACGACCTGCCAACCCTTCGCCGCGGCGCCCAGCGCCACGTGACTCCCGATGAACCCGGCGCCGCCGGTGACTAATGCCTTCATTCCCTGTCCGCCTAACCGCAGACTCTACCGCACGAACCGAAGGTATGTCCCCGTCAACGGAAAGGTCGCCGGGGGGGTTCCGGATTCGATGCTGTAGTTGCCACCCGTGGCTTCAATCGAGGCGACACCGCCAATTGTCGTCGGGGAACTCTGCTTGAACTGCCCGATCGGATAGGCGCTGAAGGAGCCCGTGTTGCGATTGAGCGTTCCAAAATAGCATGCGGTGATCACTCCCGAAGAACGCGAGAGCATCAAGAGGTGGTCTGACTTGGTCGAATCCGTCGAAGGGAACGAGATCATCACGAACTCGGTGAAGTCCTGCACCACGTTGTCGATGTCGGTCCACGGAGCCGTGTATCTGGGAATCTCGACGGAACTGTTTTGCGGGTTGGGCTCAACGACCGTGTAGGTTCCTGCGGTCGTCCCGATGAACGTGCCACCCCGAACTGGGACGAAGTCCAAATTGCGGTCTCGGTCCATGTGAATCTCAAACGTCGTAGACGAGGATCCGCTGAGCCCCACCACGTCGCCCGAGACATACACAAATTGCGCCTGCCCCCCCGCATTCAGCCCTGGGCGAGACGAAAGCTGGCCGATGTCCACTCGGACGCAGTCGCTGAAGAACGCCGGAATCGAGCCCCCGAACAGATCGACGTTGACGAAGTCGAACGCCACGTCATCGAAGATCATTGCGCCTTGGTCTTCGAACACCATAGACTCATCGAAGAACGTTTGAATCGCGGTCGTTCGACCGGCCATGAGTTTGAAGTTGGACGGGACAGTCTTGGTGTGAGGTCCGGGAACGATCGTATTGCCCGGCAGAATGAGTTGCAGAACATTGATACTGAACGAATTGAAGGTCTGGGTGCCAGTCCCCAGAGCGACGATGTCGAGCGGGGTCGAGGTGTACCCGTTGAGTTGAATTCGAGTCGTTGCGAACTCGCTCTGCTGCGCCCCCGCCGAAATCCAGTCGATATCGATCCACGAATCCGGCCCTCGGCCCATCCCGGTAATCATGTGGGCATAAAGGACTCCTGGATCGGCGCTCACGACGATCGAAGGGGGCGTTCCTCCGCCACCGCCACCACCGCCGCCGCCACCACCGCCGCCGCCACCGCCGCCGCCACCGCCGCCACCGCCTCCTCCTCCTCCGCCGCCACCCGACGTGACGGTCCCTCCCCCACCGCAACCGAATGCGGCGAGGGTAAGCAGCGCGGAAAGCACAGCGGCCCAAAAGACGGGCGAAAGGAAGGTTCGCGTTATGCGGGCGAGCATATTGGGATTTTCGGCATCACGGCGAGATCGCTCCAGCGAGGAGGTAGCGCAACCTCGCGCATTTCACAGGAATACCGACGAAATTGCCTCGGCGATCGTCTTGCCCGTTCGCTCGCAGGTCCATAGCGAATCTCGGCTCGGCGGAATCAACCCCTTGCGGATCGCCGAGCCAAGGGCCTTATCGAATTGATCGGGGTCGTGGGGATCGAAGCGCTGCTCGCTCGGGATGATCTCCTCTGCGCATCCGGCATAGATCGAGGTCAGAACGGGCTTCCCGCACAGAATCGCCTCGTTCGCCGTGAGTCCCCACACGTCTTCGAGGGTGGGAAACACCACGAGATCGGCGCTTCGGTACACCGCCGGCATTTGTTCGGCAGCGACGGCGCCGTGAAAGACGAGGTGCCGCAAACCGAGCGACGCCGCCTGCTCCTGCAGCGACTCCGCTTCGGCCCCTCCGCCCACGAGCAATAGGGAGAACTCCGCTCCCCCAGACTGCAACCTCGCGGCAGACTCAATCAGACGATCGACGCCCTTTCGTCGAATCATTTGGCCCGTATAGAGGACCACCGGCTTGGGGTGGACGTCGATCAGCCTCTCTCCCTCCGGCTGGAACTGCCGCTCGTCGACGCAGTTTTGAATCTGGAGCACCCGCTCGCTTGAAACTCCAAGCGACTCCAGGTATTCCGTCGAGGTCTCGCCGTAGCTGATCCATCGTCGAACCCGCCGCACAAACCACTTCCTCCAAGCCCGCTTGCGTCGACTGAGGTTGCGTTCAGTGTGAAGCGTGCCCCCCCACCACACCCACACGGGTCTGCGAAACAGAAACCCATAGAAGAGAGCTGCCAGGGTGCGGAAGCCCATCTCGTTGGAGATCACCGCATGGGGCCGATAGCGAAGTAGCTCGAAGAAATACCCCGGATCGAGATGCAAGTACTGCTGGTCGATCGCACCCTGCTCGGCCCTTCGTGCAAACCGCAAGGTGAAGCCCCATACCTGCTTCCATCGGCAGTTCCGGAGTTGGCCGAGGACCTTTTCCCACGACCCTCGGTTGCGTTCTCTGCCCGAAAAGAGTACGAGGGTTTCAAACGCCCTGCCCAGTTCCTCGTAGACCGGGACCCGATACGGAGCGACCATGTTCACGAGGATGGCGAGGCGCTTCCGTTGGGCGGGGGAGCTTGGCAGAGGGGTAGGTGCGGACATCGGTTCGGGTTCTGAGCGAACTTGGGGAGTGTATCCCACCGCCGACCTGCCCCAGGCCTCTCGTGGGCAGAACCGAAAGACATACCTGCGAAATCTCGGCTCCATCACGGAACACCCGTGTTGACGGAGCTTCATCATGAAAACCTCTCGAATAACCTTGACAACCGCGATCGTCGCTGGGCTGGCGATGCAGAGCGCGGCTCAAAGTTCTCTTTCCAATTTCGCGGCCAACAGCGCATCGACGCTCAGCCCGGTTTCCTTCACCTGGGGCGGAACGTTCGTTCCCGCCAATTCGGGCGAAGTTACTGCGATGGGGCAGATGCTGCCGTTTGGCGCGCCCGTTCGCCCGCACCTAACGTTGAACGCGCAGCGCATCACTCGAATTAACCAACTGAAAAACACCGATGCGACGATGCAAACGTATTACGCGGGCCTGATCGACCATGTCGATTGGCTGTTGTTGCAGCCCGTGTATACGGTTCAGAACGTGGACTCGCGAATGTCGGAAGAGCGAATTACGGCGCTCGCCCTCGCTTATCGGCTGACGAACAACACAGCTTATGCGGAAAAGGCGCGGCAGTACCTTTCAACGCTCGTCGCGATGCCCGATTGGCGCGCCGAAGCCACAGTGCTCCACGTTTTGGCCGAGTTCACCTCGGCAGCCGCCATCGGATACGACTGGCTCCATGACTACTTGACGCCCTCGGAGCGCACCGCCCTTCGAAACGCGATTGTGAACAAGGGCCTCAACGTCGCTTTGGCGCGCTATCGCTCCGGATCGACCCAGCAATGGTGGACCTGGTCGGGCCTGAATATCGCGATGGTCTGCAACAGCGGGTTCATCACTGGCGCACTGGCCATTCGAGACACTGATCCTTCGGTTTCGAGTGAAGTTCTTGCCCATGCTCAGAAGTCGCTGGCGCTGGCGATGGCGAGCCTCAACAACGATGGGGGCTGGATCGAGCACCACGGGTACTGGGTCTATGGCGTGGGCCGTCTGATCCGGGGATTCGATATGCTGGAGACGAGCCTTGGCACCGACCTGGGGCTCGACGCTGGCGGATTCTTGAGCAAGACCGGTTTGTATAAGGTCCTTGCGGGTGGGCGCGGACCTCGGGGAACGGCGTGCTTTGACTTTGGCAACACGTACCCGCTCAACGAAGGCGCACCCGAACTCTATTGGCTCGCTAGCAAGTTCGGCCAGGCCCCGCTAGCCGCCTATCAGAAGACGCTTCATCAAGACGGCCAACTCATCAAGCCGTGGGACCTGATCTGGTACGTCCCGAGCACTTCAGGCGACCTTGCAAACTTGCCCAAGGCGGGCGTGTTCCGCAACAACGCTCAGTTCTTTGCGCGGAACTCGTGGTCGACCGTCGAACCCAACGCGATCGCCTTCAAAGGGGGAGACAACAAGGCCAATCACAACCAGCCCGACATCGGGCACTTTCTCTATGAGTCGCAGGGCGTGAGGTGGTTCCTCGATCTGGGTCGAACCGCCGACCAGCAGCCGGGGCCTGGTGGGAAGTTCTATCGCAACTCCACGCTCGGCCACAACACGCTGAGGTTCAATGAGGGCGAGCAGCCCAGCACGGCCCAAGCGTCGATGATCGCGTTCTCGAACCGAGATGCCAACCAGTTCGGCATCATCGACGGGACCCAGGCGACAGGCGGAGCAGCGGCCCTCTGGAAGAGAGGCGTCGCGCTACGAGGCGGGAGCACCGTCGTCGTCCAAGACGAATGGACCGCCGCGCCCCGAACCCGCGTCGACTGGACCGCCTACACGACCGCGACCCTCGAACCGGGGCCCGGGCGGAAGTCGGTCTACATGACGAAAGACGGCAAGACCGTGACGGTAGCCATCCTCTACCCGCCGACGGTCTCTTTCCAGGTCAGTTCGGGATACATCAAGGCGCCCGAGAGTCCGATTCCTGGACTCAAGAAGGTCACCCTGATGTACCGGCCCACAACGATCTGGAATCGCATGGTGGTCGCGATCATGCCGGGTCGCCGTGCCCTTAGCGACTTCAATTCCGTTCGGCAGTCGTTCCTCGATGACTGGGTGAACGAAGCTAACCTACCCTAACCAAGAACGAGAGGAGCGACGGGGCCGCGTCGATTTACAGACGTGGCCCTCTTTTTGCGCTATCCGCAGGCGCGGTGGGCCGGGTGAGAATGTAGACCGTCACGGCCGCGCCGATCGTAGGCAGAATCACCCGCACGGTCGTCGAACTCACAAGCCAAAGGGTCGAGCCCATACAAGCCCAAAGCAAGGTAATCGCAACGATTTTCGTTCGCTTCTTGATGCTGCCGTTGCGATCCCAGTCTGTGAGAGTCGGCCCGGTCACACGGTTGGTAAGTAGCCAAGTCTCCATGCGCTTGTTGCTTCTCTTGAACGCCCACAGGGCCAAAATGAAGAAGAACGTGGCGGGCCAACCCGGAACCACGACCCCGATTCCCCCCATCACCACAAACAGGAGCCCAAGGCCTGCGAACGTGACTCGCGAGACGCTCGAAAGCCAAGCGCCCATGCCGAACTTGGCCCTCATCTCGTCGTCTGCGAAGCGGATTCCCACAGCCTAATTCAACCGCAACCCCGGCACAAGGCGGGTGCTCGGATGTCGGTAACTTGACGAAAATGACGGAATTGGGTTCGCCCCAGCCAAGGCAATGAGGAGACGCCCCTCTACCGACCGGTAAACTCCCGCCATGCTGCGTCCCCCGCTCAAGAGGCCCGGCCAGGTTCTGCGCGACCTCATGTCCCACGGCACCGTGCTCGCTCCCGGCGTTTTCAGCGCGCTGTCGGCACGCGCCGCCCAAGCTGCGGGCGCAAAAGCGCTCTACCTTTCGGGCGCGGGAGTCACCAATAGCCTCCTCGCCGCACCCGATATCGGTCTGCTGGGACTCGACGAAATGAGCGCCCAAGCGCGATTCGTGACTCAAGCCGCCCTTTTGCCAGTCATCGCGGACGCCGACACAGGGTATGGCGAGGCCTGGAACGTCGCCCGAACGGTGGTCGAACTCGAACGGGCGGGCCTTGCGGGGATCCACCTCGAGGATCAAGTCAACCCCAAGCGGTGTGGCCACCTCGACGGAAAGCAGATCGTCCCGACGGGTCAGATGGTCTCGAAGGTGCGGGCCGCTGTGGACTCGAAATCCGACGATTCGTTCCTGATCGTCGCGCGGACGGACGCGCGCGGCGTCGAGGGACTCAGCCAAGCGATCGACCGGGCGCGCGCATATGTCGACGCCGGCGCGGACATGGTCTTTCCAGAAGGGCTCGAATCCGAATCCGAGTTCGAAGCGTTTCGCAGCGCGCTCGATGTGCCGCTCTTGGCCAACATGACCGAGTACGGAAAGACTCCCCTCCTCCCCCTTTCTCGGTTCCAATCACTTGGGTACAATTTGGTTATCTTTCCGATGTCGGCCTTTCGCGTAATGCTGAGGTCGATGTGCGAAGCGTACGAAGAGTTGATTCGATCTGGCTCTCAGGCCGCTCTTCTTGAGCGAATGAAGACGCGGAACGAACTCTACGAACTCATCGAGTATGCCGAGTACACGAAGCAGGATGCGCTCTGGTCCGGCTCGGGACCGACAGAAGACAATTGAGTTGGGCGCACGTCTCCCCCAAAGAAGCGGTGACCCAGCAAACTGGAACGGGCAAGAGTCTGGTTTCCCGTTCCTCAAGCGTAAGCCAGATTAAGGATTGTAGAAACCATGGCAGCGACCACCTACCCGAATTACAGCCCCGGTCTTGAGGGCGTGATCGCGGGGATCAGCAAGATTTGCGATATCGACAGCGACAAGAGCCTTCTCATCTACCGAGGTTACAACGTACAAGACCTCGCCGAATATGGTAGCTTCGAGGAGACCGCTTACCTGCTCCTTCACGGCGACTTGCCGACCGCGGCTCAACTTGAGACCTTCAAAGAAACCCTGCGAGGCGAGCGCGGAGTTCCGTCGGAAATCTACACGGTGCTGCGGGCGATGCCCCGCGACACGCATCCGATGGACCTTGCGAAAGTCGCCTTCGCGGCTCTTGCGCCCCACGACCCCGATTACACCAACGGCGACCACGATGCCAACGTCCGCAAGGCGACGCGCATCGTCGCCAAAGCGCCCACCCTCGTAGCGGCCGCGCACCGGATTCGGACCGGCAAGGACCCGATCGAACCGAGTTCATCACTCGGCCATGCGGCGAACTTCCTGTACATGATGGAGGGCAGCGAGCCCGACGATTACACCGCCAAGGTCATGGACGCCTCGCTCACGCTGTATGCGGAACACGGGTTCAACGCCTCCGCGTTCGCCTGCCGCGTGACCGTCGCCACGCTCAGCGACCTCTACAGCGGGATCGTGAGCGGGATCGGCACCCTCAAGGGACCCTTGCACGGCGGCGCCAACGAAGAGGCGATGAGGATGCTCATCGAAATCGGCGACCCTGCGAACGCCGAGCACTGGATTCGAGACGCTCTCGCGCAGAAGAAAAAGGTTATGGGATTCGGCCATCGCGAGTACAAGAAGGGCGACAGCCGTGCGATGTACCTGACCCGAATCGCCAAGGACATCGGCCAGCGCAAGGGCAACACCAAGTGGGGCGAAGTCGCTGACATCCTCGAAAGGGTCATGCTCGACGAAAAGAACCTGCACCCGAACGTGGACTTCCCCGCGGCATACGCTTACTATTTGCTCGGCATCCCGATCGACCTCTACACCCCGATCTTCGTGATCGCGCGGGTGTCGGGCTGGAGCGCGCACGCCATCGAGCAACTGGACAACAACCGCCTGATTCGCCCGACCTGCATCTACGAAGGCTCCGGTCTGCGAGATTGGGTCGCCCTGGGCGATCGGAGCTAATCGGTCCTCGATTCGCTGACCTTCCTCCGACGGCCACCCTACGCAATGGGGTGGCCTTTTTCATTACTGAGGGGAGTTGGGACGCCTTTTCGATGGGACGAAGGGGAGGTCTACCCTTGCCTCGCCCCAGCAAAAAAATAAGAGCGCGGCTACTCGCTGGGCAAGCCCACCTTTGACCGCGCTCTCAACTTCGAGACGCCGGATCTTCCGAAGAAGGCCCACGCCTCAAAGTTTGTAGACTTCTTGCATTTAGGTTAGAGTCCGAAGACCCTACTACTGGTCCGCATTCTGTCTACTGCGGCGCCGCTTGGATGGGATTGGCCGAAGCCTCACCTGTCCTGCTGTGCGAGGAATACCGAAGTCTCCCTCACACGGCGCGGTCGCCGCGTCCTTCTGTTGCCGCCGGACAGGGCCTTGGCTCTCCGACTCTACGCTCGCTGGACTTTGATCCAAGCCGCCCAGCGAGGTTGCAGAAGGCTCCCGACGTCTCCCGTTTCCGGGACCCGCCTCCTCCCGAGAGAGGATTACGGATTTCTCCGCAAGGGCAGTGCACTTTCGGCGAAGGGAATGTCGTCTTCGCCGTCTCCGGCGCACCGGAGCGGTGATCCGATTCCATCACCGTCAAGCGCATGAATACGATATCACGCTTTTTCGCAATACCCAAGCATTTTTTCGGGGGTTTATCCACAAACCTGCGTGGAAAAGGCAGGGATAACTGTGTTAACTGTCTGGCGAACCTACTCTCAGGTTCAAACAGCCCTCCAGGGCCCCGATCCAAACCCCCACTTCGATGCCCGATCCCTACTGGGGCGCCGTCTCGAACGACCACCTGCGAACGAACTCCGACCCGTCCTCCGCGGTCGCTTGGACCTCGACGCGGTACTTCCGGCCAGGGATCAGCGGGTCTTGCGGAATCAGAATCAGCGCATTTCTGAGGCTCTTGTCGTTGTCGGGCGTGTTCAGGTAAGTCGCCACGGGCTCGTCAGAGTCGTTCAGCAGCCTCGCGTCGATCACGGTCAAACGATCCTTGCCTCGCCTGTAGTACGCAAACGTGATGGGATACCCCACGCCCACGATCGCCTTCCCATGAATGCGGAGGGGGTTCGGCCGTTCGAGGCGGTTCCACCTCGTCGGGACATCGCGCTGGCCCTCATAGGGATAGATCGAGACGCCGGTTTCCTGAGTGAGCGAAAACTGAAGGGTCACCCGGTCTTCGGCGACGCCCGCTCCAAACGCAAGTTCGCCGGGCTGAAGGATCGGAAGCCGGTGGTAGGGCCCATCGACGAGGGCCGCGAGAGCGTCTTCCGGGGTCCAGCTTCCACAACTCACCGCCTCGTAGGTTCCGCCCAGGAACCCGAACGACTCCGCCCGGTCTATGGGCGTCGCGCCCGTGAACCCCTGCGATTCGGGCTTTTCGTAGTGGCCGGTGGTTTGATTGCGGAGGTTGTACTCGCTGTGGCTTTGGCAAGCGACCGCGAGGCTCGGGTGCATGTACACCGGCGGAAGCCCGACCCTCGATCTGAAATCGTTGACGGCTCGCTGCAACTCGCGCTGGTTGGACGAGGGCTCAGGCAGGTCGGCCATCGCAGAGAGCCCCACCGTGAACCGCCAGTTCGAGCGAACCGCAAAGCCCCGCTCGAAGACCGCTCGCGCGACGACTTCGTAATTGCCTGGAGCGAGTTGCAGGGGGGTTTCCGTTCGAACCGCCAATCGAGCCACGTCGTACACCGCCGGGATCGGCTCGCCGTTCAGTTCGATGACGCCCCTTACGATCCGATCGGCGCCCGTCGACCACACCTCCCACATGAGGGTCACGTTGCTGGAAAGCAGGTTGCCGGTCGGGCCGCAGAGTCCGGACTTCACTTCCGCGTGCGCCAGAGTCGCCCATGCGAGCAAGACTCCGACTCCGACTCCGATTCGCGAAAGTGATGCGGTTGACATCCTATGAGGTTCGTTCCTCTTGGAGTTCGCCCAATCCCTACGGAAGCTTGCGAGGTTTCGGATTCCCGAAGCCCCGCCTTCGGAGCTACCCTCGCGGAAAAACGAGCCGACAATTCGAATGGAGCAACTCTGAGGTCGAAAACCCGAACCCTTCGCCCTCGCGCTACGTTCTAATGGATGGTAACCGACGTTCCAGGGTACGGCACACACGGAAAGGATGAGCGGAACAACTCCGACGACGCTGGGCAAGTATCAGATCATCCGCGAGATCGCGCGGTCGAACGACATCGTGTACGAGGCGTACGACCCACTGATGAATCGTCGGATCGCTTTGAAGGAGCTCGCGATGCCTTCTGGCGCGAGCGACGCCCAACGCGACGATCGCATCCGGAGGTTTTCGCGGGAGGCTAAAGCCGCCGGTTCGCTGAATCATCCCAACATCGTCACGATATTTGAGTTCGGCGAAGACTCCGGCAGGCACTTCATCGCCATGGAGTTCTTGGAGGGCCACAACCTCCGCAACGAACTCGACACCCACGGATTCCTGGCTGCCGACCGGGCCATCGAGATCACCCTCGAAGTCCTGGACGCCCTCGACTATGCGCACAAGAACGGCGTCATTCACCGTGACATCAAGCCGGAAAACATCCAGCTACTACCCGATGGCAGGGTGAAGCTCACTGATTTCGGGATCGCGAGAATCACCTTCGAGCCTAACCTCACCATCGACGGGCAGGTCTTTGGGACGCCGAGCTATATGTCGCCGGAGCAGGTCGTGGGACGGGAGATCGACGCCCGGAGCGACGTTTTCGGCGTCGGCGTGATCCTCTATGAGATGCTCTCGGGACAGAAGCCGTTTCAGGGCGACAGCGTGGTGAGCATCACCTACGGCATCGTGAACAGCGAGCCTAGCCAACCTCCCCAAGCCAACCACGCCGTGTGGCAGGTCCTCACCAAGGCGCTCGACAAGAGCCCGGCGCTGCGGTTTGCCACTGCCCACGACATGCACAGGGCGCTGGAGTCGGCCAAGTCCGCTTCTCGGTCCCAAGTGATCGACTACGACCTTCAGCTCTACGGAGGCTCAGGGACTTCGTATTCCCCGCCGCAGCCGGCCGCTCCTCCGATCGGCAACCCCTACGTCGGGACGCCTTACGGGAACCCGTACATGCCCGCCCCGCAGCACCCTTACAACCCCTATCAACCCGGGACGCCACCCATTACGCAATCTCCGCATGGGCTTCCCCCAGGTCAGATTCCGGTCTACTATCCGCCTCCCCCTCGCGCGCCCCTAATCTCCCCGGAAACCAAGCAGTTTCTCGGGAAGATGATGCTGACATTGATCGTGCTCGGCACCCTCTTTGCCCTCGTCATCGCCATCATCCAGGGGTTAGGAACGCTGATCGACCGAATGCAGACGCAAGCGGCGGACCTCCCGATGCGGGAGAGAATGGCTGGACAAGACCCGAATGTGCCGCTCCATGAAAGGATCGCCGAGCGTGAGAAGATCATTCCCGAACTGAAGAGCGAAGTCAACCGCCGCACCGAGGAACGCAACGTCGCCAAGCTCTACGAAGCCCAAGGCCGCGAATACGTTCGCGTGGGCAACCTTGTCGCCGCTGAACAGGCGTTCCGAAGCGCCATCGCCAACGACCCACAAAACCCCACATACTACAGGCTGCTTGGCTCGCTGTTTTCTCAGACCGCAGTTCAGGAAATGGACATCGAGCAGCGCATGAACCTCTGGAAGCAGTCGATTCGCAACTGGGAGTTCGCACTGACGTTCGAGACCAACGAAGCGATCCGGAAGGACAGCGCCGCGCTGCTGGCCTCAGCGTGTTATCGGCTGGCGAACGACTACTTGAATCTGGGGCAAGAGGCTGAGGCGCGGTCGTTGCTGTATTCAGGCCGGGAAGTCGCGGACCCGAGCTCCGAAGTAAGCGTTGCGATTCAAGGTTTGCTCGACAGGCTCACCCGCCCCGACGACTCAAACCCCTAACCGTGCCCCATCGTCAGGCCGCCATCGACCAGCAAGTTGACGCCGGTGACGTACGAGGCTTTCTGGGAGCATAGAAACGCCACCGCCGAGGCGATTTCGTCCGGCTCGGCGAGCCTGCGCATCGGGATCGACCGAGCCTGAGCCTCCAAAGCCTCCTGCGCCGAGATCCCCTCGCGCTCGGACCGGACCTTGGCCAAGTGAACCTGCCGGTCCGTGAGCGTATGCCCGGGCAGCACGGAGTTGACCGTGATCCCGTGTTCGGCCAGCGAAGCCGCTTGAAGTCGGGTCAAACCCATCAACCCGGCGCGCAGAGTGGACGAAATCGGCAACAGTGCGTGAGGCTGCTTGGCCACGATGCTGGTTAGGTGGACGATGCGTCCCCATCCGTTGGTTTTCATCGGTTCTGCCGCCAACCGCACCAGACGAACCACGTTGAGCAGCGTGCTCTCGAAGCCTTGCTGCCACTGCTCGTCGGTCATGGACTCCCAAGCCCCGGCGGGGGGGCCGCCCGTGTTCGTGATGAGGATATCCGGAGGTCCCAGTTCGCTCGCCGTCGCCTGATACCAACCCTCGATGGATTCTCGGTTCGAAACATCGCACACAAACCCCGACGCGCCCCTCAGTCCAAGGCAAGCCTCGTCCAACGCCTCCTCCGACCGCCCGCAAAGCGAAAGTCGGCAGCCTTCATCGTGGAGGGCTCGGGCGATCGCGAGGCCGATCCCCTTGCTTGAGGCGGCGACCATTGCGACTTTGCCCGAAATGCCGAGGTCCATGGGCCGATTTTGCCCCGAATGCGAGCCGGTTTCGCA
>Ga0226835_1001325_pt1 | contig 14070 bp, 13 predicted proteins | sample LAC_MetaG_1_FD_163627 | JGI IMG/M metagenome (GOLD analysis project Ga0226835, IMG submission 163627) | Anaerobic ammonium oxidizing microbial communities from anammox membrane bioreactor (MBR) in UC Berkley, California, United States -... | ecosystem: Engineered > Bioreactor > Anaerobic >...
GTTTCATTGGGCGCTACATCTACACCGCCATTCCGCGCACCGCCGACGGCGTTGAGATGGAAGCCGCAGCCCTCGCCGGTTACCTGGCCGAGGTGGAAGCCGAGCTGGCGCGCCTGTCTGCGCCGCGCCCGCCGCATGCCACGCCCGCCGACCCGCGCCAGGAGCGCCAGTTGCGCCGCCAGCAGACAGCCCTGCGCAAGCAGCACGCCGCCTTGCGCCGCCAGGTGAGCGCCCTGGCGCGCACCCGCCGCCTGCTGTCCATCTGGCATACCGTCCACGTGCCCCTCGGCCTGGCCCTGTTTACCGCCGCCGTGATCCATATCATGGCTGCCCTCTACTACGCCACCCTGCCGCGCCTGGGCTGGTGACGCAATATTAATTACGAAATTCACAGAACCCCCTATCAGTTTTGTAATTTCTCACCCCGCGCCCACTTTTAGGAGTACAATTCATTCTGTGCCCTCTGTGACCGTGTATCCCCACAGGAAAATATCTGCCACAGAGTGCACCGAGATCATAAAGACAAAAGTGATCCTACTCTGTGCACTCTGTGTTCTCTGTGGCTATGTATCCTCACAAAAAAACCATGTGCCACAGAGTGCACCGAGATCATAGAGATAAAAGTGATCCTACTCTGTGCACTCTGTGTTCTCTGTGGCTGAAAGTTTTTTCAGCGCTTATCTAGTAATCATGCCAAACCACGACCCTGCGCAAACGCACCTTAAAATTTTCTTGCGGCATTAAAATATGCTTGTATTTGGGTTAAACTGTGATAAAATTCGCTTCTAGTATCACACCCGCAGACCACATTGCTCGACCCCTGTGGCTTCCGGTAGGGGCGATAGATGATAACCGGTAATCAGCTTTACAAATGATATTCTGTCTTGTTGACGCGGAAGCTGTGATTCTTTTGCACTTTGGGGCTTTTTTATTGGTGCATCACTACCTGATCCGATAACAACCTCGCTCGCTTCGCGCGCTGGTCTGCAACTTGCCGCCAGCCCCGGGTGAGCCTTGCACACTCCCCTGCCTCCGCTCCGACCCATGTCGGAAGGGCGGAGCGCGGACGGCAACCGCAGTTTATGCGTCTATCAGTTTTTATTCTTCTGTTTATTATTTTCGGCGCCATTCTCCTGGTGTTTCTTGTACATCCACAGGTTATCTTCAATAACCTGGGCTATGTCTATGTTTTAAAGGCTCAATTAAACGCGCCAAACGAAACAACCCTATCCTGGTTGGATGGAGCAGAAAGGTTATTCAACATTTTGGTCAGACGAGATCTTGCTGACGCTTCCACCTGGATTGGTTTATCCAGGCTGGCTTTGCTGCGCGGCGACGATGACCAGTCCGCCGAATATCTGCATAATGCCCTTACCATCGATGCAGATGATCCCATCGCCAACGCCTTAATGGGCGACCTTGCTGTTCATGACGATTCAAATCTTGCCTTCGAATATTACATGCGCAGCAAGTTTTATAAAAAGGCTGTTAGATTAGCCCAAGAATCGGCAAATCAATTGCGCTGGGATGAAGCCTATAAGCGTTTTAAACACCTCTACGATGCTGGAGTAGACTTACCTCAGGTTACTACTGGGGTCGGCCAAGCTTTGCTCTATCAAACTGGCGACCTGAATCAAGCTATGCCATGGTTCGAAATGGCTTTCCGTGATCAACCCAAATATGTATGGTCATATATTTATCTAGGCGATTATTATCTCACACAAAATCAGTCCCAGCAAGCCTTCGCTTGGTACTTAGCTGCCAATAAAGCAAATCCAGAGCATGAGTGGCCATACATTTACCTCGGCTCGCTATATGTATCAAAAAAAAATACTCTTCAGGCTTGTTATTGCTATCAAAAAGCTATTGACATTAATTCCACTAACCCTTCTGCATACGGCGGTTTAGCTAGATGCTTGGCGCTCTCTGGTGAACTTTCAAGAGCATTTGATGCTGCCCAAAGAGCAGTTGAGCTCGCCCCGGATAAGGCCTGGACACACCTTCTGCTAGGTCAGCTTCTACGCCAGCAAGGTCGGTATGATTTAGCCAAAGCGGAAATCGAGCAGGCACTGGATATTAATCCGGGGGATATGATGATATTGAATGAATTAGAAATAATCGTAAATCAACTCGAAAATAGATGATTAACAAGATGATGATAGGATGGGTGTCAAAGGAAAACTTCATGCGCTCCTGGGCTTGGGTGCAGAAAGGCGGCTGGGCAGTGTTGGATCAGGGAATTTTCGCGGGAAGCAATTTTGCGATAAATATTTTATTAGCTCGCTGGTTAGACGGTAAAGCATACGGATCTTTTTCACTAGCGTACTCGATTTTCTTACTGATTTCTTCATTTCATATGGCAGTCGTTACCGATCCGTTAATGATCTTTGGAGCAGGAAAATATCGATTCGAACAGAAACATTATTGGCCGTTAGTTATTGTTATCCATTTTGCTGTCATGGGAATGCTTTCAATTTGTATGTTAATTTGTGGATACGTTTTTTTTAGTATGAACCAGCTCATTTTTCGTATAATACTCGCCTTAGCATTATCTAACCCTGCCATATTGCTACTATTGGTTATACGTCGCATATTTTTCACCCTTCTTCGCCCAGAATTAGCTGCATTAAGCGGGGCGATCTACACTTTAATAGTATTATTATTTTTTTATTTTCTAAAATCTATTGAGAGGATAACATTTGCAAATGTGTTTTATTTAATGGGAATTAGTTCAGTAATTTGCAGCTTAGTATTTCTGAATAAGACTGGATTAAAAATAAAATGTTTTGACTCCAAATTGATGAACAAGCTAGAATATAATTCTAGGGATGCTGTAAATGAGCTATTGGGTTATCTAAACATGGCCAGGGATCACTGGAATTATGGGAAATGGGCATTCGGAACCTCCATATTAATTTGGTTATCAGGTACTCAAATCTACACAGTTGTTGCCCCTGTTAATATCGGACTAGAAGCTGTAGCTGGATTACGCGCGCTTCTAAATTTAGTTTTCCCAATATTACAGGGAATGACTGCAATTTCCTCGCTCTCAATCCCCATTCTTTCTGACGCATATAAAAGAAATAGGCTTGTATTCGTTAGGCTAATTATTGTTTTCGCGAGTATTTTTTCAATAATATCGATATTGAATTTTATTATCCTATTCTTTTGGGGAGATTACTTATTGACGTTTCTTTATAACAATAAGTATATGGACTATAAATATCTACTTCCATTAATTGGGTTTATACCTCTTGTCTCAAGTATTGGATTGTTGCTAAGTAATGCGCTAAAGTCTATTGAAAAACCCAATTTAGTATTATTTGGATATTTTGGGGCAGTAATTTTTACGTTTGTGATCGGCATACCTTTGGGTTTGTCATTTGGGCTTGTTGGTTTGTTGGTGGGATTAATATCAACCCATTTGATCCTCGGAATTATTTTCTTGAGTTTGCTTTATCATCAAGTTACTATTTCGAAGTAAGTAGTATCAGATGTACGATTCAATGAAAGCCTATATATATTATAAAACCAGTATTAAGAGGTTCGATAAAACCAGATTATCGTTGATTAAATTAGCTTGGGTTATATTGTTCTTTGGGAGCTTAAATCTTTCTCAACGCACCGCGGATGATATTTTAGATAAAGCAATTACTCCTGAAGTTTTCCATCGAATGCTTAGTATAACTATTGTAACCGTGATATTGTTTATACTATTGTTAATGCAATGTCCTAATAATTTTTTAAAGGGGATTATTCCAAGTGCATTGTTATTGTTCTCGTTATGGAGAATTTTATCGACATTCTGGTCAAGCAACCCTTTGTGGACATTTTATCGATCTATGGAGTACTTAGTAACAATATGTTTATTGATCATTACTATTAGAAGCATGAAAAACCTGACACATTTGTCGAAATGGAGTAATACGGTATGGATTTGGGTTGGATTGCTGGTTTTATCAGTTTATGTGGGTGCCATAATAAATCCTGCCGAGGCTTTAAAACCATTTCCTGGCGCTGTTTTACCGTATGCTTTGAACGGGGTATTTCCGAGAATCCATAATACTGCTTTTGCTGAGTATGGTGGAATAATAGCACTTGTTGGCCTATCAAGAATTTTCGATAATAAAAAAAATCGAATAGTTTCACTATTAATATTTATAGGAGGGTTAGTTACAATTGTCCTTGCACAAGGTAGAGCAGCGATTATTGGATTATTAGTTGGAATTTCAATAATTTTATTCTTCCACAGAAAAATTGCTTTATTATGGAGTCTAGTTATTGTACTCCTTACCCTCTCATTGTTTTGGCCTAGTATCTTTGAAATTCTTGGCATATATTACTTTAGAGGACAAACTTACGATCAATTCTTGAGTCTTTCTACACGACTAGATTGGTGGTTAAAGGTTCTTGATCAATTAATAGCTCCAAGATTAATTGAAGGCTATGGGGCATTTGCAGGAGGTCGAATTTTGGCCCCAATTCTTCTTGGTGCAGTAAATACAAGGATCACACTTGACAATGCATGGCTAGAAATACTACTCGATACAGGCGTTGTTGGAATGATATTATTCTCTATTCCTGTAATATATGCTTATTATATTTTATTAACGAAAGCAATAAAGGGACCTATCCGCCAAAGATATCTAGCAATCGAAGTGCTAGCAATATTGACTACATTACTAATTAGATCATTTTTTGTTAGCACTATAACGTTACAACTAGCTTTTCCCCTATTTGTTTGTTTGGGAACAGCGGAATTGCTTGGGAAGTATTATTACAAGAAAGCTGTTGGATCGTAGTAGGGTGAAAATAGCATTTTTAAGTCTTTTAGGTGTTTTTGATTACTATCAAATAGGTGGTACTGATTCATATTTAAGAAGATTGTCAAATGAAATTATCAAACAAGATGACTCAATAGAAATTGATTGGGTATTTTACCAATCACCCAAATCAATACGTGTTGTTCATAATCGTCAATTGCGGTCAATATATCTTGGGAGTTTCAATGAAACCCTACATTACTTAGAGAAGGGCAATTTTAATCATATTGTTGCCACTTATCTTAATCCTATAGATAGAATTAAATTTGTCAATTTCAGAGCTAGACATTCAAATACTATACTCTTTCATAACATCGTTTTTTTTTATCCTACATCAATCATAAAACGTTTAATAAAATTCTCTGAATTCATGCAATCTCCATATAACGGAACTGTATTCTGTGTTTCAAAAAGGATATTGAAGGAAATATCAAGAATAAATACAAGAGCAATCTATTTACCCCCACCAATACCTAATGATTATTATGTTAGCATAAATGATAAACCGATACAAGAAAAAATCCAAGTTACTTTTCTCGGTCGAATAGATCCTAGGAAGGGCATCAAGGAAGTTATTGATCTTATCGTATCATTGGAAAATAATAACAGGTTCATTAAATCAATTTACGGTATTCATATTCCAACAGATCATGCAGGTTTGGAACTTCATAATTGGTTATCAAACCAGGATCTAATTGATTATTATCCAATAAGTCGACATAGTTATTCAGAAAAAATTGACCAGAACGTGAGGAATATTCTACGAAGTACAGATATATTTCTTCAACCGTATACAACATTGGAGAGCACTGTCGATACTCCCTTATTGCTGTTAGAAGCAATGGCTTCTTTATGTGTAATTCTGACTACGAGGGTAGGTGATATACCGGGCATTTACCAATCAAATCGTTATATTTTTGACATTGTAGATTTTAAGAAACGGGCGCTTGATATAATATCTCATATAGATAGTGACCAAATTTTAAGTGAAAGAATTCGCATTAATAAACTAAATAACGAGATGTTGAATCGTTCTAATTTGATAGCTCAGAGGTTTTTAGATGCAATATCTAGAAAGATCTAAAGTTGAGGAATTTATTAATCTACTTTTCGAGACACTTAATAGTTATGTAGTGACATACGGTGTCTTTGGAGGATACGAAGAATTACCCTTCGTATATAGTGGAGATATAGATGTCTGGACTGATAAATATAATCTTGACAAGTTTGTTATTGTACTTAAAAAAATTGCAAATGATCTTGGCTGGATGATTATAAAACCGAACATTTCTCAAAGGATTTATGACACCAAAATAGAAGGAAAATATTATCTTGTATATCATCAGCCACCATACGAATCGATCCATCTTGATATCTGGACATCGATTCACTGGAGAGGGATTAGGTATATCGACGATACTAAATTTGTAAAATATTTATATAAAGATAATAAAGGTTTTTATGTACTTGATTTATCAGTCTGTTATAGTATCTCATTACTTAAATATTTGTTGTATCATGGCCGCGTGAAAGAAAAGCACAAACAGAAGATCCAAATGGGTTATTGTAAAAACCCTTTACCAGCAAGGGATGTTTTAGAAGAACCTCTGGGGTCTGACTTAGTTGAGTGGTTAATCAGAAAGGTACAAATTGGGGCCTGGGATGATATAAACCAAAATCACAATACAATCAGACGACGAATAATCATTCGATCGATAAAGACCAAACCAATTTCACAAATTGTTAATTGGGTAAAGTATATATATAGCGTTGTTGCTCTTTTTACTCGGCATTATGGTGTTTTTATTGCGCTTGTTGGTCCAGATGGAGTAGGAAAAACGACTTTAATATATAAATTAATAAATTCACCATTGAGTGATAAATTATTCAAAAACAAGTTTTGTTTTCACACTAATTTTCCATTCCTACCGCCGATCAGAAAACTAGCCTACAAATTAGGAAATTATTCCTATCGCAATCAACAAGCGAGAGATATCCCGCAACGAACAATTGTGCCCACTGATCTTTTAAGAAGTATTGTTCGTCCTATTTATTATGGAATCAATAATATAATAGGCAATTTCTGGTTGTCTTGGCAAAAATCCAACGGGGGCAGCATGATAATTTTTGACAGATATTATTATGAATATTTTATACAAACTGAGTATAAAAGATGTCCCCGATGGATATTACATGGAATGTTTAGATTGCAGCCTAAACCTGATTTGTTACTAGTTCTTTTTAATGAACCGGAGACAATCTATTCTCGCAAGCAAGAATTACCATTGAAGGAGATAAGGAGGCAATTAGAGCAATATTTGATTTTAGCAAAAAATGATCCAAATTCCTACCTAATAGATTCTAGTATGGATATTGAAACCGTCAATGAGCTAGTATGGAAACGAATACTAAATATTCTGGTAATGGGGAAAAAATGAGAATTTTGCATGTAGTTCCATGGTATGAACCTGCTTGGTCATCTGGAGGCACAGCTGTTGCTGTTAGCACCTTGTGTCGAGCTATTACCAAATTGGGAATCAATGTTACAGTATATACGACAAACGATGCTGGAGCTAATAAATATCTAAACGTTCCGCAGAATGAACAAATAATATTGGGAGGTGTAAATGTAAAATATTTTGCTTGCGGCTTCCCGTTCACGAATTGGAAAGCATCTATGTATTCTCGAGGCTTATCAATAGCATTGTCAAGGACAATTCATACATTTGATTTGGTTCATATATCATCTACGAGACATTGGCATGGGTTTATAGCTGCTAAACTGGCTGTACAAAAAGGAATACCATATATTGTTTCTCCACATGCAAGTTTAATGTCAAACTATTTGAGATTAATAGGTAGCTTTTTATTAAAATATCCATATGTGAGAATCTGTGATTCTTTTATGGTTAAAAATGCTACTGCAATTCATTACCTCTGCGAGGGTGAAAGAATAGCTTCTGCCGAATATGGATTTGGGCGCCCCTCTTTTGTTGTGGGAAATGGGATTGATTTGTCAGGTTTTTCACGAAATACTAAATCACGCACAAAATTGCGCGAGATGTATCATATCTCTAATGATTGTATTGTTTTGCTCTTTATCGGTCGTATTCACCCACTAAAAAATATAGACTTGATCATCGATGCTCTAATAAGAATCAAAGCTTCTCCTGAGTTATTTAGATTTTTTATTATTGGCCCGGTAAGTGATTCTTCCTATAACAAATTGCTTCGTGCTAAAGTTCGGAAAAGCAATATGGAAACTGTGATTAATTTTTTGCCGGCCGTATCGAGAGACGAGGTGCATCAATACTATAATATGGCTGACATTTTTGTGATGCCAAGTAAGGTTGAGGGTGTAAGTATGTCAATTCTCGAAGCGATGGCTTACTCCTTACCAATTTTAACTTCAAACAGAGTTGCGAATTATATTGAAATAGCTAAAGACGGAGCCGGGATTATAATCGAACCAACCGTGGATGCAATTTCCGATGCATTGTACTCCCTGCAGAATAATTCTCATAATATAAGCAAATGGTCTCATAACGCGAGGGTATCTGTTATAAAAAGAAACGATATAAAAATTGTATCCCGTAATATGGTGACAGCATATTTAGATATTCTTCACTCAAGACAAACAAAGGGGTTAAATTGGATAAAGGACACTTACAATACTTACCAAAAGCGAACAGGTTCTCTGAATTATTAAAGACGATCCGAAAAACGGTTGGATTCACAGCTATTATCCGAAAATCAATCGGTTATCTTGAATATTCTGTTGATAATGTTAGGAATGTTCTTGATGCTGGTTGTGGTGCAGGATATCTATTACGTGTGCTTCGCGCGCAATTCCCTTTAGCTCGCATATTCGGAGTGGACTACTGTTTGGAGCTTCTGAAGGTTTCGTTAGAAAATAAATTTTCAAGCTCTTATTTAATCGGTTTAGATTTACACAATTTGCCTTTCAGATCGAATACATTTGACATAATATATTCTATACAAGTCATTGAGCACCTTGCTTTACCAGAAGAGTTCATTAAGGAGTGCTGGAGAGTATTGAATCCTAATGGCTTGCTAGCTTTAACAACACCTAACCCAACAGGTTTAGCAGCTAGAATCCTAAAGGATAGATGGCAAGGAAGCAAACCAGATCATATTTCCCTACATCCGCCAGAATATTGGAGATCAATTATAAATAAAAATAAATACCAAATATTAGTTGACGGAACCACTGGTTTGTCAGGATTCGATATCTTCAGAGGTTTCCCCTTCGCCATAATTAACTATATACCGCTATCGATGCTTGGATTATTTCCATGGCAGGGAGGAGAAAGCTACATTGTGTTTGCTAGAAAAGAATAAAGGATAATGTGGTTGCGATATGGTACGGGAGGAAAAATATGGTTATAAACAATAACAATTGTTTTTATATTATTAGCCTTAAATATGCGCCAGGCTTAAAAAAGGAATTTTCCTTGTTAGGCAACAAACTAGAAGAGTATGGATGGAAAGTTCGTTATTTGCTATCATATAAATATGAGAAACTTTCTGATATTTATTTGGAAAATGTTATTAGTATGGCTAATTTGTCTTCTATATCCTTAAGTAGAATATTAAATAATATTCATATTGACAATCCAAATTTTATCTTGTTTTACAATGTCCATCCAATAGATAGTGTAATATTACGTTATATTAAATTATTTTATCCAAAATGCCAAACTATATATTTTATGCATGAACCATACAAAACAAGAAAACATAACTACTCACCGCAGAAAAGATTATTGATTTTATTGCGCGAATATTTACAATCCAGCTCATTAATTTATTTAGATCATGTAATATTACCTTCCCAGTTAGCGGTTAGCTTATTCTCGAAAAGATATCCAAAATATAGAGGGCAGACACATTATGCACCGTTGCTAATTCCTGAACTAGGACAAAGTACGCGGAAAGTTGAACGCAAATGTTTCTCATATGTGGGAAATATTCATAGCGCTACAGGTTTTGATAAATTTGTAAATTTAGTACAATATGTACGAAATTACGAATTGGATTTTCATTTTAGTATTATTACTTCAAGCAACATTCCGCTACAATTGAAAAAAATAATTGCACATAATTTATCAAGGGTAAATTGTATTAATAAGGATGTGATTCTAGATCGGGAAATTTATGATCTAGTTGAACGGAGCATAGGTGTATTCCGGCTTGATCAGGAAATTACTCAAAGCGGTATTATCCCTATATGTTTTATGCTTGGAACCCCTGTTATCGTAAATGACTTAGCTGGATTTACGCAACATGTACAACACGGTTATAACGGGTATGTGATACAAGATATTACGGATTACAACAATATGATATTAGGAATGAAATATTTACAGGATAATTTTAATGATCTATCACGGAATGCACGTCAAAGCTTTGAAAGTATATGGTCTAAGGATAATTGGGAACGGTATTACTCTTGGTTAATAAAGTAACCTGCGCTCTTAGTGGTTCTTTGTTTGGTAAGATGCGAAAGCTGAAGGAAACGAAAGCCTGATTGCATACAAGGTTTGGGTCAGATGATCCAAGGGGATTTTCTGTTCGCCGCCTAACATAATTGCTCAATGCGCTTGCTGCTCAACGACTACCCCGGCTACGCCTTCCCTATCCAACTCAGCAAAACCCTTGCCCGTCGCGGCTGCCAGGTGCTGCACCTCTACGCCGGCTATAACAACAACCCGCGCGGCGAACTGCAAGCCTCTCCTGCCGATCCGCCCGGCTACCGCATTGCCCCCCTCTATATCCGCCAGCCCCTGCAAAAATATTCCTACTTCAAACGGTGGCAGCAAGAGCGGGAATATGGCGCCTTGCTCGCCCAAAGCATACTCGCCAACCGCCCGCAAGTCGTCATTTCCGCCGATACGCCCCTGGAAGCTCAGCGCCGCGCCCTGGTCGCCGCCAGGCAGGTTGGCGCCCACTTCATCTTCTGGCTTCAAGATCTCATCGGCCTGGCGACCCATAGATTGCTTAGCAAAAAATCCGCCCTTCTGGGTAGATGCATTGGCGGCTATTACCAGGCTCTGGAGCGCCGCCTGATTGCCCGCAGCGATCACATCGTAGCCATCGCCGACGATTTTCGCCTCTTCTTGCAAAACCAATGGCGTATACCTGCCGATCGCATCACCGTCATCCCCAATTGGGCAGTTCTCGATCAACTTTATCCTCAGCCCAAGCGCAACCCCTGGTCTTGCCAGCATGGCCTGGCAGATGGCTTTGTCTTCCTCTACGCCGGCACTCTCGGTCTCAAGCATAACCCTGCCCTGCTCCTCGATCTCGCCCTGCACTTCCGCCAGCGTCCCGCAATCCGGGTCGTTGTCATCTCTGAAGGCCCCGGCGCCGACTGGCTCAAAGAGCAAAAGGACCTCCACAACCTGGAGAACTTGCGTTTGCTCCCCTACCAGCCCTACCATGAGCTTCAATACGTCCTCGCCGCCGCCGATGTCCTTGTTGCCATCCTCGAACCCGAAGCTGGCATCTTCTCCGTCCCCTCCAAGGTGCTCACCTATCTTTGCGCCCAGCGTCCTCTGCTCCTTGCCCTCCCGCCTGAAAACCAGGCTGCCCGCCTGGTCGCCCGCAGCGCCGCCGGACTCGTCGTCCCCCCCGGCGACCTGCAAGCCTGGCGCGATGCGGCAGAGCACCTCATCCAAAACCCGGCCATGCGCCAGGAACTTGCCTGCAACGCCCGCGCCTACGCCGAAACCCACTTCGACATCCACAAAATCGCCGACCAATTCGAAACGATCCTTTCTAACTTAACCCCTGCCCTCACCTCGGTATATCAGGATTCATCCTGCGTCTCCCTTCCGGAAACGCCTGAAGGGGATGTGGAAAAAGCCGGCCAGAGGCTCCTCCCGTAACTCGGGATTCATTCTTTGCCCTCGATTTCGGGAGGTCGGGTAGGGGACCTCTCCTACATCTCGGCCTGATCAACAACCGCCAACGATCCAAAAATCACGACTTGGGGGAAGCCCATGGATACCATCGTCAAGAAAAACGAATCACAAACCCACACATTCCTCGCCGAGCAAACCTTGCTTGCCTCCGCGCAATGCAAAGACACCCGCCTTAGCTTAATAAGCCTGCTCTTACTTGCCGATTTTGTTAGTTTCTCTCTCGCTCTCTTCCTCTCTATCGCCCTTCGCCTCCTTTTCGGCGATGCCTGGCGTTTCGAACTCTATAACCAGGTTCTGCCGGTCATCCTGGTCTGCCTGGGTATCTATGCCCTGCGCGGCCTCTATCCTGCCGCTGGTTTTGCCCCTGGCGTTGAATTGCGCCGCCTCGTTATGACCACCAGTGTGGTCTTTCTCGGCTTCACTGGTATAACCTTTTGGCTGCGCGACGCCGAAAACTACTCCCGCCTCACCATCAGCCTCACCTGGCTGTTTGCCCTGGCGCTGGTACCTCTGGGGCGCTCCTTCGCTCGCGCACTTGCCGCCCGTTGGGAGTTGGGCAAAGAACCCGTGGCAGTCATTGGCAACAGCGAGCAAAGCAACTTATTGATCCGCTACCTGCGCCAAAATCCGAAGCTTGGCTTGGAGCCTGCTGTCGTCCTGGATGTCCAAACCCGTCACATTTCCTATATGGACGGCATTCCGGTTGTCCCCGCCGAGCAACTCCTCTTCGACGCCAGCTACCAGAGCGCCCTCGAAATGGATACCGCCATCGTAGTCTCAACCGGAGTGCCAGAAGACTGGATGTCCAGACTCACCCGTTACCAGGGCGGCAACTTCCGCCGCCTGATCATCGTGCCCAGCCTGGATCGCGTCAGCAATCTGAGCCTCACTTCGCTTAATTTGGGGGGCGTCCTGGGCTTCGAATTGCAGCACAACCTGCTCAATAGAAAAGAGCAGACCCTCAAGCGTCTCCTTGACCTGATCCTCGTGATCGTTGGCGGCTTGCTCGTCTCCCCCTTCCTACTCCTTATTGCCGCCCTCATCAAACTAGACTCCAAAGGCTCCATCATTTACGGTCACACCCGCGTCGGTCTCAACGGCAAAAAGTTCAAAGTTTGGAAATTCCGCACCATGTTCCCCAATGCCGATCAGGTATTGGAAGACTACCTCCAGGCGCACCCAGAATTACGCCAGGAATGGGATGCTCTCCACAAGCTTAAAGATGACCCCCGAGTAACTCGCGTTGGCAGATATTTGCGCAAATACAGCCTCGACGAATTCCCCCAGCTCTGGAACGTGTTGAAAGGCGAAATGAGCCTGGTCGGTCCCCGGCCCATCGTTGAAGACGAAATATGCCGCTACGACGATTGCTACGAATTCTACACCCAGGTCAAACCTGGCGTCACCGGCATGTGGCAGATCTCCGGTCGCAATGACACCACCTACGAAGAACGCGTCCGCCTGGACGAATTCTACGTCCGTAACTGGTCCATCTGGCTGGATATCGTCATCCTTGCCCGCACCCTCTGGGTCGTCCTCCGCCCCCGCGGCGCCTACTGATTGACCAAAGCAAGCATGAACCCAGAGGGGTGAATCATCCTTCACCTCTCCCCAGCTCGTAGCACAGAATTTACCCTGCGCCCTCCCCCGCTCGTAGCACGGGATTTATCCTGTGCCCCCGCTCATAGCACAGGATTTATCCAGTGCCCCCGCTCGTAGCACAGAATTTACCCTGCGCCCTCCCCGCTCGTAGCACGGGATTTATCCTGCGTCCTTGCTTGTAGCACAGAATTTACCCTGCGCCCCCGCTCGTAGCACGGGATTTATCCTGTACCTCCCCAGCTCGTAGCACGGGATTTATCCCGTGCCTTTTTCGCTCGCGGGGGAGCCAAGAGGGGATCGCCCCTACACACCCACCCATGCTCTCCTCCCGCCTCGCCTCTCTCTTCACCCTCCTCGAACTGGCCCTCGTCGCCGTCCTCGCCCTGCTCGGCGTCCTCACTGAGCGTCTCCTGCCTCTCGCCGCCCTCGTCGCCATCCTCTTCTGGCCCCTCCGCTGGGCGCTCAACCGCCGTCCCACCCTGCCCACCCCGGCTAACCTGCCCATCCTCATTCTCCTGCTCATGCTCCCCGTCTCGCTCTGGGCTTCCCCCCTCCCCGAAAAGACCCTCCTCCAGGTGCTCCGCCTCCTGGTCGGCATCCTCCTCTTCTATGCCTTGCTCAACGGCCTCGTCACCCCCTCTCGTTTGCTGGCCGCCTGCTGGGCTTCTGCCGGACTGTCTCTCCTGCTCAGCCTGGCT
>Ga0226835_1001326_pt1 | contig 14069 bp, 12 predicted proteins | sample LAC_MetaG_1_FD_163627 | JGI IMG/M metagenome (GOLD analysis project Ga0226835, IMG submission 163627) | Anaerobic ammonium oxidizing microbial communities from anammox membrane bioreactor (MBR) in UC Berkley, California, United States -... | ecosystem: Engineered > Bioreactor > Anaerobic >...
GGCAGGGGGGCGGCCCGCTCTTCGCGTCCGCTCCTCTCGGGGGCACGCAGGGCGCGGCGCCGGGCGGTGCGCGACCATGCTGGGGATGATGGATGCGGCGCAGGCCCGCTCGGTGCTGGGTGTGGGTCCCGACGCCGCGCCGGCGGAGGTCAGGGCGGCCTACCTGCGTCTCGTGCTCGAGCACCACCCCGATCGCGCGGGAACCGACCCGGGCGCGAGCGCGGCCGCCGCCCCCGGTACCCGCGCCCGGCTCACGGCCACCATCACCGAGGCCTACAGCGTGCTGCGTGAGCTCCCGCCGGTTGCCGCGGCGGCACCCTCGGCGCGTCGGGTCGTGCCAACCCCCGCCCCACCGCAGACCTCGGCGGCCGCACCCCCGTTCGCCGGGCCCGCCGGCGACGTGCGGCGCCTGTGCCTCGGGGCCTCGCCGGCCGACGCGTTCGGCGCCGTCCTCGAGTCGCTACACGTGCTCGGCCACGTCTCGTACGTGGACCGCTCCAGCGCGGTGCTCGAGGTGGTGGTGACGCCCGTACCGGGCCAGGCCACCTCGATGCTCGTGGTGCTCGAGACCCCGGCCGACGCGCGGCTCCGGGTTCCCGACGAGTGGGACGGCCCGGTCACCGTGGCCACGGTCTGCGTCGAGCCGCTGGGCCGGCACCCACCCGCCTCGCTCGACGACCTCGTGGAACGCCTGGCCTCCCTGCTGGCCCGGGAACGCAGGGCGCCATCCGCCTGAGGCCCGGCCACACCCGGCGATTCCGGCGCTCTCGCGGGGACCGCTACCCTGCCCGGGATGGCTCTGCGGGAACGCGACGGGGTCGTGAGCGGCCGCCGGCCCGCCTTCGCAGACCGCAGCAAGGCGTCGTATCTACGGCAACTGGGGCGTCGGGCCACTGCGACCTGGCCACGCACCGTGGTTTCCGGCTTCGTGGCGACGAGGCTCGTGTACTTCGCGCTCGGCGTCCGCTTCGACGTCACCCCGGTCCGGCTGTCGGTGATGCAGCTCCTCGACCCGGAGCTGCTGCGGCACGACCTGTTGGGCAGCGTGTGGTACCTCCACTCGCAGCCCCCGCTCTACAACCTCGTGGTCGGCGCGTACCTCCACCTGCCCACGGCCCTGGCCCGGGTCGTCGGCCCCGTGGTCGCCGCGGGGCTGGGCCTCGCCCTCGTGTACTCGATCTTCCGCCTCCTCGCCGAGCTGGGGATCAGCGAGCGGGGAGCAGCGATCGCCGCCCTCGCGTTCGCGGCGACTCCGGCCAGCATCCTGTGGGAGAACCTGTTCTTCTACACGTACTTCGTGGCGGCGGCGCTGGTCGCGTCGGCCGCCCTGCTCCTCCACCACCAGCGCACCGGCCGCGCCGGGGCGCTCTTCGGCTTCTTCGCGCTGCTGGGCGCGGTGGCCCTCACGCGCGCCTCGTACCACCTGGTGTGGTTGGTCGCGGTGGCGGCCTTCGTGTTCGTGATCTCGCCGGGCGGGCGGCGCCGCGTCCTGATCGCGGCGGTGCTGCCCGTCCTCCTGGTCGCCGGGTGGTACGTGAAGAACGCCGTGGTCTTCGGCAACTTCAGCTCGAGCAGCTGGCTGGGCCTGAACATGGCCCACGCGACGTTCAGCTGGATGAACACCTACGAGCTCCGCGAGCTGGTGGATCGCGGCGTCACCTCCGACCTCGTGCTCGTGCAGCCCTTCTCGCCCAAGTCGGCCTACGTCCCCCGGTTCACGACCGTGGACCACTGGGGGGTCAAGGCCGTCGACCAGCGGTACAAGAGCACGCGGACGTGGGGGCTCTGGGCGGGGAACTTCAACAACATCGTGTACCTGAGGATCGAGCCCCAGTACCGGGACGACGTGTGGAGGTTCATCCGGGCCGAACCCGGGAAGTACGCCCACCTCGTGACCGCGGCCGGACGGTTCGCGTTCCTGCCCGCCGATCACGCGATCGTGCTCGAGGCCAACGCCCGGCACATCCGCCCGCTGGTCTGGTCGTTCGATCGGCTGGTGAACGGCTCACCCACGAAGTACCGCTTCGGGATCCCCTCGGCGCGGCCCCGGCACGCCGTCGACGGCCGCTACCCGCGGCCGTCCGACGTCGGGTGGTTCCTCCTCGGCGGCTACGTCATGGTCCTGGTCGGGGGCCCGGTGCTGTCCCGGCGGCGCCGCCGGGCGGGCGACCCGGCCGGCGCACGGACGATCGCGTACCTGTGGGCCATGACCGCGTACATCGTGGTCGTCGGGATCATCCTGGAGACCGGCGAGAACAACCGGTTACGTTTCGAGGCGGATCCGATGGCTTTCGTGCTCGGGGTGGTCATGGTCGCAGAGCTCGTCAGGTGGAGGGCGAGCCGGGCCGCCGGCGACCCGGTGCCGGTCGACGCGCCGCCGGAGCCATGACCGAGCCGACCGCAGCACCGCGCCGGCGGGTCGGCCCCGCGGTGCGCCTCGACGGCTTCGACGGCCTGCGGGCCCTGTCGGCGTTGTGCGTGGTGCTGTTCCACGCGCACGGACGGGCGCCCATCCCGTCCCACGCCCTGGTGTCGCTGCTTCCGGGCCTGCGGGGCGTGGCGCACGTGTTCTTCATCCTCTCGGCGTTCCTTCTGTACCGACCCTTCGTCAAGGCGCACCTGAGAGGTACGCCCCAACCCGGGCTGCGCCGGTACTTCAGTTCGCGGTTCCTGAGGATCATGCCGGTCTACTGGCTCTGCCTCGTGGCGGCGACGATGATCGGTACCACCGAGACGCGCGGGCTCGAGGGCTGGTTCGTCCAGGCGACGCTGGTGCAGATCTACTCCTCGTACCACACCAACCTCGGTCTGGTGGTCTCCTGGACGCTGTCGGTGGACGTGGCGTTCTACGTGCTGCTCCCCATCTACGCGTTCGTCGTGCAACGCGGCCTGCGATTCGGGTCGCCGCTGGCCCGAGAGGTGGTGGGCGGCATCGCCATGATGGCCATCGGGATCGCCTACCAGAACTGGGCCGTCGGCTACCACGACCGCATCGTCCAGTACTGGCCGCCCTACTTCTTCCCCGTGTTCGGGGTCGGGTTCATCGTCGCGGCGGTGTACGAGTGGAACCGGGCGGAGCCGGAGCGGGCCGCTCCGGTGGTCGGCTGGCTGGGCCGGCTGTCGTTGGTCTGGGCCGCGCTGTTCGCCGTGTGCGTGTACATCGGGAGCCGGGTGGGCGCTCCCGCCTACGTGTTCGTGCCCTACGGCAACATGCCCGAGCAGATGGCCTTCCTGGGCATGGCCGCGTTCTCCGCGATCGCCGTCGCCTTCCCCGGGCGCCGCCGCGGACCCGTCCAGTGGCTCACGGAGAACCGCCCCATCGTCTGGCTCGGCGCCACGGCCACCTACGGCATGTACCTGTTCCACGTGTCCCTGCTGATCGTCATCTCCGACCGGATCCTCGGCTGGCCGGTGGGGCACGGGAACTTCCTCGTCGTCTTCCCGCTCGGGCTGGCGGCCGCGATCGGGCTGGGTGCCGTGACCTACCACCTGGTGGAGCGCCCGGCCCGCCTGCTCAACACCGCCGAGGGCCGGGCCGAGCTCCGAGGCGACCTCGCGAGCCTCTCGGCCCGGTTCCGGCGCGCGCGCCCTCGACCGCCGGCGTCGAGCGCGAGGGAGGGTCCGGAGGAGGCCGTGGAGGGGTCCGGGTCCGAGCAGACGGTCGGGGCTCCCCCTGGGGGCTGAGCCGCATTCCGGGCGAGGTGACGCGCTCAGAGCCCGCGGTCGGCAGGGTCCGAGGCCGTGGCGATGGCCCGCTCCACCTCGGGCGTGGTCTCCGCCGGCAGGTGGTGCTCGCCCTCGATGTCGAGGTCGGGGATGATCCGGTCGAGCCAGCGCGGCAACCACCAGTTGGCGTCTCCCAGCAGCTCCATCGTGGCGGGCACCAGGAGCATCCGCACGAGCGTGGCGTCGATGAGGATGGCGGCGGCGAGGCCCACGCCGAACAGCTGGACGACGCGGTCGCCGGCGAAGGCGAAGCTGACGAACACCGCCACCATGATCGCCGCCGCCGCCGTGATCACCCGGGCGGTGGTCGCCAGCGCGTCGGCCACCGCGCCGGCGTTGTCGCCCGTGCGGACCCACTCCTCGTGGCACCGGGACAGTAGGAACACCTCGTAGTCCATCGAGAGCCCGAACACCACCGCGAACAGCATCATCGGGGCGACGGGCTCGATCGGACCGGGCCGGTGGAGCCCGATGAGGCTCGCGGCCCAGCCCCACTGGAACACCGCGGTGACCACTCCGTACGCCGCCGCGATCGACAGCACGTTCATCACCGCGGCCTTGAGGGGCACGAGCACGGAGCGGAACACCACCAGCAGGACCAGGAACGACAACGCGAGCACGATCCCGATGAACAGGGGCATCCGGTCGCCGAGGTACGACGACAGGTCGATCCCCACCGCGGTACGCCCACCTACCAGCACGTGCACGGGCGTGCCGGCCGTCGCCGCGGGCAGCACGTCGGAGCGCAGGCGGTGGACCAGCTCGGCGGTGGCGCGGTCCTGAGGGGCGCTCGACGGGAACACGGTGACGATCGCGGCCCGCCCGTCGTCGCTCACCTCGGCGGGCACCACGAACGCGACCCCCGGCGTCGCGCCCACCGTCTTCTGCACGCGCGCGAGTACCGGTTCACCCCGCGCCCGGTCGGGCATCTCCGCGGCGAGCACGAGCGGTCCGTTGAAGCCGGCTCCGAACCCCTCGGCCAGGAGGTCGTAGGCCCGCCGGGTGGTACGTGACGGCGGGTCGTGGCCGGCGTCGGCGATGCCCAGGCGCATCGACAGGGCGGGCACCCCGAGGGTGAGCAGCACCACGCCGCCGGTGACCACGGCGACGATCGGATGGCGCTGCACCTGCCGGCTCCAGCGGAACCAGAACGTGCGGCGGTGGCCCGACTCGTCGCGGTGGAGGCCCGGCACCCGCAGCCGGTCGATGGCCGGGCCCGCGAAACCCAGCAGCGCGGGGAGGAGCGTCAGCGAGGCCAGCATCACGGTCAGCACCGCGGCCACGGCTCCGAGGGCCAGGCCGCGCACGAACGAGATGTCCATCACCAGCATCGCCATCAGCGACACCACGACCGTCAGCCCGGCGAAGACCACCGCCCGCCCCGCGGTGGCGAGGGCCACGCGGGTCGCGAGCTCGCCGTCGCGACCGGCGTGCAGCTCCTGGCGGTACCGGGTGACGATGAACAGCGCGTAGTCGATCCCCACGCCGAGGCCGATCATCCCGGCGAGCTGCGGGGTGAAGTCGGGGACATCGGCGAAGCGGGCCAGCAGGGTCAGACCCCCGATGCTCACCGCGAGCCCCGCGATCGCGGTGCCGACGGGGAGCCCCATGGCGATCACCGAACCGAAGCTGATGAGCAGGATCACGATCGCCGCCCCCACCCCGAACAGCTCGGCCCGTCCGGTGCTGGGCGGGTACAGCTCGGAGACGGGCTCGCCGCCGGCCTCCACCCGGAGGCCCGGCGCCCGGGCTCGCTCGACCTCGCGCACGACGGCCCGCGCGGTCGCCCGTTCGCCGGCCCCGCTCAGCCGCGCGGTGGTGAAGCCGATCCGGCCACCGGGCGCCACGGGCCGCGGCCCCGGCCCGTAGAAGTCGTCTACCGACGTGACGCCCGGGAGATCCCGGAGGTGACCGAAGAGCCGCTCGAGTCGGGTCCGCACCCCGGGGTCGTCGACGCCCGCCGCGGCTTCGAAGACGACCTGCACCGACGGCCCGGCCGTCGCCGGGAACCGCTCACGCAGGAGGTCGTGGGCCTGCTCCGACTCCAGGTTCGGCAGCGTCACCGAGCGGGAGTAGTGCCCCCCGGCCAGCTCGGAGCCCAGCACCACCGTCACCACCGCCACGATCCAGGCGGCGGCGACGAACCGGCGGTGGCGGTGGCACCATCCGGCGAGGGCGCCGATCCCCACTAGTCGTAGTCGTAGAAGCCGTGGCCGCTCTTTCGGCCCAGCCGGCCGGCCGCGACCATCTGACGCAGCATCGGTGGCGCCCGGAACGCGTCGCCGTAGGCCTCGCGCATGTCGTCGAGGATCGCGAGCAGCGTGTCGAGGCCGACCCGGTCGGCGAGGGCGAGCGGACCCATGGGGTGGTTGTACCCCAGGCGCATGGCGGCGTCGATGTCGGGCGCCGACGCCACGCCCTGTTCGAGGGCGCGGACCGCCTCGCACATGAGCACCGTGCCGAGGCGCGTGGTCACGAAGCCGGGGAGGTCGCGCACCTCGACCGTCTCCTTGCCCAGTGCCCGGCAGAAGTCGAGCGCGGCGGCCATGGTGGCGTCGGAGGTGAGGGGCGCGCGCACTACCTCGACGAGGGTCATGAGGGGGACGGGGTTGAAGAAGTGGGTGCCCACCACCTGTTCGGGACGGCCGCTGGCGGCGCCGAGCACCTCGATCGGCAGCCCGCTGGTGTTGGACGCGAGCACCGCGCCGTCGCCCGCCGCGGGACCGACCGCCGCGAAGACCGCCCGCTTCAGCGCGAGGTCCTCGGGGACGGCCTCCACCACCACGCCGGCGCCGCTGACCGCGCCGGCGAGGTCGGTGACGATCTCGATCGGCGGCGGTTCGGCCGCGTCGGGGGACTGCTCCCGGGCCCGCCGGGCGTAGCGCTCGACGCGCTCCCTTGCCGCGTCGACGAAGCGGGCTTCCGACTCGACGATCGCGACGTCGAAGCCCGCCGTGCGTGCCACGTGGGCGATGCCCGAGCCCATGATCCCGCCGCCCACCACCACGACCCTCATCGGTTGCTCTCCTCGCGCCGGCGCAGGGCGAACGTGCCCGTGGCCTTCGAGATCGGTTCGCCGTCGCCGTTCCCGACCGTCACCTCGAGGAACGCGACCCGGCGGGCCAGGCGGACCACCTCGCCGCGGACCGCGAGCCGGTCGCCGGCCGCCGCGGGGCGAAGCGTGGAGTAGGACACGGTCAGGGTGGCCGCCCGGTCGCCGGACTCCATGGCCGAGTTGGCGGCGAAGTTCATGGCGGCGTCGTGCACCACCCCGTACACGCCTCCGTGGACGGTGCCGGCCGGGTTGCACGCCAGGTCGGTGGGAACCCAGGTCGCCTCGACCCAGCCCTCGCCGTAGCGCTCGAAGCTGAGACCCAGGAGCCCCAGCAGGGGCATCCCGCCGTCGCCCAGCGAGCGATCCATGTCGCGCACGGCCGCGCACCGTAGCTGACGTCCCGGCCGGGATCGTCCGACGGGCCGCGGCCCGTGCGCGCCGGGCCGTGGCCGGGGCTACGGTCGGTGCCGCGAGCCCCACCACGAGGGACGGAAGACGAGAGGTCAGAGGAGGGCAACCTTGTTCGACGACATCCGCCGCCTGCAGAACGTGGTCGCCGATCCGGCCGTCACGATCGTCGCGCCGCTCGATCACCAGAGGCCCGGCAACGACGAGGATCGGCTGCGCCTGCGCCATCTGCACGAGCGGGCCCGCCAGCGGGTGCTCGACGCCTACGAGAAGCGCGCGGCGCGCGAGGTGCTCGAGAACCTCGACGCCGCGGTCGGCGCCGTCGATCTGCGCCACCCCGGCAAGGGCGTCGCGGTGTTCGCCACCCCCGACATGGGGGAGAGCCACATGGTCCCGTTCCCGGTGCGGGAGGTGGTGGCCGTCGACCGGAACTTCCTCACCCGCTCCCTGGTGCAGGGCCTGCGCCGCAGCCCCCGGTACCGGGTCCTGGTGCTCGCCGAGGGGCACGCCCGCCTCTTCGACGCGGTCCGCGACGACCTCGTCGAGTCGACCTCCGAGGGCTTCCCGCTGAGCGACGACCTCGTCGCGACCGACCGGCGCGCCACCGGCGGGCGCTTCGCCCGCACCGCCGGCGAGGACCACGAGGTGTACCGGGCGTTCTTCCGGCGCGTCGACGCCGCCCTCCACGAGGTGACCCGTGACGACCCGACGCCGATAGTGCTCCTCGGCGCCGAGCGGGGCGTCAGCTACTTCGAGGAGGTGAGCGCGCACACCCGGTGGCTGGCCGCCCGCGTGCACGGCAACTACGAGCACGCGAGCCGCACCGAGCTCGGCCGGGTCGCGTGGGAGCCGATGCGCGAGGACCTCCGGCGCCGGCGCCGCGAGGCCGTCGAGCGGCTCTCGGAGGCGATCGGCCAGGGCCGGGCCGTGACCGGCCTCGACGAGGCGTGGGTGCTGGCGCACGAGGGCCGCGGCCACGAGCTGGTGGTCGAGGAGGACTACGTGGGCGACCCATCGGTGGTGATCGACGGGCGCCTGGCGCCGTCGCCCGGCGCCGGCGGCTCCGACGTCCTCGACGACCCGGTCGACGAGGTGGTCGAGGCGGTGGTGCGCCACGGTGGCCAGGCCGAGTTCGTCAAGGGAGGCATGCTCGCCGACCACGGTCGCATCGGCCTGATCCTGCGGACGGGCTGACCCGGGCTCCCCCGGACGGATCCGGCGGCGCGTCCCGGCGGTAGACTTGACCAAACGGTCAAGAGGAGGTTGATGGCATGCGCAGCGCGGTGATCGTCGACGCGGTACGGACCCCCCTCGGGAAGCGCAACGGCGCCCTCGCCGACGTGCATCCCGTCGACCTGGCCTCGCGCACCCTCGAGGCCCTGGTCGCCCGCAACGACCTCGACCCCGCCGCGGTCGAGGACGTGATCATGGGCTGCGTCATGCAGGTGGGCGAGCAGGCCCTCAACGTGGGCCGGAACGCCGCGCTCGCCGCCGGGTTCCCCGAGGCCGTGCCCGGCACCACCGTCGACCGGCAGTGCGGCTCGTCGCAGCAGGCCGCGCACTTCGGCGCCCAGGGCGTGATGGCGGGGGCCTACGACCTCGTGATCGCGGCGGGCGTGGAGTCGATGACCCGGGTCCCCATGGGCGCGTCGATGACCTCGCACGGCACTCCCTTCGGCCCGAAGATGTTCACCCGGTACCCCGACCTGGTGCCCCAGGGGATCTCGGCCGAGCTGATCTCCGAGAAGTGGGGGATCTCGCGTGAGGACAACGACCGGTTCTCGGTCGAGTCCCACCTCCGGGCGGCCCGGGCCCGGGAGGAGGGCCGCTTCGACCGGGAGATCGTGCCCGTCTCCGTCGACGGCGCCGACGGTTCGCTCGAGGTGACCGCCGACGAGGGCATCCGCCCCGACAGCACCGTCGAGAAGCTGGCGGGCCTCAAGCCGGCGTTCAAGCCCGACGGGGTGATCACCGCCGGCAACTCCTCCCAGATCACCGACGGCGCGGCCGCGGTGCTGATCGCGTCGGAGGAGAAGGCGGCCGAGCTCGGCCTACGCCCCCGCGCCCGCTTCCACTCGTTCGCGGTGGCCGGCGTCGACCCGGTCCTGATGCTCACCGGCCCGATCCCGGCCACGGCCAAGGTCCTGGAGCGGGCCGGGATGACGATCGACCAGATGGACCTGATCGAGATCAACGAGGCGTTCGCGCCGGTGGTGCTGGCGTGGGAGAAGGAGCACCACCCCGACATGGCGAAGGTGAACGTGAACGGCGGCGCGATCGCCCTGGGCCACCCGCTCGGGTGCTCCGGCGCCCGGCTCATGGCGACCCTCCTGTGGGAGCTCGAGCGGACGGGCGGCCGGTGGGGTCTCCAGACGATGTGCGAGGGCGGCGGGATGGCCAACGCCACGATCATCGAGCGTCTCGACTGAGGGAGCGCACCGCCCGGCGATGTGGACCGCGCTGAAGATCGTCATCGCGCTGGCCGCCGCCCTGGCGATCTACCTCGCGGCGGCCCGGGTCATCCGCGCCTTCCACGTCCCCCCCGAGACGGATCCCGATCCGTCCGACCTGCGGCCGGTCCACTACCGCTACCGCTGCGTCGTCTGCTACTCCGAGGTCACGATGACCGCCGCCCCCGGCGACGACGTGCCGGAGCCGCCGCGCCACTGCCGGGAGGACATGGCGCTGGTCGTCGAGCACACGGAGAGCGGCTGACGCGTTATCCACCGCCTGTGGACAACGCTGTGGGAAGTTACAGGTTTGCGATTCCGCCACGGAGAGCCAGCTCTCCACTTCGACCTCCACCTGGCCCTGAACCCCTTGCCGCGCAAGGGATCCCGGCCGCCCGCGCGCTCAAGCGCTTCCATAGATCGAGATTCGCGCATATGGAGGGTTGACGGCCCGGACCTAGAGGGGGCGGTGGGCCCTCGACCACCGATCGAGGTCGCCGGGCGCCGGGTACGCCTCAGCGGAAGCGGGTGGCGAGCACGAAACCGGCCGTGATCTGGGCGATGCCGAGCACCAGGTAGCTGTTCTGCGCGTCACCGGGCAGGATCCCCAGGTAGTTGAGGACGATCACGACCGTGCCCGTCAGCAGGAGGGTGAACATCGAGGCCGGGACCCACAGCGGGCTGGGCGGCAGGTTCTTGGGCGCCGGCGGCGTGTAGCGCGACCTCTTCGACTTCGAGACGGGCACGGCCGCGGATCCTACCCGGACGGGTCGCGGGGGCGGTCGGGTACCGTGGGGCCGTGGGAGCGCGGGTGCTCGTCGTCGACAACTACGACTCGTTCGTGTTCAACCTCGTCCAGTACCTGGGCGAGCTCGGCGCCGAGCCGTTCGTCCACCGCCACGACTCCCTCGGCGAGGCCGACCTGGCCGGCGTCGCCGCCGACGCGGTGCTCGTGTCGCCCGGTCCGGGCCGTCCCGAGGACGCCGGCGTGTCGAACGCGGCGATCGACCACTTCGCCCGGCGCGGGATCCCCGTGCTCGGCGTGTGCCTGGGTCTCCAGTGCATCGGCCACGTCTACGGCGCCCGGGTCGTGAGGGCGGCGGCGGTGATGCACGGCAAGACCTCGGAGATCCACCACGACGGCCAGGGCGTGTTCCGGGGCCTGGCCTCGCCGTTCACGGCCACCCGCTACCACTCGCTGGTCGTCGAGCCGGGCAGCGTCCCGCCGGAGCTCGAGGTCACGGCCCGCACCCCCGACGGCGTGGTGATGGGGCTGCGCCACCGGGAGCTTCCCGTGGAGGGGGTCCAGTTCCACCCGGAGTCGGTGCTGACCGAAGGGGGCCACCACCTGCTGGCCAACTTCCTCGCCGGCGCCGGCCGCTCGCCCGCTCCGGCCTGAGCCTCAGCCTCCGGCGTCGCCGGGCGCGCCCGCGTCGGGGCTCTCCGCGCCGACCGTGATGGTCACGGTCGACCCGGTCTGGCTCGATGTGCCGCCGCCCGGGCTCTGGCCGATCACCCGGCCCTGGTTGTCGGCGCCCGACGGCTCCCGCACCACGCTGACCTCGAAGCCGGCGTCGCCGAGAGCGGCCCGGGCCTCGGCCTCGGTCTGGCCGACGACGTTGGGCACCCGGACCATGCCCGGCCCGGTCGAGACGACGATCTGGACCGTGTCGCCGGGGCGGACGGGCGTGCCGGGCGCCGGGTTGGTGGTGATCACGCTGCCGGCGGGCACGGTGTCGCTGGCCCGGGTGGTCTTGGTGACCCGCAGCCCCGCGTCGGCGAGGGTCTGGGTGGCGGTGACCTGGTCGGCGCCGGCGACGTCGGGGACCGGGACCGGGGCCGCACCCGAGGAGACCACGACCCGGACCGTCTCGCCCTGCTCGGCCCGGGATCCCGCCGGGGGTTCGGTGCGTATCACGGTCTCGGCCGGCTGGTCGCTGGGCTCGTCGATGCGGACGACCTTGAGGCCCTGGGCCGTGAGGGTGGCCTTGGCGTCGTTGAAGGACTGCTCGGCCACGTCGGGGATCACGACCTCCTGCGGCCCGGAGCTCACCGTGAGCTGGACGGTGTCACCGGTCGTGGCGCGCGTCCCCTTGGCGGGGTCCTGTCGCATGACGATACCTACCGGCACGTCGGCGCTGGCGCGGCGCACGACCTTCACCTTCAGGTCGAGGGCCTCGAGCGCCTCCCGGGCGTCGCGCAGGGGGCGGTTCACCACGTCGGGCACCGTGACCGGCCTCCGGGCCGTGCTCCCCTGGTCGCCGACCTGGGTGTAGATGAGCCACCCCACGAACCCGGCGAGGCCGAGGAGCACCACGAGCACGCCCACCACGGCCCAGGGGTTGCGGCGCTTGCCGGCCACCTCGGGGGGGAGGCCGCCACGGCCGCGCGCGGCCGGGGCCATCCGGGTGGCGGGCGGCGTGTCGTCGAGGGTGACGACCAGCGCGGTGCGGGTCTCCTCGGCCACGGGCTGGTCGCGCTCGAAGCGGAGCAGGTCGGCCCTCATGGCGTCGGCCGACGGGTAGCGCCGGGCGGGATCCTTGGCCAGGGCCCGGGCCACGATCTGCTGGAGGGCCGCCGGCACGCCGGGCGCCCGCCGGGCGAGGGGTTCGGGCTGCTCCTGCACGTGCTGGTAGGCGACCGTGACCGGGTTGTCGTTGCGGAACGGGGGGACCCCGGCGAGCATCTCGTAGAGGACGACGCCGAGGGAGTACACGTCGGAGCGCCCGTCGACGGCGAGGCCCTGGGCCTGCTCGGGCGAGAAGTAGGTGGCGGTGCCCATCACCGCACCGGTCTGGGTGAGGCCGTCGGCGGCCCGGGAGCGGGCGATGCCGAAGTCGGCCACCTTCACCTGCCCCGACGGCGTGATCAGGATGTTCCCCGGCTTCACGTCGCGGTGCACGAGGCCCCGCTGGTGCGCGAACGACAGGGCCGCGGCCACGTGGGCGGCGATGCGGGCCGCGGTGCGGGGCTCGCGGGCACCGCCCTCCCGCACGATGTCGCTGAGGGGCCGGCCCTCCACGTACTCCATGACGATGAAGGAGGTGCCGGCCTCCTGGCCCCAGTCGTAGACCGCCACCACGTTCGGGTGGTTCAGCGCCGCCGCGGCCTGAGCCTCGCGGCGGAACCGCTCCACGAACTGCGGGTCGCGGGCGAACTCCCGGTGGAGGACCTTGAGCGCGACGGGCCGGTCGAGGAGCTGGTCGCGGGCCAGGTAGACCTCGGCCATCCCGCCGCGGCCGATCTCGCGGACGACCTCGTAGCGGTTCGAGAAGACCTGCACGTCGGCGGCCATGCCGGCTCCAAAGCTAGTGGTGCGGGGCCCGCGGGAGGCGATCAGCTCCCGGCGGGGAGGGCGAGGGCGGCCTGGAGGACGGCCCGGGCGATCGGGGCCGCGACCCGGCCGCCGGTGGCCTCGCTGCCCCGGTTCCCGCCGTGCTCCACCAGCACCGCCACCGCGAACCGGGGGGCCTCCGCCGGCGCGAAGGCGATGAACCACGCGTGCGGGTTCGCGTCGGGACCGGTCTCGGCGGTACCGGTCTTGCCGGCCACGGTCACGCCGGGGATCCGGGCCGCGGTGCCGGTGCCGCGGGGGTCGTTCACCACGGAGATCATCATCTTGGTGACCTCGGCGGCGGTGGCCGGGTCGGTGGCCGTCAGCCAGCGTGACGGCCGGGTCCGCGACACCACCCGGCGCTGGTAGTCACGGATCTCGGCCACCACGTGGGGTCGCATGATCGCCCCCTGGTTGGCGATGCCCGCCGCCACCAGCGCCATCTCCAGCGGCGTGACGCGCAGATCGGGGCCCTGGCCGATGCCGGCCATCGCGAAGGCGGGCTGGTTCTGACGGAAGCTGCCCGGCGCCGGCCCGGTGCTCTCGACCGCCCCCGGGCGCACGTCGAGGGGCGGCGCGAGGCCGATCCCGAACCGGGACATGCCCGGCACGAAGCGGTCGCCGAGCTCGAGGCCGAGGCGGGCGAAGGTGGTGTTGCACGACCGGGTGAAGCTCACGAACAGGGTGCCGCCGCACGCCTCCCGGCCGAAGTTGCTGATCGACGTGGTCGACTGGGGCAGCGGGAGCGACGTCAGCACCGGGAACTCGGTCTCGGGGGTCGCCGTGCCGGTCCGGAGCGCCACCGAGGCGGTGACGGTCTTGAACGTGGAGCCCGGCGGGTAGGTCTCGCGGTAGGCGCGCGCCAGCGCCGGGTTGGCCGGATCGGCGCGCAGGAGGTCGAAGGCGCCCTGGACGGCGGCGAAGTCGTGCGAGGTCATCACGTTCGGGTCGAAGGTCGGGTTGGAGTAGAGCGCGATCACGCCGCCGCTCGTGACGTCGAGGGCCACCACCGAGCCCCGCTGACCGGCCAGGGCGTCGCGGGCCACCCGCTGCACCTGGTCGGAAAGGGACAGGACCACCGTGCCCGTCTGGGGCC
>Ga0226835_1001327_pt1 | contig 14063 bp, 12 predicted proteins | sample LAC_MetaG_1_FD_163627 | JGI IMG/M metagenome (GOLD analysis project Ga0226835, IMG submission 163627) | Anaerobic ammonium oxidizing microbial communities from anammox membrane bioreactor (MBR) in UC Berkley, California, United States -... | ecosystem: Engineered > Bioreactor > Anaerobic >...
TTGCCATGGTCAACATGAGCGATGATGGCGATGTTGCGGATGTCGTCTCGGGTCTTTATCACGCTGTGTTCCTCGTACCCTAACTGCGCTGGCGGGAGTGGCGGACTATCGGGCGCGTCATAACCCGTCTATTTTCCGATAAAATCGGTCCGTTGAACAGGCCCAGCCTGAATTGCAGCAAAGTCCGTGTCGCCATCCACGCACCGGGTGTTTTACAATGAGATCAAGAGGCGAACTTTGCAGGCCGGATCACGGAGCAACCTGGTTGCCGGCAGAGGGGCGGCCCGCGTCACCTGTCAGGTCATTGGGCAGTGGACACAGCAAGCCGCGCTCCTGCAGGACAACCCAAGATCGGGGCTTCTCGGAAAGAAGATCCTATGTTCTTGGATCGGGCCTCGACACAACCGGCGATCCGGATACAATCGAACCGCGGCACAGCCGGCGCCCAGCGCGCCGCAGAGAGTGAGCGATGCCGATTGAGATTCACATCCACGACGAGGTACAGACGCGCAAGCCGCACGCCTGCGGCAGCGATCGCTGGCGCATCTACCGCGTTGGAGCGGACATTGGCATGATCTGCCTGGGATGCCAGCGCCGGGTGATGCTGCCGCGCCGCAAGTTCGAGCGCAGCGTCAAAAAGCGCTTCCCCGCCGGGGAAACGGGTGGCTGAGTCGATGGGGATGCCATGAAGCAGAAACGAGTTGTCTTTCTGATGTCGGATACGGGCGGGGGGCACCGCGCCGCCGCAGACGCCATTCGCGCCGCGATGGAGCAGCGCTACCCCGGCCAGTACACCTACCAGCTTATCGACGTCTACCGGCGCTACACGCCGTTCCCGTTCAACTTCATGCCCGAAATCTACCCGCGCTGGGTCAACCACATGCCGGCCAGTTGGGGCCTGGGGCTGTGGTTTATCGACTCGCGCAGCCGCAACCGGCTGGCGATGGCGGTCATCAACCAGATGTGGAAGCAGGGCATCCGCCGTATGGTGGAAGAGCACCCCGCCGATGTGCTGGTCAGCGTGCACTCGCTGTTCAACCGCCCGGCCATGCGCGCCCTGGAAGCCACGCTGCTCGAGCGGCCCCCCTTCGTCACCGTGATCACCGATCTCGTCTCGACACCCGCCTTCTGGTACGAACGGCGCGTCGAGCGCTGTCTGGTCCCCACCCAGGCTGCCTACGACCGGGGGCGTCTGTTCGGCATGGAGCCGCATCAGATGCGCATCACCGGGCTGCCCGTTCACCCGCACTTCGTCGAGGGGTTGCTGCCTAAGGACCAGGCCCGCGACAGGCTGGGCTGGCACCCGCACAAGCCCGCCGTGCTGGTGGTGGGCGGCGGGGATGGGATGGGGCCGCTGTTCAGCATCGCCACCGCCCTCAACCAGAAGCGGTTGGACATCCAGCTTGTGATCATCGCCGGGCGCAACCGCCTGCTGAAGCGGCGCCTCGAAGCGCAAAACTGGCACCAGCCGACGATCATTCACCCGTTCGTGACCAACATGCCCGAGTTGATGGCCGCCGCCGATATCCTGGTCACCAAAGCCGGACCCGCCACCATCTGCGAAGCGTGCATCGCGGGCCTGCCGATCGTGCTCAGCGGGGCGATCCCCGGCCAGGAAGACGGCAACGTCACCTACGTGGTGGACAGCGGCGCAGGCGTCTACGCGCCAGGGCCGGACAGGGTGGCGGACACGGTCGCGGCCTGGCTGGCGGAAGGCCCCGCCGCGCTGGCCGAGCGGTCGGCACGGGCGCGGGCGCTGGGGCGGCCCAACGCCGCCTGGGAGATCGCCGAGGAGATTCACGTCCAGGCCCAGCGCGCCCCGATCCGCACCCGGCTGGGCAAGCGCTCGAAAGGCGCCGATCCCACGCTTCAGCCCACGCCGGAAGACAACTGGGTGATCTGAGCGAAAAGCAGCAAAGAGCAGCGAAAAGCAGCAAAGAACAGTTAAAAAAGGGAGGCGGGTTTAAGACAGCAGAAGCGCGGGGGCAGGCTGCTCAGCCCGCCTGCTGTGATTCATCAGCAGCAAAAGAAACGACACGGGGCGATACAACCTCGTCCCCTTACAGTTCAGTCTTCTCTGGCTCTCCGCGCCCTTAGCTGCCTCTCGCTGCCCTTAGCTGTCTTTCGCTGCTCTTCGCTGTCCTTAGCTGTCCTTCGCTGCTCTTTGCTGCTCTTTGCTGCTCTTGTCAGCCCGACCAGTCGCGCAGGTAGAGAAAATCGTGGCCGATGCTGCGCCGGCTCAGCTTGGCGATGCTGGGCATGGTGCGCTTGTAGTGGTTGAGTCGCACGCGCCGCCAGATCTGCTCGACCAGCGCGCGGTCGAACCCCTCGGCAGCCGCTTCATCCACCGTATACCGCTCGTCCACCAGCAGATACAAAAGCTGGTCGGCCAGCTCGTAGGTGAAGCCCAGCTCGCCCTCGTCGGTCTGCCCGGCCCACAGATCCGCCGACGGCGGCTTGTCGATGATCTGCTGCGGCACCCCCAGCGCGCGGGCAAGCTGGCGCACCTGCGTCTTGTAGAGATCCGCGATGGGCTGGACCGCCGCCGCGTTGTCGCCATAGATGGTCGTGTAACCGAGCAAGAACTCGGTCTTGTTGCTGGTGCCGATTACCAGCGCGTCGAACGCCGCCGACTGGTCATACAGCACGACCATTCGCATCCGCGCCATGATGTTCCCCTGGCGTACGCGCGTCGTGTCAGGAAACCGTTCCAGCAGCGGGTCGACCATCGGCGTGATGTCGATCGTGTCGCTGCGGATCCCCAGTGCGTCGATGACCGCCTGCGCGTCGTCCAGGCTGCTCTGCGACGAGGTCCGATAGGGCATCCGCAGCGCCAGCACGTTTTCCGGACCCAACGCCTCGGTGACCAGATAGGCAGCCAGGGCCGAATCCAGCCCGCCGCTCAGGCCCAGCACGGCGCGCCGGAAACCGACCTTGGTCACCGCGTCGCGCAAAAACAGGACGAGAATGCGCCGTGCCAGGTCGGTGTTGATCGCCAGGCGGTCGAGCAAATGCGTCGGTGTGGCAGACATACGCCCCTTCCTTAACACGTCCTCACACCAGGGGAGCGCCCCTGCTCCCCACCCGGTTCATGGCGGAGAGCAGACGCGCTCCCCACAGAGGCCCGATCCCAGGATCAGTGCTGCGCGCCCGACTGCTGACGCTGGGTCTGGGCCTGCAAGCTGTTCAACTCGTCTTGCAAGCTCTCGATCTGCTCGGCCATGCGCAGGATAATCTCAACGCCGGCGAGGTTGACGCCCAGTTCCTGAGTCAGGCGGTTGATTTTGCGCAGACGTTCGACTTCGCGCTCCGAATAGAGGCGAATGTTGCCCTGACTGCGCCGGGGTACTACCAGCCCAAGCTGCTCGTAATTGCGCAGGGTCTGGGGATGGAGATCGAGCATCCGCGCGACGACGCCGATCGTGAAGCACGGTTCGTCACGAGGTGTTCTGTCGCCCATACCGTTCTCCCTCGCTCGCAATCGCCCTCTACGGTCGCACGCCGAGCGTCACATCCAGATCGAGCGTCTGATTGCCCCGCACAATCGTGAGGGTAACCACGTCGCCCGGCGAGGTGTTCTCGACCAGATAGGCCACCAGATCGTCGATGTCGTTCACCGTGCTGCCGTTGATAGCAACAATGACGTCCGCGTCCACCGGGATTTCGATGCCGCGCACCACGCTGCGCTGCGTGCCGCTCTGCAATCCGGCGCGGTCCGCGGGCGAATCAGCAAACACCTCGCTGATCAGCACGCCCTGGCGCACCGGCAGCCCCAGCGCATCGGCCACCAGACCCAGATTAAAGCTGCCACGCGGTGTGCTGGGCGTCGAAATGCCGAGCCACGAATAGCGCACCGCGCCATCCTCGATCAACTGCGGAATGACGCGCCGCAGCGTGTTCGACGGCACGGCGAACGCGATCCCCTGGAAGCCGCCGTTCTCGGTGCGGATCGCGGTGTTGACGCCCACTACCTCACCCTGAGAGTTGAGCAGCGGCCCGCCGGAGTTGCCGGGGTTCACCGCCGCGTCGATCTGGATGATCGACGGGTTGCTGTAACCGGCATAGCTCGTATCGAGCAACTCAGCCGAGGGCAGCGAGCGCCCCAGCGCACTGATGATCCCGGTCGTCATGCTGCCTTGCAGGCCGAACGGGTTGCCGATGGCAACCACGCGCTGGCCGACCTGAAGCAGGTTGCTATCGCCCAGCGGCAGCGGAACCAGTGGCACTTCAGACGGATCGACCTTGATGACGGCCAGATCGCTGTAATCGTCCACACCGATTACCTCAGCGGTGGCGACATAGCCCATCGAAAAGGTGACGATCACCTCTTCGGCGTCGCGCACCACATGCGCGTTGGTGACGATGTGCCCCTGGTCGTCGTACACAAAGCCGGAACCGCTGCTGTCGATGATGTCGGTCGCCCGGTGGAAGCCCGATACCACTTCGATGTTCACCACCGAGGGATTGGCCCGCTCGTACAGGTTGGCCAGCAGGGTATATTCGAGGTCAGCCTGCTCGACCAGCTCCGGCGGCAGGGCGGTTGGCGTCGGCGCCAACTGCGGGCTTGTGATCTGCCAGTCGCTGGGCCGGTAGTTCGCGTTACGCAGGTCCGCCGGCGAAGGGCCGCTCCGCGACGCCCGGAAGGATGTTTGCGGCTCGTCGCCCAGGAACGCGTAGACACCGATCATGCTCAGCACCAGCGAGGTGATCACCACCAGCGTCACCACACCGACCAGCGCACCCAGCAGCCACGCCCCCGGCGAGCGTCGGCGCGGCTCTTCGGGTTCAGGCGCGCGCCCATCGACCAGATCGAAATCTTCAAACTGCCATCCCATACCGATCGTCCTTCCCTTCATCCACGCCAACAGCCAATAAGTCAAAGGGCGCGGCTGGCGCGGGGCCGCTGCCGCGTGTTATCCGCCCGGTCGCAGGGCGCGCAGTTCCTCGAACAGCGCGCGCTCCCGCTCGGTGAGGTTGGTCGGCACCTGCACCAACACATGCGCGTAGAGATCGCCGTACGCGTCCTTCTGGCGTGCCTGCGGCAAGCCCTTGCCCCGCAGCCGGATCGTCTGGCCAGACTGTGTCCCCGGCTGGATACGCAGCGAGACATCGCCGCTCAGGGTGCGGACCGTCACCGTGCCACCCAGCACCGCCGTGTAGAGCGGAACCTTCAGGTCCATGTGCAGATCGCTGCCGTCGCGCCGGTAGATCGGGTGATCGAGCAGCTCCACCACCACGTACAGATCGCCGCTTTGCCCGCCAGCGTAGCCCGGCTCGCCCTGCCCGCGCAGCCGGATACGCATTCCGTCGCGCGCCCCCGCCGGAATCCGCACGTCCAGCCGCCGGTCGCCGATCTGCACCGTGCGCTGCGTGCCATGATACGCTTCTTCCAGGGTGATCTGGGCGGTCACTTCCAGGTCCTGACCTTTGGTGGCCCGGCGCTGATAGGTCGTGCGCGTGCTGCCGCCCATCCCGCCGAAGATCGAGCGGAAGAAGTCCGAGAACGGATCGGTGCCGTCGAAATCCGCGTATTCCACGCGGAAGCCCCCCGGCTGGCCGGTCATCCATTCGGACCAGTTGAAGCCGCCCGGCTGGCCGCCCATCCGCTGCCACTGCTGGTAGCTCTGGCCGATCTGGTCGTACTTGGCGCGCTTCTCGGCATCCGACAGAACCTGGTACGCCTCGTTAATTTCTTTGAACTTCTCCTCAGCCGACGGATCGCCCGGGTTGACGTCCGGATGATACTGGCGCGCCAGCCGCCGGTATGCTTTGCGGATCTCTTTGTCCGACGCATTGCGATCGACGCCGAGGATCTTATAATAGTCCCGATATTCCATCGCCTCTTGTGCTGCCCCACATGCTCGAAATCACGGTCCAGACAGGTACCCGATGTCTCGATCGAATAACGCCATCGCGCCCCAGCGCGTGGCATCATGATCTTAAATCTTTAGTCGATCACTGTCAACGTTTCTAAGCCCATTCTTAGATAAGTTTACGCACTTCTTGCATGTGGCGATCGTGCTCTCCCAATTGTTAGGGCAGACAAGTGCGTGCGACCGCGCTACGATCGAGTAGAATAGGATGGGCATAGCCCGGATTGGAGAAGCCTATGCGACATAGTCTGGCACGCCTGATCCTTGCCGTCACGGTGATTGTCGTCCCGCTGGCGTTCGGCCTCGTCCCGCGCAGTGCCGCCAGCGACCCGGCGCAAGCCGACGGCCGCTCTCTGGTGTGGGAGCATTACGATGTGCGGATCGACGAGTTTGAGACCGCCGCCAATCGCTTCCGGGTAACCGAGACGTACCGGCTGCGCATCGATCGCGGGCCGTTCACATTCGGCACGGCCAGCATCCCGACCGATCGCCTGGAGCGCATCGAGTCGATGGCAGTCTACGACAACAGCGAGCCCCTGCGCCAGAGTTGCGATGGCCGCGCGGGGACATACTGTGTGACGACCACCGGCAACAGCCTCGACCTGGAATATCACTTCACCTCGCCCGCCCAGACAGGGTCCACGCGGACGATCGCGCTGGTGTACGTGGTGCGCGGCGCGCTGCGCTCGTACGACGACGGCGACCAGCTCTACTGGGTCGCCATCCCGGAGGGCTTGCCCTTCCCGGTGCTTAACGCCAGCGTGACCGTCGCGCTGCCCGCCGACCGGCCGCCCGAAATCATCGGCAGCTATCCGGACGAGTGGTCGCACGCCGTGGACGGCACGACGATCACCTGGACGGCGCCGCGTCGCCTGAGCAGCCGCGACTGGTTCGAGGTGCGCGTCCAGTACCCGCACGACCCCGCCATGAGCCGGCCCGGCTGGCAGCGCACGTATGACTTCCGGCGCGAGTACGAGGAAACCTGGCAGCCGCTCGTCTCGGTGATCCTGATCGCGCTGGGGCTGCTGATCGCGATCGTGGGCGTGCTGTTTGTGTACACGCGCTATGCCAAGCATGGCCGCGACCCGGCCGCCGTCGTCGTGCCCGAATACCTGAGCGAACCGCCGAGCGACGAGCGGCCCGGCGTGGTCGGCGTACTGCTCGACGAGCGCGCCGACATGAAAGATATCATGGGCACGCTGGTCGACCTGGCGCAGCGCGGCTATCTGACCATTGAGCAGACGCAAACCGGCGGCGTCTTCGGCATGTTCGAGAAGACGGAGTTCGTCTTCCATCGCGAAGACAAATCCACCGCCGATCTGCGCCCCTATGAGATCACGCTGCTGGACGGCGTCTTCGGGAGCAAGCGGACGGTTCAACTGTCGGACCTGCGTAACAAGTTCTACAAGAAGATCCCGGCCATCAAAGAGCAGCTTTACCGCGAGCAGGTCGCCCAGGGCTATTTCAAGCGCGCGCCGAACGTGACCCGCAACCTGTGGCTGGCGGGCGCCATCGGGCTGATCGTGCTGGCGGGCGGCCTGTTCTTCGTCGGGATCGCCGCCGCCGAGACCGTCTCGCCCTTCGCGTTCATGCCGGGCTTCGGCCTGGGCATCACCGGCGTGGCGCTTCTGCTCGCCTCGCAGTTCATGCCGGCCAAGACCGACAAGGGCGCGCAGGAAGCCGCCAAGTGGCGCGCCTTCCGCCGCTACCTGCAAAACGTGGAACGCTATAGCGATGTGGCCGAGGCCGCCAAGCAGTTCGACCGCTACATGGGCTATGCCGTCGTCTTCGGGCTGGAGCAGAAATGGGTCAACACCTGCGCTCCGGTGCTTACGTCGATGCCGACCTGGTACTTCCCCACCTACCTCGGCGGGCCGTGGGATCGCGGCTACCGGCCAGGGCACCGCACCGGCCCCATGACCAGCGGTGGTCCGGGCGGCCTGGGTGATATCAATCTGGGCGGGCCGGGCGGCGGCCTGGCGGGCAGCTTCAGCGGGCCAGGCGGCCTGAACGAGATGAGCCGCTCGCTAACCGACGGGCTGAACGCCATGAGCCGCGGGATGACCCAGATGCTCAACGACGCCTCGCGCGTGATGACCAGCCAGCCAAGCAGCTCCGGCTCCAAAGGCGGCGGCTGGAGCGGCGGCGGGTTCAGCGGTGGGGGCGGCTCCGGCGGCGGCAGCCGGGGGTTCGGATAACTACACTAATCGCAGGGGCCGGGCTGCCGCCTGGCCCGCTGCACAGCCTCATGCACAGCACTCGGACCTGGGGGACTGGTATGAACTCAAACCGTTTGATCGGGATTCTGTTGATCGTCTTCGGCCTGATCCTCGGCGTTGTGAGCGCCGCCTGGCTGTTCACCAACGAGGACCTCGAAGGGCCGGCGCGCATCCTGGGGCTGGCCCTGGTGCTGGTGGTGCTGGTCGCGCCGTTGGTCGGCGGCGGGATCTACCTGACCGCCTTCGGCGGGCGCGAGGCGGCACAGCAGCAGGCCGCCAGCCAGCAGCGCAAGCTGCTCAACATCGTGCAGACGCGCGGGCAGGTGCGCGTCGACGACGCCGCCGTCGAGCTGCAAGTCCCCCGTGAGCAAGTCCGCGAGATGGTCTATGCGCTGGTCGGGTTGGGCGTCTTCAGCGGCTATGTCAAGTGGGATGAAGGGGTGCTGTATTCCAGCGAGGCGAGCCGCCTGCGCGACCTGAAGCAGTGCCCGAACTGCGGCGGGCAGATCGAACTGAGCGGGAAGGGCATCGCGTCCTGCCGCTTCTGCGGGACCGAGTTCTTCCTGTCCTGAGCCGGGGCGGCGAGGTTATCCCTCGTCTTCGTCTGGCTCGTCGGGATCTTCCTGATCGGATAGCTCTACGGCGGGCAACTCCAATGTCTCGCGCTCTAGCGATTCGACGTCGTCGACCGGTCCCTGATACAGCCCGATCTCCGTAGGATTGAGCAGAATCGGATCGGGACGCTGCCCCGGCTCGATGGCTTCGGCGCGCTCCATGATCATCACGATCACGCTGATGTTGTCCTGCCCCCCGCGCGTGTTCGCCAGATCGAGCAACTCCTGGGCGATCATGTCCGGTTCGTCGCTGCGGCGGGCGATCTCGGCAATCTCCTCGGCGCTGACGTTGCGCGTCAGCCCATCGGTGCACAGGATCAGCCGGTCGCCTTCTTCCAACCGGCGCGTATAGACGTCGGCGTCCGTATCGTCGAACTGGCCGAGCGCGCGATAGAGGACATTGCGCATCGGGTGGATCGCAGCCTGCTCGCGGGTGATGTGGCCCGCCGCTAGCAGCGCCTCGACAAAGCTGTGATCATCCGTGATCTGGTTGATCCACCCCTCGCGCCCCTTGACCAGATAGGCGCGGCTGTCGCCCACGTGAACCAGCGTCGCACGGCTATCCCGCACACACGCCAGCGTGATCGTCGTGCCCATTCCCTGATATTCGGGGTGCTCGCTGGTGCGGTGGATCACGGCACGGTTGGCGCGCCGCACGGCGATGCGCAGCTTCTCGGCGATCTCCTCGTCCGACAGCTCGTTAAGCAGTTCGCTGCCGCGGGCCGCGCCCAGAAAATCCGCCTGGATGGCTTCCATCGCCAGGCGGCTGGCTTCCTCGCCCGCCACAGCGCCGCCCATCCCGTCCGCTACCAGCGCCAGCAGGACGCCACGCCGCGCCCACAACCCGACCCGGTCCTCGTTGTTCTCGCGGATGCGCCCGACATCGCTGCGCGCGGCGGCGCGCGGCACAAGCACAGCCGTATCCGAGTCATCCGGCAGAGTCAGCGACGCCCCGCATCCAACGCAAAAGCGCGCCTGAGGCCGGTTAAGCGTGCCACAGCTCAGGCAGGTCAGCGGCTCGCCGTCCATCGGCGGCGGCAGCTTGCCGCGCACCTCGTGCAGCTTGTGCACCAGATCCGGCGCCAGGGCCTCTTCGCGCCCATGCAGATAGCGCATCGCGTCTTCGAGATGCTCCTGATGGCGGTGGATCCCGCGCACGACTGGCGGCTCATCAAGCTTGGCGCCACATTGGAAGCAAAAAATCGCGCGGGCGAGATTCTCGTGCCCGCAGTTGGGACAGACCTGTGTTTCCATGCCGACTTCTTCCCTTGTCCGTACCCCTCTCCCCGGCACGCTCACTCACCTGAGCAAGACAACAGGGGCCAGGGAATTCGTGCCGCCCCCCCAAAAAGCGGCTTTGATCACCGGCGCGCGTCAGTCAAGGCTATGAAAACACGCCCTGACCCAGAAACATAGCACGACACCCCGCCGCGCGGCCATCCAAACGGGCCTTCAAAGCCGGACCGGTGGGTCGCCGTCGTGATCGCGCCAGGCAGCCGGTGGCTCCAGGGCGTTCAGCTCGCGGCGCAGCAGCGCTACATGGCGCGGGCGCACCTGAAGCAGCAGCGCCACCTGCCCCGGCTGAAGACGGCGCTCAATGCTGCGCAGCAGGTCGGGGTCAAACCCAAAGCCGACCAGCGCGGCTACCATCTGGCCGAGCGCCCCCCCGATCCCGGCGCCGATCAGCAGGCTCAGCGCCAGCGCCGCGATCCCGGCCACTTTGGGCAGCTCCAGCGCGCCAAGCTGGAGCATCACCAGCCCGGCGATGGTCGCGCCCAGCATCATCCCCGAATACAGCCCTTCGCGCGGGGTGACGTTGTTGTTTACAGTTTGCACCTCGCCCCGCTCGTCGCACGCGATCAGTGCCGCATGCCCGATGTCGAGCACGTCGCCCAACCCCAGGTCGAGCACGTGATCCAGGGCTTCGCCCAGCGCGCGATGGGTGGGGAAAATCGCCACCAGAGGCGCCCGGCGGCGAAAGATGTCTCCGGCGCGCATGACGTCTCGCCTTCGCCAGCGTGTCACTGCCTTGACAGAAACTATATGCCCGACTGCCCCCTGCGATCAAGAGCCGGAAGCGGGTGTTTGCCGCACGATCGCCCTTCACCACACCAGGCGCTGCGCCGGGCTGGGCGGCCTGCCCGCCTGCAAAGGCAGCTCGATGTGAAACGTGCTGCCCGGCAGCCCCTGTGGATCGTAGCGCGGGCTTTCCACCCAGATCCGCCCGCCGTGCGCGTTGATGATCCCCCGGCAAATCGCCAGCCCCAGCCCCAGGCCGCCGCCCCGGAACGCCGTCTTGCTGGTCGAATGAAGCTGCGTGTCGCCGGCGGTATAGAAGCGGTCGAAGATGGCTTCGTGCTCGGCGGGATCGATCCCGACCCCGGTATCGGTGACGCTGGCGCGCAACAGCGGCGCAGCGATCTGCGCCCGCAGCGTGACCGTGCCGCCATCGGGCGTGTACTTGATCGCGTTGCCGAGCACGTTGCTGAACGCCAGTTCCAGCAGGGCAGCATCGGCCAGCATGGCGCGCGGCCACTCATCCCGATCGTACACCAGCGCGATTCGCCGCTGTTCTGCCACGCGGGCATAGTCGCCGGTCACCTGCTGGATGATCGCACGCAGGTTTGTCGGACCAATCTTAAGGTCTACCCGGCCCAGCGCGATCCGCGAGACAGTGATGATCTCGTCGACTACGACCTGCAGGCGCTCGACCGAAGCAATCAGCCCGGCCAGCGCCGCCGCCGCGTCCGGATCGCGCGCCGCCACCTCTTGAAAGATCGGCGCCGACTGCACCAGGCGGCTGTACCCGTAGACGGTAGTGAGCGGCGTGCGCAGCTCATGAGCCGTCAGTTGGATGAAGTCGTCTTTGATGTGGTCGAGGCGCAACAGCTCGCGGTTGGCCGCTTCCAGATCGCGGACCGTCTGCTCAAGCTGCTCCATCCGCTCGCGGCTGTTTGCCGGGGGTGCGATCTCTGCGGCGGCGCGGTCTACCGTATCCCGCACGCCGCGCAAATAGCCGGCGACCTTGTCCGGCAGGGTGCGCACGTCGATCGGTTTGCTGAGGTAGCCGGCCACACCCGCGATCAGCGCTTTGTCGCGCCCGGCAGCCTGGGCGGACGTCAGCGCCACGATCGGCACGCCCGCCAGGCGCGGATCGGCGCGCAGCCGGACGGCGATCTCGCGCCCGCTCAGGTCCGGCAGGTTGGTGTCGGTCAGGATCAGATCGGGCACGTGCTGATGGGCGAGGTCGATCCCCTGCAGCGCGCGGGCAGCGACCAGCACACGATAGCCCGCTTTCGTCAGCACGCGCTCGACCAGCGCGCGGCTGACATCGTCGTGCTCGATATACAGGATCGTCGCTTCACCGGCCATTCAACGCCTGCCCCAGGTGCTGAGAAGTGGTCCGCATGTTCATTGTATGCGCTTCTGCGATTCTATGCAGGCGCCAGTCACGCTGCCGCAGGCAGATGATCTGCGGGCGGAAACGCTCGCCACAGCCCGTGTGCGCAGCCCTGCGCCAGGCTAGTCAACGAGTCGATCCTGCCCTGTGTCGCTGTCGGATTCAGACGTGCGCTCCGGCGGGTCCGCCGGAGATGGATCCGCCTTGGGCGGCGATGGCTGGCGGCCGTGGCTGGTCTCGATGCGGTGCAGCGAATCAGGGTCGCGGGGGAGCATCAGCCGCTGCATCGGCTCGACCTCTTCGGCAGGGGGAAGCGGGGTGCGCTCGTCGGGCGGCGCCTGCGCGTCCCACTCGGCGATCAGGTCCTGCATCCAGGCCAGCTCGGCTTCCAGCAGCGCAATGCGGTGCCGAAAGAGGGCGTCGATGTGAAACGGCGGCTGCGGTCCGAGCTGCTTGTACCGCTCGCGCGCCTGCGCCAGGCGTGCCGCCAGTGCCTGGCGATAGGCCGCCAACAGCGTGCGGACCTGCGCCGGGCGCAGCACGGGCAGGTTTGCCAGGCCCAGCTCGAACGCGCTATGTGCCTCGCGCGGGGTGCCGAGCAGTTCGGCAACAGCCGTGCGCAGCACGCCCAACCCGGCCGGGGTCAGCCGGTACGTCCGGCGCGAGGCGCCGCGCTCCGGCGCGTCGTCGCTCTGCGCCAGCCCCTGGCGCTCCAGCTTGTGCAGCAGGTAGTATAGCGACGCAACGCCGATATCCGTCCAGGCCCGCAGGCCGCGCCGCGCGATCTCCGTTTGAAGATCGCGCCCGGCGATTGGTCCCTCGGCCAGGATGCTGAGCACGGCCAGTTCTGCGTCTGTCATCCTTGGGTTCCGTTCCCCTCAGCGGTGTCGGTATCCTTAACCGAACATAGCAGTTTCGGCCTGCCGCGCACAAACCGCCCCCGTAGACGTCGCGCCTCAGTCGCCGGCCTGCTGCGCGGGAACCGCGTCAGGACGCGCGGTCCGCTTCGAAAGCGGCCCCGGCCACCACGCCCAGCGGCCCAAGGCCGTCGTGATCGCCGGGACGAGCATGGTGCGCACGACGAAGGTGTCCATCAGCACGCCGACCGACACAGCAAAGCCGACTTCGATCAGGCCCGCCACCTCACCCACCATCAACGCGCCAAACGTGCCCGCCAGGATGATACCCGCCGAGGTGATGATCGCGCCGGTGGCCGCGACGCCCGTATGGACACCTTCGCGCACCCCGTGCTTGGGAATTTCTTCTTTGATGCGGCCGATCAGAAAGATGCTGTAGTCCACCCCCAGCGCCACCAGGAAGACGAACACAAAGAACGGCACGTACCACGTCAGCCCCTCGACCTGCAACCACACGTGCTGGAAAACCAGGTTAGTCAGCCCCAGCGTGAACAGGAAACTGAGCACGACGGTGGCGATCAGATAGAGCGGCGCTACCACGCTGCGCAGCATGATCAGCAGCACGAGAAAGATGCCGACCATCACATAGAGGATGGCACGCACCAGGTCGCGGTCCATCGTGTCGCGAATGTCGGTGTTGATCGCGGTCGCGCCCGCGACCACCGCCTCGCCCGGTCCCTGATAGTCCCTCAGGATCGTGCGGATGGTGTTCACCGTGTCCATGGCCTCGTACGACTGCGTGTTGCCGCTCAGAACCACCTCCAGCTTGAAGGCCGTGCCGTCGGCGGTGAGATACTGCGCGGTAAGCTGTCCGAACAGGTCTGTGCTCAGGCCGTTATCCTGCGCGGGCAGCGCGCCGATCACGTCGCCCAGTTCGGTCGGCAGCAAATAGGGCGCCTCGACCGTTTTGAAGCGTTCGGCCAGGCCCGCCAGCGCGTCCGGCAGGGCCTCGCGCTGCTGGATCAGGCGCAGCGGGTTGCCCATCAGATCGCGCAGCGTCACCAGATTCGGGTCGTCGGCGACTTCTGGGAAACGTTCGG
>Ga0226835_1001329_pt1 | contig 14039 bp, 9 predicted proteins | sample LAC_MetaG_1_FD_163627 | JGI IMG/M metagenome (GOLD analysis project Ga0226835, IMG submission 163627) | Anaerobic ammonium oxidizing microbial communities from anammox membrane bioreactor (MBR) in UC Berkley, California, United States -... | ecosystem: Engineered > Bioreactor > Anaerobic >...
TGGGGTATTCTGGCGCTGATTCTGTTTCTGGTTGGGTCGCTGCTCATCGGCTTGCTGCTGGGCGGTCGCGATCCGGGCGTGCGCGCCGTGATGGGGTTGGGCACTGCGCAGCGCAACATTTCCGCCGCCATCGTCGTGGTCACACAGAACTTTGCCGGGACCGACACCCTTCCGTTCACTTTGGTGGCAGCTATCTTGGGCTTGTTGATCTTGATGCCGGCGGCAAAGCGCATGGGGCAAAAGGAGGCGTCCGCAGCGTCCACCGGCGCCACCCAAACATCATAGCCATATACGATAGGTACGGAGGAGAACAAAGCCGAATTGGCTTGCATCCGCAGCAATTCCATCAAACTTTACGCAAGGCAACAAAATCATCAAGAGAAATATCATAGCAATTAAAACCTACACTATTGTCGTACTTTGTGCGATAATTTCGCACGACCGAGTAACATTTATAGGAGGCTCAATATGAGCAAAGATAGGAATATCATCATTGTGGCTGCCTACATGGCAAACGTGCTGGCAAAAAAAGACTTTGACCAGCTCACGCAGGCGGTCAAAGCCAAAACCGTCAAGAGCGATGGCATGATCCTGGTCGAAAAGGACCATGATGGCGAGTTGATTGTGACCGAGACCGGCGACCACATGGGGCGCAAAGGAGCAGAATGGGGCGGCGGAGTCGGTCTGTTGGTCGGACTCCTTGCGCCGCCGCTGCTGGCTGCAACCGCCGTGGGCGCAGCCGCCGGCGCGCTGGCGGGCAAGTTCGCCAAGAACAAGATCGTAGATAATATCGGAGACGGATTGGGCAAAAATCTCAAGCCGGGACAAGCGGTAATCCTAGCCATCGTCCAAGAAGAGGATCGTCTCTCCGCCGAACAGGCGTTGGCTGGCTCAATGGCAAAATCGGTTGCGGTAATGGATGAGAGTGGCGCAAAGGGCTTGAAGGCAGCCCTCAATGAGGCGCGAGGCAAGTTCAATCCCGACCGCACCGTCCTGCCGATTCCCGACAAGGCATTTGGCGGCACGGTTGGCCGGACGCTCGATAACTCGGTCGCCGACTGGTTCATGATTCCCCATGCCCAAGCGCCCGAAGATGCGCCCAACGTGCTGCTCGTCCTGATTGACGACGCGGGTTTTGCGGGACCTAAATCCTTTGGCGGCGCGATTCACACGCCCAACTTTACGCGGGTGCAAGAGATGGGGCTGGCTTATAACCGCTTTCACGTGATCGCCCTCTGCTCTCCGACCCGCGCCGCCCTCCTTACCGGGCGCAACCAGCATCGCGTGGGCATGGGCTCGATTGCCGAGTATCCGGGACCCTTCCCCGGCTATACGGCGGCACGCCCGCGCAGCTGCACCGCCCTGCCGCGCATCCTACAGGAAAACGGTTATGTCACCGGCGGCTTTGGCAAGTGGCACATGACGCCGGACAACGTCCAGGGAGCGGCAGGTCCATTCAACAACTGGCCCCTGTCGTGGGGCTTTGATCACTACTGGGGTTTTTTGAGCGGCGCCGCCGGTCAGTACGACCCGATCATCACGCAGGACAACTCGACACTGGGCGTTCCTGAAGGCAAGGACGGCAAACCTTATTATTTCCCGGATGATCTGACGGACAAAGCCGTCGAGTGGCTGCACCAGATTCGCGCCCAAGACACGACCAAGCCGTGGTTCATGTACTATTCGACGGGCGCCACCCATGCGCCGCATCACGTAGAACGGGAATGGGCAGACAAGTACAAGGGCAAGTTCGACCAGGGCTGGGACAAGTACCGCGAAGAGGTCTTTGCCCGCCAAAAGCAGCTCGGCATCATTCCTGCGGACACCGAACTGACCAAGCGACCGGATCTGTTCCCTGCTTGGGATACGCTCAACGACGACGAGAAAAAACTGTACGCCCGTCAGATGGAAGTTTTTGCCGGCTTTTCCGAGAACACCGATTGGAACGTCGGTCGCCTGATTGACGCCATCGAAGAGATGGGCGACCTCGACAATACGCTGATCTTTTATATCTGGGGCGACAACGGCGCCAGCATGGAGGGAACGGTCACCGGCTCGTTCAACGAGATGACCTTTCTCAATGGCGTGGTGCTTGAACCCAAAGAGCAACTCAAGCTCATCGAACAGTATGGGGGTCTCGAAGGCATGGGCGGCGAACATTCAGCGCCGCATTTCGCCTCGGCCTGGGCGCACGCCAACAACACGCCGTTCCAATGGGGCAAGCAAATGGCTAGCCACCTCGGCGGGACGCGCGACCCGATGGTCATCGCCTGGCCCAAGCGGATCAAACCGGACAAGACTCTGCGGACCCAGTTCACGCACGTCATTGACGTTGGACCAACGATTCTCGAGATCGTGGGCATCCCCGAGCCAAAGGTCGTTGACGGGATTCAGCAAGAGCCGATGGACGGCGCCAGCTTTGCCTTTACCTTTGACGACGCCACTGCGGCTGAACGGCATACCGTCCAGTACTTTGAGGTTCTCGGCGCGCGCGGCATCTACAAGGATGGCTGGTGGGCTGGCACCCGACTCGACAAAGCCCCGTGGGACATGTCCCCCGAGACAATGAAGCGCTTTGCTCCGGGCGTCTATGACCCGGACAAGGACGTTTGGGAACTCTACGACCTGCGCAAAGATTTCTCTCAAGCCAAAAATCTGGCAGCGGAAAATCCCGAAAAACTCAAAGAACTGATTGACACGTGGTGGAAAGAAGCCGAGCGCAACCGGGCGCTGCCGCTCCTGGCAGGATTCTCGATCTTTTTCGGGATTCTGCCTCCGCTGCCGACGACCACGCGCTTTACCTTCATGGGCGACGTGCAGAATATCGCACGCGGCATGGTGCCGCGCATTTATGGACGCTCGTATGCCATCGAAGCCGAGCTCAACATTCCTCAAGACGGCGCCGAAGGGGTCATTGTAGCCAACGGCGACTTTATGGGCGGTTTTTCGCTCTGGGTTGACAAAGAGGGCTTGCTCCGCCACTCTTACTCGTTCCTTGGCGTAGAGACCTACCGACAGGTTTCGAGCAAACCCCTTCCGTCGGGCGACGTGAACGTAAAAATGCTGTTCGAAGCCGACGAACCCAAACCGGGTACACCCGGCAAGGTGACTCTATGGGTCAATGAAGAGCAAGTCGGCGAAGGTCGGCTCGACCACACGGTTGCGGTCGCCTTTTCGTCCTACGCTGGCATGGATGTTGGTCGAGACAATCGCGGCGTCGTTGACATGATGTACGAGGCCAAGACACCGTATGCCTTTACCGGCAAAGTGAAAAAGGTCATTTTTGACCTCAAGCCATCCCACGCGAATGTGGAAAAAGATCTGCATGAACACCACGCCATTGAAGCGGTGGCGGGTGGAATCGCCGCTTGAGTTTTGTATCCCTGCGAGAGACCTCGGCGCCAAGCGCTAGCCGAGGTCTCTCTGCTCAATGCAGCGGCGCAAGGCAACAAAATCAAATAGTTATCCCCCCGGACCTGTCGGCGGTGTCGGAGTAGAACGACGCAATGGCGTGGGTCTGCTGCGATAGAGTGAGGGTAGCCGTTCAGGTGTCATTGTCGGAATGTGTCATTGCGAGGAGCGGTTTTTGTGATGCGACGCAGTTCGTCGCTTCGCAAAAACCGCTCGCAATGACGGATTCAGCTGAACGCTTACGAGTGAGACAACCGAGTGCGCTGCGAGAACGCGCGGCGCGCGTTCGATGGGAAACAAAAGCAGTTTTGCCTTGTCATGAAACAACCGAATGTGAGTAGCTAATGACGACTGACCGAAATTCCGAAAAGTTGGCGCTATTCCCCGCCAACGCCCCCGCGGCGTTTCACTTGCTCGCGAAACCAACGGGCGCCATTTGCAATCTCGACTGCACCTATTGTTTCTTTCTCTCGAAAGAGATGTTGTACCCCGGCAGTCGCTTTCGCATGGCGGATGATTTGCTCGAGCAATATATCAAGCAAACCATCGAGGGACAACGCGTCAACGAAATTATCATCGCGTGGCAGGGCGGCGAACCCACCCTGATGGGACTGGATTTTTTCAAACGCTCGATCGAGCTCGAACAAAAATATCTGCCGCCGGGCAAAACAATCCAGAACACCATTCAAACCAACGGTACGCTTTTGAATGACGCGTGGTGCGAATTTTTCAAGCGGTACAATTTTCTCGTGGGCCTCTCGCTCGACGGACCGCGTGAAATGCACGATGCGTATCGCGTGGACAAGGGCGGCGCGGGCACATTCGACAAGGTGATGCACGCGGCGCAGCTTTTACAAAAACACGGCGTTGATTTCAACATTCTCTGTACAGTCCACGCGCGCAACGCCGACCATCCGCTAGAGGTCTATCGCTTTTTTCGCGACGAACTGAAAACCCAATTCATCCAATTCATCCCCATCGTCGAGCGCGCGACGCCGGAGCTGCTGCCCCGCGCGAATCAGGGATGGGGGGATGCCCATCATTCTCGCCCACTCTACCAGCTCGAAGGGTCGCTCGTCACCGAACGCTCGGTCCGCCCTGAACAGTGGGGCGACTTTATGATTGCAGTTTTTGACGAATGGGTGCGCCGGGATGTGGGACAGGTATTTGTGCAAATGTTTGACGCCGCGCTCGCGTCGTGGCTGCGCGCGGCAGGCGAAACGGATGTGCCGATTGCGTTGTGCATTTTCGCCGAAACCTGCGGGACCGCGCTGGCGTTGGAACACAACGGCGATCTGTATTCGTGCGACCATTTTGTCGAACCCAAATATCTGCTCGGCAACATTCAAAAAGAGCAAATGATCGAACTCATCGCGTCCGACCAACAGCGCGCGTTCGGGCGGGCTAAACGCGACACGCTACCGCGCTATTGCCGCGAATGTCCGGTGCGCTTTGCGTGTCACGGCGAATGTCCGCGCAATCGTTTTCTCAAAACGCCGGATGGCGAGGACGGTCTGAATTATTTATGCGCGGGGTACAAAAAGTTTTTTACGCACATTGACCATCCGATGAAATTGATGGTGGATTTACTCAAACGCGGTCACTATGCGGACGAGGTAATGAGCATTCTGGCACAAAAGGTCTGACCGACTCTTGCGCAGTCTTTGGTCAGAAACCCTTGAAGCCGAATCGTTTTACTGGATGAATTAAAATGATTGACCCACATGCCAAAGCAGGACCCTACATCAAACTCCTGGCGCTCGCCGGGCTGTTGGGTGTCATTGCTGCCATAGTCACGTTTATTTTCATGGTACTGGTGAACCTCGGCACGCAGCTGCTGTGGGAACAAGCGGCGCCTGCCACCGGTTTGCCCATGCCGCTTTTGATTGTCGCCATCTGCACGCTCGGCGGTTTGTTGGTTGGAGCGCTGGTGCGCCTCTTTGGGGATCACAATGGCATCTTTGCCGATGTGGTCAAAGAATTGAGTGACGGGCCGGTTTGATTATCGGAACGCGCCGGGCATTGTTCTCACCGCGCTCGTTTCGCTCGTCAGCGGCGGCAGTCTCGGACCCGAAGCGCCGCTGGCAGACGCGACCGGCGGAATCGGAACGCTGCTCGCAGACAAGCTCAAAAGAAACCCGCTCGAAACGCGCTCGCTGAGCTATGCCGGTCTTCCAGGAATGTTGGGGGCGTTCATCACATCGCCGGTGGGCGGACCTCTGATGGCGCTCGAAGGGGCGCAGGGCGGAGCTGCAGGATTGAGCTTGTATTTCTGGATCCTCTTTCCCAGCATCGTCTCTTCGGCTGTCGGCACCGTCGTTTTCGTCGCGCTGACCGGAAGTTTTTTCGGAACGCTGTACGCTTTTCCGGACTATGTCCCGAAAATCTTGGATTTATTTTTGGCGGTACCGCTCGGACTGATTGGCGGGTTGGTTGGGATGGCATTTTTTATCATCCTCCGCGGCTCGCAAAAAGCGTTCAAGCCCCTCTCGAAACACCTCGTCATACGGGGTATAATTGGCGGGCTTGGCTTGGGCGTTGTAGCGGCGTTCATGCCGCTGATTCTCTTTTCGGGCGAAGACCAGACGGTGGAGTTGATCAATCACGCTTCTGAAATTGGCGCCCTCAATCTTGCTCTGTTGGCGGTCGCCAAACTGCTCGTGACCTACTTTATCTTGGCAGCGGGTTGGAAAGGTGGATATCTCTTTCCCATCCTGTTTGTAGGAATGGCATTAGGACTCGCCACGAATCAACTCTTTCCCACCATCCCGGCGGCAGTTGCGGTCGCTGCGACAATGGGCGGCGTCGTGGTCGCAACCTTCCGCGCTCCGCTTTTCGCAATCTTGTTCACGCTGACGCTCGTTCAAAAAGAAACCGCCCCGGTCATAGCGACTGCAGTCGTATCCGGCGCGCTGCTGACAGCAGTATTGACATTACTAATCTCGCGTCGCAATGCAGCCCCGGCGCAACCCGCCCCGGAGCAACCCATTGCAGAAGCGCAATAGTTCCAAAAATTAGGGGTGATTGGGGATGGCAAACAAAAGCAAGAGTTCCGAAAAAAAGCAGACGGGCAAAGAATTTGCCGTAATTGGACTGGGCCGTTTCGGCGCCAGTGTGGCGCGCCGCCTTGAAACGTTAGGACACGTTGTCCTTGGCGTGGACCGCGAAATGACTCTGGTGCAGGCAATCTCGGACGATATTACGTCCGCCATTGCGCTGGATGTGACGAACGAAGATGCGCTGCAGGATGTCGAGATTGGTTCCTTTCACACCGTAATTGTCGGCATCGCGGATGATTTCGAAGCCACCGCGCTGGTTACAACCTTCCTAAAAGAGATGGGGGTGGCTCGCGTGATCTGTCTGGCATCCAGCGGACGTCACAGAAATATTTTGCTGCGTATCGGCGCTGACCAGGTGATCTTGTCCGATGAAGACAGCGGCATTCACCTTGCCGAACAGTTGTCCACTCCCAATATGCAGGAACGCGTCCAGCTGGATGCCGGTCACAGTCTCGTCGAGATGCGAGTCCCTCCCAGCTTGACCTCACAGCCCTTAACCAGTCTAACGCGCTATAATGTTGCCGTCCTGCTCATTCAACGCGGGGAGCAATTGATTCCCTGTCCCAATCCCGAAACGCGGCTTGAGCAGGGCGACGCGCTCTTTCTAGCGGGCCCGCGCGACAAACTGTTGGAAATAGCGTCCTTGCCATGAACTTTCGAAAGGAAAGCCCGCCGTCTCTCGAAGAACTAACGGCGCAGCAGCTTGCCCTACAGCGAAAACGCACCGTACCGATTCCGCTCCGTCTGGTCGTCGCGCTGGCATCGCTGATTGCCGTCGGCACGGTGTTGCTGCTCCTGCCCGGCATGACCACCGAGCCAATTGGTATTGTGGATGCGCTGTTCACTTCCACCTCTGCCTCGGCGGTAACAGGATTTGGCGTGGTCACTACCAGCACCGCGTTTACGCGCATGGGTCAATGGGTGATTCTTTTGCTCATGGAGTTTGGCGGGCTGGGGTTCCTCGTGACCACAGTGCTTACCTTGCGCTTGTTGGGCCGCCATGTTTCGCTCGCCGACCGTCTGGCGGTCAGCAGCTCGTTGGGCTTGGCGAGTCCGAGAGCGATTTTTCAAGTGTTGACGCGCACTGTAGTTCTTATGCTAGTTGTCGAGGGCATTGGAGCGTTAATTCTCGCGGTGCACTGGTGGCGGAGCGGCATCGTTCCGGCAGACCAAGCTGCATTCTACGGACTCTTTCACGCGGTCGCGGCATTCTGCAACGCCGGGTTCGATCTCTTTGTCGGACTGCCACAGTACCCCGACGGGCTTCCGGCTGACCCGGTTACGCTGCTGACGCTGGGATGGCTGATTATCATTGGCGGGCTGGGCATCCCCGTCTATATGGAATTGCTGCATCGTCGAACGGCGCGCGCGGAAGGAGGACGGCTGAGGCGCTTGAGTTTGCACACGCGCCTTGTGCTGTGGTCTGCTGTGGTCCTCGTCCTGGTGGGCTGGGTGGGAATCTTGCTCGGAGAATACAAACAAGCGGGCGTCTTGTCTGACCTTCCCCTCGGAGAGCGCCTGTTGCGATCATGGTTTCAATCGGTCGCCGCGCGCTCTGCCGGTTTCACAGGTCTTGCCGATTTTTCCAACTTGCACGACACAAGCCGTCTGTTGCTCATCTTTCTCATGTTCATCGGCGGCGCGCCGGCTTCGATGGGCGGCGGCATTACGACAGGCACCTTTGCCGTACTCGTGCTTGCGATGTGGAGTCTAAGTCGCGGCTATAATCGGGTCCATGCGGGCCAACGGTCAATCTCGATGGGGACAGTGTGGCGCGCCGTCACAGTCCTCATTGTCAGTCTGTTGGTGGTCACATTTGTCACCTGGCTGCTTTTACTAACCCAAGACCTCTCTCTCAGCGAGACGCTTTTCGAAGTCGTCTCGGCGTTTTCTACAACGGGCCTTTCGCTCGGAGTGTTGGGGAAACTGGACGGCTTTGGGCGGCTGGTGATGGTGGCGCTGATGTTTTGGGGACGCCTGGGCGCAGTCACAATCGTCCTCATTTTGCTCAAGCGGCCCGGACAGCCAACGCTAAAGGAATATCCAGAAGAAATCGTCTTGGTCGGCTGATTGCCCCTCATTTCGGTCAAGGAAATTTCGATATGAAAAGTGTTGCCCCAACCCCTACCGGCATTTCCCGATTCATTCCCGGACTTGATCTGTTCAAAGGATTCAATCCCGCGTTGCTCCGCACCGACCTCGTTGCCGCAGTGACGGTCTTTGCGATTCTCGTACCTTCGGCGATGGCGTATGGCGACCTCGCGGGCGTTACGCCGGTGGCAGGTTTGTATGTCGCGGTCGCGGCGATGGTGATGTACGCCTTGTTTGGCACCTCGAAACAACTCATCATGGGACCCGAAGCGACGACCGCCATCATGACCGCCTCTGCCGTTGCCCCACTCGCGGGCGGAGACCCTGTGCGCTATGCGGCGCTCTGCGCGCTGGCAGCCATTCTGGTTGGAGTTTTGTCTTTTGGCGGCGCAATCGCCAAACTCGGTTTCATCACCGACTTTTTATCCAAGCCCATTCTCGTCGGTTATATCTTTGGCACCACGCTCATTGTGATTGGCAGCCAATTGGGCAAGATGTTTGGCATCTCGCTCGAAAGCGACAAATTTTTCCAACAAGTCCTCGAACTCATCAGCCGTCTCGACGAGGCGCACACGCTCACCGCCGTAATCGGCACCGTCAGCATGGCGGCGCTGTTTATCATGCGGCGCGTAAATCGCGCGCTGCCGGGCCCCCTCATCCTGGTGGCGATTGCGATTGTTGCTTCGACATATTTTGACCTTGCATCAAAAGGTGTGGCGGTGGTGGGACCCGTGCCGGCGGGTTTGCCCAGCGTAACGGTTCCGGCTGTGAGTGGTCAGGATATTTTCTCGATGCTGCCGATTGCGCTCGCCTTGACAATCCTGATTTATGCGGATGAAATTTTGACTGCGCGCGTCTTTGCGGCAAAACATAGCCAAAAGATCAACGCCAACCAAGAATTCATCGCGATTGGCATGGCGAATATCGGCGCGGGTCTGTTGACGGGTTTTCCGGCGGCGACCAGCGGCTCGCGCACGGTCGTCAACGACCAGATGGGCGGCAAATCCCAATTGGTTGGACTGGGCGCGGCGGCGCTCACCATCGTGTTTCTGCTCTTTTTCACGCCGTTGCTCGCGCCTTTGCCCACAGTCGTTCTCGGCGCAATCATTATCGTCGCCTCGTTCGGACTGCTCGATGTGCATTCGTTCCGCTTTTTGCGGAGCGTGCGGCGCGCGGAATTTGCGCTCGCGCTGGTTACGTTGTTCGGGGTCCTCACCGTCGGTATTTTGCAGGGGATTTTTGTCGCGGTGACGCTTTCGCTTATCAACGTCATTCTACGCATCTCACGTCCGCACGATGCCGTGTTGGGCGAGGTGGAAAGCGGCGGCGGCGTGGTGTACAAGGACGTGGGAGAAAGCGCGACCGAGCAGGCAGAACCCGGCTTGCTGGTGTACCGCTTTGATGCGCCGTTGGTGTTTGCGAACGCGGCGTATTTTACGCAGCGCCTCGACGCGCTGGTCGAAGAAGTGGGCGCAGGTCTGAAATGTGTGATTCTCGACGCGGAAGCGATTAGCGATTTTGACACGACGGCGGCGGAGGCGCTGGAAAATCTCGACACGGATCTGGAGCGTCGCGGGGTAGAGCTGTGGATTGCGCGCGCGAATGGACCACTGCGCGAATTGTTGCGCTCCACAGGATTGGAGGCAAAGATTGGCGCCGCCAACATTTACCCAGCGGTGCGCGCGGCGGTCGAAGCCTATCGCGTACAGTTCGCGCCAGAGCGCGCGGATGACGGCAAAATATAAACGCGGTCCGGCAAATTTCTGCAAGAGTGCATCGCCATTTGCCGCGCGTTTTCACGCTAATTTTTTTCGAGGGGCTGCGTAACGTGAGTTAAAGATTGGTTCTGGAAAAGTATGTTAGCCAAGACCCCAAGCGTTTGACGATGGAACACATCGCAACGCTTGGGGTCTTGAATTTGGGGAATCCTGAACTTGGCTTGATTGCGGAATCGCCTACAAGACCATTCGGATTTTCGGAAACCCGAACGGTCTCGTACCCCGCAACTTTATCTTGTCAAGAATTAGGATGTCGGGAACCATCCCGCCAATGTTTTGGAACAACGGAAGGTGCGCGTGACGGGCGGATTCGCGTTCGCATCCACCGTCCAGCGCACATCGCTATCCGCCGGTTCGCAATTGCCCCAAATCGTAATTTGCGGCTCCATCTCAATCGAACCGACGTTCGTCGAATTCCATGTGCCATTTTGGACAAAGCATTTTGATTGATGCCAGCCATTTTGAATGCACGGCGTATAATCGCCGAACGGCGTGGTGACGGCGGTGGCGGAGGGCGGCGCCATTGGATTCGGCAAGGGAGCCGGTCCTGGCGGCGTCGGCGTCGGATTCGGGACAGGTTTCGCATACGCCCATGTCACATTCAAATACGACGTGCCGCCGTACTGGCGATAAAACACCTGCACATTGTGATTGCCCGTCGTCAGACCGATGGTACTGTTTTGCCATTTGCCGACTTGATTTCTGCCGCGCGTGTCAATGATGGACAGATTGTCCACCATGACGAGAACTTCATCATCCGCCAGCGCGCTGAACTGATAGGTCCCGCCGTTGAAAAAGGCGGTCGTGGTGGCGGTCATGGTCCAATTTACGCCGGGCATGTTGCCTGCGGGCGGCGCGCCGCCCCAATTAAAATTGAGAAACGGCACGGCTGCGGTAAAAACCGGATTGCCCGCCCAGTTCGTATTGTTGTAATAAAACAAGTTCCACGTGTTGCCGCTTTGCGCGTTGACGGCGCCATTTGCGGCAAACAAAATCGCAAGCGCGGCGCCAAGCGCGCCGAGCGCGGCGAAAATCCGTTTCATACGATGGACTCCTATAATTTATTTGGACGCCGGCGGCATCGCCGTGGGGTCGGTCGTTACCGTCACTGTGCCTTCGACGGGCGCATCCTGACTAAAGCGTCCGACAAATACGCCGTACCGGCCCTGCGCGGGTTTCTGCAACCTGACGGACGGATTCGCATTGTCGGCGCCGCTGTCGTCATTGCAATATGCCGCGCCCTGCGGCCCGACGACGAGCAGCGATGCATCTTGCTTGCCCGCAAACCACACGGTCATTTGCTCCGTCGCGCTGTTCACGTCAAATACAAAATCGGGCGTGTCGCCGATATAGCCGCTGCATTGCGCGGCGCCCAAATCAATATCAAACGCGGCAATGTCCCCCGCGCTCTGGACCGCTTGCGTGAGCGGCGTCGCGCCGAGCGGACCGCCCACCGTCCCTTTGTAACGCGCCAGCGCTTCGGTCACAATTTTCGCTTGCAACGCGTGCGGCAGGTCGCTGCTCGCTTGCGGCATCGCGGGCCGTTTCACCAAAGCGCTCAATTGGAAATTATTGACCGTGACATCCGCGCGCGTCGTCAAAACCAAAATGGTCGGGAGCAATTGTTTCGCCGCCGCGCTGCCGACCCACACATTGTAAATGCCCGGCGACGGTTTGCTGATTTCAATTTGCGCGTCGAGCAAAATAGAGTTGTGGTCGTCGCCGCACAAAAATTTTCCGTCGGGCGTTTGAATGACAAGCGTCGGGTCGGCGTCGCTAAACGTAAAGACGCGCGCCAAATCGGCGTTGCCCGTCCAATTGATCGTGAGCGTCGGATTCGGATTGATATAGCCCTTGCATTTTTCGCTCAAGACGCTCATGTCCAACTCGCCGCCGCCATTGACGCTAACCAAAAATGGGTCGAGCGGAAAACCTGCGTTCAAATCCACCGTCACGTACGCGCGCTGCAACGCGGCGAGTTTGGCTTCCACCGCATCGCGCCAGTACAGCGTAAAACCTTTGGCGCCAAAAATAGTTTTGTCGAATTCGGTCGCGACGAGATTTTCGCCATCGCGTTTGAGAACAATGGTGAGGGGCTTGTCCAGCGTTTGCGTGCCATCGCTCGTAATGGTCGCCGTGACCGTATCGCCGGACGCCTGCCAAGAGCCGACCTGCGTAATGGCGGGGTCCGCGCCAAGCGGGTCGGTAATTAAATTCACCGTGCCATCGGCTTTGAGCGTCACCATCACCAAGTGCACTTGGGAATCAAGCGGCAACAGCGTGACATACGTTTGGTCGGACGCGTTCGCGGCGGGCGTCGCCGTCGCTTGCGCGTTCGTCTGCGCCAACGCGGGCGCGTCCGCGAACGCAAAGGCGACGACAAACAAAATCACCGCCGTCACGCATAAAGTCAGAACAATTCGATTTCGCAACATACATTTCTCCCGGCGCGCCTCATTCCAATTCCTACGCGAACAAAACGAATGACGGCGGCAAAATTTATTTCCATCCCGTTCTCGCCAGACCATCTCTGCAAGATGCGGACAAATTATAAATTCGTCCTACCTATTTTTACTTTATTGGAATTAAAGAGATAGAACGAAACGGAATTTTTTCTACATAGCGCGCGCCGATTGTAGCGGCGATGCGCGATTCGGGCAAGAACTTGACCAATCGAATTCAGCGCAAAATTTGCGCGTCACAACAGATAAAATCGGCACGCGTCGTTTCGTCCGCCGCGCTCGAAAAATAATGCCGCCGCGTGAGCCGACAACGCGGCGGCATCTCGAAACAAATTCTTGGTTTTCAAGCTAACGCGACTTTTGCTTGGATTCCGGCGTCAGAGCGTTCGTGACGCGGCGCAACAAACTGCATCGTGAGAAATCCAAAAGGTCTTGCCCGGACAAACTCGCAAGGTTATTGAAAAGCGCCGCCTGTTACGGGCAGCAATGGTTTCGGCGCAATATGGATAGTCTGTTTTTCCGACGGCGCGCCGATGGGTTTGCCGTTCGCATCCATCACGACGATAGCGATGGTGTACGAACCGGGCGCAATGGATTCGGGCAGAATGAATTGCCACACGCCACTTGCATCGGCGTCCGCGCTTCCGACCGCTTTGTCGTCCAGATAAATCACCACATGACTGTTGGGCGACGCGGTTCCGGTCAAAGCCGCGCCAAGGGCGACGACTCCGGCTGCGCCCAAATTTAGAGTTGGCGGATTTACATTTCCGTTTCCGCCGCCCGATGCGTCGGGCGTAGATTCCGCAATCGGCGTCCCCGTTGCGTTTGCGGCGCTCACAGCGGTTTCCGACGCGCCCGGCGTGGCGTTGGCGGTGAAAGTCGCGCCCGTTCCAGCTTGCGCCACAACAATCGTAAGCGCCGCCGAAGAGACTTGCTGCCCGTCCACTGTCGTGACGGTCCGCAATACATATTCGCCCGCCGCAGTGGGTCTCACATCGAATTGATAATTGCCGTTCGCATCGGCGACAGTCTCTGCCACAAAAGCGTCATGGTTGTACAGCTGCACCGTTGCGCCGGGCGGCGCAATGCCAAACAAGTGAAGCGGCTGCCCAACTGTCACCGACCCTGGCACAGCGCCAATTTCAAGTGAAATGATTTGCGCGGCAGCTGTAGCGTTCGGAACAGCTGTCGCGTTCGCGCCGGACGCAGCGCTCGTATCCGTCGGCGCGTTCGGAACA
>Ga0226835_1001331_pt1 | contig 14036 bp, 13 predicted proteins | sample LAC_MetaG_1_FD_163627 | JGI IMG/M metagenome (GOLD analysis project Ga0226835, IMG submission 163627) | Anaerobic ammonium oxidizing microbial communities from anammox membrane bioreactor (MBR) in UC Berkley, California, United States -... | ecosystem: Engineered > Bioreactor > Anaerobic >...
CGCCGACCGGGCCGTCGGCATCCTCACCGAGCGCGACCTGGTCCGCTCGACCGCCGCGGGCGCGTCGCCGACCGACTCCGTGGGGTCGTGGATGACCCCCGGGCCGGTCACGGTGGGGCCCGACGAGGAGATCGCCGGCGCCTTCGCCCGCCTGTCCGAGCACGGGTTCCGCCACATCCCCGTGGTCGACGGGGAGGAGCTGGTCGGGATCGTCTCCATGCGCGACCTGCTGAAGCTGGCGCGGATCCAGCCCGCGGCGTCGCTGGCCCACGAGGTGCCCCGGGGCCTGGAGGGCGTCGAGGTCGCCGAGACGGCGATCGGCGACGTGCGGGGGCTCGAGGGCTTCTACCACTACCGGCAGTACGACGCCGTCGAGCTGGCCGAGAAGCGGAGCCTCGAGGACGTGTGGTACCTGCTCCTCGAGGGCCGGCTCCCGTCGGCGGCCGAGCGCGGCGAGTTCGCGGCCGAGGTCGCCGCCGCCCGCGACGTCCCCGCGGGCTTGGCGTCGGTGCTGCCCGAGATCGCCGGCCTGGCCCCCGGCGCCGCGCCGCTCGACCTGCTGCGCACGACGGTGTCGTTGCTGGCGGCGGCGGAGGGCTTCCGGCCGTCGCTCGACGTCGACGCCGCCGAGCTGCGGAGCCAGGCGGTCAGGGTCTGCGCCGTGGTCCCGACCCTGCTCACCTCCACCTACCGGTTGCAGCGGGGGCTGGAGCCGGTGGCGCCCGACCCGTCGCTCGGGTACGCCGCGAACTACCTGTGGATGCTGACCGGCGAGGTTCCGGGCCCGGACCACGCCCGGGCGGTGGAGCAGTACCTCATCTCCACCATCGACCACGGGTTCAACGCCTCCACGTTCACCGCCCGGGTGGTCACCTCCACCGGAGCCGACCTCGGTTCGGCCGTGGTGGCGGCCATCGGGGCGCTCTCCGGCCCGCTCCACGGAGGGGCGCCGAGCCGGGCGCTCGACATGCTCGACGAGATCGGCACCGCGGACCGGGCCGAGGCGTGGCTGCGGCAGGCGGTGGAGCGCGGCGACCGGATCATGGGGTTCGGCCACCGCGTCTACAAGACCGACGACCCGCGATCGGTGATGCTCCGGTCGGTCGCGGAGCGCCTGGGGGGCGACAAGGTCGACCTGGGGCGCCACATCGAGAAGACCGCCGTCGACGTGCTGGCCGAGTTGAAGCCGGGCCGGCGCCTCTACACGAACGTGGAGTTCTACGCCGGGATCGTGATGGACGAGTGCGGCGTCCCGCGAGAGATGTTCACGCCGACCTTCGCGTCGAGCCGGGTGATCGGGTGGTGCGCCCACGTGCTCGAGCAGGCGGCCGACAACCGGCTGATCCGCCCCAGCGCCCGCTACGTGGGCCCGCCGCCGCCCGAACCCGTCCCCGAGCCCGACCACGACGGCTAGGACCGTTCTTCCCCCCGCCCGGGGAGCGGGCGGGGGCCCTCGGAGCTACCGACGGTGCCCGGGGAGGGGGTCGAACCCTCACGCCCCGAGGGGCCGGCGGGTTTAAGCCGCCTGCGTCTGCCGTTCCGCCACCCGGGCCACGGCGGGTAGGACCCGCGCCGGGAGCGTACCGGCCTCCGCTGCCGGCGGAACGCCCGCCGAAGCGGCCGGCGGGCACGGTGGGCCCCGCCGGGCGCCCGGAGGGACGGACGCCCCGCCCACGGCAGCCGTCAACACCGGACGCCACCGGGCCGCGGCCGCCCCCGACAGCCGGTTGGCCGCGATCACCCCGTCGACCATGTCGGCCGCGACGTCCTCGAAGGGGCGGCCACGCAGCACCACGGACACGACCGCCCCTTGCGGGTGGCGCCGCAGCGTCCGCCGCGCGCCGGTGAGCCGCGGCGGGCTGCGGAAGGCCGGCACCTCGAGCCCGCCCCTGCGGGCCACCGAGGCGAGGACCCGGGCCGTCTCGGCAAAGGCGACCGTCGTGCTCGCTCGCATGCCGGTGAGGATGCCAGGCCGGTGTGACAACCACGCCGAACGTGCCCGGCCGCGGGGCGTTCCGCCCGGGATCGCCGCCGACCGGGCCCGCGACCGAGCCCGGTCCGGCCGGCGGCCGTCGCACGCGCGAGTTGCGCACCGGGGCGTGCTGGGGTTTGCTCGCGACATGGACGAGTTGGGCCACGGCCCCGATGAAGGCGCGGCCACGGTGGCCGACCTCGCCCGCTCCCGTCGGGCCCGCACCCCGTCGCGCGAACCGCCGGGAGCCGCCGCGCCGGCCGGGACCCGCCTCGACGACACCGATCCCGCGGACGACACCGTGCCGGTGGCGGACGCCGGCGCCGCTCCCCTCGACGAGCCCGACGAGCCGAGCCGCGGAACGGTGTACGGATCGTCGCTGGTGCCGGTCCGGCCCTTCACCTCCGACGGCGCCGACCGGCCGCCCATGGACGAGCTTCGCGTCTCCGACGTCGACGCGTGGGGGCGCAGCGAGAAGCTCCGCGGCCTGGCCCGCACGCTCTACGACCCGATCTACCGCCACTGGTTCCGGGCCGAGTGGGAGGGGCTCGAGAACGTCCCCACCGAGGGTGGGGCGCTGCTCGTGGCCAACCACGCCGCCGCCATCCCGTCGGACGCCCCGGTGATCATGCACGGGATCGAGAAGGAGCTGGGCCGTCCCGTGTACGGCCTGGCCGAGTACCTCTTCCGAGCCTTGCCGGTGATGGGCACCCTGTGGTCGCGCTCGGGCGGGGTGCCCGCCCACCCCGACAACGCCTACCGGCTGCTGCACGACGACCAGCAGCTCGCGCTGGTGTTCCCCGAGGGCGCCAAGGGGCCGGGCAAGCTCTACCGCGACCGGTACCGCCTCCGGCGCTTCGGCCGGGGGGGCTTCGTGCAGATCGCGATGCGCTCGGGGGTGCCCGTGGTCCCCATCGCGGTGGTGGGCGCCGAGGAGTCGATGCCGATCGTCTGGAAGAGCCCGGCGATCGCGCGCACGCTCGGGCTCCCGTACTTCCCGGTCACCGCCAACCAGCTGGTGTTCGGGCCCGTCCTGGGCCTGGTGGCGTACTTCCCGGCCAAGTTCCGCCTGCGGGTGCTGCCGCCCGTCCACTTCGACGTCCCTCCGGACCAGGAGCGCTACTCACGCAGCCGGGTGATGGACGCCGCCGACGACATCCGGAACCTGATCCAGGACGCCCTCTACGACATGCTCCGCCACCGGCACAGCGTGTGGAGGGGTTGAGCCGGCGTGGGTATGCGGGTCCTCATCACCGGCCTGGGAACGTTCTGGGGCAGCCGCCTGGCCCAGCAGGTGGAGGCGCTCGACGACGTCGACGTCGTCATCGGCGTCGACACCACCGAGCCGCGCCTCCCGATGGAGCGCACCGAGTTCGTGCGGACCGACTCGTCGTACTCGATCCTGAACCGGATAGTCAGCGCGGCGGGCATCGACACGATCCTCCACACGCACCAGATCGTCGACTCGACCCGCCAGACCGGCCGCACCCTGCACGAGATCAACGTGATCGGCACGATGAACCTGCTGGCCGCGGCGGGCGCCCCCGACAGCATGGTGCGCAAGCTGGTGGTGAAGAGCTCCACGCTGGCGTACGGCGCCACCTACCAGGACCCGTACTTCTTCCGGGAGTCGATGGGGCGGGTCCGTGGCCCCCGGACGCGCGTCGAACGCTCGCTGCTCGAGACGGCCGGGCTGGTCCGCGACTTCGCGCTCGACAACCCGCACGTGGTGGTGACCAAGCTGCGCTTCTCCAACGTCCTCGGCGGCGACCTGGGAACGGTCTTCTCACGCGCCCTGCGCCTGCCGTTCGTCCCGGAGATCCTCGGCTTCGACCCCCCGATGCAGTTCGTGCACGAGGACGACGTGATCGGGGCGCTGCTCTTCGCCACCCGCCACGAGATCCCGGGCATCTTCAACGTGGCGGGCGACGGCACCCTGCCGTGGAGCGAGGTCCGGTCGATCGTCGGCAAGCGCAGCATCCCGCTGCCTCCCGTCCTCACGTCGGTGGCGGCCGAGGGCCTGCGCGCGCTGCGGGTGATCGACCTCCCGCCGGAGACCCTGGCCCTGCTGCGCTACGGGCGGGGCGTCGACAACAGCCGCTACAAGAGGGCCGGGTTCCGGTACCGCTACAGCAGCGTGGGCGCCGTGACCGCGTTCGCCGAAGGTCTGCGGCTCGAGCGCACGGTCGGCGAGCGGCACCCGGCCTACCGCTACGAGCGCGACGTGGAGACGTTCTTCCGCCACTCGCCGTCGGTGCGGCCCGCCGCGACGGAGCCGAGCGAAGGGGAACCCGAGCGGGCGGGGTGACAGGCTCCTGACGCGTCGGCGCCGCGGGCCTAGCGCGTGGCCGGCGGGACGGGCTGGGGGTGAAGGAAGCGCCCCTCGAGCTCGGCCTTGCGGGCCTGCCACTCCTCGGCCGTGATCGCGTAGCGGACGTGGTCCTCCCACTCGCCGCGGATCTGGAGGAGGCGCGTCGCGGTGCCCTCGTCGCGCAGCCCGAGCTTCTCCGCCACCCGGCGGCTGCGGGCGTTGCGGGGCACGATGGCGGCCTCGATGCGGTGCAGGTAGAGCTCCTCGAAGCCGTAGCGCAGGACGAGCACGACTCCCTCCGGCACCAGCCCCCGCCCCGCGTGGCCCTCGTCGATCCAGTAGCCGATCGACGCCGACTGGTACGGCCCGCGAAGGACGCTGGCCAGGCTGACCTCGCCGACGAACTCGTCGCCGAGGAACATCCCGAACCCGTACGCGGTGTCGAAGTGCCGCTGGCGGTCCCAGGCCCCGCACCGGCTGCGGAAGGCGTCGACGTCGACGGCCGGGTCGGCGGTCCCCGGGTCGGGGAGGGGCTCCCACGGCTCCAGCCAGTCGCGCCCGCGCCGGCGCACCGCGGACCAGCCCGGGTGGTCGGACACCTGCAGCGGGCGCAACGAGACGCGCGGCCCGATCAGGCGGGGTTCGGCGATGCTCACCGGGCCCGGAGGTCCGGAGGACGGGGCGGGGAGCCCGGAGCGGAGGGCACGATCGAAGGTTAGACCTGAGTAGGGTTCCGCCGTGCCCGACGTGCCCGACGCCTCCGGGGCGCCCGGCGAGCCCGACTCCGGTCCCGAGGGCTCCGGGAGCTCCGATCACCTCGTCTGGGTCGACCTCGAGATGACCGGCCTCGACGTGACCCGCGACGTGATCGTCGAGATCGCGGTCGTCGTCACCGACTCGGAGCTGCGGGCCCTCGACGACGGGATCGACATCGTCGTCCACCAGCCCCCCGAGGTCCTCGAGCGGATGGACGAGTTCGTGCGGCGCATGCACACCCGCAGCGGGCTGCTGCCCGAGATCGAGGCGTCGACCGTCTCGCTGGAGGCGGCCGGGCGCGCGGTCGTCGAGTACCTCCGCCGGCTGCTACCCGAACCGGGCCGGGCCCCGATGTGCGGCAACTCGATCGGCGTCGACCGGCGATTCCTCGACCGCCAGCTCCCCGAGGTCGACCGGCTGGTCCACTACCGCAGCGTCGACGTGAGCACCCTCAAGGAGCTGTGCCGCCGCTGGTACCCGCAGCAGTACCGCCGCCGCCCGCGCAAGGCCGAGGCGCACCGGGCGCTCGACGACATCCGCGAGTCGATCGAGGAGCTGCGCTTCTACCGCTCGGCGATACTGATCCCCCCGACCGCCGGGGAGCCCTCCTCCACGGGTGCGCCCCCCTCCGACGGGGCGGGTCCGCCGTCCGGCGAGCCGGGCTCCCCGGGCTGACCGCTCCTCCCCCGCGGGCGCCCCGCCGGCACGGCGGCCGGCGCACGCGACGAGGACCGGGACCCGCCCGGGTGAGCCGACCGGAGCCGTCGGTCAGGCCGTGATCTCCCGCAGGGCGCCCACCAGCGCGGCCACCGAACGGGGCCGCGCCGAGTGCCCCATGAGCCCGATCCGCCAGGCCCGGCCCGCGAGCTCACCCAGTCCACCGCCCACCTCGATCCCGTACCGGTCGAGCAGCGCGCCGCGCCAGGCCCGGTCGTCGGCCCCCGCGGGCAGGCCCGCCGCGGTGAGCTGCGGCAGGCGGCAGCCCTCCTCGGCGAGGAGGGTGAAGCCGAGCCCGACCAGCGCGACCTGCAGGGCCGTCCCGACCGCGCGGTGGCGGGCCCAGGCCGCGTCGAGGCCCTCGGAGAGCAGGGCGCCGAGCCCGGCGTCGAGGGCAGCGACCATGGCGGTGGGAGCCGTGTGGTGGTAGCGCCGTTCGGCCCCGACGTACGCACCGATGAGGCCCAGGTCGAGGTACCACGACTGCGGCGCGTCGGGGCGGGTCCGGATCCGCTCGACGGCCCGCTCGGAGAAGGTCACGGGCGCGAGGCCGGGCGGTACCCCGAGGCACTTCTGGCTGCCCGAGTAGCAGGCGTCGATCCCCCAGGCGTCGACCTCGACCGGGATGCCGCCCAGCGACGTGACGGCGTCGACCAGGAGCAGGGTGTCCGTCTCCTGGAGCACGGCGAGCGGGGCGATCTCGTTCTCGACGCCGGTCGACGTCTCGGCGTGCACCACCGCGACGAGCCGTGCCGACGGATGGTCGCGGCGAGCGTCGAGGAGGCGCTGGGGATCGAGGGCCCGACCCCACGGCGCCTCCACCCGCACCACCTCGGCGCCGCCGCGGCGCGCCACCTCGCACATCCGCTCGCCGAAGACGCCGTTCACCCCCACCACGACGGTGTCGCCGCGCTCGACGAGGTTGACGAAGCAGGCCTCCATCCCGGCCGAGCCCGTACCGCTCACCGGCAGGGTGAGCGGGTTGCGGGTGCGGAACACGGCCCGGAGGCGGTCGCAGGTCCGGTCGAGGAGGGCGAGGAACTCCGGGTCGAGGTGGCCGAGGAGCGGTCGGGCCAGCGCCTCGGCGACCTCGGGGTAGGGGTTCGACGGCCCGGGCCCCAACAACAGCCGTTCGGGGATCGACATGGGCCGGAGCGTACCGACACCGGGCGCGACCGGGAGCGGCCCGGGCTCAGGCGAGGACCGAGCGGGCGAGGCCGTCGAGGATGTCGGCCTCGGAGACGAGCATCTCGTCGAAGCCGAACGTCCGCATCAATGTGACCAGCACCACCGCGCCGCCCACGATCACGTCGACCCGGCCCGGTTCCAGGCCCGGGTTGTGACGCCGCTCGGCGGCCGCCTCGGTGGCCAGGGTCCGGAACACGTCCTCGGCCGCGGCCCGCGTGAGGCGGAAGTGGTGGATGCGGTCGCGGTCGTAGCGGGCCAGTCCCTGCTCCACCGCGGCGACGGTGCTCACGGTGCCCGCCAGGCCGATGAGCGTCCGCGCGGAACGGACCTCGGGGACCTCGCGCGCCACGTCGGCGAGGTGGTCCCGCACGTGGATCACGGCCTCCGAGAGCTCCTCGGCCGACGGCGGGTCGGAGTGCAAGAAGGCCTCGGTGATCCGCACGCACCCGACGTCGACCGACACCAGTCCCGACGGGCGGTCGGTACCCACGGCGATCTCGGTGGAGCCCCCGCCGATGTCGACGACCAGGTAGGGACGCGGCAGCGCCGCCGGCCCGTCGACCGCGAGCTCGGCCGTGGCCCCGGCGAAGGAGAGCGCGGCCTCCTCCTCTCCGGTGAGCAGGTCGAGCGGGGCACCGAGGATCTCGGCCGCGGGACCGAGGAACTCGTCGCGGTCGGCGGCGTCGCGGGCCGCGCTGGTGGCCGCCCCCCGGACCCGCTCGACCCCTAGGTCGTCGATGACCTTGCGGTAGTCCCTCAACACGTCGAGGGTCCGGCCGACGGCGGCGGCGTCGAACCGGCCCCGGCTCCCCACTCCCTCGCCCAGGCGGGTGATCACCATCCGCCGGTCCAGGGTCGTCAGCGGCCCCCGGCCCGGACCGGCCGGCGCCTCGGCGACGAGGAGGCGGGTGGAGTTGGTGCCCGCGTCCACCGCCGCCACCCGGCCCGTCACGGCGCTCCTCCGGCCTCGAGGCGCTCGACCACCCAGGCCCCCACGGGGTCGTCGCCGCCGGCGAGGAACCAGGCCAGGTGGCAGTGGAGGCACTTCACCCCGGTGCGCGTGCCGCCCACCCCACCGTGGGGGCGGGGGCCGCGGTGCCCGGCGGGGATGGCGGCGTCGCGTTCGGCGGCGTAGGCCGCGTGGGCCCGCCGCAACCCCGCCGGGTCGACCGCCCGCTCCGCGTCGCGCACCCCGCCGGCGGCCTCCAGGCGGGAGACCTCCCGGCCCAGCTCCGGGTCGACGAGCCAGTAGCGGGTGGGCATCGGCGTGCCGTCGTGGAGGAACGGGGCGTTGCGGATCACGCGCGGCGCGCCGGCGGCGTCACGCACCACGACCTCGAAGTCGGCCATGGGGGCCCGGCCGAGGAGGCGCTCGACGGCGTCGCGGTCGGCCGGAGAGGCCGGACCCGGCGCCCCCGATGCGGCGGTGGCGGTTCCGGCGTCACCGGTTCGGGCGGAAGGTTCCACCCGGCCAGCCTACGGGGAGGGCGCTCCCGCCCCGTCGCCCGACCGCGGCGCGGTCGTGGGGGTCGGCGACTCCGGCACCACGGCCCACGCCCGCTCACCGGGCCGCACCATCTGGTAGCGCTCCCGGGCGATCTCCTCCACGGCGGCGTCGCTCTGGAGCCGCCGTGACTCCCGCTCGAGCGCGCGGTTCTGCTGGGTCAGGAACCGGAGCCGGTCCTCCGCCCGGTCGAGCTGGCGCCGCTGGGCGAGGACGGAGCTGGTGGGGAACACCCACAGGAACAGCACGGCCACGAGAACGAGCGCGCCGGCGAGCAGCTTGAGCGAGGTGGACCGGGCGCGGAGGGCCTCAACCATCGGTACCCGCCCCTCCGGCGACGGCCGCGCCCCCCGGATAGGAGGCCGACTCACCGAGTTGCTCCTCGATGCGCAGCAGCTGGTTGTACTTGGCCACCCGGTCGCTGCGGGCCGGTGCCCCCGTCTTGATCTGGCCGCAGTTGGTGGCGACGGCCAGGTCGGCGATGGTGGTGTCCTCGGTCTCGCCGCTGCGGTGGCTCATCACGGCCGTGTAGGCGTGGCGCCCGGCCAGCTCCATCGTGTCGAGGGTCTCGGTGAGGGTCCCGATCTGGTTGACCTTCACGAGGATGGAGTTGGCGACGCCGCGGCTGATCCCCTCGGCCAGGCGCTCGGCGTTGGTGACGAAGAGGTCGTCGCCCACGAGCTGGACCCGGTCGCCGACGCGGGCGGTGAGGGCGGCCCAGCCGTCCCAGTCGTCCTCGGCCATGCCGTCCTCGATCGAGACGATCGGGTAGCGGCCGGCGAGGTCGGCCAGGTAGTCGGCGAACGCCTCCGAGGTGAACTCCTTGCCCTCCCCCGCGAGCCGGTAGCGGCCGTCGGCGTAGATCTCCGACGACGCGGCGTCGAGCGCCACGGCGATGTCGGGGCCGGGCCGGTAGCCGGCACGCTCGATGCCCTCGATCAGCAGCGCGACCGCCTCCTCGTTGGAGGAGAGGCTGGGGGCGAACCCGCCCTCGTCGCCGAGGGCGGTGGCCAGACCCCGCTCGTGGAGCAGACCCCGGAGGGCGTGGTAGGTCTCGGCGCCCCATCGGAGGGCCTCCGAGAAGCTCGCCGCCCCGACCGGGGCCAGCATGAACTCCTGGAGGTCGACGTTGCTGTCGGCGTGGGCGCCGCCGTTGAGGACGTTCATCAGGGGGACGGGCAGCACGTGCGCGTTGGCGCCGCCCACGTAGCGCCACAGGGGCAGGCCGCACTCGTCGGCGGCGGCGTGCGCGGCGGCCAGGGAGGTGCCGAGGAGGGCGTTGGCCCCGAGGCGGCCCTTGGCGGCCGTGCCGTCGAGCTCGATCAGCACGGCGTCGAGCGCGCGCTGGTCGAGGGCGTCGACGCCGGCCACGGCCCGGGCGATCTCGCCGTTGACGTGCCCGACGGCCCGGGTCACCCCCTTGCCGCCGTAGCGGTCGTCACCGTCGCGCAGCTCCACGGCCTCGTGGGCGCCGGTGCTCGCGCCGCTCGGCACCGCGGCCCGGCCCTGGGCCCCCGACGCCAGCTCCACCTCCACCTCGACGGTGGGGTTGCCCCTCGAATCGAGGATCTCGCGGGCGACGACCTCGACGATGCTGCTCATGGCTCCCCTCGCGCCGGCCCCGCCCCTCGGCGCGGCCGGCTGTGCGCTCTCACTGATGCCGATGTTGCCCGTGTTGCCAGAGTGCCGAATCTACCGCCTCGCACCCTCCGAGCCGGTGACGGTAGCGGACACACCCTTGGGGACCGGCGGCGGGGCCAGGGCCCCGGGCGCGGGGTGCGACCGGGCGTCCGTGGGAAGCGCCGGTTCAGACGACCTCGGGAGCGAGGAACGACATCCGGACGCGGCGGACGGAACCGCTGGTGAGGGCCCGCCGCGGCAGTCCGAGGCCGCGCAGCTCGCCGGCGATGGGATGCGACCCGAGCTCTAGCCTCGCCCCGCCTACGCGCAGCCGCGACCCGGAGGGTCGCAACGACCACTCGGTGCGCCGGAGCGTGCCGTCGCTCCACGAGTAGGCGTCGAGGGCCGTCCCCCCGGTCGGCGACGAGACGCCGGAGCCGGCCTCGAGCGTCAGGACGTGCGCACCGTCGTGGGAGAGCGTGCAGGTCGCCCGGCCGGCCGCGCCCTCCACCACGGAGAGATCGGCGATGAACTTGGGGAAGCCCCACATCACCCGGCCGGCCTCGCACGTGAAGGCCCCGTCGACGGGCAGCTGGTGGATGAAGACCCCGACCTGGGTGCGCCGGCGGGCTCCGGGGCGGCGCACGAGGGCCGCCACCGCCATCTCGTGGTAGCGCCCGAGATCGCTGTCGGTGTAGCGGACGAAGGCCAGGGTCACGAGCCCCCGCCCGGGAGCGATCGCCGCCGGCTCCAACCCGGAGTACCCGATGAGCTCAGCCAGCGGGCCGGCGGGAACGGCGAAGGACGCCATCCAGGTGCGGGCGTCGCGGACCTCGACGGGGAAGGAGACCTCCCGGCCGGCCACCGTCACGCTGGTCACCCCGCGAGTAGAACACGTTCTCGCGGCGTCGGCCAGGGGCGGTCCCGGGGCGGGCGGGGGTCGGGCCCGGTCCGTCGCCGGGCGCGGCCCGTCAGGCGGGAGGGGCGTCCTGGCCGGGATCGATCGAGGCGAGGTGGGCGTCGAGGAGCGCGCCGGCGCGCTCGCGGGCCTCGGCATCGGTGTCGCCGGGCAGGTCGTCGCGGTCGTCGCGCTCGGCCTCGGGGGATCGCAGCTCGGCGAACGACTCGGGCGAGAACCCGTCGGGGAGCGTCGGGTCGTCGAGCGCGCCGGCCGCCACCGCGGTCCGGACGCCGGCGACCTCAGGATCGGCCCGCAGGGCGGCGGCCGCGGCTTCGAGGGCACGGTGGGCAGCGACGTCGTGGTGCAGGGCGCGCCAGGCCGGTCCGGGGCCGGGCTCGCCGTCGGAGCCGGATCGCACGGGCACATCGCCCAGCCGGCGGGTGCCGTCCCATTCGGCGTCACGGAGCAGATCGATGAGCAGCAGCGCGTCGCGCCGACCGGCCTCCGAGCCGGCGGCGACGGCCTGCCCCACCCCGGCGAGGCCGATGTGGAACAGCTTGTCGGCCCAGAGGGCCTGGGCCACCTCCTGATGGAAGGGGGCGACACCGGTACCCCGGTCGAGGGAGGGCGCCAGCCCCACGATCGACGGCCGGTCCAGCTCGTGCACGAACGCGAGCGCGTGGCCCGGCCCGGGGAGCAACGATCCCGCCGAGGGCACGATCACCACCTCGATCTCGTAGCCGCGGTCCACCACGTACTCGCAGGCGCCGTTCACGGCCTCGGCCAGGCAGTCGAGAGCGGCGGGCACGTCCTGCTCGAGCCCGCGCCCCACCGGCTCGTACCCGGCGTCGAGGAGCACGAGCGGAGCCCCGAGCTCGGCGGCCAGGTCGATCGCGTCCAGCACGCGCCGGAGCGCCATGCGCCGCACGGCCGGCCGGTTCGCCGCCAGGGCCCCGTGCCGGAACGCGGGCTCGTCGAGCGCGGCGGACACGCATCCGGCGTGCAACCCCGCGCGGTCGAGCGCGGTGCGCCAGCTCCTCACCGACGCCTCGCGATCCGGATCGGCGCTCCCGGCCGACAGGAAGGCCCCGCCGTGCACGGCGACGCCCCCCACCCCCGCGCCGACGAGCGCGTCGAAGGTCCGGTCGAGGTCCCCGACCACCGGGGGCGTGCCGGCCCCCGGCGGCGCGCCGACCCCCGCGACGAGGAAGCCCGACACCGCCGACGTGGGAGGCTGCGATCCGGTGGCCACGACGGGAATCTTCACCGGACCGGATGAGCGGCGCAACGCGGCGAGGCGGCGGCGATCCCCGCGCGGGGCTCCCGGCGCTCGGTGCCCCGCGGTGCGGATCGGTGCCCGGCGCCGGAAGGTCGCCTCCGCGCTCGCGGTGCTGGCGGCGATATCGGCCGTGACCGCCGGCGGAGCCTGCGGGAGGGACACCGGCCGCCCCCGTGTTCGGGCCGCGGACGTGTACATGTCACTCGGCGACTCGTACGCGATGGGGTACCAGCCGGTGCCCGACCGCGCGCCCGGGATCTACCGGCACGGCTTCGCCTACCTGCTCGCGGCGCGGGCGCGTCAGCGGGGCTACCGCCTGACGCTCCTGAACCTCGGCTGCGGCGGCGCGACCGTCGCCACGATGACGTCGAGGCCGGGATGCGCGGAGTCCAATCGCAGCCCGGGCGGCCCGACCTACACCGACTCGCAGCTCGACCACGCGATCGGCTACCTGCGCCGCCATCCCGGACGGGTGCGCGTCATCACGGTGGTGATCGGCCTGAACGACACCGGGCCCTGCTGGGCCTCACCCCGCTTCATGCCCTGCATGCGCCGGACCATGAGGAGCACCGGTGACGCCCTGAAGCGGGCGCTGGCCCGCCTGCGGGACGCGGCGGGGCCCCGGACCTCGATCGTGGGCCTGTCCTATCCCGCCGTCGAGCTCGGTCGGTGGCTGCGGGGGACACCCGAGGCGCGAGAACGGGCACGGCGGTCCGTGGCGGCCTTCCGAGACATCGTGAACCCCGAGCTCGCCGAGGCGTACCGGACCGTCGGTGCGACCTTCGTGGACGTCACCCGCGCCACCGGCGCCTACGTCCCCCTCGATCGGACCACCACGCTCGCTCCCTACGGCCGGCTCCCGGTCGCCGTCGCCCGGGTCTGCGAGCTCACGTGGTACTGCGCGAAGGCCGATGTCCACCTCCGTGACGGCGGCCACGAACTGGTGGCCGCCCTGATCGCCGGCGCCCTGCCGCCGGCGCCCGGCTGAGGATCGGCCCGGACGGATCCGGTGGGACGCTCCGGTCCGGGCGGACCGGAGCGGGGCGGGGCGGACCGGGCCGGGCGGGGTGCCCGGCCGCGGGTATCACGGCGTCCGGCGGGCCGGGCGCGTAACGTCGCGCCCATGACGGACGCACCCCAGCCCCCCGACCGGACCCCCGGCGACCCGACACCCGGTACCCCACCGCCCGCCCCCCCGCCTCCGCCACCCGGCGCTCCGGCCGGTGGCGCCGGTGCGGCCGGCGTCCCGGCCACGTTCGCGGCGACGCCGTCGGGGAGCAGCGTCGAACGCGTGAGGGTCGCGTACACACGTAGGAACGAGACCGACTACGTGTTCAGCTTCTGGACCGCGCTGGGCTGGACGCTCCTCACCTGCGGCATCTACAGCCTCTACGTCGTCTACCAGCTCGTTCGCCGCTCGCGCGACCACAACGCCCGGCGCCTCGAGGAGCTCGACGCCGCCACCGCGGTCGCGTGGGAGGCCGCGGAGCGCCAGGGGCTCACCGAGGAGCTCAGGCCGCAGTTCGACTCCATCGCCGGGAACCTCGCCGTACTCAGGGGGATGACGAGCGACTTCCGCGAACCGCTCGTATGGGTGGCCCTCTGCGTGGTGACAGGCATCGCGACGTGGATCGCCTACATCCTCCTCGACGGCGACCGGGTGAAGCACGACTACCACGAGGGCGCGATCGAGAACGACCTCGCCGCCATCTACACCCGGCTCGGCGCGTCGTTGAGCGGCCCCGACCCGGCCCGCCTCCAGGGCAAGCACAACTACGTGGGCCGGAT
>Ga0226835_1001332_pt1 | contig 14035 bp, 13 predicted proteins | sample LAC_MetaG_1_FD_163627 | JGI IMG/M metagenome (GOLD analysis project Ga0226835, IMG submission 163627) | Anaerobic ammonium oxidizing microbial communities from anammox membrane bioreactor (MBR) in UC Berkley, California, United States -... | ecosystem: Engineered > Bioreactor > Anaerobic >...
AGCAGGGTGCGAGCGTCGGCGGCCGGCCCGGACCCCAGGGCGACGCGCAGCCGGGATCCGGTTCCCGCCGCGGCGGCGGGCAGCGCGCCCGCCGGCCCGACGGCGGCGCCGGTCGCGACCGCTGACGTGAGGCGGCCCAGTTCAAGGGCGGTCGCCTAGAGGACCTAGGCCGGCGCCCGCAGACGCGAACCTCCCCTCCCGCGCAAGCTGGAGGGGAGGCTTCGCCATGTCGTCCAGGCTTACCCCGTCAGACAGGTGTGCGCCGCCCGGCCCGGCGCCGGCGCCCAGCGCCCACCAGGCGGCCGTGTTCGCGCACGTCGAGCGCGCCGCCTCTCACGCCGTGGTGATGGCCACGGCCGGCAGCGGCAAGACCACCACGCTCGTGGAGGTGGCGCGCCGCCTGCCGCCGGGCACGACGGCGTGCTTCCTCGCCTTCAACCGGGCAACGGCGGCCGAGCTGCGCCTGCGGCTCCCGGCCGGCACCACCGCCACCACCATCCACGCGCTGGGTCGCGCCGCCATCGTGCGCGGCCTGCCCGGGGCGGCCACGCTCCGGCTGGAGCCGGGCAAGTACGGGCGCCTGGCGTCCGGGCTGGCGGCGGGGGCGGGTGCCACCGCTGCGCGAGCGGCGGAACTGGCCCGCTACCTGGGGAGCCTCGCGCGCTTCGCGCGCCTCGAGCTGACCGACGCCTCCGACACGGTCGCGGTCGCCGAGCTGGCGCGGCGTTACGGCCTGGAGCGCCCGTTCGCGGCCGAGGAGGCCACGGGCGTCCACGCCATGCTGGCGCCGCTCCTGGCGCTGGGCACCGCCGCCGCCGCGGACGGTGCGGTCGATTTCACCGACATGGTGTACGTCCCGTTGACCCTCGACCTCCGGCTCGAGGCGTACGACTTCGTCTGCGTGGACGAGGCTCAGGACCTCAGCCGGCTGACCTTAGAGCTGGTGCTGAGGCTGGTCGCGGGTGGCGCGCGGGCCCTGTTCGTCGGCGACGAACGCCAGGCGATCTACGCCTTCGCGGGGGCCGACAGGCGCTCCCTCGCCCGGGTCGCCGAGGCCACGGTCGCCGCCCTGCTCCCGCTCTCCGTCTCGTTCCGTTGCCCCACTAGGCACGTCGCGCTGGCGCGGCGTTTCGCGCCGGAGATGAGCGCGGCGCCCGGCGCCACGGCCGGCTCGGTGCGGCTGCTGCCCGAACGCGCCCTGCCGCGCGTGGCGCGACCGGGCGACCTCGTCTTGTCGCGGACTAACGCGCCGCTGGTGGGCACGGCGCTGGCGCTCGCGCGGGGCGGCCTGCCCACGACGGTGCTGGGCGACGACCTGGCTGAGGAACTGCTCGAGCTGGCGGAGCGCGTGTTCCCCGTCACGACACGCCTGCCGGAAGACGCGGCCCTGGCCGTCGAGCGCCACGGGGCCGCCGAGGCGGCCCGCCTCGAAGAGCAGCACCTGACGCACCCAGCCCTGCCGCGCCTGTTGGAACGCAGCGCGGACCTCCACAGCGCGCTGGCGCTGGTGCTCGGCGCGCTGCAGGACTCCCCCGCGGCCGGGCCGCTGGAGGGGGTGATCGAGCTTTGGCGCGGCGCGCGGCGCTCGCGCACGGAGCTGGAGGCGGCGGTGCGGCGCCTGTTCGAGCCCGGAAGCCAGGCCGAGGCCGTGGTCCTCAGCACCATCCACAAGGCCAAGGGGCGGGAGGCGGAGCGCGTCTTCCTCCTGCGGCCCGAGGAGTTGGCGGTCGGGTCGGCCGACGCCGAGACGGAGGCGGTCGAGGCCAACGTCCTGTTCGTCGCGTTGACGCGCGCCAGGCGCGAGCTGGTGCTGGTCGAGCGTCGCGGCGGCGCGCTGGCGGCGCGGCTGCGGGCGCGCGCCCGGCGGGTGACCGGCCCGGCGAGCGCGGCCGAGGCCACGCTGGAGCGGCGTTGGGACGAGGTGCTCAGCCTGGCGGCAGTGATGGCCCGCGCCGACGGGCACCGAAGGGGCGTCGTGGTCGGTCGCTAACCGGCCGCGCGCCGCGGGGCGCGCACCTCGGTCGTCTTCCTGATGCGGAACATGGTGCTGCCGAACAGCCAGAACCCGCGCTTCTCGAGCGCCGTGAGTTCGAGGCCGGCGCGCTCCACCCAGGCTGGCACCTCGTAGGGCGCGAAGCGGTCCCGCGTGACCACCTCGAGGGTGGCGCCCACGGGCATGGCCGCGAGCCGCTCCTGCACCCGCAGCAACCCCAGCGCGCAGGGGGTGGCGCGGTTGTCGAGCCTCTCCACGGTGCCGCGGGCGGCCGGCGCCGCCACCATCAGCCCTCGCCCCCGCCCAGGTCGTCGAGGTTGCACACGCCCCGCACCGGGGAGCAGGCGCGGTAGAGGGGGCAGGTGATGAAGATGACGACGAGCGCCACTATCAGGAGCAGCTTGAGCGGCACGAGGAGGCCGATGCCGCTGAGCCAGAACGGGCTGGTGACGCCACCGTAGCGGAGCGCCATCCAGACGCCCGTGACGATGATGGTGGGGAGCGACGTGCGCACCACCCAGCGGAAGCGCTCGAGTTGCCTCGCGCCGGCCACCACCGCGTCGAGGTTGGCGTTCTTGCGCCCCGCCGGCACGGCCGCCCCCAGGTTGAAGAGCGCACCGCCCAGCCACGCCGCGAACGCCCACAGGTGCACGGTCCTGACCGCCGCCACGCCGCTCAGCCCGCCGCTGTCGGCCCAACCCCAGAGGAGCAACGCCAGCGCGCCGACGAGGAAGGCGCCGAAGGCCGCCGCCCGGCTGCGGTGGGCCTGCGTGACAAGCGCCGCCAGAGCCAGGCTGGCGGCCGTGAGCGCCACGGCGGTCCAACCCGCGAGGTACGGCACGAACAGGGAGGCCGCCGCGCCGGCCACGAGCACCGGCACGAGGTAGCGGCTCACGACCCGCACGCGCTCGAGGAGGTCGTCGTGCATGGTGGCCACCCGCGCCGCGTCGAGCCCGGACTCGTGCCGGCGGAGGTAGAAGAGGCGCCAGGCGAGCATGCCGGTGGGCAAGGCGACGCTCCAGAACTGGAGCCAGCGCCACGCGAGCGCGAGGCCATCGAGGCCGTGCAGCTTGCCGGTCAGGATGGTGCCGACGAGGGAAGCGACCGAGATCAGGAAGAAGGCCGCCTTCGGCAGGAAGGGGGTCTCGGTCTTGACCTCCACCGTGACGCGCTGGCCGAGGGCCGCTACCGGCAGCCGGTTGATGGTCGACGCGGCCGGGAGTGGACTACTGTGATCTACCATGACTGCCTCACTCTATTCCCGAGCGTAGCGCTCTGCTTTGACCCGGGTCAACCGAGGTCCGCCAGGACGGGCGTTATCATCGCGGGCATGGCAGCGCACGGAGAGTACAAGCACCCCGGGGGGAAGCTGGTGGTGGTCGACCTCGAGGTGGTAGCGGGCCGCCTGGCGAACGTCCAGGTGAGCGGCGACTTCTTCCTGGAGCCGGCCGAGGCGTTGGACGCAATCGTGGCGGCCCTCGACGGCGCGCCCAGCGACCTGCCCGAGGCCGAGCTCGCGAGGCGGGTGACGGCGGCGCTGCCCGAGGAAGCCGTGATGCTCGGCTTCGACGCGACCTCGGTGGCGGTGGCGGTACGCCGCGCCGTAGACGACGGGCGCCCGCGGGAGCGGCTGTGAGCGGCGCCGACGCCCTCGCCAGGTTCTCGCCCCGCTGGAACGAGTTCGACTGGCAGCTCATCCGCACGGGTCCACAGGCGCCGGAACTCCACATGGCCCTAGACGAGGTGCTCACCTACGAGGTCGGGGCGGGCCGGCGCCGGCCGACGCTGCGGATCTGGGAGTGGTCCGGCAACGCCGTCATCCTCGGGCGCTTCCAGTCGGTGCGCAACGAGGTCGACCCCGTCGGCGCCGCGCGGCACGACATCGCCGTCATGCGCCGCATCACGGGCGGCGGCGCCATGTTCATCGAGCCGCAGAACGCGATCACGTACTCCATCTACGCCCCTGACAGCCTGGTGAAGGGCATGTCGTTCATCGACTCCTACGCGTTCATGGACGACTGGGTGGTGGAGGGCCTCCGCTCGCTTGGTGTCGAGGCCGAGTACGTGCCCATCAACGACATCTCGTCGAAGGCGGGCAAGATCGGCGGGGCCGCCCAGACGCGACGCGGGGGCGCCGTGCTGCACCACGTGACGATGGCGTACGACATGGACCCCGCGCGCATGCTCGAGGTGCTGCGCATAGGCCGCGAGAAGCTGTCCGACAAGGGGAGCGTGAGCGCCAACAAGCGCGTGGCGCCGCTCAGGCAGCAGACGCAGCTCCCGCGCGAGACGGTCATCGACGCCCTGGTCGCGACCTTCGAGAAGCGCTACGGGTTGACGCCGGGTCCGCTGAGCGCCGAAGAGCTCGCGGGCGCCGAACGGCTCGCCGCCGACAAGTTCCTCTCAAACGAGTGGCGTTACCTGCTCCCCTGAGCGCCGCCGCGTCCGATGATGCGGCAGGCGCCCAGGGCGGCGCCCGGAGGCGAGCTTGCTCAGCATCGACGGCCTGACGAAACGGTACGGCGCCGCGCGCGCCGTCGACGGGCTCGACCTGGAGGCGCGACCCGGCGAGGTGCTGGCGCTACTCGGCCCGAACGGGGCCGGTAAGACCACCACCATCCGCTGCGTGACGGGCCTGACGACCCCGACGTCCGGCCGCGTCGTCGTGGCGGGGCACGACACGCGGCAGGAACCCCTGGCGGCCAAGGCGGCGGTGGGTTACGTGCCGGACCGCGCCTGGTTCTACCCCAAGGTCACTGCGCTGGAACTACTCAGGTACGTGGCCGGCGTGAGGCGCCAGGCGACTCCGGCGGCGCGCATCGGATCGCTGCTGGCGCGCTTCGGCCTCGCCGAGCACGGCGGCAACCTCATCGAGACCTATAGCCACGGCATGCGCCAGCGTCTCGCGTTCTGCGTCGCCCTGCTGGGCGAGCCGCGGCTGTTCATCGCCGACGAACCGATGGTGGGCCTCGACGTGCAGGGCAACCGCGACGTGAGGCGGCTGTTCCGGGAGCTGGCTGACGAGGGGCGCACGGCGATCCTCACCACCCACACCCTGCCCGTGGCCGAGGAGGTGGCCGACCGCATCGCCGTCATCGACCGGGGTCGGTTGGTGGCTCTCGGCACGCTGGCCGAGCTGCGGGCCCTCACCCGACACCCGGCCAACGCCTCGCTGGAGGACCTGTTCCTCGCGCTGACCGCGCCGGTAAGTACAGGCGCCGCGTGACCCTCGCGGGGCTGCGCACGCGCGGCGCGCTGCGGGCGCTCGCGGCGAGACCCGTGTGGTTGGTGGCGGCGCTGACCCTGTTAGGCGCCCTCGGGGTGGGCATCTTCCGCGGCACGCGCGCCGCCGTGGCCTGGCTCTACGCCTACCCGCTCGTCGGCAGCATCGCGCCCGCCGTCGTGCAGAGGAGCCTCGAGGGGCTCTTCCTGATGCTCATGGCAGCGGTGCTCTTCTCCGTCCTGGTGGCGAGCATCGGCACCGTGTACGGCAGCGCCGACCTGGAGTTCCTGCTCGCGCTGCCCACGAGCTCGGCGCGGGTGTTCGCCATGAAGGTGGTCGAACTGTTCGTCAACACGGCCGGCCTGCCGCTCGTCCTGACCGTGCCGGCACTGGCGGGCGTGGGGGCCGCGTTGTCGGCGCACCCCGGCTACTACCTCGTGGCGACCGTTGCCGCGGCCGCGCTCTACTCCCTGCCGGTCACGGTGGGCGCGCTGCTGGCGCTGGCTCTCGTGAGGTTCGCGCCCGCCGGGCGGGTGCGGGAGGTGGCGACGGCGGTGAGCATCGGCGCCGCCGCCCTCGCCCTCGTCGGCTTGCGGGCCCTGCGACCTGAGCGCCTGGCGCGCCTCGACCTGCAGGACGCCGACGCCTTCGAGTCCTTCCTCGCCGCCTTCGCACGGCTCGACGTTGGCTGGTTGCCGCCCGCCTGGGCGACCAAGGCGAGCTGGGCGGCCATCGGGGGCGAGCCGAGCGCGGCGGCAGCGGCGCTCGCCGGCGCGGCGGTAGCCGGCCTCCTCCTGACGGCCGGCGCGGCGCGGTTGGCCTTCGTGCGCGGCTGGGTCCGCAGCGTCGACTCGCCGCCAGCGCCGCGCCGCCGCCCCGCGCGACCGGCACCCGCCTGGGAGCGGGCGTTGACGCGTGCGCTCGGCGCGACCGGCGCCATCCTCGCCAAGGACGCGCGCGTCTTCGTGCGCGACGTCCAGCAGTGGAGCCAGGCCGTGGTCCTCTTGGCGCTGGCGGGCGTCTACCTGCTCAGCCTCGCCGCCATCCCCGTGCCCACGCAGCAGTTCAGGGACGTGGTGGGAGCCTTCAACATCGCCTTCGTGAGCTTCATCGTGGCGGGCGTGGCGTTGCGCGTCGCCTACCCCAGCGTCGCGTACGAGGCCGGGAGCTACTGGTTGGTGCAGGTGCAGCCGCTGCGCGCGACCCAGCTAGTGGCCGCCAAGTTCCTGCTCGTCCTGCCGGTCATGCTGGGGTTCGCGCTCACGTTGGGCCTCGCCGCCGGTCGTCTCCTGGACCTCAGCCCCGCGTTGGCGTTCGGGGCGCCCGTCACCGCCGCCCTCAGTGCATTGGCGCTGACCGGCCTCGCCGTCGGCATGGGCGCCGCCAACCCGCGGTTCGAGTACACGAACGCGAACGAGCTCGCCCTCACGCCCGGCGCCATGGCGTTCATGGCCATCGCGCTCGCCTACGCGACGCTGACCACCCTCCTGCTGGCCAGGCCCGCGTGGCTCGCAGTCGGCGCCCGCGCCGGCGGCTACTGGACCTCGCCGGAGGGGCTGGCCGTCCTCGGCGTCCTGGGCGTGCTCAGCCTGGCAACGGCGGCGCTGCCGTTGTGGCTGGGAGCCCGGCAGCTGGCCAAGTACGAGCTCTAACCGGGCTTGGCTGCCCGGATCCGCGTGCGCGCGGGCGCAGGCGGGTGCGGCTGCAGGACGGTGAGGGCCACGCGGTCGATCAGCGCGACGACCGCGAACCCCACCGCCCACCCGACCCTGCCGGCGGCGAGGAGGGCGGCCACCACCAGGCCGAACAGCACGAGCTCGATGACGAGCTGGCCAGCGATGCCCCGTCTAAACGGCGCCTTCGGCGAGGCGAAGAACCCCCACGCGGTGGCGAACGCCAGGGGCGCGAGCACCGCCGCGACCCAGCGCCACGGCGGCGGGAAGGCGTGCGCGCCCCAGAGCGCCAACGCCACCAGGGAGCCGAGCTCGAGGAGGAACCGGACACCGAGAGCTGACATGAGCATCCCCCAGTATGTGGCGAACGTCCGGTCGCGGCAGTGCCGGCGACCGGACGTTCGGGATCAGCCCGTCATGCGCCCTTGGGACGGGCGCCCAGCGCAGGTCACTGCGACTCGTACGCGCCGATGTCGCAGGCGGCGCCCGCCGGCCGGGGCTCGCCCCGCTGGTCGCGCGTGAGCGGCTCCCCCTTGTCGTCGCGGCAGGCGAACGCGGGCACCGTGTCCAGGGCGGGGCTGCCCGTCGAGAGGGCCATCGTGCGGGTCGGGCCGCCGTTGTCGACAAGCGGCCCGAGCAGCGGGTCCTCGCCTATGACGTTGTTGGCCCCGAAGATGCCGGAGTCGGCCGGGTCCTGCACCAGGTTGTAGCCCAGCGAGTCGAGCGTCCCGGTCGCATCCCTGTGGAGGTCGGGTCCGGCACCCTCCGAACTGTTGCCGGCCAGAACGGTCGCCAGCAGGTCGAGCGACCCACCGTAGCTGATGCCACCCCCGAAGACGCTGCCACCGACGCCCGGCATGCTGCGCGCCTCGTTGCCGGCGAAGGTGGAGAACGCCACGGTGGCGATGGAGGCGGGGTTGCTGGACACCAGCAGGCCGGCGGCACGCTGCGAGACGTTCGCCGTGAAGGTGCTGTTGAGCACGACCAGCGCGCCGTTGGAGAACACCCCGCCGCCGTTGGAGGGAGCCTCGTTGCCCACGAACGTGCTACCCACGACGCGCAGGTCGCCGGTGTACGAGCTGTAGATCCCGCCGCCGGCGCTGGCCGCGGAGTTGTTCGCGAACTCGCTGTCGACGATCACCACCCGGCCGTCGTTAGCGAGGCCGCCGCCGGTGCCCGTCGTCGCGCGGTTGTCGTCGACCCGCGTACCGACGAGGTTGAGCGTCGCGCCTGCCACGTTCACCAAGCCGCCGCCCGTGCCGGCCTCGTTGTCGCCGATCGTCGAGCCGGTGATGTCCACCCTGCCCGAGTACGTGTCGGCGCCGATCGTCACGGCTCCGTTGTAGACGCCGCCGGCCCGCGTCGCCGAGTTGCCCGCGATGACGCTGTCGGTGATGGTCACGGTGCCGCCGCGGTTGTAGATGCCGCCACCCGGGGTGCCCGCGGCGTCGTTGCCGGTCACGCGCGAAGCGACGAGCGTGAGCGTCCCGCCCGCGAGGTTGTAGATCCCGCCACCCTCCGGCCCGACGCTGTCCGCCACGACCGAGTTGGTGATGGTGAGGCTCCCCTGGTTGTGCACCGCGCCGCCGGGCGAGGCGCTGACGCCGCCGCGGAGGATGAGGTCACTGAGCTCGAACCGGGTGCTCGGCTTGAGGGCGATGATGCCGCCGCCGGTCGGGTTGCCCCTGAGGGTCACGTACGGTTCCCCGGCGACGTCCACGGGGCCGTCGAGGTGCCAACCTGTCTGCACCGTCAACCCGCCGGCAGGCATCAGTATCTCGCTCGGACCGGCGAACGCCACCGGATCGAACGTCACGTGGACGAGGTCGGCGCCGTCCCAGTCAGGCAGCTTGTCGTGGAGGTAGAGGAGGCTCCCCTCCTCGCTCGGGTCGGGCGAGTCCGTCATCACGACGGCGTTGACGATGACCTCGAGCACCGCCTCGGCCGAGAGGTCCGGGGCGTCGGCGCGCATCGTCAGCTCCAGGGGGTCACCGAGGGTGGCGAGCTCGGTGGTGGGGTCACTCGTGACGGTCAGGCTGCGCTCAGTAACCCCGGCCGGGAACGACAGGCTGGTGTCGCTGAGGCTCACCCCGGTGGGGAGGCCGGTCGCGTCTATCGCGACCGTGACGTCGTCCGCCATGCCGCCGCCCCGCTCGAGCCTCACCGTGACGGTCCGACCGGGTGAGTAGGCGAAGGGCACGTCCGCGGCGGCGTCGTGCAGCGTCAGGGAGGGCGTGGGAGGGTGCGGGGTCGGCGTCGTGCCGCCGCACGCCGCCACCAGGACGCCGATCAGGGCCAGCGCCGCAACGGCCATGAGCCGCGGGTGCGGTTGACGACGCGGGTGGGGAGTGGGTCTGGTCGAGCTGTTCATGCTACCTCCTGACTAGGTGGGTGGGGGTGGCGGCCACCGGCGCGCCACGCCTCTCTCGCCGGACCCGGGCACCCTCGCACGCTGCGCGTCAACGCGGCGTGAAAACCTCGTGCACCACGCGAATGCTCTCGTCTCGCCCCGGGAGGGCGGCGCCGCGTGTCGGTCGGCACGCCGGCGGTAGCGTTCGTGGCCGGCCCGTCCTCATCCGGCGCGGCGCGCCAAGTACTACCGTCGTCCGGAAGGGGTGGAGACATGAGACGCGACTCGACGACCGAAGTGGTTCCCGCCGTCCCCGAGCGCTGGACCGACCTGGTGCAGGTCTTCGGTGAGCGCGGCGACCCCTCCTGGTGTTGGTGTCAGTACCACTGCACCACGGGGGGCGGCTTCAGGGAGTCGGCCGCCGCCAACCGCGAGGCCCTCCACGTTCAGGTGCAGGCGAGCCCGCCGCCCGGCCTGATCGCGTACCGGGCCGGCGACCCGGCGGGTTGGGTGCGGCTCGGTCCGATCGACGCCTTCCCCCGCGTGCTCGAGAACCGACAGCGGCGCGAGGCGGTGGGTGGCGACCCGGCCGGCCTGTGGGCAGTGACCTGCTTCGTCGTGAGGCCCGCGCACCGGCGCGCCGGGGTCGCCACCGCCCTACTGGCGGGCGCCATCGAGTTCGCCCGCGAGCACGGCGCCCGCACGCTCGAGGCGCACCCGGTCGACACGGGCGGCGAGCGCGCCCCGAGCGCCGACCTCTTCCGCGGCGTGCTCTCCACCTTCCTGGCCGCGGGCTTCAGCGAGGTGGCCCGCACGGGCCCGCAGCGACCGCTCGTCAGGTTGGCCCTGTAGGGCGTGAACGCCGCTTCGACCAGCCCGCTAGAGCTCGCCGCTGCCCGCTACGGCAAGACCGCGACCGACCTCACCCCCCTCGGCGCCTTCGAGAGCGACGTCTACGCCTTCGCGGCCGACGGCGGGGAGGCGATCCTGAAGGTCATCTCGCCCTCGCACCGGACGCCGGCGGCGGTGCAGGCGGAGGTGGATTGGCTGCTGGCGCTGGTGGCCGAGGGGGTGCCGGTGGCGGCGCCACTACCGTCAAGCGCCGGCCGCCACGTCGAGTTGGTGCCGGGCGCCGACGGCCCCACGGTGCTGGTGGCGTTCCGGCGGGCGCCGGGCGCCCTCAGCCGGCCGGGCGACTGGACCCCGCTGCGCCTCGAGTCGTGGGGCGCGCTGCTCGGTCGGCTGCAGGCACATAGCCGAGGTTGGCGCCCGCCTGGCCCGTGCCGCGGCACGCTCTTGGAGCAGACGTACCTGGCGCGCGCCGCCGAGATCTGCGGCGCCGACGAGGAGCTCGCCGCCGCCGCCACGGCGCTGCTGGAACGGGCGCGCCCGTGGCTCGACGGCAGCGGCGACGCGGGCCTCGTGCACGCCGACCTCCACCACGGCAACGTGCTCCTCCACGGCGAGGAGTGGACCGCCATCGATTTCGACGACTGCGCCTACGGGTCGTACGCCTTCGACCTCGCCATGCCCCTCTACTACGCCGTCCGGGCGGAGGCCGCCAGGGAGGCCGACGCGGTCGCCGCCGAGTTCCTCCCGCCCCTCCTGACGGGCCTGCGCCGCCACGCGCCGCTGCCCGCGGGCGGCGCCGAGGCGCTGGCGGTCTGCCTCGAGGCGCGCCAGGCCGAGCTGTACCTGGCCATCAAGCACAAGCTGCCGCCAGAGCGGTGGAACGAGTCGACGCGCCGCGTGGTCGACGACCTGCGCCGGCGCGTGCTCGCTGGCGGTCCGGTCGTGAGCCTCGACACCTTGGCGGCCTGCCTGACCGGGTAGGGCGAGGGGCGTGTGGGGTGGACACGGACGCGGAACGGAAGATGATAGAGTACCCCCACCCCCGGGGGGGTGGGGGTACGAGGAGGCCGACCGTGCACTCTGCGAACAACCACGAACCGTCACCCGAGCACCACGGTCATGGCGCGAAGGATGGGGGCGGGCCGCACGCCCACCACTCGCCGGCCATGTTCCGCGACCGCTTCTGGCTCACCCTGGTACTCACGCTACCCGTCCTCTACTTCAGCGAGCCGGTGCAGGGCTGGTTCGGTTACCTCGCGCCCAGCTTCCCAGGCGCCGCCTGGGTGAACCCCACGCTCGGCACGATCATCTACCTGTACGGTGGCCTGGTCTTCCTGCGCGGGGCCCGCCACGAGCTCGCCGGCCGGCGCCCTGGGATGATGACGCTCATCAGCCTGGCCATCAGCGTTGCCTACATCTACAGCATGGCCGTGGCGTTCGGACTCCCTGGCATGCCCTTCTTCTGGGAGCTCGCCACCCTGCTGGTGATCATGCTCCTAGGTCACTGGCTGGAACTGGCCGCGGTGCAGAACGCCTCCAGCGCGCTCGACCACCTGGCGTCGCTACTCCCACGGACCGCGCACCGCCTCGTGGGCGGGGCGGTGCAGGACGTGCCGGTATCCGAGTTGCGATGCGGCGACGACATCCTCGTCCGCCCCGGCGAGCAGGTGCCTGCCGACGGGCGCGTCACAGAGGGCCGCAGCAGCGTCAACGAGGCGTTCCTCACGGGCGAAGCGCGCCCCGTGCCCAAGGCCGAGGGGGACGAGGTCGTGGCCGGCTCGGTCAACGGCGAGGGCGCCCTGACGGCGAACGTGACGCGCACGGGCGGCGACACCACCCTCTCGCAGGTCCAGCGCCTGGTGCAGGAGGCGCGCACGGCGCGCAGCCGCTACCAGGGCCTCGCCGACCGCGCGGCCGGCTGGCTCTTCTACGTCGCCGTCGGCGCCGGACTGGTCACGTTCGTCGCGTGGCTCGCCGCCTCCGGCGACCTGGAACAGGCCATCGGCCGCACCGTGACGGTGCTCGTCATCGCCTGCCCGCACGCGTTGGGGCTGGCCATCCCGTTGGTGACGGTCAACGCCACCGCCGTGAGCGCCGCCAACGCCATCCTCGTCCGCAACCGGGAGGCGTTCGAGAGGGCGCACGACGTCAGCGTCGTCGCCTTCGACAAGACCGGCACGCTGACGGAGGCGGCCTTCGAGGTCGGCGGCGTGGTGGCGGTAGCGGGTCTCCCCGAGGCTCGCGCCCTCGCCATCATGGCCGCGATCGAGACGCGCAGCGAACACCCTCTGGCCAGGGCCATCGCGGCCGCGGCCGCGGCGCGCGGGCTCACCCTGCCGGCGGTCGACGACTTCGAGGTGGCGCCCGGCCGCGGCGTGACGGGGACCGTCGAGGGCGTGAGGTACAGCGTCGGGAGCCCCGACTGGCTAGGCGAGCGGGAGCTGGTCACGGCCCCCGCCCTCGAGAACGCCATCGAACTGGCCGAGGCTAGTGGTGAGAGCGCCATCTGCCTCGCGGACACGGAACGAGTGCTCGCCGTGGTGAGCCTCGCGGACCGCATCAGGGACGGCGCCCGCGCCGCCATCGCGGCCCTGACGGCCGCCGGGCTCGAACCGGTCATGATCACCGGCGACGCCGAGGCGGTCGCCAGTTCGGTGGCGCGCGAGCTGGGGATAGCGCGCTACCACGCCCGCGTGCTGCCGGCCGACAAGGCCGCGCGGGTACGCGAGTTGAAGGCGAAGGGCCGCACCGCCTTCGTGGGCGACGGCATCAACGACGCACCGGCCCTGCTGGCCGCCGACCTGGGCGTCGCCATCGGCGCCGGCACCGACGTGGCCATCGAATCGGCCGACCTGGTGCTGGTGGCGGACGACCCCCGCAGCGTCATCACGGCGCTCCGGCTCTCGAGGGCCACCTACCGCAAGATGGTGCAGAACCTCGGGTGGGCCGTCGGTTACAACGCCGTGGCCATCCCGCTCGCGGCGGGCGCCCTGGCCTCCCTCGGCGTCCTGCTTTCCCCCGCCGCCGGCGCCGTCCTCATGAGCGTCTCCACCATCGTCGTGGCCGTGAACGCCATGACGCTGCGGTGGCTCCGGCCGACCGCGTGACGCCGACCTCCCCGGTAGGGAGCGGGCGGCCTCACCGGCCACCACGCTTACACCTTGTCCGTCTTCGAGGTGGTCAGCGGCTGGAGTCGCCACAAGGCCGTCATGGGCTAGAGCCAAGTCGTGGTGTTCGAGGCGCTGCATGAGGTCTTGCATCAGCGGTCCAACAACTTGTGGGCCACTCCCAGTGAGAACGGGAGCGAGTTCCGCGGGCGACTGCTTATCGAGTGCTGTCGGGCAGCGAGCACCCTCTACTTCCGCCGGTAAATCTCCCGGATGCGCGTCACTGCCGCCCAGACGCTACCCAGCAGCAACATAGCCACGCCGAAGGCCATGAACGCCGCCGTGGCGTCGATGGCGGCGCCGACCAGCAACCAGGCCAAGCCGAGACTGGCCAGCACGGCCGACGCCACCGCCTGCTGTCCTAGGCCCCCGCGGAACATCGCCTACCACGCTAGCACTACGGCGCGCTGGCAGGGCGGTGAGGTGGCCACCAGTCAGCCAGGCAGCGGTTCATGCCCGCCGCCGCGACGCCGCTGGACGTCACCTCAGGCACGCGGCGCTGACGCTGGAGCGGCGCCGCGATCACCGCGGTCACTCCCTCGGAAGTGCCGGCGGCTGCCAGCTGACCCTCACCCCGCGGTTGCTCTCCGCGTCGTTCGCGCTAGCCACGACCTTCAGCGGCGACACCAACCGCGCCTGCCTGACGAGGCACAGCTCTGCCGCCACCTGGCGACAGTAGTAGACGACCACGTCGATGAGCACGCTCGCGCCACCCGCTGAGAACTGGACCGGGAACTCCAGCGTCAACGGGTAGTGCGGCCCAGGTACGGTGCGACT
>Ga0226835_1001333_pt1 | contig 14032 bp, 11 predicted proteins | sample LAC_MetaG_1_FD_163627 | JGI IMG/M metagenome (GOLD analysis project Ga0226835, IMG submission 163627) | Anaerobic ammonium oxidizing microbial communities from anammox membrane bioreactor (MBR) in UC Berkley, California, United States -... | ecosystem: Engineered > Bioreactor > Anaerobic >...
ATCCGCGCTGCGGCTCCAGCAACCCTTCTAGCGGAACGCTGCCCACACTCTCCGGGTCCACCCCCTCGACGAACGTATCGTTCAGGCGTTGGTACGTACCATCGCTGAGCAGCGCATAGATCGCGGCCTGCGTCCCGGCGCCAAGCGATGAAACCCAGATCATCCGCCCGTTCTGATAGGGCTGGTATGCACCGTTCACAGGGACGGGCGCGCTCGCCAGCGGACAGCCGATCGCCGTCTGCAAACCGGGATCGCTCTGGTAGATCGCCCCGAAAGCCCCCGGCACAGTGATTCCGCAGGAATCATCGACACCGGGCAGGGCTGCATCCACCCCGCCACCTACCGGACCGTAGGCTGCCGGGCCGCCGGGCGTACCGGGTGTGTTCGTCGTGGTCGGCGTGAAGGTCGGCGTCATCGTGATCGGAGCCGGGCGCGTCGGCGTGGGGATCGGCGTGCTGGGGTCCAATGTCGGCAGCAGCGCTGCTGCCGTCAGCGTGACCTCAGGTGTCGGGCTGGGTGTCTCGGTTGCCACAATCGGGATCACAAGCGGAAGGTCAGTTGCCGTGACATAGATCGGCGGCGGCGTGGGCGGTGTGTCACGCAGCGACCCGCAACCGGTACCCAACAGGCCCAGCACCAGCAGCCCGCCCACCAGCACCGCAGCACGCGCGCGTCCCATATCAGCCCTCGCCGTCTGACCGGTGTGCAACCTGCGCGTAGATCGTGCCATCGTCCCGCACCCACCCGACGGCCATGTGCGGCGTGTTGTAGGCATAACCCACGCGGCCCTGTGGATCGACTACGATGATGCCGCCATAGCCGCCGGTCCGTTTGTGCAGCAGCGCGATCGCGTAGTCCGCCGCTTCCTGGGCCGAAAACCCGCGCCCAACCGCGTCTGTCGCCGTCTTCGACAGTACCACGCGCATAATGCTTTCGCCGTGACCGGTGGTGGCCGCCGCACCCGCCTGGTTGTCGGCATAGGCGCCTGAGCCAACGAGCGGTGAATCACCGACCCGGCCCGGCATCTTAAAGTGTACACCCCCGGTCGATGTGGCTGCGGCGACGTTTCCCTGCGCGTCGATGGCGACCGCGCCAACCGTGTCCATCGGGTTCGGTGTCAGGCCAGCGGGCACACGGTAGCCCGCCTGCATCTGGAAACGCCGGAAACGTTCCACCTCGCGGGGCACGGTCAATTCGGCCTGTGCGGCCAGGCGCATCCCTTTTAGCTCGGCGAAACGGCGCGCGCCTTCGCCCACCAGCAGGCTATGCTCGGTGTCTTCCATGATCAGCCGCGCCAGCTTGACCGGGTTGGTAATGCCTCGCACTGCCGCAACCGCCCCCAGCGCCAGCGTGCGGCCATCCATGATGATCGCATCCAGCTCGATCTCGCCGTCACGGTTCAGCGCGCTGCCCACCCCCGCGTTGAAAACCGGGTCATCTTCCATCAACGCCACAGCCTGCTCCACCGCATCGAGCGCCGAGCCGCCCCGCGCCAGAATCGCCCAACCGGCCTCGACCGCCGCGCGCACCCCCGCGATCCGCTCCGTGTATGTCTCGGCTTCGATCTCCCACGCGTCGCCGTGGACAATCAGTGCTGGTTTCACCGTTTGCTGCACTCCACCCTTTCATGAACCGGCCAACACCCCTGCGCCCAGTCTAGCAGAAGCCAGCCTAAAAGAGGAAATGTCATCAGGCCGTTTCTTGGCGTGGCGCCGGGGTACAGCCGGGAGCAAAAAGGGCGCACGCCCCAGGCATGCGCCCCAACCCGTTGATCACGACTTGCGGCCAAACTTGGCTTCCAGCAGCTCGGCCACGGTCGGGTTGCCCAGCTCCTGCAGCTCATAGCGCACGCGGCGGAAGGGCTTATCGATCGTGATGACGCGGCTCAGGTCGATCGGCGTGGCGACCAGCACCAGGTCCGCCGGCGTATTACGGATCGTCGCTTCGAGGTCCGCGCGCTGCTTGGCGCCATAGCCCATCGCCGGCAGCAACGTGCCGGTGGTCGGATACTTCTCGAAAGTCTCGATGATGCTGCCGACGGCATAGGGTCGGGGATCGACCAGTTCGCTGGCCCCGAAACGTTGTGCAGCCACAACCCCCGCGCCGTATGCCATCTCGCCATGGGTGAGCGTCGGCCCGTCCTCGATGACCAACACTCTCTTGCCGTGGATCGCCTCGGCGTCGTCCACAAAGGTGGGCGACGCGGCTTCGATGACGATCGCGTCGGGGTTCACCTGGCGAATGCTCTCGCGAACCTTCCGTACGCCGTCCGGGGGCGCCGTGTCCACCTTGTTGATCACCACGACATCCGCCATTCGCAAATTCGCCTCACCGGGGTGATAGGTCAGCTCATGACCGGGGCGGTGCGGGTCCACCACGACAAAATACAGATCGGGCTGAAAGAAGGGCAGATCGTTATTGCCGCCATCCCACAAGATAATATCGGCTTCCTGTTCTGCCTCGCGCAGAATCGCCTCGTAGTCCACGCCCGCAAAAACCACCACGCCGCGATCCAGGTGTGGCTCGTATTCTTCGCGCTCTTCAATCGTCACATCGTGCTTGTCGAGATCGGCGTAATCTGCAAAACGCTGCACTCTCTGCCTGGCCAGATCGCCATACGGCATGGGGTGCCGCACGACGGCGACCTTGTAGCCGAGCCGGCGCAACGCGTCGCTGACCGCCCGTGTTGTCTGGCTCTTGCCCGAGCCTGTCCGCACTGCCCCAACGCCCACGACCGGCTTGGTGCTCTTCAGCACCGTGTGCTTGAGACCCATCAGGCGATAGTCCGCACCGGCCGCCAGCACCTGGCTCGCCTTGTGCATCACGTATTCATGCGATACATCCGAGTAGGCGAACACCACCTCGTCTATGTCATGCTGCGCGATCAGCGCCGTCAGGTCCGCCTCGTCGTAGATCGGGATGCCATTGGGGTACAGGCGACCTGCCAGCTCAGGCGGATAGGTGCGCCCTTCGATGTCCGGGATCTGGGTCGCGGTGAACGCCACCACCTCATAGGCTTCGTTGTCACGGTAATACCGGTTGAAATTATGAAAATCCCGGCCAGCGGCCCCCATAATCAAAACACGTGTTTTCGGCATTGTCAGAATGTCTCCCTATTTTTGAGCACAGACTACCGCCTTCTGCGCGTGTTGGCGCGCAGGGCGCGTGGATACGCAATCATCGCCAGCCCGATGCTAAGCAGATAGAGCACCAGCAGCGGGCCGACGACCAACAGCATATTGAACGGATCGACGGTGGGTGTGATCAGCGCCGCGACCACGGTGATCAGAACCACCGCCAGCCGCCAGTTTCGGATCAGCGGCGCCGGGCCGACAATCCCCAACCGCGCCAGCACAAACACGACAACCGGCATCTCAAACGCCACCCCGATCCAGAACAGCAGCGAGGTGAGGAAGGCGATATAGCGTTCAGCCGTCCACTCGGCCTTGAAGACCTCGCTCTCGAAGTCCTGCAAGAACCCCAGCGCAGCCGGAATCATGATGAACCACGCGAACGCCACGCCGATCAGAAAGAGCGCGGTTGTGGCGGGCAGTGCCAGGTAAATCCAACGCTTCTCTTTGCGCGTGAGTCCGGGCGCAACAAAGAGAAAAAGCTGGAGCGTGATGTACGGAATCGCCAGAATCGCCCCGGCCAACAGCGCGACCCGGAAGTACATCACCACGCTCTCGGTCGGGCCGAGGACCTGCAATTCCGCGCCGTAGGGGCGGATGAGATAGCGCAGGATCGAGCCGGTGAAAAACACGGAGGCGATCACACCGATCGCCAGCGCCAGAAGCGCGCGAAACAGGCGCCGGCGCAACTCGTTGAGATGTTCAAACAGCGTCAGCGGCGTGTCGTCGACGTCGCCGCGCAGGGAACGCCAGGCATCGTAACGCTGCGAGACGGCGGGTTTCTCTTTGTCGTGGGGGATAGGGTGGTTGGACATGGAGCTTACGGCTGACTTCCCTGGTGATCTTGCGATGAGCGCAATTCTGTTTCGTGCAGCACCAGCGAGCCGAGCACCCCATTGACGAAGCGCGGCGTGCTCTCGGCGCCAAACAGCTTGGCAAGCTCAATCGCTTCGTTGATCACCACTTTGACCGGCGTCTCCGGTTCGTAGAGTAGCTCGTACACAGCCAGGCGCAGAATATTGCGATCCACCACCGCGAGCTGTTCCAGCGGCCATTCGGGCGCATAGCGACGGATCAGGTCGTCCAGCGGCAAGCGATGCGCCAGCACGCCGTCCACCAACCGCACCACCAGACGGCGCACATCCGGCCGGGCGCCTTCGTTCTCCAAATGGGTACTGAGAACTTCGGTGCGATCGTGTGAGGTCGAGTCCAGCTCGTACAGGATCTGCAGCGCGAGGCTGCGGGCGCGATGGCGGTAATCGGTAGTGGGCACGTTGGGTCTACCTAGCTTGCCAGGTCTCTACGAGTCCGGCTCGGTCCGAAGGCCAAAATCAACATCCTCAACATGGACATTGACCGACTCGACTTTCATGCTCAACAGCTCGCGGATCGAGCGTTCGACCGCCTTCTGCACATTAACGCACATCTCACGCAGGTTCACAGTCGGATCGGCCACGACATACAGGTGTGCGGTCACTGTCCCGTCTTCCACCGTGATCTGGACGCCGTTGGCAGCGGGCACACGCCGCAGCAAACGCCCCACACCGCCCGGCGTCCCACCCATACGCAGCACTCCGGGCACGCTCAACGTCGCCTTGCGCGCAATCGTCAGCAAGACCCCCGGCGCGAGCGTCACCGTATCATTTGGATGCCGCGGACTCACCATCGTCGTTCACCGCCATTCAATCCTCGCAACCGCGTTCAATCGCCCCTCACCCCATGATCAGGCCACCGTCCACCGACAGCACATGACCGGTGATATAACCGGCCCGCTCAGATGCCAGGAAAGCTACCGCGTAGCTGACGTCCTCAACCGTCCCCCAGCGACCCATCGGGATGTTCGCCACCAGCGTATCAAGTATATCCTGTGGCAGGTTCTCCGTCAGCTTCGTCTGAATGAAGCCGGGCGCTACAGCGTTGACCGTGATATTGCGCGAAGCCACTTCGCGGGCCAGCGCCTTTGTCATCCCGATCAAGCCGGCTTTGCTGGCGCTGTAGTTGGTTTGCCCTGCCTGGCCTGCGATGCCGCTGACGCTTGACATATTGATGATACGCCCGTACCGCTTGCGCATCATCGGGCGCAAAACAGCCTTTGAACACAGCCACGCGCTCTTGAGGTTGACGCGCAAGATCAGGTCCCAGTCTTCTTCGGGCATCCGCACCATCAGGTTGTCACGGGTCGTCCCGGCGTTGTTCACCAGGATGTCGACCCGGCCAAACTTTTCCAGCACAGCGTCCACCAGGCTTTCGACCTGGGCGGCGTCGCTCACGTCGGCTGTGATCGCCAGGCCGTCGCTACCGAGCGCCCGGACTTCTTCCAGCGTATCGTCGGCGCAACAGCCGCTCAGGTCATTTGTCACCACGATGGCGCCGCGCCGGGCCAGCTCCAGCGCCACAGCGTGCCCGATGCCCTGCCCGCTGCCCGTGACAATCGCGACCCGATCGGTCAGTTCCCCCATTGCGTATGCTCCTTTTGGCGTGGATAGCAGCCGCGCAGTGCGGTCGAGGTGCCGCGACCGGCTCTATGATAGCGGGGCCACAGGGTGTGTCAAGAAGCAGTCCGGGGTGCCCTGTGGTGCGCAAGCCGCGAACGTGGTATGCTTCTCGGCGCTGTATTTCCTACCAGCAGGGGTATACCACCGTCTACAACTGCGACTTTGCTATGGTGTCTGAACGGCTTCCACGCTCACTCGCTATTTTGATCCGACCGACTTCTATCGATGATGCCACCGGGCTGCAGGCCAGATGCTGGCCAGATCGCCCACGCGACGTGGTCGTCGGCCTGCTGCGTCGCGCCGAGCAGCTTGCCCGCCACCGGCGTGGGTTGGGCGTCACTGCGGTGCTCTCCGGCCAGCCGTGCGGCTTTGCTCTGCTGACACTCTGGCCGCGCTGCGCCGAGATCAGCGACCTGATCGTCAGCGAACCGCTGCGCGGCCAGCGCATCGGCACACAACTGATCGAATATCTGGCCGCCGCCGCGCGCGACCTGGGCGCGAGCGTCCTGGAGATCGGCGCCGCGCTCTCCAACCCGCGCGCTATCGCGCTCTACCGGCGCCTGGGGTTCGCCGACGGGCGCATCATCGAGATCGATCTGGGATCCGGCCCTGAGCCAGTGCTGTATCTCTACCAGACGCTGACCCCATAGCGAGCCACCAGGTCGCACTCACTGCCAGCCGGGCGCCTCACCGCGATACAGGTTGCGCACAGCCGGATCTTCGGGGTCGGGATACCCGTAGCGATCGATCAGCGTACCCAGCGAGAACTCGTCCATCTGGCGCGTGCGCAGCAGCAGTTCTAACATCACGATGTCCACAACCAGCAGCAGCCGCCCGAAATGGGTGTACTGGCTGCGCAGCGCGGTGAACAGCGTCGCGAAGATGCGCTCGCGCAGCTCGGTATCGAGCACGCCGCTGCCCGGCCAGCCGACCACCCAGTCGTGCTGGTACGAGCCGATGGCCAGCACCTCCGAACGAAGCTGAGCCAGCTGGTGAATCGCCGCTTTGCGCGCCACAGCGTCTTCCAGCCGGTTTGTATCACGAAACGGCACGTTGCTCAGCGAACTGTAAATCGAGCCGGGTTCTGCCGTGCGCACCACCCGGCCCAGGCTGCGATGCTCAAACCCCAGCGCGCGGGCCAGTGCGCGCGCACAATCCAGATAGTATCGAACAAGATGGGGCTGGGTCACGTGCCGGTCCACGCGCCACAGCAGCGAGAGATAATCGCTGAAGTCGAGCGGAAGCTGAGGCGGATTGTGCGGGCTGTACGGAGAGGTGAGCTGGCTGATACGCGCCTGATCACTGTTATTCATGACCCCGCTATCCCTATCCCATTTGTTCATGGCTGACAGCCTTGTGCGCATCCGCCGTGGCGCAGTACAGTGCTAGTATAACAGCAGGACTCATCTCTGGCAGCGTTTGAAAGCGCGACTACCGATAGCGTCCACGGGCAATGTTGATCATGTCCACCAACATTCCATACGCCGTTGTGGTCGGATCGGTGTCACCTTCGACGATCGTCAGGCGGTGTAGCGTGTCCGTCTCGATCGTAACGGCGCTGCTCGTCCTGTCAACCTGGGCAAGCGGATCGGACAGTGGCAGCCGGGTGGGCCGGACGCTGACGTGGACTGCATCCCCCTGGCGCACAGCCTCGCACAGCAACTTGATCCGCTCGCCCTCGCGCACGGCCCGTTGGGCGTCTTCGCGGGTGATCCCTCTGATCCCGGTGCGCTCAACATCCGCTGGTCGCACGTCCGCCCCCATCATGACATTCGCCAACACGACGATCTTGACCGCGGCATCCCAGCCCTCAAGATCGTTCGTCGGGTCCGCCTCGGCGATCCCCATGCGCTGTGTCTCGGCCACCGCGTCGTCGAACGCCACCCCCTGCTCCAGCGCGGTCAAAATGTAGTTGGTAGTGCTGTTCAGCACGCCGCGCACCCGCTCAACCGTTGAGGCAACCAACCCCTCACGTGCGATCCCCAGCACCGGCGCGCCGTCCATCACCGTGCTCTCGAAGAACAGGCCCACACCCTTTTGAGCGGCCAGAGCGCGCAGCTCGCGATAGGCGAACGCGATCGGACCCTTGTTGGCGGTGACAACATGGCGCCCGGCTTCGAGCGCCGCCCGCACATAATCGGTGGCCGGCTGACCCGTCTGTGGATTGAGCCACGTCGCTTCCATAACGAGATCGGCGGGGCACTGGCGCACAAACTCCAGCGTATCGAACACGGGCACGCCGCGATGCAGGCTGTCCAGGGGTTCGCCGGAATCGACCAGGCGTAACGCCTCGGCCAGGTCCAGCCCGTCCGGGTTGATGGCCAGCCCGCGCGAGCGAGTGGCAATCCCGGTCACCCGGAAGGTCAGGTCATAGTCCTCGCGCAGCGTCGTTTCTTTGCGCATCAGCAGGCGGGCCAGCGCCCGCGCCACGTTCCCGTATCCGAGCAGGGCCAGATCGATGTGCATAGTGTCTCTCTTCCTCACAGAGTGCCACCCACGGGTGCGGCAGGGTTCTTCTACCGTCGTAATTATACTTGACTTCCCGCCAGCGCCAGCCCGGAATTATTGGCGTCACAACCACGAATATGCTACCATCACACGTAAGCATTTCTCTCATCAAGAGCGGTGGAGGGACCGGCCCTGTGAAACCGCGGCAACCTGCGCAACGCCCGACCCGGTCCGCATGGTGCCAAATCCGGCAGAGCAACTCTGGAAGATGAGGGGCCACAGAACCACACGGTATATGATGCCCCTGCTGTGTAAGGGGCATTATTTATTGAGCGCATAACTCAGAATGGACACAACGCAGCAATGACCACGCATCTCCCACCTTACACCAACCGGCGCTATCTCGACGCCATCGCCGAGCGCGTCCTGATCTACGATGGCGCGATGGGCACCAGCATCCAGGCGCTCAACCTCTCGGCGGAAGACTTCGGCGGAGAGCGTTACAACGGCTGCAACGATTACCTGGTCATCACCCGCCCGGACGTCATTCGCGCCATCCACGCTTCGTTCCTGGAAGTCGGCAGCGAGGTCATCGAGACCGATACTTTTCGCTCCAACCGCCTGACTCTGGCGGAATACGGCCTGCAGGATCGCGTGCTGGAGATTAACCGGGCAGCAGCCCGCCTGGCGCGCGAAGTGGCAGATGAGTTCGCGGAAAAGACCGGCATCCCGCGCTATGTCGCGGGGAGCATGGGGCCGTCTGGCAAGCTGCCCAGTTCGGATGATCCTGACTTGAGCAATATCACGTTCGACGAACTGGCCGATGTGTTCGCCGAACAAGCGCGTGGCCTGGTCGAAGGCGGCGTCGATGTGCTTCTGCTCGAAACGAGCCAGGACATTCTTGAGGTGCGCGCTGCCGTCGCAGGCATCCAGCGTTACTTTGCAGCGGCAGGGGTGCGCATCCCCTTGCAGGTTCAGGTCACGCTGGACACCAGCGGGCGGATGCTGTTTGGCACGGATATCGCCAGCGCGCTGACCACGCTGGAAGCCCTTCCGATCGACGTCATCGGCCTGAACTGCTCGACCGGCCCGGAGCACATGGCGCAGCCGGTCAAATACCTGACCGAACACAGCACCCGCCCGATCAGCGTGCTGCCCAACGCCGGCCTGCCGATCAACGTTGAAGGGAACGCTGTCTACCCGATGCAGCCGGACCCCTTTGCCGAGATCTTGAGCGAGTTCGTCGAATGGGGTGTGAATGTCGTTGGTGGCTGCTGTGGCACCACGCCGGACCACCTCGCGCGGCTGATCGAGCGCGTCAAGGGGTCCGCGGCGCAAACACGCCCGCCGGTTGAGCGGCAGCCCCAACCCGAACCGGCCGCTTCGAGCGGCATGCGCGCGATCGCCCTGCGCCAGACCCCGCCCCCTACCCTGATCGGCGAGCGGGTGAATAGCCAGGGCAGCCGCAAGATCAAGCGCCTGCTACTGGATGAAGACTATGACGGGATCCTTCAGGTCGCCCGCCAGCAGGTCGAAGCGGGCGCGCATATTCTGGACGTTTGCGTCGCGCTCACCGAGCGTGCCGATGAGGCCGAGCAAATGCGCCAGGTCGTCAAAAAGCTGTCGATGGGCGTAGACGTGCCGCTGATGATCGACAGCACCGAAGCCGATGTGATCGAGGCCGCGCTCGAGGTGTATCCCGGCCGCGCCATCATCAACAGTATCAACCTCGAAAACGGGCGCGAGCGGGTCGACACGGTCCTGCCGCTGGCCGTCGAGCACGGCGCAGCCGTAGTTGCCCTCACCATCGACCAGCAGGGCATGGCGAAGACCGCCGAGCGCAAGCTGGAAGTGGCCCGCGCGATCCATGACATCGCCGTGAACGAATACGGCCTGGCGCCCGGCGACCTGATCTTTGACGCGCTCACGTTCACCCTGGCGACCGGCGATCCGGAGATGGCCCGCAGCGGCATCGAGACGCTGGAAGGCATCCGGCGCATCAAGGCTGAGCTACCCGGCGTCCTGACCTCGCTCGGTGTGAGCAACGTCAGCTTTGGCCTCAGCCCGGCGGCGCGCGCGGTGCTTAACAGCGTCTTCCTCTATCACGCCGTCGAGCACGGCCTGGATATGGCGATCGTCAACCCGGCGCACATCACACCCTACGCCGAGATCCCCGCCGAGCAGCGTCGCCTGGCGAATGCGCTCATTTTCAACGAACATCCGAACGCGTTGGCGGAATTCATCGCGTATTTTGAAGAGCACGATGTCGCGCTGGGCGGTCACGAGCAGGCCGACCCAACCGCCGACATGACACCCGAAGAGGCGCTCCACTGGCAAATCGTCCACCGCAAGAAAGAAGGCGTCGAGGCTCTGATCGACGCCTGCCTGGAGCATCAGGACGCGGTTGGCGTGCTAAACAACGTGCTGTTGCCGGCGATGAAAGAGGTCGGCGACAAGTTCGGCGCGGGCGAGCTGATTCTGCCGTTTGTGCTGCAAAGCGCCGAGGTGATGAAAAAGGCCGTGTCGTACCTGGAGAACTTCCTGGAGCGCAAGGAGGGGACGACCAAAGGCACGGTCGTGCTGGCGACCGTCTACGGCGACGTGCATGATATCGGCAAGAACCTGGTGCGCACGATCCTGAGCAACAACGGGTATACCGTCCACGACTTGGGCAAGCAAGTTCCCGCCAATGTGATCATCGAGGCGGCGCAGCAGCACAACGCCGACGCCATCGGGCTGAGCGCGCTGCTGGTCAGCACCTCAAAGCAGATGCCGCTGATCGTCAACGAGCTGGCGCGGCGCGGGCTGAGCTTCCCGGTCATTATCGGCGGCGCGGCGATTAACCGGTCCTTTGGCCGGCGCATCCTGTTCCTGGAAGACAGCGGCGAGCCGTATGCGCCCGGCGTGTTCTATTGCAAGGACGCGTTCGAAGGGCTGGAAGTGATGGACCAGTTGGTCGATGAGACCCGGCGCCCGGCCCTGCTGGCGCGGATCGAGGAAGAAGCGCGGCGCGAGCTCAACCGGCCCGCCCCGGCTGTCCGCGAGCGGCGGCGCGACGATCGCATCTCGACCGTCGAGCCGGCGCCCGACATTCCGCAACCGCCGTTCTGGGGCACACGGGCCGTGCTGGATATCCCGCTCGAATCAGTCTATCCCTTCATCCACCGGCCCGAACTCTTCCGCCTGAACTGGGGCGCCCGCAACGCGCATGGCAAGGAATGGGAGCAATTGCAGGCGGAGTACGAAGCGCGGCTGGCGCGCATGAAGCAGGAAGCCCTGGCCGAGGGTTCGCTCACCCCGCGTGCCGTGTATGGGTACTTCCCCGCGCAGTCCGACGGCAATGATCTGATTTTGTATGACCCCGACCGGTACAGCACGACCGGCGCGCGGGTGGAGATCGCGCGGTTCAGTTTCCCGCGCCAGCCCTATGGCGAGCATCTGTGCATCGCGGACTACTTCGCACCGGCAGATAGCGACCAGATCGACGTCTGCCCCCTGCAGGTGGTAACCGTGGGCGAACGCGCGACGGAAAAGTTCGACGCGCTGCAAGCAGCCAACGAATATACCGAGGCATATTTCTTCCACGGTCTGGCCGTCCAGGCAGCGGAGGCGACTGCCACCTATCTGCACCGCTTCATCAACCGCGAACTGGGTATTCCGGTTGAGCGAGGGAAGCGGTATAGTTGGGGCTATCCGGCGTGCCCCGATCTGAGCGATCACCTGACCGTCTTTCGCCTGCTGCCGGCAGAGGAAAAGCTGGGTATGACGCTGACCACCGCCTACCAGCTTGTGCCGGAGCAGTCGACGGCAGCGATCGTCGTGCACCACCCGGACGCGAAATACTACAGCGTAGGCATTTCTCGCGCCGAGCAACTAGCCGACGCGTGAGGTAAAGCGGGGGATTTATGCCACCCATTCCATTCCGACAGCGGCTCGATCAGGGGGTGCTGTTGCTCGACGGCGCGATGGGCACCATGCTGCACGCTATCGAGAACCTGCCGATCGACACCTGCTTCGATCTACTCAATCTAACCGACCCGGCAGCGGTCGTGCACATTCACCGGCTTTACCTCGAATCCGGCGCCGAGATCCTGGAGACCAACACCTTCAGCGCCAATATCTTCAAGCTGGGGGCCTGCGACCTGCAGGATCGCTGTGCCGAGATCAACCGGAGCGGGGTCGAACTGGCGCGTCAGGCCATCGAGGCATCGGGCCGCGACGACGTCTACGTCGCCGCATCGGTGGGGCCGCTGGGCCGCCGGCTGGCGCCGTTTGGTCGCCTGACGCCTGAAGAGGCACTCGACGCGTTCGCCATCCAGACCGGCGCGCTGATCGAAGCCGGCGCCGACCTCTTGCTGTTCGAGACCTTCACCGACCTGAATGAGATCGCGCTGGCGGTTCAGGCTGCCCGCGCGCATCAACCCGACATCCCGATCGTCGCTCAGATGACGTTCAACCGCGACGACCGAACCGCGCTTGGGGATACGCCCGTGCAGGTAGCCCGTGCCCTGGCCGATCTCCAGACCGATGTCATCGGCGTCAACTGCAGCGGCGGACCGGCACAGCTTCTACGGATTCTGCAGACCATGCACCGCGCTGCTCCCGAAGCGCGGCTGTCTGTCGTCCCCAACGCCGGCTGGCCGGAGATGGTCGGCGGGCGCGTGATGTACCCCGCTACGCCGGACTACTTTGGCGATTACGCGCTGGCCTTCAAAGAAGCGGGCGCGTGCATCATCGGTGGCTGTTGTGGAACCACGCCCGACCACATTCGGGCCATGCGCAGCGCGCTCGATGATCCGCAGCGTCACGGGCCACGCCTGGTCGCCGTACGCGACCTGGCCGAGCAAGCCATCACAGAAGTCCCTGAACAGCCGACCGAGCTGGCGCGCAGGCTTGCGAGCGGCCGCTTCGTGGTCACGGTCGAGATGCCGCCACCCCGCAGCTTCACGGCGCAGAAGGTCATCGCTTCGGCGGAGCTGCTCCGCGAGGCAGGTGTGGACGTGATCAACGTCTCCGACAGCCCTATGGCACGAATGCGCATGAGTCCCTGGGCGGTCTGCCATCTCATTCAGCAGAACGTCGGAGTCGAGACCGTGCTGCATTTCCCCACGCGCGGGCGCAATCTGCTGCGCGTGCAGGGCGATCTGCTGGCAGCCCACGCGCTCAACGTGCGCAACGTGTTCGTCGTCATGGGCGACCCGACGGTGATCGGGGACTATCCGGACTCGTTCGACACCCACGATATCGCCCCTTCGGCGCTCATCCGGCTCATCAAGCACAACCTGAACAACGGTGTCGATCAGGCCGGCGGCTCAATCGGCCAGCCGACCTCATTCCAGGTCGGGTGCGCGCTCAACATCAACGCTCGCGACGTGGACCGTGAAGTCAAGTTGCTCCACAAGAAGATCGAGGCCGGAGCGGACTTCGCGCTGACCCAGCCTACGTTTGACGTGGCCATGCTCGAGCGTTTCCACGACGCCTACGCGGCGCATTATGGCCCGCTAACGCTGCCCATCCTGGTTGGTCTTCTGCCCCTCTATGGTGCGCGACACGCAGCCTTCTTGCACAACGAAGTGCCCGGCATCGAGATCCCGGCCCACATCCGGGAGCGAATCGCGGCGGCAGGCGATGAGTCACCGTACGAAGGCGTGCGGATTGCGCAGGAATTGCTGCGGGCGTTGCAACCGCTCGCTCAGGGCGTGTACCTGATGCCGGCTTTTGGGCGCTACGATCTGGCAGCCGCCGTCATCGACAGTCTTGGGCGGTCACGCTCGCCGGCCAGCCCACACACCATCGGCGAGCAGTCCTAAGCAGAGGCGACGTGCCACCAAACCGGCCGACGTCAAATGTCGCCGCAAACTCGCAACGCTTGTTATAACTCTATCGTATTAGGGTGGTAGGCAACTCTGGCCTTCGTCAAGTCTGGAGACAGCGTCCATGCGTCTATCTCACCGGTTG
>Ga0226835_1001334_pt1 | contig 14024 bp, 13 predicted proteins | sample LAC_MetaG_1_FD_163627 | JGI IMG/M metagenome (GOLD analysis project Ga0226835, IMG submission 163627) | Anaerobic ammonium oxidizing microbial communities from anammox membrane bioreactor (MBR) in UC Berkley, California, United States -... | ecosystem: Engineered > Bioreactor > Anaerobic >...
TGAGAAAAATCGGCGTCCATCTGCGCCACTGCCTCAGCCCCATCTGCTAACGCGCGGCGAAAACCGGTCACGTAAGCGCTGCCCAGACCCAACTTGCCAGCGCGATGGATAACTGCAATGCGTTCCGGGCGCGCCGCAGCCAGCTCATCGGCGATCTGACCTGTCCCATCAGGGCTGTGATCATCCACCACCAGCAGACGCAGATTTTCGAAGGGTAATTCGAATAAAGCGGAGACCAGTTTGGGCAGGTTCTCCGCTTCATTATACGTAGGAATGACAACGGTAATATTCACAAGGTATGATTAACTCAATTTGCGGGCCAAGCGAGCTTTCAAGTCGTTTAGATTCTTAAAAGGCCCATCGTTGACGGTCAGGCTGGTGATGTGCAGGGTCAGCTTCCCTGTCGAAGTCTCGCTGCCGCGGTCCTTCAAGGGATAAAAATAATCCAATGACGGTTCCAGACGAGAGCGGATGCGTTCCTCCAACGTTGCCAGGGTGGAGAGCTGTGTGACTAAGATGAATCGAGCGCTGTCGGTCTGGCCGAGGAAATCATTGGCGCCGCCCACATCCCGCATGGCGTTATGGATCATCAGACTGATCGCTCTTTGCAGATCGTCCGAGGCAACAAACCCATACGCCTCACGAAAACCAGCCAGGTTATCTAAACTGATTAAAATTAGCGCCCAGTCGTTGCTTTGCAAACACTCCTCCAGCCGCTCATCCACCAGCGCGCCTTCCGGCAGACCGGTCACCGGGTTGGTCAAGGTGGACTGGGCAGTGCGTCGCAGCGAATTGCGCACACGTAAACGCAACTCCTGAATATCAAACGGTTTGGTGATGTAATCGTCTGCGCCCAGTTCCAGGCCGCGCATCCGGTCGCGGCGCTCTCGCTTTTCTGTGAGAAAGATGATCGGGATGTCTTGCGTGCGCTGATTGCTGCGCAGGCGGTTCGCCACTTCAAAACCATCTATATCGGGCAGGCGAATATCCAGGATGATGAGATCTGGACGCGAAGCGCGGCAGGCTTTGATGGCATCTTCGCCCCAATTGACGGACAACGCTTCATAGCCTTGCGAGCGGAAATAAGCGGTGAGCATTTCCGCCACATCCACATCGTCTTCAACGATCAAGAGAGTTGCCTTCGCTTCAGACACGCCAGAACCCGCTTAGCTGATAGGGGTCTTTTGGATGACGAACTCGCAGACTTCATCGCCCATGGCGACGCATTTCGATTCGTTGACGCGAAATTCGTTGCCTCCCGAAACCCACTTCAGTCCTTCCTGGAGCAGGCCAACCGCAATGAAACACACCGGCTTATCCGAGCCAGAGCGCCCCCAACAGACCGGACAACGATGGATGGTATAGATGAACTCGTTCTCTCGCTCTTCGACGGTGGAATATTGGTCGCTGATTTGGGTGAAGATGCGCGCCATGGCGGGGATGCCAATGCGCATTTTGGCGTGCAGCGGAAGCACTTTGAATGCCAGGTCGCCGGCGCCTGCCAAAGCGCCGAAATTGCGCAACGCGTCGGCGAAAGCGGCGCGTCCGGCGCGCAACGCCAGACCGCGACCGCCACGCGGGCCGTACATTTCTTCCAACGCCAGGTTCAACGCCGAAAAGTCGGCGAAATTGAATTCGCGCTCCAGGTTATCTGGCGGGTAATTGTCAATCAAATGGGGTAAATGCGCCAGATTCAAGATCGCATTCAAGCCGTTTTTTCCCATCACCTCTTCCAGAGCTTTCAGGGAAATGAGGACAATCTTGTTGGCGTAGTTATAGGGGCTTTTGGGAATGGGATCCATAATCTGTCACCTGTTAGATGAGATGCGCCAGGGCTTCCGCGGCGCGCCGCATATCCAGAAAGATCAAGCCCAGCTTGGCTTGCTCGCGCGCCAGCGCGGTGAGCACGGCTTCTTCCCCCACCGACATCAAGATGACATAACCCTTTTCGCCCTTGATGTAAACTTGCTCCAAAGAGCCTCGGCCCAATTCGGAGGCGATTCGTTCGCCCAGGGAGAGCATGGCCGCCGACATTGCCGACACCCGATCCTCTTCGACCCCCTGGGGCAAGGCCGAAGCGATGCTCAAACCGTCCACGCTGACCACTGCGGAAGCCTCGATGTCTGGCGAGGAGGCTTGCAGATCGCGCAGCCGTTCGACCATGAGTTGGGAACGCGACTTCGTCAAGGCTTATCACTCCTTCTTGGAATGGGATCGCATCTGCTGTTGAATTCTGATAACCGCCCGCACACCTGGCATTGCCCCAAACTGTTTCGCCTGAACGCGTCCGACGAACCAGCGCAACGCAATTTCGATTAAAGGTGTTCTAAATGTAGCACAGGCGATTAAAAGTGTCAAGCAGCGGGATTTATTTTAACACAATCCTCAGAGGTGATCCAAAGGATCGTGCTATAATCTTGCAGTTTTGGAAAGCGCCCTGCTTCACACAATCAAAATTCCGAAAAACTTATTTCAATCCAATTAACGTAGAAGGAGCGATTTTGTGTTGACACAACGGAAAGTTTTTTCCTTCATTCTTCTGCTTGCCCTGTTGGGCATTGGGTTCGCTGGGTGCGCGCCGGCAGCCACACCAGCCCAACCCACAACGTTGAAAATTGCGGCGCTGCCCGTGTTGGACGCGCTGCCGATGTACGTGGCTCAAAGCGAAGGGTTGTTCCAAAAGCACGGCATCCAGGTTGAGTTTATCCCGGTCGCCTCGGCGCCGGAACGCGATCAACTCATCGTGGCTGGCCAGGCGGATGGAATGATTAACGAGGCGCTTTCTACCGCCCTGTATAACAAAGACAAAATTCAGGTGCAGACTGTGCGTTACGCTCGCGCAGCCACCAATACAGCCGCGCTATTTAGCATCGTGGCTTCCGCCAAAAGCGGCATTACCACGGTGGAGGAGCTGAAAGGCGTAGAGATTGGCATCTCTCAAGGCACTGTGATTGAATACCTGACCGATCGGCTGCTGCAAAGCAAAGGTTTTTCCGCCGACGAGATCAAGGTCATCGCCGTGCCCAAGATCCCGGATCGAGTGAACCTGCTGGGAAGCGGTGAATTGAAGGCCGCCATGTTGCCAGAACCGGCGACCTCTCTGGCTTTGCAGCAAGGCGGGATATTGATCCTGGATGACACAACTCACCCCGAATACAGCTTCAGCACCATCACCTTTCGCAAGGCAGTGATTGATGAACACCCCGAAGCAATTCGCAGCTTTTTGGCCGCCATCGAGGAAGCCACAGCCCTGATCAACGCTGATCCAGGCAAGTATACGCAATTGTTGGTTGATCAGAAAATCCTGCCGCCTCCGTTAGCGGCGACGTTCAAAACGCCGCCTTTTGTGACCGCCGGCGCGCCCACGCCGGAGCAATGGGCGGATATGCTCGCCTGGGCGAAAGAGAAGGGGCTTTTGGATAAAGATGTACCTTACGCAGACTCGGTCAACGCCAGCTTCTTGCCCTGACCGATCTGCTGGACATGCGCCGATGATCCACCTGGAGGCGCTCACTTACGCCTACCCCAATCACGTCCCCATCTTCGAGGCGTTCGACTGGCAGGCGCAGCGCGGGGAAGCCTGGGTCGTGCTGGGGCCATCTGGCTGCGGCAAGACCACATTGCTTTACCTGCTGGCGGGGCTGCGCCAGCCCACTGCCGGTCGGGTGACCATTGATGGTCAGCCATTAATCCGCCCTCGGCCTCATACAGGGCTGATCTTGCAGGATTATGGCTTGCTCCCCTGGGCGACGGTGCGCCAAAACGTCGAGTTGGGGTTGCGCGTGCGCCTGTTCTATGGCCCAGATGGCAAGCACGCCCCTGAGGACTTTCGCCCGGATGTGGACATCCTGCCGTGGATCACACGGCTGGGGTTAGCCGCAGTGCAGAACCAATATCCAGGGCAAATTTCGGGCGGGCAGCGGCAACGCACCGCCATCGCCCGCACCCTGGCGCTTCAACCGGATCTGCTGCTGATGGATGAGCCGTTCTCGTCGCTGGACGCGCCCACGCGGGAGAGCCTGCAAAACCTGACCCTGGAACTGTGGTCAGAGAAAAAGCTGACATTGGTCGTTGTGACTCACGCCATCGAGGAAGCTGCCATCTTGGGGCAGAAGATTCTCCTTCTCAGCCTCCCGCCCAATCGGCAAGCAACGGTGATCGAAAACCCTGGAGCGGCGCAAGTTGGTTTCCGCGACACAGCCGAATACCTGGCTTTGTGCCGCGAGCTGCGCGGCAGGATGGAAAGCAGCGCATGAAACGGCGCGATCTGTTTTTAGCTTTGCTTGGAATTGCGGTGGCGTGGCAGGCGCTTTCCACGGCTCTGAATCTACCCATTCTGCCGCCGCCGTTGCTTGTCCTGCAAGCATTCTTCAAAGGACTGGGAAATGGGGACTTATTGCGCCATGCCATCGCCAGTCTGTGGCGGGTAGTCGCTGGGACGGCTTTGTCCATCGCTTTGGCTGTTCCTGCCGGTTTAGTCCTGGGGCAATCTCAACGTTTGAATCGTTTCTTCTCTCCGTTGATCTACCTGACCTACCCCATCCCGAAGGTGGTTCTGGTGCCCATCGTGTTGCTTTTCTTCGGCATCGGAGACTTTCCCAAAATCATCCTGATCTTCATGATTTTGTTTTTTCAAATCCTGGTGCTGGTGCGCGATCAGGCAGCCAGTATCCGCCCGGAGCTGATCCAGAGCGTGCGCAGCCTGGGCGCCGGACGGCGGGCATTGTTCCGCTTTGTGTATCTGCCCGCCAGCCTGCCGGCTATTCTGACCGCCCTGCGTCAATCGGTGGGCACTGCCGTGGCGGTGCTGTATGTAGCTGAACTTTTCGCCACCCAGCGCGGGTTGGGCTATTACATTTACTATAGCGGGAGCACCCTATTTGATTACCCTGCCATGTACGCCGGTATTCTGGCGCTCAGTTTGATGGGCGTCAGCCTGTATTTCGGCGTGGACTGGCTGGAACGCCGTTGGTGCCCCTGGCTATATGTGAGCTGAGCCTTGATACCTCACAAAACCATTCACCCGCTCAACAGAACGCCGATGGAGAAGAACACGCCATACCACAAAGTCAACTGACCCGTACCGGCCAAGACCTGATTGAGCGGGCGTCCTTCCAGACGCCAGATGGCGCGAAGCAACGAAAACGCCAGCGGCAAAGACAGCCAGGAGAGCAAGCTCATCCCATTCGTTAAACCCATCGCCCAGATCAGCGGCGCGGTAAGGTAAGCCGCAGCCAGGCAAATGGCATACTCCCAGCGCGCCCCCAGCGCGCCGAAGCGAACCGCTAGGGTGCGCTTACCTGCCGCGCGGTCGCTGGCAATGTCGCGTAAGTTGTTCACCACCAGAATTGCAGTGATCAAAAAGCCCATGGGCAGAGAAGCCCACAATGCCAGGGCGCTCACCCGACCAGCTTGCACGAAGTACGTCCCACACACCGCTACCGGGCCAAAGAACAGAAATACCACTGCATCGCCAAGCCCGTAATAACCAAAGGGGAAGGGGCCGCCAGTGTAAGCCACGGCAGCGACGATGCTCGCCAGGCCAATGGCAAGCACCGGCCAGCCAGCTCTCAGGATGAGATACATGCCTAGCAAGGCTGCCACCCCAAAGGTCAGCCACATTCCGGTCAGCACCTGGCGCGGTGTGAGCAACCCGGATTGCGTCACGCGCAAGGGACCCAAACGCCCTTGCGCATCTGCGCCGCGGTAATAGTCGAAGACATCATTCGCCAGGTTGGCGCCAATCTGTAGCAGCAGCGCGCCCAGCAAGCAAGCCAACGCCGCCCCCCAGTGAAAAGCGCCGTCGTAATAGGCAACCGCCGAACCGACGATCGTGGAGGCTGCTGCGGCCGGCAAGGTTTTCGGTCGTGCAGCTAACAACCATACTTGCAAAGGGGAAAGATCAGAAGCCATTCAAAATGGATCGCCAAGGGGGATGATCCCCAATCATACATCCGCCGAGTCGCCCCGTCAAGATGGGCAAAAAAGCAGGCGCGCTCAAAAGTTGTTGTAGCGCTCGACCGGCATCGGTTGGAAACTGACACCTTGAGTTACCAAGCCCACCTCAGCGGGCGGATGCGGCAAATCTTTGTATCAATCCCCTTACGCCGAAATTGCCTGAAGCAATCTTTTCATCCTGGTTATTTCTACCCAGCAGACAGTTTCACCTCTCCACGGAGCGATATCATTGCAAGGAGTTTTTCTCACCCCGAAGGATGAAAATATCGCCACCGAGTTCACAGAGAGACTGTTTTCCTCTCAGACGCAGCACACGCAGGGATTTCCTTCCATTCTCTCTTGCTCTCTGTGGCTCAAAACCGAGTTCACAGAGGTCACCGAGAGACGATTTTCCTCTCAGACGCAGCATACGCAGGGATTTCCTTCCATTCTCTCTTGCTCTCTGTGCTCTCTGTGGCTCAAAACCGAGTTCACAGAGATCACAGAGAGACGATTTTCCTCTCAGACACAGCATACGCGAAGATTTCTTCCATTCTCTCTGGCTCTCTGTGCTCTCTGTGGCTCGAAACCGAGTTCACAGAGGTCGCAGAGAGACGATTTTCCTCTCAAACGCAGCATACGCAGGGATTTCCTTCCATTCTCTCTGGCTCTCTGTGCTCTCTGTGGCTCAAAACCGAGTTCACAGAGAGACGATTTTCCTCTCAGACGCAGCATACGCAGGGATTTCCTTCCATCTCTTGCTCTCTGTGGCTCAAATATTAATCCCGTTGGTCATCAACACTACGCAGGGAGAGGATCCAATCTTCCGGCAGCCAGAAAACTACTTTGGCGGGGGATTGCTTCAGTCGCTGCGCTTCTTCGCAATGACATTTTGCAAACTGTGAGGTCGCTAGGGTTATTTTTCTTGTACAATTAACGTTGGCGAGAACAGGTGAGCAATGCCTATACGAGTAGCAATCGCAGATGACCAGCCCCTCATCCGCAGCGGGCTGACCGCATTTATTATGGCTGCCGAAGGACTTGTGCTGGTGGGGGAAGCCGTGAACGGCGAAGAGGCCATCCAGCTTTGCGAGTTGGTGCAGCCCGACATCCTGGTGATGGACCTAAAGATGCCAGTGATGGATGGGATCACGGCGACGCGCGCCATCCGCGCCCGTTGGCCGAATATCCAGGTGCTGGTTCTGACAAACTTCCTCGAAAAGGGGCTGGCACAAAGCGCCCTGGAGGCTGGCGCAATCGGCTATTTGATCAAAGATCTTACCGCTGAAGAGTTGACAGCCGCCATCCATCAAGCGTACCATGAACGGCGTCCGGTCACTCCCCGGGCGCTCTCCAGCCAGGAGACCAGCCTCGAGCGCATCGGGCAATCCTTAAACGAAGAAGATATAGACGCCAGCCGATTGGCCGGCCTGTTGCGCAAACATCTACCGGCGGCGTTGCCAGATTGTGAGATTGAAGTCCGACTGTTGCCCGCCAGGGAATTGCTAAAGTTTCCAGCGGAGAGCATTCATCGGCTATCTGAAGACGGCTGGCGCTGGCTTCAGGAGCAAGCAGAGCTTCAGATCATTTATGCTGGCGACCCTATTCCCTGGGGACCTGAATTGCCATGCGATTGCGACCTGCTCCTGGCGCCGGTGTTCGGTGAGACCAGCAAAATGGTTGGTGGACTTGCAGTCTGGTCGGCAAACGCCAGCGACGAAATGAATAATTTGCTGTGGACGGTGAAGAGGCTGACGGAGTTATTTTCCCGCCCTATGGCGCACATTCTGGCCGCCGCCAGGCAGCCCGCCTCGCAAAATCTGGCTCAGCAATTGGCGGCGGCAGCTAAAATCCAAACCGATTTGCTCCCCTTGCGCATGCCGGTATTGCCCGGCTGGGACCTGGCAGCTCGGCTGGAGCCAGCGCTGGAGACCTCGGGCGATTTTTACGATCTTATCTCACTGCTCAACAACCATTGGGGGCTGGTAATTGCCGATGTCTCTGACAAGGGCATGGGGGCAGCGCTCTTTATGGCACTGGCCAGCACCTTGATCCGCACTTACGCCAAGCAATACCCCACACTACCGGCGCTCTCCATCAGCACTGTCAACGAGCGCATATTGACCGACTCGCGCAGTGGCATGTTTGTCACCGCCTTTTATGCCGTGTTGGATCCGCTCACTGCGCGCATACGCTACGTCAACGCCGGGCATAACCCGCCGATCCTGATCAGCAGCCAGAAAAGCAAATCTCTCGACCGTCTGCAACCCACTGGCATGGCGTTGGGCGTGATGGGCGATCTCATCTGGAAGCAAAAAGTCGTCCGCCTGTTGCCTGGCGATCTGCTGGTGATGTATACGGATGGCGTGACCGACGCTCAGGATAAATATGGGGAGTTTTACGGAGAGCAGCGTCTGCTCAACGTGATTCGCCGTTGCGCTTGCTCCGCGCAGGAAACGCTGGACGCAATCTTGCAAGATGTGCGAAGTTTCACCGGTGGCATGCCCCAGGCGGATGATATTACCTTACTGGCGATTCGGCGCGAATCCTATTGACCTTCAGATCATTCGGTTATGATCGTCCCGCAGGTTTCTGATCACACAGGCTTGTTTTTAGGGCAACCTGCAGGACGTTTTGCGCCAACGTGATAAACCAATTTCGGTGAATATCAATCATCCTGCCCGGCGAGGAGCAACTCTTCCAGGGCATCCAGCCTCGCTGGGAGCAACCGCGGCGCAGGAAAGGCGCGGCTGATGATCTCGGGATCCTTCAAACCATGCCCGGTGCAAACCGCCGCCACGCGCTGACCGCGCACGTTCAGCCGCTTCGCGCGAATCTCTGCAGCCAGCCCGGCCAGACCCGCCGCAGAAGCCGGCTCCACCCACACCCCCTCTTGCGCCAGGGCACGCTGCATTGCCAGGATTTCGTCATCACTCACAGCGATCATGCGCCCGCCGGATTCTTCTATGGCTTGCAATGCCTGCTCGCCGCGCGCCGGGCGGCCAATGCGGATGGCGGTCGCCAGAGTCTCAGGATGTTCCACCGGACGACCAATCACCAGAGGCGCTGCTCCGTTTGCCTGCACCCCCAGCAAATGCGGCAAACCAGTTTCGTTGATTCGATGGTACTGTTGAAAGCCCATCCAATAGGCGGTGATGTTTCCGGCGTTTCCCACCGGCAGGCATAACCAATCGGGGGCAGCGCCCAGCGTGTCGCAGATTTCGAAAGCGGCTGTCTTTTGCCCCTCCAACCGATAGGGATTTAGCGAGTTGACCAACGCGATGGGATGTTTTTGTGTGATTTGAACCACCATCGCTAACGCATCGTCGAAAGAGCCGTCAATTTGCACCACCTGAGCGCCGTATGCTGCCGCGCCAGCCAACTTGCCCGCGGCCACTTTCCCTTGTGGGATCAGCACGATGGCGCGCATACCAGCGCGGGCGGCGTAAGCCGCTGCAGAAGCAGCCGTATTGCCCGTGGATGCGCAGATCACCGCGCGAGCGCCACGCCCAAGCGCCTCGCCAATGGCTATCGTCATGCCGCGGTCTTTGAAGGAGCCGGTTGGATTCGTTCCTTCAAACTTCACCCATAATTCAAACCCTCCGCCCAATTGCTGCGCCAGGCGCGGCATGGGGATGAGCGGCGTATTTCCCTCCAGCAAGGTTATCTCCTGGCTATAAGGGGGAATATCTAAAAGACTTCGGTAATGAGTGTAAACACCTGTGTGGGTCATCGAGCCTCCTGATAAAATCCAATTATAATTGAGCGCATCTTCACCCACGCCCAGGAGGTGATCACCTTGCAAACCATCTGAGAATCTCCTGTGCATCTGCGCTCGCAATCGTGCGACGTTCGATTTATCATCCTGTTTCGCCAGACGTTCGATCAACAAGAGGCGTTCTATCATGCCATCCGCCAGCTTTTCTGAAGATGTCCAACAAGCGCTGCAACATGTCCGCTACTTATCTCAGACAATTGGCGGGCGAGGAAGCTGTACTCTGCAGGAGCGCCGGGCGGGCGAATACACCGCCGAGCAAATGCAGCAGATCGGAGTGAAAGAGATATGCGTCGAACCTTTCACTGCCATCCCTTCCACATATTGGGGCTATGCGCTCTCCTTCGCCGCCGCGTTGACCGGCTTGCTGATTGTGCTGTTATCCGACAGACAGGGAGAGAGGACGTTGGCGATGCTGCTCAATCTGGCGGGCGTGTGGGGCTTTCTGGCTGAGACCGAATTCGCTCCCAGTTGGACGCGCTGGGCGCTTTCCCGCAAAGAGAGCCAAAACGTTTGTGGAGTGATCCCTGCCAAGAGCGATGTTCGAGCGCGCATCGTTCTATGCGCTCATTTGGACACTCATCGCACGCCGATCTTTTATTCGTCCGAGGCCTGGTATGCGGCGTTTACTGCCCTGGTCAGCCTTTCTTTTCTGAGCATGATCGTTGGCGCAGCGGCATTGGGGCTGAGCATATACCAGGGGTGGATGAGCGCGCGCTGGGTGTCTTTGGTTTTGCTGCCGGTGCAATTGTTTGGCCTGGCGATGTGTCTGCACGCCGATTTCACTCCATATTCGCCAGGGGCGAACGACAACGCTACAGGCGTGGGGGCGGCGTTGGCTTTGGCGCAGCGGTTGCGACGCCTGCCTCTGAAACACACCGAGATTCATCTGGCTTTTACCGGATGCGAAGAGGTGGGCGATTGGGGAATCGCCGCTTATTTGGATAAAAATGCTCTAAAGCTTGGTAAAGATACAACGTACATTATCCTGGACGAAGTTGGTCTCGGCGGTTTGAAATATCTGACCGCGGACGGCTTGATCTTCAAACACAAGACGCATCCCCGCGCCCTTGAGCTGGCGCGCCAGGCGAAACATGCTTTGCCTGAGATAGAAATCGTTGAAGGGGTCGGCCTGGCTTACACGGACGCTTTGCAAGCCACCAAACGCGGCCTGATGGCGCTGACTGTATGCACGGTTCCCGCGCCCAGGTCGGGGATTGTCTCGCATTGGCACCGCATGACCGATACGCTGGAGACGATCCGCGAACGAGATCTGGAGAACACGCTGCAGTTCGCCTGGACATTGCTTCAACTGGTTGATCGGCGCGCTTCAAACGCGGTGGACTCGAATTCGATGCGCGTCAGCGAACGATGATCGAAGTGCGCGGCCCAACCGGACTGGCGACCACCACCTGCTCATCGCGGCGCATTTCCCCCAAATAGTCGCGTTCATCTGCAAACACCTGCCATCCGCTCAGGAGAAAGGGCAGCGGCCCATCGGCGGCAATCCACTCGCCGTTATATTTTCGCGCTATATGCACATGCGTCCCGGTGGTTGTACCGCCTTCGCAAGAGGGATGCCCGATGCGCTCATCTTGCGCCAGCCACTGCCCTGCTGCCACGCGCTCCAAATCTGCGATGTGCAGGTAAATCAATACCCAGCCGGTTTGCTCATAACCGTCCCCATCCAGGTCTAACGCCACAACGTTGCGTTCTGAGCGGGTCGTAATTCCAGGGGCTGAGGCGGTGACCCAGGCGCGCGAAACGGCGCAGCGCGGCTCGCCAGTGACCGGGGCAAAATCAATCGCTCCGCGCGGGCTGCCTGTCTTCCAGGAAGGGTGAGGCCCACCGGTGAAGCTCCATCGCTCTCCCGGCGGAAACGGCAATTCGAGCACCGGCTGCGTCACCCCAGGCGGGAATAAGGGCTCAAAAGAAGCTGCACGCGACCAGGCGTCGCCAAACAGGCGTTGGTGCAAGATGGAAAAATTTTGCGCTCCATAGAGCCCCTCGCGCCAGCTTGCCTCCGAAGGAGAGAGTTTGGCGAAAAGATTTTGCAAGGCGGTTGTTCCGGCATTTTGTTCGGGGCTAAGGCGCAACCTGCGCCCATCGCCGAATTGAATCTCGATAAGCGATCCACTGCGCCAGCCATAATAGCCAGCATTGAGATGCGTGGCTGCTATGACCATTTCGCGGTACAGCCCTTGCCAGGCCGGGATGCGAAATCCGAGGGGGTAGGTCTCACTGCTCGTCGGCGGCTGGTTTTGAGTAACCCATCCAGAGCGAAATTCAAGCAGAGCCAGCAACAGGCGTGGATTGAGGGACGACTCGCGCGCCACTCGCTGGATGATCTGCGCGCCGCTCAGGGTTTGCCCATTGACTTGTTCGTGGTAAGACGCAAGGTAACCGCCTGCCTGGTTTATAAAATCAACCGGGGCGAAATCCACCGTGGAGGGCGACTCAATGACTTCGCTGTCTGGCATCAATGCGGGCTGGGGCGTTACACCGCTCAGGGTATAGGGAATGAACAATACCTGCCCCTCAGGGATCAATCCACTGGAGGGGATCGGCTGATCGGAGCGAATGCTGGCCGCATCCACGCCAAATCGGCTCGCCAGCGCCGGTAACGTGTCGCCGGAGCGGGCGATATAACGCGCAATTTCGCCTTCTATAACCATGCGGCCAGATTCAACGAGCGGTTGCGGCATAGTTCCTGGGGGCAAAAGCGCGCCCGCCGTCGCCGATTGTGTGGCATTGTTCTCTGGCTGCTTGGTTAAAGCGGCTGCATTCAGCGTCTGACGCAAAGCTTCAACCGCTGGATGCGTTGGTGGAGCAAGGCGGGCGGGGTAATTACACGCCAGGCTGATTATGATCCAGCCGCCCCAGAACCCAATCAGAGTGCAGTTTCTCTTAAGTTGCATCCTGCCGTTCATTTGCCAGGGATCGTTCGTTCCACAAAGCCGATTGTGAAAGCAACATGCCGCCCAACATGATTGCACACCCCAGCATTTGAAGCGGGGTGAGCGTTTCGCCCAAGAAAAACCAACCAGCGGTTGCCGCAAAGACCGCCTCCATGCTCAGGATGATGGCCGCATCCGCCGGCGGCGCCACCCGCTGTCCCACAGCTTGTAGCGTATAACCCACGCCCACCGAGAGCAAGCCAGCGTAAGCGATCATCCAGCCGTTAGCCAGAATTTGTGGCAGAACACCGGGTTCGAGCCAGGCGCCGATCACCAGGTTAATCAGCGCGCACACAGCGTACTGGGCGATGACAAAATGCGCTACATGCATCCGTTTCACCATGCGATCGGTGACAATGACATGCAGCGCCCAAAAAACCGCGCCGACCAGTTCCAAAGCATCGCCGCGGTTCAGGCGCAACGGTCCGCTGGCGCTGAGCAGATACAAACCGCCAGCCGACATAAGCGCAGCGATCCAGATCGTCGGGCGTATTTTTTGACGCCAGAAAACGGACATAAAGATCGGGATCCACACCACATATAGTCCGGTGATAAAACCGGCGTTGCCGGCGGTGGTGATTTTCAAGCCAGCCTGTTGAAAACCGGCTCCGGCTGCCAGAATGCAGCCAGCCAGGATCGCGCCAGGCAGTGTTCGCCGATGGAGGCCGGCTGCGCCTGAGACATGGAATAGCCGAAGGCGCGCCAGCGGCGTCAGCGCCAGCGCTGCCAATAAGAAGCGCGCGCCATTGAAGGTGTAAACGCCCACCTGCGCCGCCGCCAGACGTTGAACAACGAACGCGCTGCCCCAAATCAACGCCACGGTCAACAAGATCAGGTCAGCTTGCAGGCGCTGCTGTCGCGCCCGCGCCAAATTCAGCTTCGCTTCGGATGAAGTCAACATTGGGCTGATTATACTTCGGCTGGTGATGGTTGGGCGCGCCCTCGCCAACCCTGGGGATGTGTATTCAAAAGTTGTTGTTAGCGCTCGCCCGGCATCAGTCGGAAACCGAAGCCACGGCTTGCAAAGCCCGCATTACGGCAGACTAGAGCGGCAACTTTCTCTCAAGGAACGTTCCGCAGGGTCCCCTAAAATCGAGCCTGTGCGATCGGAAACCTGCGGGACGTTTTGCGCCGACGAGATGAACCAATTTCGGTGAATATCAATCAGGCAACAGGCGCAGCAAATCCAGAGGATTGACCAGTTGAAATTGGTTGCTCACTCGCCACAGACAGTAATTGCCCATTTCTTCTGCGCTTGCAGAGGTGGTGTAATGCGCCATGCTGGAAAACCGCGCCCCGCTGGGACCCACCCGCGCTTCCAGGTGCAAGTGAGGGTTGAGGGCGTTCCCACTCTG
>Ga0226835_1001335_pt1 | contig 14015 bp, 9 predicted proteins | sample LAC_MetaG_1_FD_163627 | JGI IMG/M metagenome (GOLD analysis project Ga0226835, IMG submission 163627) | Anaerobic ammonium oxidizing microbial communities from anammox membrane bioreactor (MBR) in UC Berkley, California, United States -... | ecosystem: Engineered > Bioreactor > Anaerobic >...
GTTCCCGGCGAACCCGTCCTCGTTAAAGCGGGCGGCCATGGCGACTGTCACCGGCTCAACGGTCGAGCTGCCTGCAATGGCAATGTCGCCGGTCACGCTCAGTGGATCGACTGCCGGCAGGCTGATCGGCTCGACCTCGTCGCCGCTCTGGGCGAAGGTTGCCGTCACCGGCAGACTCAATGCCAGGGCCAGGCTTAACGCTACCAGGCTCGGCCACAAACGATGTTGTTGACGCATGATTTCTCCTTGTGCGTTCCCATGACGCATCTGTGTTGGGTATCTATTCACGCCGACCATCGTAAGCGCGAGACGTGAAAGCCCAAGTAAATCCGGTTTAAATTCGCGGAGAAAGCGCTTTAAAGTTCTTTAAAGGGGGAAGGCGCAGAATCAAAAGAGCCGGAAGCACTGCTCCCGGCTCGGACGAACGAGCGAGAACTCACTCAGCGTGCGGTGGCGGGCTGCTCGCCGCTTTCCGCCACGGCGGGGCGTGTCACGGCGCGGCGGCGCATGACGCGCACCGCGTTCGGGTAGAGCCGCAGATAGCGCACGCCCAGCGTCCAGCCCAGCCAGCTATAGCCGACGATCCCCGCCGCGACACCCCACTCGATCAGCGACGGCTCGTAGGTGTTGATGGGGAACACATCCAACACGCCGGGTGACCAGTCTAGCGGGACGACCAGGCCGGAGAGCGTCACATTCCAGCGGTTGATCACCAGCCCGGCAACCACCATCAGCGCGCCGAGCATCAACATGTAGCGGTTGCGGCGCAGGCGTGGCCACAGGAAGATGATGGCTGGCGCCAGCGCGCCCATCAGTATCTCGCCCCACCAGAACGTGAAGTCGTACGGCGTGTTTTCGTTGAGGATGCGGATGCTGGCTGCGTGTCCTGGGACGTGGCTGTAGTAGTTGACCGACATCCAGCTCCACAGCTTGAGATAGAGATAAGCCAGGCTGGCGAAGCCGATAAAGCGTGCCACACCCTGCAGCACGTCTTCTGGCACCATGCGCTTCTGCATTAGTTCGCCGGAGATCATGGTAACCAGCAGCGTGAGCGCCGGCCCAGCCGCGACGGCGGACAGGATGAACAGCACGGGCGCGGTGGGCGAGAACCATACCGGGCGGGCGGTCAGGATGCCGTAGGTCGCGCCCAGCGATGACTGATGGACCATCGAGATGCCCATACCGATCAGCGCCACCACCGGCATCACCTGGTGGAGCCGGTGCCCCAGCCGACGCGCCAGGCTGTAGCGGTTGAGCGGTGTGCTCTCGACGATGATCGGGGTGAATTCCAGGACAAGCACGGTGGTGTAGAACATCACTGCGATCGTGATCTCCCACAACACCGAGTGCGGGTTCCAATACAGCACCGGATGATAGAAGCGGTCGGGCCGGCCGATGTCCACAAACAACGCCAGCATGGCGGATGTGTATCCCAGCAGGCCCACGAACACCGCAGCCCGCGCGATGGACGCGTAATGCTTCAGCCCGAAGACATAGACGGCTGCAGACAGCGTGAACGCTCCCGCGCCTAGTGCGATCGATGACAGGTCGATCACAATCCACAGCCCCCAGGGAAGCTCGTCGGTCAGGTTGGTGACCCGCAGACCTTCGATCAGTACCCGCGCACCGGAATAGACCCCGACAGCGACCAGCGTGAACAGGAACAGGTACCAGATGGCGAGCAACGGAGATTGGCGGGCGGTTCTTCTGGCTAGACTGATCATATTGCCAGGCCCTCCGGTGGAATGTAGTAGACGTTTGGCTCTGTGCCCAGATCCTCGCGCAGGCGGAACGTTGCCGTCGAGGCGATAATCCGCGACACTTCGCTTTCGGGGTTGTTGAGATCGCCAAAATAGCGGGCGGTGACCGGGCAGATATTGACGCACGCGGGCGTTGCCGCCGGGTCAACCCCTGGAATCAGGCCCGCAGCCAGCCCGGCGTCGATCCGGTGAATGCAAAACGTGCATTTCTCTACCACGCCGCGGGGCCGCCTTGGGACTTCGGGCGTACCCCATTCCGGAGCGCGCGGGTTCGGCTCGTCGCCGCGCGCTTCCCAGTTGAAGGAGCGCGCCCCGTACGGGCAGGCCACCTCGCAATAGCGGCAGCCAATGCATTTGTCGTAGTCCATCACCACCAGGCCATCTTCGCGGCTGTAGGTGGCGCTGACCGGGCAGACGGATACACACGGCGCATTGTTACAGTGCAGGCAGGGGCGGGTCATGTGGAAGATGTCACCCGTAGGCGTCTGGTCCACGATGTGCACGTTCCACCGCATCGCATCGGTGACGTCGTTCGTTGCCTGGCAGGCATACACGCAGTATTCGCAGCCGATGCACTTGCTCAGGTCGATGACCATACCCCAGCGCGGCTTGTCCGTGCTGGCTGCCGCGTAGCGCTCGCGATCGATGTTGCCGCCCAGGATCTTCTGAAACAAGGGATTGAGCGGATCCGCCAGGATATTGGCGAGAGCAACAGACATGCCCGCGCCAACCAACAGCATCACAAACTCGCGCCGTGTGAGCAGCTGTTCTTGGGCGTTGTTGTTAGTGTTCTGCGTGCTCATCAGGGTGCTCTTTTTCGACTCTAACCTCTTCGGTGACCTCGTTCTGGCCGTTCCGACTCAGTTTGGGCAGCAGGATCAAGGCGATCACGGCACCCACTCCCAGCCCGACGATCAGCCCTTGAATGAGCTGGATGTAATTGGTTTCGCCGTCTTGTCCCGACGGGCTGCGCGCCAGCTCCTGCTCCATTGAGGCCAGCTGCTGCCGAAGGGAATCGCGCTCGATGCGCAGCGTTTCATCTGTGCCGATCAGTTCGGCCCATACTCCGCTGCGCTCAAGCTCCTCGTGACAGGTGTTGCAGGCGCGCGTCTGAACGACCATGCGGTGATCGGTCGGCTCGTGGCTTTCGGAGATAAGCTGGATCTCCGGGTCCAGGCCCATATGGCAGCTTGCGCAGGTAACGTTGTACTCACTCTCGAGGTGCTTGGCATGCACGTAGATGTTGGCGGGTGCCTGGTGGCAGTTCTCGCACAGCAGGGTGATATCCTGAATGCGCATCTGCTGGCCGTGGGGCAGGTGGCATACCGCGCAGCCAAGCGATCCCATATTGGCGTGCGGGCTTTCCGTCCATTCAGCAAACGACTCGGTGTGGCAGTCGCCACACACCACCGCGACCAGGGTGGGCTGATCTTCGGTGGCGGGAACATCGTGCGCTCCATGGCAGTCCACACAGGTGGCCGCTTCCAGATTGCCCCGCGCGATCGCTTCCAGGTGCGCGCTGTCTGCCAGCAGCGTGTTGTGGCACTCGCTGCAGATCTGCGAGGTCTCGATCCGATAGGCGCGCGCGCTGGCGGGCGACGGACCGCTGTGCGGGAAGATATCCTCGCCGTGGCAGTCGATGCAGCCTAGCGGTGTGCTGCTGGTGGCGCCATGCACCGAGTCTGCGATCAGTGCAGGCGGGACATACAGGTTAAGTACACTACCGTCGGCCAGGGTCATGACCCGTCCGGGCTGGCTGTGACAGATCGCGCAGTAGCTGTTGTTCGGTCCGGCGGGAGCGCCTTCCGCCGGCTCGTCACCGCCATCCTGTGCCAGCGCGACCGGTACAGCACTTCCCAGGGCCAGCGCGCCGCCAACGATCAGCAGCGCCGCCCCCAGACCTGCGATTAGCAGAGGGAAAAGAAAGCGATGTTGAAAACGGCTCATGCCACTGTTCCTTGTCGTTTCGGTCCGACAGTGTTCTGAAGTTACTGGCCGGTTGCTGCCCCGGCTTCGACTTCGTCGTTCAACCCTAGCTCGCTCTCGGCGCGGTCAAGCACGAGATCGGTGTACACGTAGTTGTGAACACCCAGGCTTCCGTCGCCTTCGACAAAGCGCAGCGCAGCTTCGACCCACGCGGGGGTCTCTTCGGTCAGCGCGGCGCGGGCCGCTTCCAGGCGCGCACGGGTATCGGCCTGGATGTCGTCAATTAACACCTGGAGGCTCGGTGCGTCCACTTTGTCCGCGTGGCAGATCGAGCAGGAGTCTTGCAGCGCGGCGATGTTGGCGGCCACGCCCGGCATCACCGGGTGAAAGGCATGGCTGCCGCGGGTGGCCGTTTCGACCGGCACCCTCGGCATATGACAGGTGACGCAGGTTGGCCCGCCAGCCGCTACGAAATGCGCCGAAGGGACGCCGTCGATCCCTTCGATGATCGATTCACCCTCGTACATTTCCTTGACCGGCGCGTGGATCACGCCCGTCACGTCAGTGTCTTGATGGCACGAGACACACAGCGCGTACGGCTCATCCGCCAGCAAGAAATCGACCGTGGCTGTCTCATCCTCGCCCGGCGCCTGATGGATCACATGGCAGCTCACGCATGTCACGCCGTGAGCCGCGCTGGCAACCGTTACCGGCTGCGTGCTTTCCCCCTCAGCTTCGTCCGCTACCTCAGCGGACACCTGGCCCCAGGCATAATCGGCGCTGTGGCACGCCAGACATGCATCCTGCGCACGCTCGCTGGACCGAAGACCTTCGAGCGCGCTCGCGTGGGTCGAGTTCAGCCACTCGTTGAATTGCATGTTTGGATGGCTCGCATGGCCGCTGGCCCACCAGTGCGTCGCATCATCCGGCGCGACCAGCGCGTAGCCGCTATCCAGCAGCGCGTCGCCGGCCAGGTAATCGGTCGGGTAGGGATGCCCGTCCGGCGCGGTGCCCGCGCTGTGGCATTGGCCGCAGATCGCCGCGTCGGGCGACAGAACAATGCTGGCGCGTTGTTCGGCGGGGGTGGTCGTGCGTGACCGGACCGCCTCGAAGTGAGCACTGCCGGGGCCGTGACACGTTTCGCACTGGACGCCGTTTTCCAGCCATGTCCCGGTGTCCACGCTGAACCCGGTCACGTGGCAGGCCGCGCACTGATCTTCCCAGTCGTATTCGGGGGCAGGCCAGTCCTCGGCCAGGGTGTACGGTTGCCAGCGCCCGGCGATGACATTCCACTCGACCGGCAGCACCAGATATTGCGTCGTGGTGGGTTCGGCAGCCTCTTCGTCATCCCCGGCAGCCTCGCCCTCAACGGCGATCAGGTAGCGCTGCACGTAGCGCCCCGTGCCGAGCGTGTAGGCGATGTCGTCGATGGTCAGCGCCCGCGGCTCGTCCTCGCCCGGAAGCTGGAGCACCAGCGCATCCGATTCCTGGTTGAAGTCGCCCAGCACAGCACCGGCCTGCGACGGCTCGGCGAGCGTGAGGGCGTGGCGCGATTCGTAGTGAATTGGCCCGATGTCCCGATGGCACCCAAAGCACAGGCGAGAGCCAATGTACTCCGGCTTCTGATCGTCCTGCGCCTGAGCCGGGGTGATGGCGATCCAGAGCGCGGCCGCCAGGATGATGATAACCAGCAGCATGAACCGTCTCATTGGTCCCGGTTGCCCTTTCCGAAAAGATGATGCTCCAGCCCGAAAAAATCCAACAGCAGCCATTGATGCATCGTGCGGTGTTATGATAGTGAATTTTCGGACAATAAGAAAGTGACGGAAGTCACCCTACCGTCTGCGCTGTTGCTAGATTTAGACGACTGCGATCGGGTGTTGCGCCCCGGCGCGGCGTTTCAGCGCCGCGCGCAAGTCATTAACTGCTCGGACGGCTACCGCTGCACCGGGGCAAGGTGGCCTGAGGCCAGTCGCCGCGTGCCCGGTGCGAACGCGCCTGTGAGCGCAGGTCGTGCCTGGCGCGCACGTGATCTGCGCAGGCTGCCACAGCGCGGCGTCCACTAACGATGTGGCGGCCAGACCAGCCCGCGCTGTGCTGCGGGTAGAGCGAGGTTTTTACCAGCCTAGCACAGTTCTTGAAAAGGTGCATCTGTGCATGCTGACGACGCGATCGCGTGGCGGTCATGGTTGCGTGGAGTGTGCCGCCGACGGAGTCTGGAGCGGCTTATGTACCTCTGTCGAGGCCGAACCTATCCGCTCGCCTTCGCCCGCCAGAGGAAGCTGAACCGAAAATGTCGTCCCCTGGCCCTCGGTGCTGTGCACGCGGATCTGCCCGCCATAGTGTTTGACAAGCTGTTTGACAATTGCCAGGCCCAGCCCGGTTCCATGATACTCGCGCGCGCGGGCGTTGCGGGCGCGGTAGAACTCGTCCCAGATATGGGGCAGTTCGTCCGCCGGGATGCCGATCCCTGTGTCGATCACGTCAAGCGTGAGCCACTTGTGGTTCCAGGTCAGGAGTGCCTCAACACGGCCGCCTTCGGGCGTGTATTTGATGGCGTTTTCGATCAGGTTGATCACGATCCGTCTGATATCTTCCGGATTGGCGAAGATCCAAAGGGCCGGGGCGTTCTGGATGTTGGTCCGCAGGGAGACGCCGCGCTGCTCCGCTTGAGGGCGCAGTTGCTCGCAGACGCTATCTAAATGTCGGGTGAAATTCAGCTTTTCGGTAGGGCGGCGAATAAGCTGCTCTTCTCTGCCGGCTGCCAGGTCAAGCAGGTCCCCGATCAGCGCCTGCAACAGATCAAGGCGCGCGCCCACGCGGCGGACGATCTCGCATTGGGTTTCGCTCATATCGCCCGCGTATCCCTGGCAAAGCGTGCTGATCAGGCTCTGCGCTGCGGCAACCGGCGCACGCAGCTCGTGGGTGACGGTGTGCAAGAAGCGCATTTTTGCCGCGTCGATGTCCGCCAGCGTCTGGTATTGCAGCGCATTGGAGAGCGCGATCCCGGCCTGGGCAGTCATGGCCGTCAGGAAGGGAATGTCTGCCTCGGTGAAGTGGCGGGGCGCGCTGCTGTAGACGCGCAGAACGCCCAGCACCTGACCATCGACGCCTGGGATGGGGGCAACGATCCCGGAGAGGATCCCTTCGCGCAGTAGAGCCTGTTTGTACATGAAGCGCTCTTCCCGGCGAACATCCGGGATCAGCACCATCTGGCCGCGGATGGCTTGCAGGTCGATGGGGCTTTTGGCGATCTGGACCGGGCCTTTCCCAACATAGTTCTCGCTGAGTCCGTATCCGGCGGCGAACTCCAGCGTCGAGCCGTCCGGCGATAGCAGGCGCACAATCCCGGCAGTGGCTTTAAGGGTCTGGGCGCACATTTCCAGCAGCCGGGTCAACACTTCCTGCACCTCTAGGGACGAGGTGATCACACGGGCGGTCTGATAGAGCGCGGTCGCTTCGCGCTCGCGCCGCCGCAGGCGCGAGGCGACCACAACCGCCAGGGTGAACAGCAGCAGCGTAGTCAGCACGAACGCGAGCATGACCGTCGACGCGAACCACACGCTACGGTAGAGACCGGTATGGCCCCAGACGTCCACGTGTGGGATGGTGCCGCTGTATTCCAGCCGCGCAATAGCGATCATCAGGACTGTTGCACCGATGGCGAGCAGGGCGGCAGCCGGCGCGGACAGAATGAGTGCCGTTCCGAACAGGTGGATCACGAAATAGATGATGCAGGGGCTTTCGACCCCGCCGGTGAAGTGGAAGATCGTCAGCAGCGAGCCGAGATCGAGCGCAACCTGGGCGTAGGCCAGCGCAGTGAGGAGGCGGCCCAGGTGGCGCAGCCCATACCACAGCACGCCATTGAACGCCAGATGCAGGACTCCCACGCCGATCAGGGGCAGCGGCACGAACTCGGTGCCCGGCACCAGGGCGCCGAAAAGCGCCAGCGCCAGCGCGCCGATGCCGGTCGTCCAGCGCCACAGCATCAGAATGCGGAAGTTCGCGCGCAGTTCATCTTCGGTGGGCACCAGCCCCGGCGCAGTCGTTAGATGCATGGCGTGCCCTTGTCAGTTAGCGCATGCCCGATCGACCGGGGCTGTGCTGATCCCGATGGGTGAACCGGCTCAACGCGTGGTGGAGCGTGGCGCGGGAAAGCAACCCACGTCGTCCGCGGCGTCGATCTGGGTTCAAACGGATGACAATTGGGTAGAAAACGCTGCACACCGGACACGCGGCCCGTTCTTTCTGGAAAAACACTTTCGGCACCAAAACATTGAGGCATCGATAACTATTGGCGTTTAGTATACTGCGGAACCGATCGCCAACCAGTGCCTTCTGGCACTTCTTCGAACGCGGCTTGGGTTTTTTTTGAAGACTGTGCAACAAACATAACCCCCAAGACACGATACCTGGCACTATCGGGCTTGCGCCGTTTGCCGTATGGTATTTGTGCGCTAAAGAAAGCACTTATTTTGTTTTATCGTCCGCTCTATTCGGCAAGGAGTACCTTCATGGGCCGTGACTGGTCTTCGCTTGAGATCGACCGGAAGGCGCGGGCATACGCGCCGGTGCTGCCTGTCAGCAAACAACCCGCCGATCAACGCCTGACCCATTTTAATGAAATCTACTACACTTATGAGGCGGAGATGGCCCGGATCGAAGCGTCGCGCTGCATCCAATGCCCTGATCCGGCGCCTTGCCAGCTTGGCTGCCCGCTGAACAACGACATCCCCTCGGCTCTAAAGCTGATCGAGGAAGGGCGCTTCATTGAGGCGGCGAACGTCTTTCGCCAGACCAGCCCCATGCCGGAGATTTGCAGCCGGGTGTGCCCGCAGGAACGGCTGTGCGAGGGATCCTGCACGCATGGGGGCGGTGTGAGCAACGCGCCGATCCAGATCGGCAAGCTGGAGAAGTTCGTTGTTGAGTTCCAGCTCGCAGTCGAGGGGATGCCGCTCGGTAAGGTCGCGCCGGACACGGGGCGGCGGGTCGCAGTGGTCGGTGGCGGGCCGGCGGGTCTGGCGGCAGCCGAAGTTCTGCGGCGCGAAGGCCACGCGGTGACGGTCTACGACGCGAATCCGTTTCCCGGCGGTTTGCTGATCTATGGTATTCCGGCTTTCAAACTGAGCAAAGAACACGTCGTGCGCAAGGTGGAGCAGCTCAAGAGGCTGGGCATCGAGTTTGTTCAGAATACGCGCGTCGGACGCGACATCCCGCTGCAGAAGCTGTGCGAGGACTATGACGCGATCTTTGTCGGCGTCGGCGCCAACGTAGACGTCCCGGCGAAGTGGGAAGGGGTCGAGCTGGAAGGGGTCTATCAGGCGGGGGAGTTTTTGATCCGCGCCAATGTCCCGATCGAACTTCAGCCCACCGAGCTGGCACAAAGCGGCAAGCCGCCGGTTGGGCGGCGCGTGTACGTCTTCGGCGGCGGCGACACCGCGATGGACTGCGTGCGTTCTTCGTTGCGGTTGCAGCGCGAGATGGGCTACGACCTGGACGTGACCTGCGCCTATCGCCGCACCGAGGCCGAAATGCCCGGCTGCAAGGTCGAGCGGGCCAACGCGCGCGAAGAAGGCGCCAAGTTCGAATGGTTGACGGCGCCGGTCCGCTTCATCGGCGATGACACCGGCCACCTGAAAGCCATCGAGCTAATCCGGATGACTCTGGGCGAGCCGGACGAGAGCGGGCGGCGCCGCCCGGTCCCGCTTGAGGGGTCGGAGTACACCGTGGAAGCGGACACCGCTATTCTGGCTCTGGGATACTGGCCGGATCCGCTGCTCGGCAAGACAACCGAGGGCCTGCAAACACACAACTGGGGCCTGATCGCTGCCGATCCGCTGACGGGGCGCACCAGCCTGCCGAAGGTCTGGGCGGCGGGTGACGGCGTCACCGGGCCGGATCTGGTCAGCACGGCCATTCGCGGGGCGTTGCGGGCCGCGCGCGACATTCACCAGACTCTGGTAGCGGGCTAGGGCTGTTCTGCCGTAATTGTTGGAATAATACGCGCCGCGAGGGTGCAGCCCCCTCGCGGCGCTGTTCTTGGCAGCCGATAGCCAACAGCCGTTCAGCCGACCAGGTTTTCCAGGCGATCGACGTACCCGGCGAGCACGCCGAACGCCGCTTCGACCGGGGCCGGGCTGGTCAGATCGACGCCGGCCAGCTTCAGTGCATCGAGGGGATAGAGCGACCCGCCCGCTTTGAGGAACTCCAGATAGGCATTGGCGGCGCCGGGTTGGCCGTCCAGAATGCCTTGCGCCAGCGCGTGGGCAGCGGAGATGCCGGTTGCGTACTGGAAGACGTAAAAGTCGGTGTAGAGGTGCCCGAACTGTGCCCAGGTGATTCCGACCCGGTCGCGGTTGACGGCCATCTCGCCCCCGTACCCTTCCTCGAACAGATCGGCCATGCGCTCGATCATCAGGTTGGCGGTCAGCCCTTCGCCGCGCTCGGTGCGCTCGTGCATCTCCAGCTCGAAGCGCGCCAGCGTGGGCATCTGGAAGAGGTAGCGGTGGAAGTTGTACATGGCTTCTTCGATCAGCGCGATCTGGAAGCCCGGATCGTCCTGCGTGGCGAGCAGGTGGGCACGCACCATCGCCTGATTGAAGTTCGAGGCGACTTCCGCGACGAACAAAGAATAGTCGCTGTAGATCATGGGCTGATGTTGCCAGGCCAGATACGAGTGCATCGAATGGCCCAGTTCGTGAGCCAGCGTGCTCAGCGAATTGAGCGAGTCGTTGTAGCTCATCATGATGAACGGATAGGTTCCCTTCCAGCCGCTTGAGAAGGCACCCTGGCGCTTACCCTGGTTCGGATAGATGTCCACCCAGCGATCCCGCAGGCACCCCTGGCGCAGCGCCTCGACATATTCGCTGCCGAGCGGCCGCATTCCTTCGGCGATCCACTCCACGGCTTGCGTGTAGGGCACCTGTGGCTGCGCGTCGGTTAGCGGCGCCCACACATCATAGGGATACAGCGTGTCGACGCCCAGCGCGCGGCGCCGCAGCGCCCAATAGCGGTGCCAGATGGGCAGGTGCCGGCGGAAGGTGTCGATCAGGGTGTGGAAGACCTCGACCGGGATGTTGTAGGGAAATAGCGCGCTTTCCAGCGCCGACCCGTGCCCGCGCACCCGCGCCAGGAAGGCCGCCTGCTTTAGTGCCGTCGCGAGGTTGTTGGCGAACGCGTTCTTGCACGAGAGATAGCCGTCTGTATAGCTCTCCCAGGCGGTGCGGCGCAGCTCCCGGTCGGGCGCAAGCATCAACTCGGCGATGGTGCTCTGCGCTACGGTGGCGGTGGAGCCATCCGCACCCGTGGCCGGGCGGAACTGCAGGTCGGCATTCGCCAGCAGCCTCGCCGTAGTCGAGACGGAACCGAAGGGGTCGGCAAGCTGGCCGAGAATCGCTTCCACCTCTGCCGAGCGGATGTGCGCCTGCTGGCGGAACAGATTGTCGAAGTAGTGAGCATAGATGCGCAGGCGTGGTTCCTGCTCCATCCAGCCGGAGATGGTATCTCGACCAATGGCGAGAATTTCGGGGCTGGCGAAGGCAACTGCGGCGAGCACCTGGCTGTAGAGACTGTTCGCCTGGCTGTCCATTGCCGCAGCGGCCTGATTGGTGGTGTCGACGGAGCTTTCCATCCCGGCGTAGACCAGCACTTTGCCGGCCCGCCCGTACAGGTCGGATAGGCCGTCGAAGAACTCGAGCAGTGTGGCGGGGCCGTCGGCCAGGTGCCCCTTGAAGCGGCTCTCAAACGCCGGCAGAGCCGCTGCGACGGACTCTCGCTCGGCCGCCCAGGCTTCGGCTGACGGGAACACGCTGGGCGCGTTCCAGGTGTGCTCTGGCGCGATCGCGCTGCGCGGGGGTAATGAACGGTCGGTCATAATTGTGTACTCCTCAAATAATCGCATCATCGGATCGGGTCGAAGTATAACGTGCGGGCGCTGCCTCGTGGGAACGAATGGGTCCATGAACAAGCCTGACAGCGTCGCTCTGACCCCCTCAACCCCCGGCCCCTCTCACAGCAGGGAGAAGGGGAGCAAGGCAGTTTTCCCTCGTCCCTGGGTGGGCGAGGGACTCGGCTCCGCCGGCAGGGCGAAGGGAAGCCGCACGGGTGGTAACGCATTCGTGGACCCGAACGAATACGGGGTGGCACGCCACCCCGCACAGCCGGGCTCGTCTTATCGAAGGCTACTGCGACCATTCGGTCGGCTGTCGATCCCAGCGATGCGCCCGGAGTTTCTCGATCAGGTCCGGGGGCAGCCCTTGGCCATCGCTGGCGGCGATGTTGGCCTCGACATGCCTCAGCTTGCGCATGCCGGGGATGGTGGTGGATACCGTCGGGTTGGAGAGGATGAAGCGCAGCGCCATTTCCGGCATGGTCATGCCTTCGGGGATGAGCGGGCGCAGCGCCTCGGCACGCTCGACCGAGGCGTGCAGGTTCTCCGGCACGAAATACGTGTTGCGCCAGTCACCTTCGGGCCAGGTCGAGTCTTTGGTGAGCGTGCCGGTCAGCGTGCCTTCGTCGAAGGGAACCCGCGCGATCACGGCGATGTTGAGTTCTTCGCAGACAGGAAAGAGTTCGTCTTCGGGGTTTTGGTCGAAGATGTTGTAGATGACCTGCACCGCGTCGATCAGCCCGGTACGGAGCGTCTCAATCCCGTTCCACGGCTCCCAGCGGTTGACGCTGATCCCCATCGCCCGGATCTTGCCCTGCTGCTTGAGGTCTTCGACGGCCCGCTGCCAGCGCTCGTCGTGTGCCCAGGCGTCTTCCCAGACATGGAACTGCATCAGGTCGATCGTCTCGACGCCCAGGTTTTTCAGGCTGCGGTTCGTGTAGTCAATAATGTAATCATAGGGAAAGACCTCATCGAGCGTGAAATGGCGCCTGGACGGCCAGATACGGTTCTTCGGTGGGATTTTGGTTGCCGTATACAGGCGCGTGGTAGGGTACTGGCGGAGCAGGTTGCCCAACAGGCGCTCGCTGTGTCCGTCCCCATAGGCCCAGGCTGTGTCAAAAAAGTTGCAGCCCAGCTCAACGGCGCGGCTGAGCGACTGGATCGACTCCTCGTCGTCGGAACCCTTCCAGCCGGCCATACCCCACATGCCATATCCAATCTCGCTGACCTGCCAGCCTGTCCGTCCAAAGGTACGATATTGCATGTGCCTCGTCTCCTCGTAGCCACTGAGAACCCAACCGGGCGGCTTGCGTGCGAGAGCCGCCCATGTGCAGACTATAGCGGCGTCATGCCGGCGCGTCCACCTCCCCGAAGAAGATCACCAGATGGAGCGTGCCCAGGATCAGCCGGTCTCCGTGCGAAACGACGTACTCGACAAACGGCATCAGCTTCTGGTCATTGAGGTATGTCCCGTTGACACTGGCGAGATCGGTCACGATCAGAAACTCACCACGCCGCTGAAGCGCGCAATGGCGCCGCGAGACTCCGTGCGCCATGGCATTGAGTTCCGTCAGGTCAAGCACGCCGGCGGGGGGTGGGTTGGTGGTCCGCCCCAAAACCAGCGTGTCGCGGATATCCGCTTTGTAGCACACGCCCGACGGTAAGAACTGGAGCAGGGCGACGTTGTGCGGTTTGAAATGCAAGCGGCCCTCACTCTCGACCGCCACAGTCCGGGGTACCCGCTTCACGGGGACGGTGCTGGGGGTGTCGTACACGTGGTCAACCGGGGGCACTTCGGCGCCACACTGAGGGCAGTGCCGGTCCAGTGCTCCGATAGTAGTGCCGCATACCCGGCAACGCGCTGATTCGTCCGGCAGCGACGAAGGTTTTTCGGGCTGGGCCTGGTCGGGACTCAAATTGCCGGTCATGGAATGATCTCCGCGTGTGCATGTACTGTAATCGAACTTGCCGATGCATACAACTTCGCGACGGCGCGGTTCGATTTGCGGTAAACTGAAGGCATGGTGCGCAAAATCCTTCACCTGGATTTAGATGCGTTCTTTTGCGCGGTCGAAGAACTGAACAATCCCGCGCTGCGCGGTGTGCCGTTTGCTGTGGGCGGCAGACCCGACCAGCGTGGCGTGGTGGCGTCGTGTTCGTATGCCGCGCGGCGCTTCGGCGTCCGGTCTGCCATGTCGACGGCGACGGCGCTTCGCCTTTGCCCGGACCTGATCCTCGTGCCGCACCGCCGGGGCGCCTACAGCCAGGTCTCGCGCCAGGTGATGGCTCGCCTGCACGATCTGTCTCCGCTGGTCGAGCAGCTATCGATCGACGAAGCGTTTGTGGATGTCAGCTTTCTGCCCGACGATCCGGCAGAGGTAGCCCGGCGGCTGCAGAGCGAAATCAACGAGACATTGGGGCTGCCCTGCTCGCTCGGTGTG
>Ga0226835_1001336_pt1 | contig 14000 bp, 11 predicted proteins | sample LAC_MetaG_1_FD_163627 | JGI IMG/M metagenome (GOLD analysis project Ga0226835, IMG submission 163627) | Anaerobic ammonium oxidizing microbial communities from anammox membrane bioreactor (MBR) in UC Berkley, California, United States -... | ecosystem: Engineered > Bioreactor > Anaerobic >...
CCGACCCGCCCCGGTCAACCGCTTCGAGCACCTTCAGACGCAGATCCATCGAGTACGCCATCGCCAGCCTCCTTGCTGCTGGCCGACAGGCTACAGGAAGCGGACAAAAGGCGCAAGGGGCTCTAAATCAACGCAGAACAAACACTTGCGAGCAGATCCACCGGCGGGAGTTCACGGCGTTGAGTGCCACCCCAACACGCCCGCGCCGAGCGCATACACCGGGATCACGACGGCGTAGATCCGGAACCGCACCGTTCTGAGCGCGGGCCAGGCACGCTCGCAATCGCGCACACGCTCGCTCAACGCGATCTCGCGCGCCCCGACATCGGCCCCGCATTCCGGACACCGCCCCATCGGCAGACCGCCGACGCAGTAGCCGCACTCGCGGCAGGTCATCCCTTCGGGCAGGCGTTCAGATTCGGTCAAGTCCGCCCCCCGGTCGATCGTGCCGTCGCCGATCGATACGCGAGCCTTCGCTCTCGCGTTCGAGCGTCCAGAAACAGCCCCGCTGTGCCTTGGGATGCCGACCCGGACCCGTCGCCAGTTTACCCAGATTCACAAACGGAGAATTCCGGTGAATCACGGCGGAATATCGAGTTGCACCGCGCACCGCCTCGCTGTATCTTCGTGCCGTGCGCTCACGATGGCGCACCGCGGCGCGTGCGTTCCCCGCATCGTCTCGTGGGCACCCCCAGGCAGGAAGCCCGATCCGTTCGAACGCCGGCGGCGCACTCCGCCGGTTCAACCTCGCCCCACCCCCCGGCCGCCGGGATGTGAGACGAGAGCGCCCGGAGGAAGCGCTCCGTTTCGCGCCCGGCGGCCGGTCCTTTTGCGCCGCTCACTCCAGGTCCATCTGCAGCGCGCGCACCAGGAAGCCGTAGATGTCCGCCGCCTCCTCGATGCGCTTGCTCGTCGGCTTGCCGGCCCCGTGCCCCGCCCGCGGCTCGATGCGGATCAGCGTCGGGTTGTCGCACGACTGCACCCGCTGCAACTCCGCCGCGAACTTGTAACTGTGCCACGGCGAGACGCGGTCGTCGCCCTCGGCGGTCGTCACGAGCGTCGGCGGGTAGCACACCCCTTCACGCAGGTTGTGCAACGGCGAGTACGCGTAGAGGGAGGCGAACTCGTCGGCATTGTCGGCGATGCCGAAGTCCGTCTGCCAGTTGCGCGCGTTCGCGCTCTGCAGGTGGTACCGCAGCATGTCCATCACGCCCACCGCCGGCAGGCACGCCCCGAACAGGTCCGGCCGCTGCGTCATGCACGCCCCGACCAGCAGCCCGCCGTTGCTCCCGCCCTGGATGGCGAGGCGAGGCGTCGAGGTGTAGCGGTTCTCGACGAGCCACTCGGCCGCGGCGATGAAGTCGTCGAAGACGTTCTGCTTGTTCGCCTTCGTCCCCGCGACGTGCCAGTCCTTGCCGTACTCGCCCCCGCCGCGCAGGTTCGGCATCGCCCAGATCCCGCCCATTTCCAGCCACACGACCCGCGTCACGCTGAACGAGGGCGTCATGGAGACGTTGAAGCCGCCGTAGCCGTAGAGCAGCAGCGGCGCACTCCCGTCCAGGCTCACCCCCTTGCGGTGGACGATGAACATCGGGACGCGCGTGCCGTCCTTGCTCGCGTAGAAGACCTGCTTCGTCTCGTAGTCGTCCGGGTTGAAGCGCACGTCGGAGCGCCTGAACTCGCGGGCCGCGCCCGTGCGAACGTCGAGCCGGTAGATGGCGGACGGCGAGGTGAAGCCGGTGAACGAGAAGAACGTCTCCGGGTCGTCACCGCGCCCGCCGAAGCCGCCCGACGACCCCATGCCGGGCAGGTCCACGTCGTAGGCGTGCGTGCCATCGTGCTCGAAGACCCGCACCATCGAGTGCGCATCGCGCAGGTACGACGCCACGATCCGCCCGCCGACGTACGACACGCTGCCGAGCGTCTCGGCCGCCTGCGGCACGACCTCACGCACCGCCTCCGGCGCGGCGGCGTTGATGGCGATCACGCGCCGCAGCGGGGCGTCCTTCGTCGTCACGAAGATCAGTTCGTCCCCCTCGTTGCCCACGAAGTTGTACCGCGCGTCCCACTTGTCGAAGAGCGGACGCACCTCCGCCCGCCCCTCCCCCGGCGCGGCGATGAAAACCGCGTTCGTCAGGTACCCGTCGAAGATCGACACGATCAGGTGCCGACCGTCCTCGGTCACGCTCGCGTACGGGTTCCAGGTCGGCTTTTCCGGCGCTTCATAGACCAGCGGGTCGGCGTCCTGCGGCGTGCCGAGCCGGTGCCGGTAGACCTTCACGGCCTGCTGGTCGTCCGCCTTCCCGTTTGCGCCGATCGGATACCGGCTGTAGTAGAACGCCGTGCTGTCGCGCTCCCACGAGACGCCGGTGAACTTGACGTGGCGGATCTCATCGGGCAGGTGGTTGCCGGTGTCGATCTCCATCACCCGCCAGATCTTCCAGTCCGAGCCGCCGTCCGAGACCGCGTACGCGATGAGCCGCCCGTCCGGCGAGACCGAGTACGTCGCTAGCGCCACCGTGCCGTCGCCCGAGAACGTGTTGGGGTCGATGAGCACGCGCGGCTCGGCGTCCAGCGATGGCGCCCAGTACAGCACGTTCTGGTTCTGCAGGCCGTCGTTGCGCTCCCAGAAGTACCGACCGCCTTCCTTGAACGGCGTCGTGTACCGCTCGTAGTCCCACAGTTCGCGGATGCGGGCCGCGATGCGGTCACGCTCCGGCACGTCCGCGAGCCAGGTGAACGTCAACTCGTTCTGCGCCGCGATCCACGCCTGCGTCTCCGCGGACGACTCGTCCTCCAGCCATCGGTACGGATCGGCGACCTGAACGCCGTGCATCTCCTCGGCCACGTCGCCGCGACGGGCCTCGGGGTACGAGATGGACTGGGCCATCACCGGCGCGGCCGCCGCAGCCAGCACGAGAACAATCCGCGAGCGCATGGTGTGTCTCCGTTGCCTGTCCGGGGCGCGCTACTGCACCAGCCCCTTCGTCAGGCGCATGAACGCTGTTTCGAGGTTCACCGGCTCCTCGGTGAACTGGGTCAGCCTGAACCCGCCGTTGACGAGCAGGTTCGGCAGGTCGGTGTACGTCCGCCCGCCCGCTTCCTCAAAGGTCACGTGGAAGAGCGTGCCCGCCTGGCCGTTGACGCTCCCCGCGCCGTCGGCCATCGCGACCTTCTTCACTCCCGGGAAGGCCTGGAGCACCTGCTCCGCCCGCTGTGCGTCGCCCACCACGCCGACGTGGATCACGTGCCCCACCCGCGCCCGGCGCAGGATGTCCGCCACGGGACCGCTGTACAGCAGTTTGCCCCGCTCGATGATGCCGACGACGTTGCACAACTCCGCCAGTTCGTGGAGGATGTGCGAACTGATCAGGATGGTCTTGCCCATCCGCTTCAGTTCCTTGAGCAACTCGCGGATCTCGATCCTCGCTCGCGGGTCCAGGCCAGACGCCGGCTCGTCCATCAGCAGCACCTTCGGGTCGTGCAGCAGCACCCGCGCGATGCTCAGCCGCTGCTGCATGCCCCGGCTCAGGCTGTTGACCTCGGCCGTCGCCTTGTACGTCAGGTCCGTCAGTTCCAGCACGTCGTTCACCACGCGCCGGCGCTCCTGCCCGTGGATGTTGTACGCCGCGGCGAAGAACTCCAGGTACTCCGTGACGACCATGTCCTCGTACGCGCCCATGAAATCCGGCACATACCCGATCATGGGACGGATCTGGCGGTTCTGGTACCCGATCGTCAGCCCGCACACCTGCGCCTGCCCGCTCGAAGGCTTCAGCAGCGTCGCCAGGATCTTGATCGTCGTCGTCTTGCCCGCGCCGTTCGGCCCGATGAACCCGAAGCAATCGCCCTCGTCGATCGTCAGGTTCAGGTTGTCCAGCGCGACGAGTTCGCCGTAGCGCTTGGTCAGGTTGATCGTCTCGATCATCCGCACGCCGGGTCTCCCTCGTCGCTCAACCCCCGCCTTCCGTCCCCCCGCCCTCCGACGGCTCGTCCACGCGCCCGGGACGCATCACCGCCGGCGGATCGTCGGGCAGAGGATAGATCCAGCGGACCACCGTCGTCCCCTCGAAGTGCACCGCCCGCTCCTGCCCGCCGATCGACACCCGCACCGGCGTCGGGCACGAGTCCTTCCCCGACGCCTTCAGGTGCCCGATCACGATCACGCACGGCTGCGTGAACCACCGCCCCAGGTCCCAACGCTGGGCGCCCGCCCGCCGCGCCAGCACCGGCGCGCTCGTGTCCGTCAGTCCCCCGCTGAAGTTCGGCGGCGCAAGATGGCTGAACAACGCCAGCGCGGCCATCCGGTCCGGGGCACGACGCGGGTCCGCCGTCTGCTCCCCAAACCCGCCCGGCACGCTGGACGACATCCGCGTCAGGTCGCCCAGGTAGTTCTGCGCAAGCACGTCCGTCCCCGAGAGCACCGTCGCCAACTCAAGATTCAGCGGCTCGCCGGGCTGCCACACGCCCGTCCGCTTGAACGCGTACGCCGCGCAGATCAACTGGTCGCTCGGCGGCGCCCACATCGGCTGCTGCCGACGAACGACCACGATCACCACGTTCTCCAGCCCGCCCGGCAGTTCGTGCGTCAGCACGCCCTCGAGCAGATGGTTGCCGATATCGCCGCGACGGAACCGCACCGCCGTGTCGAGGTTCCCCGTCGCGTCCACGACGGGCCGGATCGAACGCCACGCCATCCCGCCCGACCAATCCGCCACCAGTTGCTTCACCGTCGCCCGCGTCGGGAACGTCATCGAGTTCGGCGACCGACCGTCCACGGTGTACCCGCGCGCATCCGGGAAACCGCCCCGCCCCGAAACGCCCAGCGTCCGCGGCGGATCCCACGGCGCGATCCCGTGATGGACGCGCTGCCCGCCGACGGCCGCCGGCTCGTCCCCCACCGCCACCGTCGCCTCGCCGTAACTCGGCACGAGCAGGCTCATCCACGTCCGCGTGCGCTGCTTGCGCTCGCCGTAGACGTGGTCCAGGAACGTCAGGTGCGTCGCCTCCAGCCGCTTGGGCCGCAGCAGCAGCGCGCCCCCCCACGCAAGCCCGGTGAACACCAGGCTCGTCGCCAGGAACGCCACCCATGCGTGCTTGACCGCCTGTCGCCGCTTCAGCAGCGCAAAGCCCCCCGGCCCCGCCGCGATCCAGTACACCGCGAACACCACGAACCCAAGGAACACGCCCGCCACGGCACGCCCCGACTTCGCGATCGACGACGACAGGTCCTGGTCGTAGTCTACCGTCGTCCGGAACCCGAGCGGCCGGCTGCTCCTCGCCTCCAACTGCGCCAGTTCGGCCTGCGACAGCACCTGCCCGCGCCGCCCGAGCACACGGTGCCAGAAGACCGCCGCCTCCGGCAGCCCTGCCTGCATCAGACTGGGGTGCCCGAGGTCGATCCCGATCATCGTCACCGCCCCCGCCCCAACCAGCCGGCGCGCCACCACGCACTCCCCGTCCGGACCGTTCAGCACCCGCATCGCGTGCCCGGGGTCCGCGTCCGCTCGCGGCGAGAGCGTGTGCACCGTCCCGCTCTGCGGGAGGATCGCATCAACCCGCGAGGTCAGCAGCGTCGCGTACTGGTTCAGGTCCACGCCCGTCCTCCGCGCGACGCTTACGGCCGGCATCATCTCCGCCAACTCGCGGTTGGCGATCGTGATCCAGTCCTGCCCGACCGGCGGCAGGCACACGATCAGGTGCCCCCCCCGCTCCACCCACTCGCGCAGCGCCCGCACCTGCTCGATCGTCAGGTCGCCCGGCGAGCCGCGCGTCCACACCACCAACTCGACCGGCGCCAGCCCGTACCACCGGTCCGGCAGGTCGTCCGGCGTGTTCCCCGTCCGCGCGTCCAGCAACTCGTGCCCCAACGGCGCATACGACGAGTTCTGGTACCGTGTCCCGTACTGCCCAAGCCCGTGCGAGCGATCCCCGATCACCGCCGCCACCGACTCCGTCGAGTCGAGCAGCCGCGGCGGGCTGACCCGCGTCTGCCCGATCACGCGCCCCTCGCGCACGACGCCGTCGCCACCCTCCTCCGCCTCGAACACCGTCACGCTCAGCAGGTCCGCCGATTCGAACCGACCCGGCAGACGCAGGTACACCCACACCGGCTGCGACAGCCCCGGGTTCGTCGTCATCGCCACGCGATACTGCGTCGGATCCCCGTCCGGGTCCGGCACGGAGATACGGATCAGCACGTCGCGCTGCCGCTCCGCCCGATCCAGGAGCCGGAGCCGAATCCCGGTCCACTCGCCCGCCCTCGCCGCCCCGGAGAACCCGAAGCGGTCCATATCGACCTGGACCTCGCCCACCGGCACGGCCGGGACGGCATCCCCTCCCTCGGGCGCGAGCAGGTCGCGCTGGGCCGCCGCCGGGACCGCAGCAAGCAGCATGGCCAGCGACCACACGACCGCCCGCACCAGGTTCCGGAGCGAATCCGCCATCGTCAGGATTCTAATAGGCTCAAGCCCCCCGCGGTTGCGGCCGATTGCCCATTCGTGGCCGCCATTCCAACCGAGAGCCTGATCCTCATCGCCCTGATCATCGTGGTGTGCGTGCTCGGGGTGCTCAGCGCGATCGCCGGACAGGTCCGCGACACCCGTGCCGAGATCACGCTCCGCAAGCGCGTGGCCGAACTCAAACGTCGCGCAGAGGAGCACCTCAACGCCTCGATCACGATCGTGGGCGACGACGAGCCGGGGGACGTCATCATCCTCGACGACGACGAGCCGGAATCCGCCCCGCGCCTCGCCGCCTGATCGCCCTCCGACCGTTGGCACAGGCGTCCCGACTGTGCCCGTCACGCCGGCGCTGCCCGCGTGCCCTCGCCCATCCTGGCCAACTCATCCAGCAGCGCGACGTGCGCTCGCGCCCCCATGCGGAAGCACTCCAACTCGAACTTCTCGTTCGGCGAGTGCACCCGGTCGTCATCCAGCCCGAACCCCATGAACACCGTGTCCAGCCCGAGCCGCTGCTTCAGCAGCCCCGCCACGGGGATCGACCCGCCGGACTTGATCAGGTCCGGGGCGCGCCCGGCCGCACGCTCCAACGCCCGCCGCGCCGCCCGCAGCGTCGGCGAGTCCGTCGGCACGGTCGCCGGGAAGCCCCCGCCGTGCTCGATGAACTCCCACCGGCAGCCCGGCGGCGTGCGCTCGCGCATCCACGCGAAGAACGACGCCGTCACCTTCGCCGGGTCCTGGTCCGCCACCAGCCGAAAACTCACCTTCGCCGAGGCGTGCGACGCGATGACCGTCTTCGCCCCTTCGCCCGTGTAGCCGCCCACGATGCCGTTGATGTCGCACGTCGGCCGGCCCCACTCGCGCTCCATCGCCGTGAATCCCGCCTCGCCCACGTCCGCCTCCGGCGGCAGGCCGATCTTCCGCAGCGCATCGGCCGCGTCGAAGCCCAGCCGCCGCCATCCCTCGCGTTCCTCCGCTGTCAGTTCACGCACATCGTCGTAGAAGCCGGGGATGGTGACGCGCCGGTCCTTGTCCCACAGCCCAGCCAGCACCTTGACCAGTTCGTTGATCGGGTTCGGGCACCGCCCGCCCCACAGCCCCGAGTGCAGGTCCTGGTTCGGGCCGTGCAGGATGACTTCCGTGTAGGTCAACCCGCGGATGCCGTAGGTGATCGCCGGGCGACCGCGCCCCAGCATCCCGGTGTCGCTGATCACGCACACGTCGCACCGCCCCAGCCGCTCCGCGTGCTGCTCCACGAACCGCTCCAGGTTCACCGATCCCGACTCCTCCTCCCCCTCCAGCAGCACGGTCAGCCGCACCCCGGCCGCCACGCTTTCTCCGGATTTGCTCATTTGCCCATTTGCCAATTTGCCATTTTCCCTCCACGCCCGCAGCGCCTCCAGGAACGCGGCCACCTGCCCCTTGTCGTCCACCGCCCCGCGGGCCACGATCCGCTCCCCCACCTCCCCCGACGCGGGCCGGATCACAGGCTCGAACGGCGGACTCTCCCACAACTCCAGCGGCTCCGGCGGCTGCACGTCGTAGTGCCCGTAGAACAGCACGTGCGGCCCGCGATACCCGGCCGCCCCCGGTGCCTCCGCCAGCACCACCGGATGCCCCGACCCCGGCGGCTCTCCCGTCGGCAGCACCTCGACGCTCAGCCCGCACTCGCGCAGCCGATCCGCCGCCCACGCGGCCGCCCGCTCGCAGTCCCCCTTGTGCTTCGGCTGCGTCGAAACGCTCGGAATCCGCAGCCAGTCCATGAGCCGGGCGATCGAAGCATTCCAGCCTGCTTCCAGATGCTGAAGTGCCCCGTCGGCGTGTGTGCGTGTCATGCCCAGAGGCTAGGACGCCGATCGCACGAACACTCCTGAACGGCGACTGCTACGGGATCACATCACCGACCTTGAAGTATGCCTTGGACTCCGGCGTTGCCAGGTTTCCGGTGAACTTGCCCCCGCTGGGATACCAAGGCGCCGGATCGGTCCATGCGTCCTGCGCGCTCATGTCAGAGACGTGCCCGTCGTAATACGTAACGTTGATCGTCAACCTGTTGTGCCTGAACGACCAGAGATAACCGTTCCTTGAGTCATCGGGCGCCTTGCCATACGCGGTAGAGCTGGCGTAAATCGGCCCTGAACTCAGAAAAGAGCCGTACCATGTCGGGTTGGGATTGACGTCGAAGTCCAAAACCGTTCCCGTCCAGTAGCGGGTCCCGTCTGCGTGCATGACCTTGGCCGAAGGAAGCGTGCCCACGTTCGGAAGCCTCGGCGTGAAGCTGGGGGGCGGCGAGACAGGGTCGTCGTGCCCGCCGAGGAAGCGCGTGCTCGTCGGATACCTGAATGGAATCACGGGCGGATCGGCGCCCCGCACGTTTATCGTCGGATAGTAGTGGAAGCCCTCTGGGGCAAGAAAACTGATCTGTTTGTACCCTACGGAATCGCGAACTGCCGCGAAATCGTTCTTGTCGCTCGCGCTCCCGAAGAGCGTGTCGTACGTGGCTCGCGACGCCGGACAGCTGTACTCATTGAACACCTGGGCGGTCCTCCTGGCCCGATTCGGAGACCAGCCCAGCGGACCGGCTATGGCCGGTGTGATCCAGTCATGCGTGGAAGTCGGAAGGTCGCCGGAACTCTCGCCGATGATGTCGTTGATATACGCGTAGAACGGAGTCGTCGTCACGATCCGATATCGCGCACCGGACGTGTTCGGTCCAGCGTACTGGTCGTCGTTGTCGCCCATGTAGAAACTCTGGCCCTGGCCGAGACCCCGTTGGGTCGAGGAACAGACGAGTTTTCTCGCCGTCTCGCGGGCGGCCCCGAGCGCCGGCAAAAGAATGCCGATGAGCAACGCGATGATCGCGATCACGACGAGCAGTTCGATCAGCGTGAACCCTCGTCTCGGGAACCACGCCCGGAGGCTTTCGGTCTGCATGGACCGACTCCTGCTGTGCACGATCAGCGACTCCCGGCCGATCCGACGCTCTTGGGAGTCTCGCTGGTCACGCTCACTTGCCCCGTCCGAGCGTCGAGCTTGACGGGTTCACCCTCGACTTCGTTCAGAGACTCGAGATATCTCCTCTCGATCAACCACCGTCCGTCCTCAGACTTCGAAACCGGAAACAACGCGATCCTCCCGGTATCCGGGTTGCGCTCCGGAATGATCACCGCACGCTTCTCCGTGGAGAACTGGAACAGGTCTCCAGTCGTGACGTCAACCAACACCACGCGATGCGTGCTCTTCGGCTTCGGCGGCCCACTCGTCGACCACCACACGGAGAACCCGAGCGCGGTCGCCGCAGCCACAAACAGCACGATGTGCCACACTTTGAGCTTCTGCCCCATCGGCTCTTGTTCCCGTCCCACGCCGCCCCCAGAGGCGGAGGCCACAGAAGACCGCAGCCCGCCACCCGCGGCCGCGTGGGTCCGAGTATACCGAGTGTCAAGCACCCCCGCCCGGCGGCCGCGGGCCCCCCAGCGCAATCTTCACGGGAAGGCATTGGGCACCTGGCACCGGGCACCAGAGAAAGGGAGGGGGAACGCTCCCCGGCCCGCGGCCCGAACTACCCTTCCCCCAAAGACATGCGCCTCCTCCTTGTCAACCCCCGCGGCTTCTGCGCCGGCGTCCGCATGGCGATCGACGTCGTCGACCGAGTCCTCGACCTCTTCCCCGGCGAAACCATCTACGTCTACCACGAGATCGTCCACAACCGCCACGTCGTCGGCCGGTTCCGCGGCCGCGGCGTGGTCTTCGTCGAAGACGTGGACGACCCGCCCCCCGGCTCGATCCTCGTCTTCTCCGCCCACGGCATCCCGCCCGCCGTCCGCCGCCGGGCCGCGGAGCGGGGGCTGAACGCCATCGACGCCACCTGCCCGCTCGTCACCAAGGTCCACTCCGAAGCGATCCGCTACGCCCGCCAGGGCTACCAGATCCTCCTCATCGGCCACCGCAACCACCAGGAAGTCATCGGCACCACCGGCGAGGCCCCCGACGCCACCCAGGTCGTCGAGACACCCGACGACATCCCCCACCTGACCATCCGCGACCCCGACCGGCTCGTCTATCTCACGCAGACGACGCTCTCGACCGACGACGCGGGCGTCATCATCGACGCCCTCAAGCACGCCTTCCCCAACATCAAAGCCCCGCCCAGCGAGGACATCTGCTACGCGACGACGAACCGACAGCACGCCGTCCGCCTGCTCGCCCCCGAGTGCGACCTCGTCCTCGTCGTCGGCAGCCGCAACTCGTCGAACTCCGTCCGCCTGACGGAGATCGCCGAGAACGTCGGCACCCACGCCCGCCTCATCGACGATGCGGCCGGCCTGAAGAACGAGTGGTTTCAATCGGCCGACCGTGCCAACGACCGTGCCACCACCGTCGGCGGCTCTGCGCCGACGGTGGTGCCGAACGGCCCCGGAGCACCGACTTCGCAAAGCCGAAGTCGGTGGCACGAGGACTTCACCGTCCTCGTCACCGCCGGCGCCTCCGCGCCCGAGGACCTCGTCGCCGGCGTCTGCCGCGAACTCGTCACCCGCTTCGGCGCGACGATCGAGACCCGCGACGTTTTCGACGAGGATGTCGAGTTCGCCCTCCCCGGCAACCTCCGCCGCGTGATGAAGGACCGCGGCCACCCCGACGCCGACCGCCGCATCCGCGTCCAGAAGCCCGTCGTCACCGAGTCCCTCTACGGGGCGGTCCCGCTCACAATCAAGGGACAGTAGCGACAGGCGAATACCCTTCCCCGTGCGCCACCCCGCGAACAACCTCTTCCACCACACCCCCGAGACCCTCCGGGCGTGGTGCACCGAGCGCGGCCTGCCCGCGTTCCGGGCGGCCCAGGTGCTCGATTGGGTCTACGCCAAGGGCGTCGCCGACCCCTCGGCGATGACGAATCTCGCCAAGCGCGACCGCGACCTGCTCGCGGCCGAAATGACGTTCCTGTCCGGCGAAGTCGTCCGCCACCAGACCGCAACCGACGGCACCCAGAAACTGCTGGTCGAATGGACCGACTACACCGCGCACAGCAACCACGCCGCCAAAGCAGAGCACGAAGCGCAAGCGAGTGCCCTCGCTCGTACCACGTCCAACGCCCCCTCAGCGACCATCCCCTTCCCCCTCCACGCTCCCCCCCCCTCCGCCCGCCAGACCGAGTGCGTGATGATCCCGGCCGACGCCCGCGACACCCGTTCGGCCCCGCGGCGCACCGCCTGCATCTCCTCCCAGGTCGGATGCCCGGTCGGCTGCCGCTTCTGCGCCTCGGGCCTCGGCGGCCTCGACGGCAACCTCTCCGCGGGGCGCATCGTCGAGCAGGTCTGGCGGCTGAACTCACTCCTCTCCGCGCCAACGCCCTCCCCCGCTCCGTCACTCCGTCACTCCGTCACCTCCCCACCCCGCATCACCAATGTCGTCTTCATGGGCATGGGCGAGCCGCTCGCCAACCTCCCCAACGTCATCCACGCCGTGCGCACTCTCGCCGCGCCGTGGGGCATGGGCATCTCGGCCCGGCGCATCACCATCTCCACCGTCGGCCTGCCCCGCGCCATCGAGAAACTCGCCGAGCAACTGGACCTCCCCGTCACGCTCGCGCTCAGCCTGCACGCCCCGAACGACGACCTGCGGCGCACGCTCATCCCCTGGGCCGAGTACACCACCATCGCCGACCTGCTGGCCGCCTGCCGCGTCTGGTTCGAGAAGACCGGGCGCGAGATCACCCTCGAGTACATCCTGCTCGGCGCCGTGAACGACCGCCCCGAGCACGCCGCCCAACTCGCCGGCGTCGCCCGCTCGCTCCGCGCGAACGTCAACCTCATCCGCTACAACGAGGTCGCCGGCCTCGACTTCCGCCGCCCGAGCACGGCCGACGTCCGCGAGTTCCAGCACATCCTCCGCGCCCGAGGCGTGAACACCCACATCCGCCGCAGCCGTGGCCGAGACATCGCCGCCGCCTGCGGCCAACTCCGGCACGAAGCGGCGATGTGAGACCCGAACGCAGACGGTCCCGCCGTCGCGCCCCGTTCAGCCCGTCAGTACCCGACCTGCACGTACCACGCCATGTCGCACGGCGCGAACTTGCTCGTCGCGTACTCGTTGAGGATGAACAGCATGTAGAACCCCGGCGGGGCAATGTTGCCGTTCAGCGGGGCGGTGACCGTCATCTGGTTGATGACGTTCCCGGAGACCGTCAGCGGCACGCGGCGCTGCTCCTGGTCGAACCCGTGCGTCACCGCCGCCAGCCGGATCAGGCACGCCTTCGTCGCCTGCGGCCCGCCGTTGCGGTTGAACGTGATCACGTACTGCTGGCCGTACTGCATGTACGCAGGAGCGCCCGTGATCGTCGGGCGCGGCGCTCCGCTGGTGATGTACGGCGGGTTGAAGATCTGGCCCGTCCGGCTCTGATTGCCGCCCGCGGAAACGACTCGCCCGTCCGGCAGAAGCATCGCCGTGGAGTGGTACCAGCGCGGCCAGGCGGGACTTGATGGCGGCTGGAGCGTCCACTCGCCGGTCGCGGGGTCGAAGAGTTCCGCCTCGAATACGGGCTGCGGGTCCGGGTTGTCCTGCGGGTGGTACGCGTTGCCGTTGACGTTGCCGCCTACAGCAAGGACCTTGCCATCGGGCAGGACCACCAGATTGTGGTTGCGCCGAGCCTTGTTCATGTCCCCGGCGACCAGCCACGTCAGCGGGATCGCGCTGGTCGAGATGTCCATCGTCCAAGTCGTGGCAACGCCCGGATTGTCGCCGCCGCACCGCATGATCTTGCCCGGCTCGTACATCACCGCCGAGCCGTGGTTGCCGGGCGGAAGCGGAGGCGGGTCGGGCCATGTGGGATCGCCGATCGTCGCTCCCCACATCCAGTTGGTGGGGTTCAGCAGCCTGGTCTGTGCCGGGCCGGCGTCGATCAGCCACCCACTGGGCAGGACGAACATGTACGGGTACAGCGGTTGCAGGCGTTGCGCGCTGTTCAGCAGCGTCCACGAGTTGGTCGCCGGGTCGTACAACTCGGGGATCGTGGCGTGGGGACCACCCTCCTGCTGAAGCCCGGCACACACCAGCACGCGTCCGTCGGGCAGCGTCGTCGCTGTCGGGTACCAGCGGTTGAAGGTCATGTCGGGCGGGGCGAACGGGTTGTTCCACTGATCGCCCACGGGCGCCCAGGGATTGAACAGGTCCGCGTGATTGACGTACACCCCACCCACGTGCAGCACGCGTCCGTCCGCCAGGGCGCTGTGTCCGCCACAGAACGTGAAGGAGTCAATATCGGCGGACTCGAACTCGCCCGGGGCTCCGGGATCATACGGATCACACCTTCGGCTCGTGCGTGAGGTAGGAGCAGGCGCAGACGGATCGGAGGCGTTGCGGGGTGAGCCGTTGCCAGGCTTCGGCGCCGGCGTCGAGGAGGTGGTCGTAGTCGTCGTAGGCCCGGTTGCTCAGGAAGTGGCCGCGGAGGTACGCCCACAGCCGTTCGATCGGGTTGAGTTCCGGCGAGTACGGCGGCAGGAAGAGGATGGTGATGTTGTCGGGTACCTTCAGCGCCCGGGC
>Ga0226835_1001337_pt1 | contig 13999 bp, 5 predicted proteins | sample LAC_MetaG_1_FD_163627 | JGI IMG/M metagenome (GOLD analysis project Ga0226835, IMG submission 163627) | Anaerobic ammonium oxidizing microbial communities from anammox membrane bioreactor (MBR) in UC Berkley, California, United States -... | ecosystem: Engineered > Bioreactor > Anaerobic >...
GGCGACGGCAAGCGCGCCGCGCTGGAACGCGCCCTGGCGACCGGCGAGCAGGTCTACCATGTGGCGCAGCGCAAATTCGACGCGATCCCCGGCGCGCCATGGGCCTACTGGGTGAGCGACACGATCCGCGAACTGTTCGTGTCGCTGCCGAAGCTGGGAGATGTGGCCCCACCAAAACATGGGATGAGTACAGGAAATAATGTCAGGTTTCTCAGATTCTGGTGGGAAGTCGGACTCAAAGCAGTATCCAAGGGCTTTGAGAGCCGTGCGCAGGCTCAATCCAGCATGAGGCGCTGGTTTCCATATATGAAGGGTGGAGGGTACAGGAAATGGTTCGGAAACCAGGAGTATGTTCTGAACTACTTTCATGGTGGGAAAGAAATGCTCGCTGGGCGCGAAGACGGATCAGTGGGAGGACATAGACACGATAACCCTGACTACTACTTCCGCGAGGGGGTGACGTGGACAGACCTCGGTGCGGTGGGTTTCTCCGCGCGTTTGAGCCCCGGAGGATTTGTGTTTGATGTCAGCGGCTCATCTGCTTTTCCCTCCAAGAAGGAAGAAATCCTGCATCTTTTGACTACGATGAATGCCCGAACGACACACTACCTCCTGTCGCTGCTCAATCCTACAATCCATTTTCAAGTGGGCGATTTGCGAAATCTCCCGATACCTCTTTTTTCGCCGCAGTCCTCTGGCGTGATCACCAGAAGCTGCATATGGATGGCGGTATCAGATTCGCTCGGTAACGAAACCACCTACGACTTCATCGCCCCGCTCGCCTGGCACACGGGCCTGGACGATGCCGCTGCCGCGCAGGCGCGCCTGGCCGACCTCGAACGGCAGATCGACGACGAGGTCTACAAACTCTACGGCATCAGCGACGACGACCGCGCCGCGATCGAGGCGGAGCTGGTCGGTGGATCGTTCGCGGCGGAAGAGGACGAGGCGCCGGAGTCCGCCCCGGAGGACGAGTCCGCCGAGGAAGGCCCCGCTGCTCCGCTGACGCGCGAAGAGCTGGCGGTGCGCTGGATCAGCTATGCGGTGGGGATCGTGCTGGGGCGCTTCGTGCCGGGCGAGCCGGGCGCGCTGGGCCGCGCAGTCTACCGGCGCGCGGATTTCGCCGTTGGCAGCCTGCCCGCGCCGGACGAAGACGAGTTCAACCGGCTGGTCGGCGGGCCAGAGCGCTTCGCGTATGTGGACGCAGAGGGCGGGCGGCATGTGTTCCCGGCGGAGGTCGAGGCGGCGCTGCGGGCGCTCGCCGTGCCGGACGGCATCACCGTGCTGGATGAAGGGCATCCGCGTGACCTGCCCGCGCTGGTCGAGCAAGCGCTCGTCTTGATGCTGGGCGACGCCGCAACCGATGACGTGATCCGGGCTGGCGCGGGCGGCGATCTACGCAGGTTTCTGAGCAAAGACTTCTTCACCGGCTGGCACGTCAAATGGTATCGCAAGCGTCCGGTATACTGGTATTTGCAGTCGGCGCGGCGCAGCTACGGGTTTGTGCTGTTCCACGAGCGCGTGGAGCGCTTCACGCTCTACAAGCTGCTGCGCGATTACCTCGATTACCGCATCAATCGGGTGACCAACGCGATCGCGGATCTTCAGGCTCGGCGGGCCGGGCTGAGCGGGCGCGCGCTCAAGCAGCTCGAAAAAGACATCGCCGAGCTTACGGCTGAGCGCGATGAGCTGAACACGTTCTCTACGACGATGGAGCGCATCGCCAACGACGGGTATCAGCCGGAGCCGAACTGGATTGACGATGGCGTGATCCTGCGCCTGGCACCGTTGTGGGAGCTGATCCCAATCTGGAAGACGGAGCCGCGCAAGTACTGGGAGAAGCTCCAGGCGGGCGAGTGCGACTGGAGCCATATCGCGATGCGCTACTGGCCGGATCGGGTGCGCGAGAAATGCCGGACGAACAAATCGTTCGCTATCGCACATGGTCACGAAGAGTGGTTTGGAACGTAGTCTCTGGAGGAATAGATGAAAACTATCCGTGACTTGATGCCGGTCGAGCGGCTCGACCGCCCGATCGAAGAGGTCATCAAGCTCGACCAGCAGGAAGAAGATACGGTCCGGCGCGAGATCGAGGAGTATGTCGCGACAGAGCGCATCAAGCAAGACTACGAGCGTTTCCTGCGCGAATACAGCGACGGGCTATCGAATCCAGACGAGCGCGTGGGCGTGTGGATTTCGGGCTTCTTTGGCTCGGGCAAGTCCTCCTTCGCCAAGAACCTGGGCTATGTGCTGGAAAACCGGACTCTGCAGGGCGTGCCAGCGAGTGAGTTGTTCATGCAGCGCCTGCGGGATGGCAATTCGGCACGCGTCCGTCAACTTGAGGAGACGATTCGCTTCATCAATGCGCGCATCCCCACACGTGTGATCATGTTCGATGTGCGGTTGATCGCCTCGCAAGGCAGCGAGCCGGTGCACCAGTTGATGTACGTCAAGCTGCTGCAGGAGCTGGATTATGCCAGTGACCCGAAGATCGCCGAGCTGGAGATCGACCTGGAAGCGGACGGTCGCCTGGACGAATTCGTGCGGATCTGCGCGCGTCTTTTCGGCCAGGAAGTCAGGGCGATCCCCGAACCGCATCCGGTACCGGCGACCCTCGAAGGGAAAGTGACCGAGGCGGAATACAACGTCTGGGTGCGGGTGCGGATGATGGCCGATCGCCTGCAGCGCATCCTGGCGGTGCTGCGCGAGCAGTTTCCGCACCTCTACAGCGACGCTAGCAGCCTGAGCTTGAGCGACGCGCCGCTGAATGTGGATACACTGGTCGATCGCACGTTCGAGCTGGCGGCGCGGCGCGTCCCTGGGCATGCGATCGCGTTCATCATCGACGAGATCGGCTCGTATGTGGCGCTGAGCGTGAACAAGATCGAAGACCTGCGCAAGATTGTCGAACACTTCGGGCAAGAGAGCGCCAATCGTGTGCGGATGGGCAAAGCGCTGGCTCCAGTATGGGTCATCGTGACATCGCAGGAGAAGCTGGACGAGGTAGTCCAGGCGATTGACGATAAGCGCGTCGAGCTGGCGCGCCTGCAGGATCGCTTTGCGATCAAGATCGATATGTCGCCTGCCGACATTCGCGAGGTCGCCAGTCTGCGCGTGCTGGCCAAGACCCCACAGGGTGAGAAGTACCTCAGCCGTATTTTCGATGAATTTCGCCCGCAGCTCAGGAGTCACACGCGGCTGTCACGGCAGACTCCAGCCGAGGAAATATCACGCGAAGAATTCATCCAGTATTACCCCTATTTGCCGCATTTCATCGATCTCTCCATTGAAATTGTCTCGGGACTGCGCAGTCAATCGGGAGCTTTCAAACAACTCGGCGGCAGCAACCGTACGATTATCAAGCAGGCGCACGAGATGCTGGTGAGCGAGCGGACCGATATGCAGCATCTGCCTATCGGCGAGCTGGTCACGCTGGATCGCATTTACGACTTGGTCGAGGGTAACCTCAGTTCCGAGAAACGCACCGATATCAGCGACATTGAGCGGCGCTGGCAGGGACACGATTGGGTGATCCGCACGGCAAAGGCAATCGCCCTCCTCGAATATGTGCGTGGCGTACCGCGCACTGCTGAGAACATTGCAGCTTTGCTCTACCGCAAGCTGGGAGACGCATCGCCGCTGCCGCACGTGCAGGAGGCTATACAAGTGCTGAGCGAGGCCGAGTATATCCGCCAGGTGGACACTGGTTGGAAGCTGCTCTCGCTGCAAGAAAAAAGCTGGGCAACCAAGCGTAATAGTTTCAACCCAACGCCCAGAGAGCGGAACACAATTCTTGAAGAACTGCTGCGTTCGATCTTCCAGGAAAAGGCGTTGGCCCGCTATCGCTACAACGACCTGCGCACATTTCAGGTAGACGTGCGGTGGGACGAGCGGGTGATCGTCGACGGCAAGGGACAAATTCCACTAACACTCATCATAGCGGATGACCTGGAAGAGTTGGAGGCGCGGCGGGATGAGATCACCCCTGACACGCGGAATAGTCGGCACCCGTACTGGAACCAGATCTTCTGGCTATTCTCGCTCACGGACGAGATAGATGAGACGGTTGCCGAGCTTTACCGTTCGCGGCGTATGGTGAGTGAATACGAGAGTCTCCGCTCACAGGGCAGCCTGAATGCAGAAGACACCAAAAGCCTGGCTGACGAGAAGATGCAGGCCTCCCGCTACGAGGAACGTCTGCGGAACCTTGTCGTCCGCGCCCTTGAGAGTGGCAAGAGTATCTTCAGAGGAGTGCACAAGGATAGTTCCGACTTGGGCAAACACCTCGGCGAGATCATGAACAACCTCTTTAGGGAAGCAGTTCCACTGTTGTATCCAAAGCTAGGGCTTGGCTCATACCAGCTGCCGAAGAAGGGTCAGGAGGCCGAGGAGATCCTGAAAGCGGCCAATCTGCAGGGGCTGTCGTCAGCCATTTTCTATGGGCCACCCGACGGACTCGAACTCGTCAAGAAAGACGAGAAGACCAACAAATGGGTTGTCAATCTCGACGCTCCTATCATCCGTGAGATCAAGGACTACCTTGACAGCGAGCATTCCTACGGTAACAAGGTCACCGGGAAGTCGCTTGAGGCCAGATTCGGCGGCATAGGATACGGTTGGGAACTGGAAATCCTGTGGTTGGTTCTGGCGACGCTGCTCCGGGGAGGCGCGATCGAGGTGACGTATCAAGGGCGGCGCTACCGCAATCACCTGGATCCTCAGGTGCGTGCACCGTTCACCGGAGCAAATGCTTTCCGTTCTGCATCTTTTGCTCCACGCAAAGCACCCAACCTGGAAGTCCTCGTGACCGCAGCTCGGCGCTATGAGGAGCTAACCGGGGAGGAGGTCGATGTCGAGGAAAGCGCTATTGCACAGGCATTTCAGAACCTGGCGCGCGCTGAGCTGGAAAGCCTCATGCAACTGGAAGCAACGGTTAGAGCCTACAGCATCAACGCTGTGCGTGACGAACTGCAGGAATACCATTCAACCCTTGAGGAGATCCTCAACAGTGCGTCGGACGATGTCGTGAATATCCTCGTAGGCCAGTGGCAAACATTCCGTGCAGCGCGGGAACGGGTGCGGCTGATTGGCAGAGCGCTTGATGAAGACGGCCTACGGCATCTGTCCCGCACACGTACAGCAGTGAACCGCATTTTCCCGATGCTGCAGGCGGAGGGCATTAACGGCGAAGTACAGGATGCTGCAGAGTTGCTCAGCCAAAGCCTCCAGAATGGAAATTACTTCGACCCGGCATACCACCACGACATCAATGAGGCGCTCCAGTTGATCGAACGGGTTTACAGCAATGTGTACATTGCCAGGCATTCCGAACGGCGTGATGCCGTCTCGGAGGCGATCCAGCAGATCAAAAATCACCCGGCCTGGGCGATCGTATTTCCCAGCACCTCCCAAGGCACTCCAGCAGAACGCGAAAGTGCCCTGGAAGAAGAACTGTTGAGGCCGCTTGTATCACGCGGGGATCTGGACACAGCTCTACCTGACGAAGTTGTATTCAGCGACGCGAATCCTACCCTCGGACAAATGGCGTCGGATATCGCCGCCATTGACGGACTGAAGTCGGAGATTCTGATGCGGCTTCAGCGATTGGCCAAGCCTGAGGAACAGATCGAGCGAGTTCGCCTGTCATCTGTCGCGAAGACAGGACAGACCCTCGGCTCCGAAGCAGAGGTTGACAGTTTTCTGCATCAGCTAAGAGACTACCTCCTCGCGCGGATTCGGTCTGGTGTCAAGGTCATACTGGAGTGAACCCGTGTCAGAAATTGCCCGACTCAGCCCCAGGCAGACCTTTGAAGACAATATGCGACCAGCGCAGCTGCTGGTGCGTGTCTATCGTTTGCTAGACTCGAAAGACGAAATCCAGACCAGTGGCGAGATGGTGAAAAGCCTTCGTGCACTGGTGGGAGCCTCTGTTGACGAGGAGCTACTGCTCATCTACAACGAGCTGTTCCTTGGTCTTGTGCGTGAGCGAGCGGACATGAAACGTGCCCAGTTGCTCCAACGATCACTGCAACACCTGCTACGCCAAGCGATCGTCGCATCCTGTACCGCTCTGGAAACCTACCTGCCGGCTGCACTGCAAACCCATCTCCCTACTGTGATCAAGGTCAAGGGGCGCGAATTCATTCCGCAGCAAGACAAAATGGTCAAGCACTATTTCGAGACTATGACGTTCAGCTTGCAAGACGTTCTGCGTCTGATGCAACACGACGAGCCGCATGAGTTTCTTTCAGAGAAAATCGTCGGGTTCGCCGGCTTCAATTACATGGGAACCGACAAGGGGGTTCACGTATGTGGAGCACTGCTCGGAATCGAGAACCCATGGCAAGAGATTGCACGGCGTCTGAACCGCAATGAAGAGGATCTCAAGCGAATCCTGCGCGACACGATACGCCGCCGCAACGACATTGTGCATCGGGCTGATCGTTCACAGACAGATCCGGGTGGCGACATTCAGGACATCGCGCTCGATACGACAGAACAAGCGGTAGACACCATCAAGGTTGTTGTGCTGGCGTTGGATGCCCTGATCGAAGCTAAAATGCGCGAATTCCGCCTGTTACTGTGATTGAATGATGGACAAAGGGCTTCGCAACCTTCTCTATAATGCTGTGGTTCGCTGCCGGCACCTACTCGAAAACGATTTTCGCCAGCAGCTGGAGGGAATGTATGGCATCCATCCTGACGGGAGGATGGAGCCTGAAGCAGCTCTGACACACCTTGATGCAGTGGGCCAGGCCGATCGTCGCAGCATCGAGAATGCCATCCAGCACGAAGTCGCAGCGCGCGTGGACCGTGCAACGGCTATCGAACGCTATGTCCGTGAGAGCGCCTTTACCTTCCTCAACCGACTCGCCGCGCTCAAGCTGCTTGAGCATCCCAGCCGTGCGATCATTCCACCATCTGTTGGGGCGGGTGAGCAGTCCAAAGGCTTCAGACAATTTGCTCTGGTGTCGCCAGAGGCAATGCGCGCACAGCCCGACGGCGGATATCGCCTGTATCTCGAGCTGCTCTTCGATGATCTGTCACACCTGGTGGGTGAGTTATTTGACCAGACTCTGCCAACGGCGATCCTCTTCCCTAGACCGGCATGTCTATCGAATGTGCTGAGCCTGCTGAATGACCCCGTTCTGCAACCTGCGTGGGCTGAAGATGAAACGATCGGCTGGGTGTACCAGTATTTCACGCCCGGCGAACTGCGCCAGACTGCACGCGCCGAGTCCCCCGCACCGCGCAACAGCTACGAACTCGCGTTTCGCAACCAGTTCTACACCCCGCGCTACGTCGTCGAATTCCTGGCCGACAACACGCTGGGGCGCCTGTGGCGGCAGATGTGCCGGGGCAACACGTGCCTAGCCGAGACCTGCCGCTATCTGATCACGCGCACGGGCGAAGAGGCACCGCCGTCTCCCCACGACCCGCGCACCCTGCGCATCCTGGACCCGGCCTGTGGCAGTGGTCACTTCCTGCTCTATTGCTTCGATCTGCTGGAGACTATCTACGCTGAGGCTTATGACGCGACGGGCTGTAGTGCGGCGCTGCGGGACGCGTATCCCGACCCGGAGGCATTCCGGCGGGAAATTCCGCGCCTGATTCTGGCCCACAACCTGCACGGCATCGACATCGACCTGCGCGCGGTACAGATCGCGCGGCTGGCCCTGTGGCTGCGCGCTCAGCGGAGCTATGCTGAGCTGGGCATCAAAGTGCGTGAGCGACCGCGTATCTCGGAGATTCACATTGTCTGCGCGGAGCCGATGCCGGGCGAGTATGATCTACTGGGCGAGTTCGCGCGCGATCTGAAACCGAATGCACTCGGCAACATGCTCTTCGATATCTGGCAGGAGATGACACTGGCTGGTGAAGCAGGCAGCCTCCTGAAAATCGAGCAGGCGATCAAGGGGACCATCGCCAAGACGCGCCGCGCCCTTGAAGCGCTGCCGGAATACACTCAGCTTTCATTCTTCGGGCCGGACCGCCTGCAGCAGATGACTCTGCCGCTCAGGCGCAGCGACCTTGACGACGAGACGTTCTGGGAGAACGCCGAGGCGCGTGTCGTGGAAGCGCTGCGCGAATTCAGCCGTAAGGCGACGCTCGAGAATCGCACGCTGCGCCGCCTGTTCGCCGATGACGCCCTGCAGGGCATGGCGCTGATCGATCTGCTGCGTCAGCCCTACGATGTCGTGCTGATGAATCCGCCCTTTGGCGCAGCGAGCACGGGCAGCAAAGACTACATCGCAAAGCACTACCCGCGCACCAAGCACGATCTCTACGCCGCATTTGTCGAGCGCGGATTGGAGCTGCTGCGCCCCGGCGGCTACCTGGGCGCGATCACCAGCCGCACCGGTTTCTTCCTGACCAGCTTCCAGAAATGGCGCGAGGAGATTTTATTGGGCGAGGCAACTTTTATTGCGATGGCGGACCTGGGCTACGGCGTGCTGGACACAGCAATGGTCGAGACCGCCGCGTATGTGGTACAGCGCAAGGAAGCGAGCCATGCCTGATGCCGTGTTTATCCGTTTGCTGAGCGAGACCGTGGAGGACAAAGCCGTCGCCCTGCAGGCGCGGATAGCGGCGCTGAACGCGGGCGAGCCTGCCGAGGAGACGTTTGTCGTTGAAGACGAGGCGTTTGGACAGATACCGGGAAGTCCGTTCGCGTATTGGGTGAGCGAAGTCTTTCGTGCTCTGTTTCGCTCACGCAAGCTTGGCGACATTTCGGATCCGAGACAAGGGTTGGCAACCACTGACGATTTTCGTTTTGTTCGCTGTTGGTGGGAGACTCATACCGATTACTGGTATGGCTTTGCCAAAGGTGGTTCCTTCAGCCCTTTCTTCAGTGACGTGCATTTGTTGGTAGATTGGGGAGAAGAAGGTGCAAGAATAAAAGAGTCAATCTGCCTGAAATACCCGTACCTGAACAATAAGTGGGAATGGGTGGCCAAGAACTCAGAGTACTACTTCCGCCCCGGCCTGACCTGGCCGCGCAGGACCAACGGTTTCAGTGTGCGCGTGATGCCTGCAGGCTGCATCTTCGCGGACAAGGGCCCTGCCGCGTTCGTTGCCGACGACGATCACGATGAACTTCTGGCCCTGGCAGCCATCATGAACTCAGCCGCTTTTGAGTACCTTGTCCGACTGCAGCTTGCCCGCACCGAGTTGGCGCAGTCCTATGAGGTCGGTCTGATTCAAAACACTCCGGTTCCTGATCAATCTGATGACAGGCTTGCCCCACTCGCCCTGCGCGCCCACGACCTCCAGCGCGAGAACTACGTCCACGACGAGACGACGCACGTCTTCGGCCTGCCGGGGCTGGTTGCGCAGCGCGGCGAGTCACTGGCGGCGGCTAGCCTCGCCCTGGATGAACAGGCGCGCCAGCGCCAGGCCGAATTCGCCCAGGTGCAGGCGCAGATCGATGACATCGTCTTCGACCTCTACGGCCTGGGCGAGGCGGATCGTCAGGCCGTGATGCGCGAGATGGGGGCCGCGGTCGCCGCGGAGGATTTCTCCGCCGATGCGGACGAGTCCGACGACGAGGAGGAAGTCGCCGCCCCGGAGACTCTGGCGGAGCGTGTCCAGAACCTGCTGATGTGGTGCGTCGGCGTAGCCTTCGGGCGCTGGGATGTGCGCAAGGCGCTGGACCCCACACTCATCCCGCCGCTGCCGGGCCCGTTCGACCCGCTGCCGCGCTGTGCGCCGGGCGCGCTGATGAACGCCGAAGGGCTGCCCGCCGCACGCGAGGACGTGCCGGACGACTATCCGCTGCCGATCGCCTGGGACGGCGTGCTGCTCGACGATCCTGAGCAGGAGAGCAATCCCCTTTCGCGCGATATCGTGGCGCGGGTGCGCGGCGTGCTGACGCTGCTGTGGGACGAACGCGCCGATCGGGTCGAGCGCGAGATCTGCGCCGTGCTCGGCGTGCAGGAGCTACGCGACTATTTCCGCCACCCGAGCAAGGGCTTCTTCAGCTTCCATATCAAACGCTATAGCAAGAGCCGCCGCAAAGCGCCGATCTACTGGCTGCTGCAATCGTCCCGGCGCAGCCGCGCGGTGTGGTTGTATTACCCACGCATCAACGAGAACACGCTATTCATCGCCGAGAATCTGCTGAGCGATCAGCTCCAGCGCGAGCATTACCGGCTGGAAGAGTACCGCAAGGGCCTGGCAGCGCTCAGCGGGGCCGATCGCAAGCGCCGGGAGCGCGCAATCGAGGCGCAGATGCGGCTGATCGATGAGCTGAACGCCTTCCTCAAACCGCTGCGTGCCCTGGCGAATCTGAAGCTGGTACCCGATTTCAATGATGGTGTGCTGATTAGCATCGCGCCGCTGCACGAGCTGGTGCCGTGGAAGGAGGCGGCAGCAATGTGGCAGAAGCTGGTACGCGGGGAGTATGCCTGGAGCAGCATGTCGCAGCGGATACGTCAGCGCGGGCTGCGCGCAGATTAGGGGGAATGATATGGGTCTGGTGACGGACAAACTGGTGGCGATCCTGCGCGAGCAGATCCAGAAACATGGCACGATCGTCTGGTACGACCCCGAAGGGCACTATCAGGCGGTTGCGGCTCAGCTCACGGGCGATCAGCTCGGCGGTGCGCCATGCTTCTGCTACCAGCCTGAGGAAGGCTTCTTCTCACTGCGGCACGCGCTCGAAGCTCACTGGGGTTCGCTCGATCTGAATGCCCCGCCCCGCCTGCTGATCTACGTGCCGCTGGCGCAATCCCGCACACATCACGCTCTGATCGAGTATGAGGTTGGCGGCGCGGTGTTGCAGCCAGGTCAACAGCCCCCGGAACAGGATACCGCGCTCTCAGCCGTGGCGCGCAAGGCGCTCGAGCTTCTTGTCCCTCCCGCCCGCCTGGAGGAAATCATCCACGACGTAGCAGCGGGCAGGCTATCACTGGCCGAATTGGATGAGCTGGCGGAACGCGGTGCGCAGATCGGCCCGTTGATGGACCTCTTTGGGACCGGCAACGTGACTGACGCGGTGCTGGTCTTCCTGAGCAATCCCGATGTGGATGCCAGGATCGTTGAGAAGCACGCGCACGCCAAGATAGCCAAAGCCCTCACCGAAACGCTGGGAGTCGATTTCAGCACCATCCGCGAGACCGCGGATCTGCGCACGCGGGCCGCGCACCAGATTCTGCTCACCGACTATGCGGAGGCGCTGGGAGACGCGCTACCTGGTTCGTCAGCAGCTATCACGCTGGCAGGCCATCCGGCGGCCCGGCAGGCGGCGGTGGACCTCGCGCGACAATGGCGCAACCGGCGCGATCTCGCGCCCAGCTACGTGAAGTGGGCGGCGCAGGTCGAGGCTGAGTTGCCGGACGGGTGGTTGAGCGTGCCGCTAGAAGCACTGGCCCAGGCTGAGACCTTTCTGGGCGCGGAGACTCGCCTGCAGAGTCTGGTGGAGGAAGCGCTGCTCAAACGTCCTGCCGCTTCCCTGATCGAACTTGCGACGCAGCGCAGCGGGGGCTTCTGGGCGAGTCAGCACCCGGAGATCAAGATGCGCTGGCAGGTCATCTTGAATGCGGGGCATGTGTTGCAAGAGGCAGCGCGGATCGAAAGCGGACTGAAGGGCAAGCAGTGGAACGCCAGCAAGCTCTTCGCGCAGTATGTGTACGGCGAGACACCCTGGTGCGCTCTCGATACGGCCCATCGACATCTCGAGCGCGACATCTATCGTTACGACATCGACCTGCAAGCTCACGACACTTTGCAGAAGCTGATCGCCCAGGCGTCGCAGCGTTATGCCTCCACCGTCAACCAGTTGGCGGAGCTGTTTGTGCCCGCTTACAAGGACGAGCAGTTCGAGCTGCGCGATGTGCAGCTGCAGACGGACATCTTTCGCGATCATGTTGTTCCCCTTATTCAGAAGGAGCGGGTTGCCTATGTCCTGGTCGATGCGTTCCGTTTTGAGATGGCGCGCGAGCTTGACGCGTTGATCCAGTCGGGCGAGTCCGGCTGGAAGAGCGAACTGATCCCCGCCCTGGCCACGCCGCCGACAATTACGGATGTCGGAATGGCGGCGCTGATGCCGGGCGCTGAAGAGGGTGTCACGCTCAAGTTGGAGCAGGGCAAGATCGTCCCCTACCTTGCCGGCAAGGCAGTGCGCACAGCCAATGCGCGTTTCGACCGCCTAGCGACGGTGCTCAGCGAGCCACCGCTGGTCATCACGCTGGACGATATCGCCCCCTTGCTCAAACCCGCGCTAACCAAGGCGCTGGAAAAGGCACAGATGGTTGTTGTCACCGCGTCCGATGATATTGATGGCCTGGGTGAGACGATGCCGAAGAAAGCACGACGATCGATGGATGAAGTGCTTAGTCTGCTGCGTCGCGGGTTGGCGGCGTTGTTCAAGTGTGGGTTCCAGGCAGCCATCATCACAGCAGACCATGGGTTTATCCTGGCCGACCGTCTAGAGGAAAGTGACAAGATCGACGCGCCGGTAGGGCATCCATCCCTGCTCAAACGGCGGGTCTGGGTGGGCCATGGCGGCTCCGATCATCCAGCGACGATGCGGGCGCCGCTGTCTGCGTTCGGGATCGGGGGCGATCTGCAGCTCGTGACCCCCTATGGACTCGCCGCGTTCAAGGTCCAGGGTGGCAACTCTGAGTACTTCCACGGCGGCCTTGCCCTTCAAGAGATTGTCATCCCAGTGCTGAAGGTAGAGCCCATGTCAGTGCCAGTGCCAACAGCGCCAGCCAAACTGACGTGGACTCTCACGCTTGGGAGCCCTAAGATTACTTCCCCGTATGTGTCCGTGACCATCGAAGCGACCTCCAGTCAGCTCCTGCCCATTGAGCCGCCCACTGTCCGTGTCGAGATCCGCGACCGGCAGCAGATTCTGTCAGTGCCTGTCTCAGCCAGCTATGGTTTTCAGGACGCGACCAAGGATGTTAAACTGGCTGTTGGCGAATCAGCGCAGGCGATTGAGAAAGACACGGTCATGCTACTCGTGACTGAGAAGCCAAACTCACACCAGGTTGATATCCATCTTCTTGATGCAAACACGGGTCTTAGCCTGGCTAAGCTGCCGAATGTCGAGATCGATTTATCGCTATTTGATTGAGGTCTTCAAGTGGCCGAGCTTGATAGTCTGGACAAAAAAGTCAATCACGTCTTTGCGGGCAAAGTAGTCCGCAAGGATCTGGTACAGCAGGTGAAGGTTGGGGCGAACGTCCCCACCTACGTGCTCGAATATCTGCTGGGCAAGTATTGCGCTACCAATGATGAGCGGGCGATTGAAGCAGGTCTGCGGATGGTATACATCACCCTAGCCGACAGCGTGATCCGCCCGGATGAGGCGATGAAGGCTCAGTCGCGCGTGAAAGAACGCGGACAGCAGCGCTACATTGACAAGGTCATTGTGCGCCTGGACGAGACCAAGTACTGGGCAGAGCTAGTCAACTTCGGGCACCGATATGTGCATATCCCAGATATCTTTGTCAGGCGTTACGAACGCCTGCTGGAAGGCGGCGTCTGGTGCCAGATCGACATAGAATTCCGTGCTGAAGGCGACGCCGAGGGGAAAACTCATCCGTTCTTCATCACCGAAATCCGACCGATCCAGATCGCTGCCCTTGACCTCGAAGAGTATTTGAGCTGCCGCCAGCAGTTCACGACTGACGAATGGATTGATCTGCTGATCCGCTCGATCGGCTTTGAACCTTCGTTCTTCTCTCGACGCGTCAAGCTCCTAATGTTGATGCGCTTGGTTCCCATGGTGGAACGGAATTTCAACTTGATTGAGCTGGGCCCGCGAGGTACCGGCAAGTCCTATGTGTTCCGGGAGCTCTCCCCGTACTCCATCCTAATCTCCGGTGGTAAGACAACCGTTGCCAACCTGTTCTACAACATGAGCACCAGAAGGGTCGGCCTCGTGGGGCTTTGGGATGTGGTGGCCTTTGACGAGGTCGCGGGCATCCAGTTCTCGGATAAGACCGCCATCCAGATCCTGAAAGATTACATGGAGAGCGGCAGTTTCAGT
>Ga0226835_1001338_pt1 | contig 13920 bp, 7 predicted proteins | sample LAC_MetaG_1_FD_163627 | JGI IMG/M metagenome (GOLD analysis project Ga0226835, IMG submission 163627) | Anaerobic ammonium oxidizing microbial communities from anammox membrane bioreactor (MBR) in UC Berkley, California, United States -... | ecosystem: Engineered > Bioreactor > Anaerobic >...
TCCAAAATTTCCTTTTCCAATTGTTTGATCTCTACTTCGATTTCTTCTAACGGACGCGGCGGTTGGTAACGATAAAAATAGCGGTTGAAATTGATTTCGTAGCCGACTTTGCCGACCGCTCCATCTCGCGCGTCGCGCACATCCGAATTGATCCACGCATCGGGAACGTGCGGCAAAACCTCGCGCGCGAAAAATTCATTTACGTCTTGACCGAGCGGCACATTTTCAAAATCGCGCAATTCCGCATCGGGTTCCGCCTTTCCATTCGCGTCAACACAAATCTCTGCCGTCGCGTCGCGTTCCGACAGCGCGTTGAGCAGCGCTTTGCGAACGGGCGCGGACAATTTTACCGCGTCGAGCCGTTCCGCCGCGGCGTCGAGCGCGGCATCCAGTTGCGCCTCGAACGCCGCGCGATTTTTATACCGCGTGTTTGGGAGAGAACGGACGAGCGCGAGAATTTTTTCTTGCTGCGCGCGGCCCTCTGCAATGTCTGCCGCGATTTGTTTCTTGTCCTTTTTTTTGCTCGTCGCCAAATTTTGAAACGCGCGCTCGCCGCGCAAACGTTCGATGCGTTCCGCGTTCGCTTGAAAATTCAGACGCAGCGGACGCTCGACCGTAATTTTGCGATAGCCGAACGCCGTCGTGTCAAAAATTTTCGAATGTTCATTTTCCACGAACGTCGTAAAGAGTTTTGTAATTTCCTCAATCTGCGCGTCGGAAATTTCGCGGCGCTTGTCGCCCAAACTTTTACGCATCGGCGTCCAAAATTCCGTCGCATTGATGAGCTGCGCCTTGCCGCGCCGCGCGTCCGTTTTATAATTCGACAAAATCCACACATACGTTGCAATGCCCGTGTTGTAAAAAAGTTGTTCGGGCAACGCCACAATCGCTTCGAGCCAATCGTTCTCCAAAATCCAGCGCCGAATTTCGCTTTCGCCGCTGCCCGCGTCGCCCGTGAACAACGGCGAACCGTTCATTACGATGGCGACGCGGCCGCCGTTTTGCGCGGGCGCGTGAATCCGTTTCAACATGTGCTGCAAAAATAACAGCTGTCCGTCGCTAATGCGCGGCAAGCCCGCGCCGAACCGTCCGAGCTCGCCCTTTTCCGCCTCCTTGTTCACCGCGTCCGCGTCCATTTTCCATTCTTTGCCATACGGCGGATTGGCGAGCATGTAATCGAAACGGCGCGTCGCGTGTTGGTCGTTCGAAAGGACGCTGCCAAATTTGATATTGTCGGCGTCCGTGCCGTCGGGACTCTTCATGTACAAATCGGACTTGCACACGGCGAACGTTTCGGGATTTACCTCTTGCCCAAAGAGATGTACTTGGGCGTTGGCATTGATTTCCAAAATGCGTTCTTTGGCGAGGGTCAACATGCCGCCCGAACCGCAGCACGGATCGGCGACGGTGCGAACGATGTGATTGTGGCTCAACGCGTCGCGGTCTTGGGCAAGAATCAAATTCACCATCAAGCGAATCACTTCACGCGGCGTAAAGTGTTCGCCGGGATTTTCGTTCAACGCTTCATTGAATTTACGAATGAGCTCTTCAAAGAGATAGCCCATCTCTAAATTGCTTACCGCGTCGGGATGCAAATCAATTTCTTTGAACCGTTCCAACACGAGAAACAATAATCCCGCTTCATCCAATTTCGTTATCGTGTTGTCGAAATCAAATTTTTCCAACACCTCGCGCATGTTGGGACTAAAGCCCGCAATGTAATTGCGGAGATTCGCCGCGAGGTTCGGCGCGTCGTTCAACAATTTTTCAAAATCGTACAGCGAAGTGTTGTAAAACGCATAGCCCGCCGCGCGGCGTAATTGCGCGTCGAGATTTTGCAAGCCCTGCGCCTTCAAGCGCGCTTGACGTTCCAACACTTTGGGTTTGGTCGGCTGCAGCACGCAATCAATGCGCCGCAGCACCGTCAACGGCAAAATGACATCTTGATACTTGCTGCGTTTGAAACTGTCGCGGAGGAGTTCGGCAATGCTCCAGAGAAAAGAAACTTTATCGCTGAAATTTTTCATGGGTGAGTACAGATTGTATGCGGCGCTCGCGCGGGCGTCAATTCGCTTGTTCCCATATAAAAAAAAGAGAACCGTCGGATGACCGTCCTCTTTTTGATAGCGTTGACTTGATTCTCTTTCAAACCTCACGACCGATTGCCGTTGTATAACCGTTCTTTGATGGCGAGCATTTCGCGGCGGCGCTGGTCGTCTTGTTCGATTTCTTGCGCGATCTTTTCGACAGAGTACATCACCGTCGTGTGGTCGCGCCCGCCAAGTTCTTCGCCGATTTGCGGAAGCGACGCGCCCGTCGCTTCGCGCAAAAGATACATTGCCATTTGACGCGGCGTCACCACTTCTTTATTGCGACCGCGCCCCTTGATTTCTTCGACGCTGACGCGATAATATTCGCACACCGCCGTCAAAACCTGATCCATGCTGAGCGGCGTCTGCTGCAAAACATCTTGCAAAACCGTTTGCGCCAAATCCACCGACAGCGGCAGCTGCATCAATTGGGCGTACGCGACGACGCGCGTCAAAGCGCCATTCAATTCGCGGATATTGGATTGAATCTTGCGCGAGAGAAAATCAATCACGTCCGACGGCACCGCCATCGGCTGGGCTTCGGCTTTGAAACGCAAAATCGCCGCGCGCGTTTCAAAATCGGGCGGTTGAATGTCCGCAATCAAGCCGCCTTCAAAACGCGAACGCAAGCGCTCTTCCAGCGTCGAAATCGCGCGCGGATGGCGGTCCGCCGAAATGACGATTTGTTTATTCAGTCCGTGCAGCGAATTAAAAGTGTGGAAAAATTCTTCTTGCGTGGTTTCTTTGCCCGCGATAAATTGAATGTCGTCAATCAGCAAAACATCCACTTCGCGATAGGCGCGGCGAAATTCTTCGGCGGTTTGGGTGCGAATCGAATTGATGAGCTCGTTGGTGAACGTTTCCGACGAAACATACACCACCTGTTTGCCGCGCAATTGCGGAATCCAGCCGAGCGCGTGGAGTAAATGCGTTTTGCCCAAGCCGGTGCCGCCGTAAATGAAAAGCGGATTGTACGCCTCGGCGGGCCGTTCCGCCACCGCCATGCACGCCGCGTGCGCGAGGCGATTTGAATTGCCGACGATATACATATCAAACGTATATTTCGGATTCAGCGTCGAACCTTGCCCGCGCGACGGCGTATAGGCCGATGAATTGCTGTACGCGCTCTCGCTGCGCGGGGAACGGTTCTCGTCATTCATAGGCGAACGCGACGATACGCTCGGTTCGGCGACAGCGGCAGGCGTCGCGCGCGCGTCTGACAGCGCGAACGCGTACGCTTCGGCGGCGGTTTCGTCTTCCGCGTCCTGTTCCGTTTTCAAAACAAAACGGATTTCCGCCGGCTGCCCAAGCACATGGTTGAGCGTCCGTTCAATCATACCATACAAGCGATTTTCAAGCCATTGTTTAGCGTACGCATTCCGCACGCCGACGACGAGGATATTTTTTTCCGCATCCAACGCGAGCGCAAAAGTCGGTTTCACCCACGTATCAAATGTCGCTTTGGTCATTTGCAATTGCAGCTCGCCCAGCGCAGCTTGCCAAATGTGCGCGGCATTGGGCGCGAGCGGTTTGCGCGCGCCATCCAACGCGCGGACCGGGTGAAGCGGTTGAATGGAAAGCATACAAGTTCCTTGAGAAAAAATTGCGAAAAATACACGTCGCAATGCGTGAGCCGCTGTTTCTCTCCCACAAAGAAACAATGGCTGCCGCTAAGGTATTGCGACGCGTGCGCTATCTTAGCAAAAGCGCACGCCGCGCGCAATAGTTGTACCTTAAAAGATGCACGCGCGCGCCAATTCTTTAAGTTAGGCGTTGGCGCTTACGACTTGTGGATAAATGCGCGCGCGCGTGTGGAAAAAAAATCGCGTCCACTAATTATAGGATATTCACAGGCGCATACGCACAAGTCAAGGTTGGCGGTGTGGAAAACTCGCGCTAAACTGTGGATACCCTGCGAGAAAATGTGGACAACCCGCGCGCTATCCCCATCACATCCACATTCCGAAAAAAAATCGCCCTGCGCGCGCGAACGCGCGCGGTTTTTTTCGCTCCCGCGCGGCAGCTGATATAATTGCGCCAATAAATCGCGGATAAACGTTGCGCAAGCAAAAATCCAAAATCTACGCTTTATTGTTTGGCTCGCTCTATGCAAAAACTTTCCCTCCTCATCATTGCGCTGCTCAGCGGCGCGGTCGCGCTGGGCGCGCTCGGTCTCACCGTCGCGTATTTTGAAACAAAAACGATTCAAGGCGCCGTATTGAACGACGCGGGCGCGCCGCTTCAACAGGCGGCGGTGACGATTGCGGGCCGCTCGACCTTTTCGGACGAACACGGTTATTTTGAAATTCAATTTCCGCGCGGCGTGCATGAATTGCGCGCGTTCGCGGACGGCTATCAAGACGCGGCGCAAGCTATCAACGCCGACGATTTTTTCGCGCAAAATTTTTCCGCGCGTCTCGCGCTCGAACCGAAACAATTTCGCGGGCGCGTGGTGGACGCAGCCAATAAACCTATCGCCAACGCCATCGTTCAGTTCGCCGACGAAACTTTGCAGACCGACGCGCAAGGCGAATTCACCGCGCGCAAGCTCCAAAACGGAACCGCCCTCCACATTCGCGCGCCCGGCTATCGCGCCGTCACCGTCACCGTCCAAGCCAGCGGCGACGGCAAACAAATCGTCGCCATTCCGCTCGCGCCGTCCGAATTGCGCGTGACCGTGCTGGACGCGACAAACAACAAACCATTGCCGGGCGTGCGCGTCAGCGCGCAGGGCGCATTGGTCAACACCGACGCCAATGGCAATGCCGTACTGTTGGGCTTGCTTGAGGGGGCGACGTTGAGCGCGCAAGCGCCGGGCTATGCCGTCGCCGCCGCGCAAGTGGGCAGCGAAACGACTTTGACGCTGAAAATGCAGCCGACGAATTTGGACGGACGCCTGCTTGACGGCGCGACGCAGCAGCCCATCGCCGCCGCGCGGCTCATTCTCAACGGCGCGCTGGCGCAAACCGACGCGCAGGGCAATTTTCATCTCGACGATTTTAGCAAGGTTCAACGGTTAATCATCAAAAAACCCGGCTACGCGCTCGGCGCGTTCGACTTGAAACAGGGCGGCGCACAAGATTTCGCGCTCACGCCGTTCCAAGCCAAAGGCATTCATCTTTATTACGGCATCCAGCGCGCCGACGCGGAACGCATCCTCGCTCAATTTCAAAATACCGAAATGAACGCCGTCGTCTTTGATGTCAAAGAAGACCCCGGCTATATTTTGTGGGATTCGCAAACCGCGCTCGCCCAACAAATCGGCGCGTACACGCCGCGCGACTTTGGCGCGCAGGACGAAGTGGAAATGTGCCGCGCGTATAAATTGTATTGCATCGCGCGCGTCACTGTATTCAAAGACGTGCTGCTCGCCAAAAATCGCCCCGACCTCGCGCTGCATGACGCGAACGGCAATCTATTGTACGAGAACGCCGCGTATTGGACCGACCCCGGCGAAAGCGAGGTGCAGGATTATCACATCGGACTGGCGCAAGAACTCGCGGCGATGGGGTTTGACGAAATCCAATTCGATTACATTCGTTATCCCGGCACGCGCAACGTGAACGTCAATGAATTCGGCGACCGTGATTATCGCGTCAATACGATTGCCAATTTTTTGCAGCGCGCGAATGAGGCGCTCGCGCCGACGAACGCATTTTTTTCCGGCGACGTTTTTGGTTTGACCACCGCGACGACGGACGAGCAGGGTATCGGCCAGGTGTGGGAAGAGATTGCGCCGCATTTCGATTATATTTCGCCCATGATGTATCCTTCCACCTGGCGTTATGCGGTTGATTTATGGGGCGCCGCCTTTGGCATCAAAAATTGCGGCGACGCGTACGCGTGTCCGTACGATATTATGCGCTACGGGACTCTCAAAGCGCAGGAACGCACGCTAAATCAATGGACGCTGGTGCGGCCCTGGCTGCAAGCGTATCAAATGGATTTATCCTCCATGCGCGCGCAAGCGCAAGGCAGCGCTGACGCCAACAGCGCGGGATATTTGTTTTGGAATAATCTCGGCGTGTATCCGCAAGGATTATTCCAATAAATACGCGCGGCGAGAAATCCAATGTGTCCCGTTCGACAAATTTTCAATGTGTCCCGTTGGCAAATTACAAATTTGCCGTACCGGGGCGTAAAATAAATTCTTGAATGAAACGACTCTGTGTGTTTTGCGGTTCGAGTATGGGTACGCGCGCGCTCTATCGCGACGCGGCGCGCGCGGTGGGTGAGGAATTGGCGCGGCGCAATATCGGTTTGGTGTACGGCGGCAGCAATGTCGGTTTGATGGGCATTGTGGCGGACGCGATCTTGCAAGCCGGCGGCGAAGCGATTGGCGTCATTCCCTTTCATCTCGTCAACAAAGAACTCGCGCACGACCATCTGACCGAATTGCATGTCGTCAATACCATGCACGAACGTAAAGCGTTGATGGCGGATCTCGCCGATGGTTTTATCGCGCTGCCCGGCGGTTTTGGCACCTACGACGAATTTTGCGAAGTCGTGACGTGGGCGCAATTGGGTTTGCATCAAAAACCGTGCGCGATGCTGAACGTCGTCGGTTATTACGACGCCATGATTGCGATGTTTGACCACGCGCGACAAGAAGGTTTTTTGCGCGACGCCCATCGCGACATGTTGATTCTTTCGCCGGATATTTCCGATTTACTCGACCGTATGGAAAATTATCGCGCCGCAACCGTGAGCAAATGGCTTGCGCGCGAGGATTTGTGAACCCGCTATGTATTCTGTTTCAACCTCTGCCGATACCCAAAAAATTGCCATGCTGCGCGCGGCGATGCCCGCCGTCACCCGCGCGGTCTATCTCAACACCGGTACGAACGGCCCGCTGCCGCGCCGCGCCTATGACGCGCTTTTGGCTTTTGCGCGCAGCGAATTTGAAGAGGGACGCATCGGCCAACCCGTGTTCGACCGTTTTATGAATCTGTTGACGGAAACGCGCGCGCTCGTCGCCGAATTGCTCGGCTGCGCGCTGGAAGAAATCGCGCTCACGCACAACACGACCGAAGGCATGAACATTGCGCTGCTCGGTCTCGCTTGGCGCGAGGGCGACGAATTGATTACGGCAAGCAGCGAACACGAGGGCGGCTTGAATCCCGCCGCCGTATTAAAAGCGCGTTACGGCGCGCGCGTCATTTATACCGACATCGGTTTGCGTCACTGCGACCCGCTGGAGGCGCTGCGCGGCGCGCTCTCGCCGCGCACCAAAGCGGTCGTGCTTTCGCACGCCTCGTGGTCCACTGGCGCGATTTTGCCGCTGCGCGAATTGTGCGAGCTGGCGCATCGCGTCGGCGCGCTGGTGATTTGCGACGCCGCGCAAGCGTGCGGCATGATTCCGTCCAACGTGTACGACTTGGGCGTGGATGTATACGCGCTTTCGGGACAAAAATGGTTGTGCAGTCCCGACGGCACGGGCGCGTTATTTATTCGTCGCGCGCTGCTGCCCAAAATCCAAAATACTTTTTCGGGCTATTTCAGTTTAAAGCAGCGCGTCACGCACGCCGCGACGCCGATTGAATTCGCGGATACGGCGACGCGTTACCAATATGCGGCGCATTACTTTCCGTCGGTACAAGGTTTTGCCGAAACGTTGAAATGGCTGCGCGATGAAATTGGTTGGGAATGGATTTATCGCCGCACGCGCGAATTGGGGCAATATGCGTATGACGCGTTGGCGCAAATTGACGGCGTGAATTTGTACCTGCCGCGCGCCCAAATCGCGGGGCTGCTTCATTTCACCGTTGACGGCATCGCGCCCGCAGACCTCACAACAAAATTATTTGAACAAAAGATTCTGATTCGGCACGTGCCGGAACCGGCGCTGAATCGCGTCTCGACAGGTTTTTTCAACACCGAAGCGGATATTATGCAATTGACCGCCGCGATTCGGGCGCTGAGAAAATAAACACGCGGGGCGCGCGCCCCGCGTTTCTTTTTTCCGAAAGGCAGAGAGTTATGATAGTTTTTGTTTCGCTCCTCTGCATATGTCTCATTTTCACGCCGCCGCTGTTGGGCGCGGGCATCACATTATTGACTGAAAAATGGCTGGGTTTGTGGGCGTACGCGGTAGGGTGGGCGACGCCGATGATTCTCGTCAGCGGCGCGTATGCGCTCTATGATGTCGCGCTGCGGCTCATGCCGTGCGAACCCGCCAATGGGCTCGCGTGCGGCGAACCGTTGGCGTCCGCGTTTGTGTTTTCAGTGGCGTGGCTGTGCGTGATTCTCCTCGCGAATTTTTTCGCGCAGGTCGCGGTGTATTTGTTTTTGTATACGCGCCGCGAGGCGGAGCAATGGCGTCAGGCGCAGTTGAAGGAGCAAGCAGCGCCGCAATAATTTTTCTATTCGCCGCCGGAAACGCGTACTGTTCCAACTCGCGCGGCGCGACCCATTTGTATTTTTGCGCGCTCGATAAATTTATGCGTCCCGAAACATATTCGCAGTGAAAGGCGTGCAGCGTAATCGAAAAATGCGAAAATGCGTGGTCAACGGAAATTATTTTTTCGCCCACGCGTACGGCAATGCCCAATTCTTCGCGACATTCGCGCGCGACACAATCCGCTAAACTTTCGCCCGCTTCCACTTTGCCGCCGGGAAATTCCCACAATCCGCCGAGCAAGCCCTCATTCAAACGCTGCTGAATCAAAATTTTGCCGCGTCGGTAAATTACGCCCGCCGCGATAATTTTGTGCGGCAGTTCCGCTTTCGCGCGTCTCACCGGCAGCGCGTTTTGCAAACCGTCCTGTCGCGCAAAACAATCTTTGGACAGCGGACACGCCGCACAGCGCGGATTTTTCGGAATACAAAGCGTCGCGCCCAATTCCATCAACGCTTGATTGAAATCGCCCGCGCGTTTTTTCGGCAATAATTTTTCCGCCATATCCCACAAACGCGTTTGCGTCGCGCGCGCTTGCGGGTCGTCACGAATGCCGAAATAGCGACACAACACGCGCACCACATTGCCATCCACAACCGGCGCGCGCGCATCAAACGCAATGCTCGCCACCGCGCCCGCCGTGTAACGTCCGATGCCCGGCAGCTGCATCAACCCTTCCACCGTCTGTGGAAATTTCCCGCCGCGTTCATTCGCCACCATTTGCGCGGCGCGATGCAGATTGCGCGCCCGCGCATAATAGCCCGCGCCTTCCCACATTTTCAATACGTCGTCGCGCGACGCGCGCGCCAAAGCAAACACGTCGGGATAACGCGCGCTAAATTTTTCGTAATAGGGGATGACCGCTTCGACGCGCGTTTGCTGCAACAAAATTTCGGCAAGCCAGATGCGGTACGGGTCGCGCGTGGCGCGCCACGGCAGCGCGCGTTTATGCTTGGCGTACCATTTCAAAAGACGCTGCGCGAAAGCGGACATGAGAGAATGGGCACGCGCAAGCCACGCCTCACTTGCGGCGGCTTGCGCGCTTTAACAGCCGTTCAAAAATTTTGGCTTGCTGAATTGCATCGTCCAGCGCGTTGTGCGACAGGGGCGTGTTGGGCGGATGAATTTCGGGCGGCAAATGCCGCATGCTCGTAGCGCCAAAAGTCGTATTGTACACGCCCATCGCATACGATTTAATGTCGAGCGCCATATAGCCAAAAGGATTTTCATCAACGCCGAGAAATTTTACAAAATAATAATTGACAAAACTCCAATCGAACGCCGCGTTGAAACCGACAAAGACCGCGCGCGCGCCGTGCGTCTGTGCGCGCGTCCACGCCGCAAATTGAGCCATCGCGTCGTGCGGCGGCGCGCCGCGTTCGCGTAATTCCGCCAACGTCACGGCGGACAATGCCATCGCTTCAGTCGTAAAATTGTCGGTCACGGGAGCGAGTTCCACATAAAAACGTTGCGCGTTAGCGCCGACGACGCACGCGCCGATGGAAAGCAAATTGTATTCGCCGGGAATCGGGCCCGACGTTTCGACATCAACGGAAAAATAAATTTCGCTTGGCATAGGGATTGCAAACTAGAGATTGGAGATTGGGAATGACGCGGGCGGGATTCTAACATAGACTCGCGGTACAGGCACAATCAAGTACAGCACACCCGCTTAGCAATTCCTATGCCAAAAGTTCCCACGCGCGCGCTTGAGCGACTGCCTCGCTTCGCGACGGCGCGCTCAGTTTTTGGTAACAATGTTTCAAATGCGCCTCGACCAAATGCCCCTGTCCATCACGGGTTTCCGTTAACGGATGCCGCGGTTTGGTTGATAACCGCGTTCCAATCGGGTCGTTGCCGCCACGGCAACAAGCAAGCGCGGGTTTGACCATGACCATTGGCATAATTGACCGCGCGCGCGCGGCGTTGTAAAATCCGCACAGTGTCACACTTACCGCTCGACCAATTTCAGCAAGCGGACCCGGACGTCGCAAAAAATAAAACGCGGCGCCGCCGCGTTGGGATCTTGGCGCTTGTATTGCTCGTCGCCGGTCTGGCGTGGAGTTTTATTTTGGCGCAGTATTGGCTCGCGCCGCCCGCGCCGCAAATTGTCCAACTCTCGCCCGCCGAACAGAACGACTATATCATCATGGTCGCCGAAGCGTACGCCGTTGACCACGACGTTCCGCTCGCGCAGCAGCGCCTCGCCCGTTTGAACGACCCGCAAACGACGCAGCGCATCATCGCGTTGGCGCAAGAATACGCGCCACAGCAAGATTACATCGCGCAGCGTTTGGCGCTGCTCGCGGTCGCGGCGGGTTCCAAAGACAAAACGCTCGTCGCTCTCGCCGCCACGCTCGTCGCGCCAACTTTTACGCCAACCTTTACGCCCACCCCCACCAACACGCGCACTCCCTCGCCAACGGTTCCAACCCGCACGCCGCAGCCGACCCACACACTCGTTCCCAATTACGTCGTCATCACCAACACACCGACGGAAACGCATACGCCGACCATGACCTATACGCCGCGCCCGCCGACCTGGACGCCGACGCCCATTATCGAAACCGAAGACGAACGCCCCGCCGTGATTGTGCCGATTCCGATAAAATTTGTCTCGCAAAAAATTTCGCTCGACCTGCCGCCGTACGTCAATTTTCCGTCCGCCGAGATTCGGCTCACCACGCGCCCCAAAATTTGCACCCACGCCAACCAGATGCCACAAGTGATTTCGCGCACGACGCTATTGTGTCCTAACGAAACCTATGCGCCATTTGAGATTGAAGGCAACAATCTGACCTTGTACGGCGACGCCGCCAAGACCGCGTTGATTCAAGGCGCGCCGCGTCAATACGCCCTCACGGTGAACGGCAGCAACATCGTCATTGACGGCGTGCGCGTCGAAGGCAAAACGAGCGATAACGATTTGAATCAATGGCTGTGCTTGTATCCGCGCTGTCCGTACACGCCTGAAATCGGCGGCGCGCGCGGTTACGGCGGCGGCATTCTTTTGAAAAATACGTCGAACGCGGCGGTCCTCAATTCCGATTTTTTCGGCGGCACAACGGGCGTGTACGTGTATCGCGGTTTTAGCAATAAAATTTTCGACAATACGTTTAGCGACCACAACGGCTGGGGCGTGATGCTGATGCAAACGCGCAACGATTACATCGTCGGCAATCATTTTGCGCGCATCAATCGCAGCTGCAACGGGCTCGACCAAGTGTATCATTCCAACGGCTGCGAAAGTTCCGCGCTCGCCATGACGCACGTGAACAATGTTTTGGTGCATGACAATACTTGTCGCCGCGTCAGCAATTGTTATTACGCCAACGGCGATGGCGGCTATGGCAGCAGCTATATCAAGTTTTACAACAATTACTGCGCGGGCGCGAAAAACAATTGCTTTGAAGCGACCTACGGTCTCGGTCACGAATTTGATTACAATAAAGCCGAAGCCGATAATGAATTCGGCGACCAGTGCGATTATCCCTTTTGGATTGGCGGCTCGACCGCGTATTTCGGCCCGAACAATAGTTGGAATTGTTTACACGATTACGATACATCCGTCAACGATTCGCGCGGCAAATCCAATCGCCCCACCAATGCCCACGCGCTGACCGAACGGCCGACCCCGACGCCGACCTTGACGCCGACGCCATTTTCCAAACTCGCGCGTCCGCAAGAGAAACCTACTCAACAACCGCCCGCGCCATAAAAATTGCGCGGCGCGCCCAATCGCGTTTCGCCCGCTAACGCTACCTCCGCAAAAATCTCTGCTCTAATTCCGCCAACGGCACAGACACAAACGTCGGGCGGCCGTGCGGACACGTCGCGGGCGAATAAATTTGCAACAGCTCATTCAACAAATTTTGCTGCTGCTCCAACGTCAACGCGTCGCCCGCTTTCAACGCGCTCACGCACGCGAGTTTCGACGCCAATTTATCGCGCAGCGCGTCGCCTTCCAACGCGCGATATGCAGCGTGTTCAAGCGCCAGAATATCCAACGTCTCGCGCGCCGACAATTTTACAAATTCGGGCAGCGCGTTCACCCGAAACGTATTCGCGCCAAACGGCTCAATGTCCACGCCCAACGCGCGATATTCTTTCACATGCGCGTTCACGCGCGCCGCTTCGTTCGGCATGAGCGTAATGGGGGCTGACGGCTGGGACGTGAAATTTTCGTCCGTCACATCTTGCGCTGTGCGCGCGGTCAACCGTTCAAAAAAAATCTGCTCTTGCGCCGCGTGCTGATCCACAATCACAAAACCATCGGGCGTTTGCGCGAGCAAATACGTATTGTGAATTTGTCCCAACGCGCGCCACATCCCCGCGTGATATTCCGCTTGCGCCTCACGCAACGCGCCGAACGCGCTCTCCGGCACATTCGCAAAGGGCCACTCGTACGGAACGCTCGCCGTAGCGTTCCCCGCCGTAGCGTATCCCGCCGCGTTCCCCATCGCGTTCCACTCCAAGAACGGAAAATCGCGCAGCGCGCGTTCCACCGCCTGCTGCACCGCGCCATAAATCGCACGCTCTTGAAAAAAACGCACTTCGGCTTTGCGCGGATGCACATTCACGTCAACATATTGCGGGTCGAGTTCAATATGAATCGCCGCGAGCGGATGCCTGTTCATGGGCAAGCGTCCCGCGTATGGGCGTTCCAACATCACCGCCAAAAGCCCTGAACGAATCGGGCGCCCATTCACAAAAAAATTTTGCCACTCGCGCGACGCGCGCGCGAACGATGGTTTAGAAATAAAACCGCGTATTTTCAAATCAACGCTCTCGTATTCCACCGCCAGCATTTCGTTCGCGGCTTCGCGGCCCCACACCGCGCCAATGCGTTCGCGCGCGGAAGAAGGCGGCGCGATAAGCGAATCTTTGCCATCCACCGCGAGCCGAAAAGCGATGTGCGGATACGCAAGCGCGTATTGCGTGACAACTTTTGTGACGAGTTCCGTTTCACGTAGCGGCGCCTTGAGAAATTTTTTCCGCGCCGGCACATTGTAATAAAGCTCGCGCGCAGAGACGAGCGTCCCAATCGGCGCGCCCGCGACCTCGATTGCCTTTTGCTCATCCACAATACGAATGCGCGTACCCTGTATTTCATCCTTGTCGCGCGTCAACATCTCGAATTGCGATACCGCCGCAATCGAGGGCAGCGCCTCGCCGCGAAAACCGAGCGTCCGCACCGTTTGCAAATCGCGTTCGCTCGAAATTTTGCTCGTCGCAAAACGTTCGACGGACAATTCCGCATCCGCGCGCGTCATGCCGCTGCCGTTATCGCCCACGCGAATCAATTGCAGTCCGCCCTCGCGCAGCTCCACCGAAATCGCCGTTGCCCCCGCATCAATCGCGTTTTCGAGCAACTCTTTGACGATGGACGCGGGCCGCTCCACCACCTCGCCCGCAGCGATGCGGTCCGAGACG